>ERZ827108.1539-NODE-1539-length-30005-cov-3.397997_pt1 | contig 30005 bp, 27 predicted proteins | sample MGYA00519921_ERZ827108 | MGnify/ENA primary metagenome ERZ827108 (study PRJEB31778, sample SAMEA3449258) | human gut metagenome | biome: human gut; feature: human-associated habitat; material: faeces | place: United Kingdom | collected 2010/2012 ...
GTCAGCAGACCCTTGCGGAAGCTGCCTTTTTTCTTTCGGTTTTTCGGAAAATCCCGCCGCGGACGAGGAGATCGTTCCGAAAAACCGAAAGAAAAAAGGCAGCTTCCGCAAGGGTCTGCTGACGTATGTTCTTGTCGTTGCGGTGATCTTCCTTGCCGCGCTCATTGTCCTTTGGGTCGCGCTTGCGCGCTTCCAGAAAAACAAGGACGCCGAAAAAGCCGCGGAAGCCGAGCAGAACGCCATCGTGCTGCAGGAAAAGCAGCATGCCGAAGCCGTGCGGCAGGCGCCGCAGCGCGCGTTTGAAGCGTGGCTCGCCTCCTATACCGCCGATGACTGGACAAATCTCTGGTACGAGAAGCGCCCGGAGAACATCGACGGCCGCGACCGTGTGCGCGCTTACATGGAAGAGCGCTTCGGCAGCGGCAGCGTGCAGGCGTTCCGCTCGCTCGACTATACCGATGAAGCGCCCGCCTACGTTCTCAAGGACGGCGACGAAGCGCTCGCCCGCGTCACGCTCTCCGGCAGCGACGTGAACTGGGCCGTGTCCGACGTGGAGCTTGAGCTTGAGGGGACGAAGTCCGCCTCGGTCGAGGTCGCCGTCGGCAGCAAGGTGTTCTGCAACGGCACCGAGCTCGGCAGCGAGTACGCCGGAGAACCGCAGAACAACTTCTCCTATGAGCCGCTCAAGGACAAGCTCATCAACCCCGTTTCGTGGACGACGTACACGGTGGACGGTCTCCTGATCGAGCCGGAGCTGACCGCCGAGCCGCCCGCGGGATGCAGCGTTACAAAGACCGCCGAGGGCGATTTCATGCTCTGTCTTGACGGGGCGGATGCCGAAAAGTACACCACGCGCGCGGTGAGCTTCGTGAAGGCGTATCTCACCTACTATATGAACGGCTACAATGGCACGTGGGGCAACCTGTACGCCGCGCTCGCCTATCTCACGCCCGGCACGCAGGCCTACACCGATCTGCAGGACACCTACAACGGCGTTGTCTGGAACACTGCCTACGGCAACATCGACGTTTCCAACACCACTGCTTCGGGCGTGGTGATCTGGGCGGACAACTGCTACAGCGTGGACGTGACCTACGACGCCAACTGCACGCACAACGGGCAGGCCATCGACTATGCCGACGCCACCATGCGCATTTATTTCCTGCAGACCGACGCCGGTTTTGTCATCAGCAACTACGAAACTCTCTGATAAAGGCAGGGTAAAAGCGAAATGAAAGTTACTGCTGTCGTTCCCTCCTACGAGCCGGACGAAAAGCTCATTCAGGTCGTGGACGGCCTGCTGGCCGAAGGCTTTGACGATATCGTCGTCGTCAACGACGGCAGCCACGAAGGGCATCTCCAGCCCTTCGCGGAGGCCGCCGAACGCCCCGGCGTCACGGTGCTGCGGCACGAGGTGAATAAAGGCAAGGGCCGCGCGATGAAAACGGCGTTTGCCTGGTGCGTGGAAAACCGGCCGGATATCGACGGCGTCGTTATCGTGGACGGCGACAATCAGCACCGCCCCAAGGACGCCATGGCCGTTGCCGAGGCGATGTGCCGCGAGCCGGACAAGCTCTGGCTCGGCGTGCGGGATTTCTCGCTGGAGCAGGTCCCGCTGCGCAGCAAGCTCGGCAACAAGATCACGCGCAGCTTTATGAAGCTCGCCTGCGGCGTCGGCGTGACCGACACGCAGACCGGACTGCGCGCCATCGCCCGCAAGCACCTGCCGCTGATGTGCTCCATCGGCGGCGAGCGGTACGAATATGAAACGCAGATGCTCCTCTCGCTCAAGGGCGCGGAGCTCGGCGTCGGCGAGGTCGTGATCGATACCGTTTACATCGACGAGAACCAGACCAGCCACTTCAACACCGTGAAGGATTCCTGGCGGATCTATAAGCTGATCTTCCGCCACCTCTTCCATGGGGACAAGAAGGAGTAAAGCCGCTTTGAAATCGTTCCTCCGCTTTTCCGGCAGCAGCGTCATCTGCTTTCTGCTAGATTATGGACTGTTCACGCTGCTCAACTCCGTGCTTCTCGTCTCCCTGCCGGACGGCACGCGCGAGCTCTGCGCGACCTATGGCGCGCGCATCGTTTCCGCCGTGACGAATTTTTTCCTCAACCGGCTACTCGTGTTTCAGGATAAGAGCGCGGCGGGGCAGTCGATCTGGCGGTATGCCGTGCTTGCCGTTGTGCAGGCGAGCCTGTCGGCGGTGCTCGTTTCGGTATTGCAGGATCTCACAAATGCAACAAACCTGCTCGAAACGGTCATCAAGATCCCAGTGGACGGCGTGCTCTTCCTGGCAAGCTACCAGATCCAGAAGCGCTGGGTCTTCCGGCAGCGTACCGACACGCCGGATAAATAAAAAAAATTCCGTATGTCCGACGACATACGGAATTTTTTTATGTGAGCATCAGCATTCTCCGGAAATATGCAGCGCCCGCCAGAGCGTCTCGCCCGCAGCGGTGAGACCGAGGCCGGGCATACCGTAAGCATACCGGCTGTCGCTCGCTTCGAGCACCGGCGTTCCGTTCACGAAAAGCGTGAGCACCTCGCCCTTTGCCTCCGCCCGGAGAACGTATTCCCGTCCCGGCTGCCAGACAAACGGCGCGGCGGCGAGCTTCGTCACCCGACCGTCCTCGTACCGGAGCACGGCGCACTCGCCCGGCGCGGAAAAGCCGAGCGCATAGTACCGGCGTGTGCCCTGCCCGCGCAGCAGCACAAGGGCGCTCTCGCCGCTTCCAACCGTCACAGACGCGCTCACCGCCGTATCGCGCAGATAGTAATTTCCGGTGAACGCCTGCGCGCCGGTCATATACGGCAGCCCCTCCGCCGTGAGACGCATGGCGTCCCCCTCGCGCTTCCCGGCGCAGTCATTGAAAGCAAACGGCGTGAGCTGCGAAAACTCCTCGCGCTGGAGCGAAAAATTTACCGCATAGTCTATTGCGCCGGTAACGGTGATCTCGTCCACATACACCCGGCCCATGACCCAGGGGTCGGCGTCGGGCTTCGTCTCGACCGTCCAGCCGACATCGTGCACGGCGTCGCCGCCGAGCTCCGGCACGGTGAACACGATCTCCGTCCACTCCCCTTCCGAAAGCACCGCGGCGGGCATGTTCACTCTCTCGCCGGTCATGGCGCGGCGGACGAAGGGCGTCACCGTCACCGCGGCAGGGGCGGTCTGCTCGCTTTTCATCCAGACGCCGACGCGCTGACCGGGGTTGACCTTCGCGGTGAACACGGGATCATAGCGCTCCTCGTGGAGATCCGGGCGCGTGAGCATCGCCTTAAACGAGAGATCGACCGGTCCGGCGCGCTTGCCGTCGGTCATAAGCTCGGCGCAGTATGCACCGGAGTGCGCCTTTCCCGAAACGATGCGCAGCGTGTGCTCCGCCTTATCCGACAGCTCGAGCCCGTGCGTCGAGCCGGGGAACGGAAAGTCCATACGCAGCTCGCCCGGCTTCGGGCAGACGATATCCTCCGGCAGTGCGCCGCCGTACATCCGGCAGGAGAGCGCGCCAAGCTCCTTTGCCTTGTCGGAAAGATCGACGAGATTGAGATAGCCGGACACGCTCGAGAGCGTGACAAGATCGTTGATCGGACGGCGATAGCGCTCCGGTACGCCGCCGAGACCGCCGAGCACACCGAGGATCGTGCCGATGTTGCTCGCGTTGCAGTCGGTATCGTAGCCGCACATGACGGAGATCTCGATGCTGCGGCCAAGCTCGCCCTTGCCGTAAAGCATGGCGAGGATACAGATCCCGGCGTTCGGAACGATATGGTATCCGCCGGGATAGTCTTCGTCGCTGAACTCGCGCGCGATCATCTCGCGGCAGGCGCGGAAATCCGCTTCCGCCGGGTGTGAGCGGTGGTAGGCGCGCACCGTCTCGACCACGCGGCGGTAGTCGCACTTCTCCGGCAGGAAGCGCAAACCGGCATCCAGCACCTCGTCCAGCGAGGACGCCGTATACGCCGCGGCGACGCACGCGGCCATAAACCGCGCGCCGTCCACGCCGCTGCCGCCGTGCGATACGCTCGCGGCTGCGGCGGCGAGATCCGCGGCGCGCGCCGGGTCGCCAGGGCAGATGAGCCCCCAGGTGTCCACAAAGATCTGTCCGCCGATCTGCTCGGCGGCGGTCTTTCCGTTTTCCTCGATGCTGCCGGAGCGCGGTGCCTTCACGCCGCGGCGGAGGTTCATATACGCGCGGTGCTCGGTGGAAACGTCCTCGCCGCCCCACCAAATCATACCTATGCAGCGGCGAGCATAGTTGAGCCATGCTTCGCCGACCATCTCCGGCGCGAGCGTTTCTGGCATGGCGTTGTCCGCAAGCGCGCGCACAAAGATGAGCGGACCGTTCACATCGTCATCCGCGGTATAATACCGCTGCTCGCGCAGATAGCCGCGGATGTCGCCGTAATAGCTTTGCAGCCGTTCGTATGTCCAGAACGGGTTTTCCACCGGCGCACCGAGACGCATGCCGGCGTCCATGCCGATGAGTCCGGCATAAAGTTTTTTGAGCGTTTTTCTTTCCATGGCATTTAATAGCAGCGGCGCAGGATCTCGATCACGTCGTCCGCGGTGAGCTGCCGGTAGCTGTAGCAGCTGAGATCGGTGAGCTCCGCGACGCGCGCAAAGCAGCTCTCCGGCACGCCGAGAGCGCGCAGCGTCGCCGGGGCGCCGAGCTCTTCATGGAAGAATTTCTTCAGCGCGGCGATACCCTCTTTCGCCTGCTCGCTCTCGCTTTTCCCGGCGGGATCGATGCCCCAGACGTTCCGGGCGAAGCGGGCAAGGCGCGGCGCGGCACTCTCGCAGATATACTCGAGATACGCCGGGTGTACGACAGCGAGACCCGCGCCGTGCGCCACGTCGAAGAGCGCGGAGAGCGGATGCTCGATGCAGTGGCTCTCCCAGTCGGTCTTTTTCCCGTTATTGAGCATGCCGCAAAGCGCAAAGCTGCTCGTCCACATAAGGTTCGCCCGTGCCTCATAGTCCGTGGGTTCCACGATGGATCGCCGCGCCGCGGCGATCTCCGTGCGCATGGCGGCCTCGGCGAGATTGTCCGTGAGGAAATCGTCGTCCGGCGGGGAGATATAAAGCTCCATCAGGTGCGACATGGTGTCCACAATGCCGTTCACCATCTGGTTTTTCGGCAGGCTGTATGTGAGCGTCGGGTCAAGAATGGCAAAGCGTGGGAACTCATACTCACTGTCATAGGAGTTTTTCTCGCCTGTGGCGAAATTTGTGATAACGGCGGACTTGTCCAGTTCGCTGCCCGTGGCCGGAATGGTGAGAATGACGCCGAGAGGGATACCGGTTTCGGCGCTCTCCCAGTTTACATAAAACTTTTCCCAGAAGTCGCCCTCCGCCGGTGCTCCCACGGCGATGGCCTTGGAGCAGTCGATCGTGCTGCCGCCGCCGACGGCAAGAATGAGGTCGATCTTATGCTTCCGGCAAAGCTCGATGCCCTCGTACACCTTTTCGGTGCGCGGGTTCGGCATGATGCCGGAGAGCTCATAGACGCTCTTCCCCGCCGCGCGCAGCGCATCGAGAACGCGGTCATAGAGGCCGGTGCGCTTGATGCTGCCGCCGCCGTAGGTGAGCAGAACGTTTGCGCCGAATTTGCCCAGCTCCTCCGGCAGATGGCTCATGGCGTCCGCGCCGAAGTGGACGCGCACGGGATTATAATACATAAAATCGTTCATGGATCTTCTCCTTTCCCAGAATGCCCCGTTTCCGAAAACCGAAACGGGGCATGATTTTTGTTATTTCGCGCCGAGAAGGGCATACATGCGCTGTTTGAAGAGCGCGGTATCCACCGCGGTGCAGAGCACGGCGTTGTGCTCCGCCTCCGGCGCGGCCGTATCGAAATGGAAATATCCGCGCTTTTCCGCGTCGTGCAGCTCTATGCGGCACTTAGCGGCAACGAGCTTCGTCATGATCTCCGGGTACAGCGCCGAGGTGACGGCGAGACTGTCCACCACACCGTAGGTCTCGCTGCCGCCGCGGATCTCGTTATAAAATTCACGCAGCCGCCGCGTGGCGAGCGCGCAGAACCGCCCCGCCGGAGACGGCGACGCGAGCAGACGTTCCACCTCGTCCGGAGTGATCTCGGTGCTGCCGCGGGTCGTATCGAGCGTGATCCACACCGCCGGAGCGCCGGACTGCAGAACGATCTCCGCCGCCTCGGGGTCGGAGCCGACGTTATACTCGGCGCACTCGGTGAGATTGCCGCGGATCCCGGCGCTGCCGCCAAGGATCCAGAGCTTTTTGATCTTCCGCACGAGATCGGGCGCAAGCGTGAGCGCGACAGCGATGTTCGTCAGCGGGCCGATGGTAATGATCTCGATCTCGCCGGGGTTTTCGCGTACAAGATCGATGATGGCCGGCACAGCGTGTTTCTTTTCCGCCTCGCGCGCCGGTGCGGGCAGGTTGAGTCCGCCGAGACCGTCCTCGCCGTGGACATGGTACGCCGCAAAGCTCTTTTGGGAGAGCAGCGGGTGCTCCACGCCGCGGTAGACCGGCGGGAGATAGCCTCCCGCCGCGTCCTCCGCCAGAAGCGCGTTCTTGGTGCAGAGATCGAGCGGAAAGTTTCCGCACACGGTCGTGATCGCCTCGACACGGGCGATGTCCTCGGCGCAGAGCGCCTCGACGATGGCCCAGGCGTCGTCCGAGCCGGTGTCCGTGTCGATGATAAAGCGGCGGATCACAGCTTCGCCGCCCAATCCGCGCCGGGCATGTCGTGCCGGCGGCAGTACTCGTCAAAGACGATGCCAGCGGGGAGCATTTTAAACTCTTCGAGCAGCGCGAGACGGCGCGTGAAGTTTCCTTCGCGCTCGGCCTCCATGAGCTTGTCCGTCGGCTCGAGCAGGGCGATCATCAGCGCCTTTTTCACGCTGCGCGCGCCGATGACAGACGCGCTCACGCGGTCGATGCTCGCATCAAAGAAGTCGAGACCGAGATGCACCTTGTCAAACGCATTGCAGCGCTTGATCTCCTGCATGATGGCGACGGTATCCTCCGACACGGTGGCGACATGGTCGCTGTCCCAGCGCACGGCGCGGGAGAGATGCGTCATGATCTCCTGGCCGAACACGAAGTAGGACGAGAGCTTCGCCGCAACGCTCTCGGTCGGATGGTAATGGCCGGTATCCATGCAGACCATGGCCTTGCCGGTCGTGAGGGCGTAGTTGGTGTAAAACTCGTGCGATCCGGCGGTGTAGCTCTCAAGACCGAGGCCGAACACCTTGCCCTCGATCGAGTCGCGGTTATACTTCCGGTCGATCGGCTCGGCAAAAATGCGGTCGAGCGATTCGACGAGACGCTCGCGCGGGCCGAGCGTATCGACGCGGGTGTCCTTCGAGCCGTCCGGGATCCAGTGGTTCGTGATGCACACCTCGCCGAGCTCGCGGCCGAAATACTCGCCGATCTTCCGGCAGGCGATGCCGTGCTGTACCCAGAAATCGCGCACTTCCTTCTCGGGGCTTGCGAGCGTCCAGTTATCGCGCAGCATCGGGTGGGAGAAATATGTGGGGTTAAAATCAAGACCGATGCCCTTTTCGCGGGCATAGTCCACCCACCCGGCGAAATGCTCGGGGCGGATCTCGTTGCGCGGCACCTTCACGCCGTTCGTGAGCGGATAAACCGCGTGCAGCGCCAGATGCTTCGCACCCGGGACGAGCGAGAGCATTTTGTCGAGAGAGACGAAGTATTCTTCCACACTTCTCGGCTTGCCGGGGGCGTTGCCCGTAGCGGCGATGCCGCCGGTCAGCGCGGCGTCAAAATCCTCAAAGCCGGTGAGATCGTCCAGCTGCCAGCAGTTGATGGAAACGGGGATGGTGTCCATCTTCCGCAGCGCTTCTTCGGTGTCCACGCCCCAGGCGGCGTATATGTCACGGGCGGCTTCGTACTGGTTTGCCATGCAGAAACTCCTTTCGTAAGGGGAAGATCAGTTATTGTTGTAGTAGACCACGTTCTCCGGGCGGATGCGGACGAAGAGATCGTCGCCCTCCGAGAGCGTTCCGGCGTGGGTGCCGAGCGCGGAAATATCGAGCGGCTGCGTACCCAGCGTGCCGATGAGCTTCCACGAAAGACCGGTGAAGATCTTCTTTTCGAGATGGAACGGGTTCGCGCCCTCCGTCTCCGGCGTGCAGAATTCGAAATACTCGCCGCGCACCGCCGTCTTGACGGTGTCGCCCTCCCTGCCGCCGACGTGGTTGACCGGAATGCGGACGTTTTCGCTGCATACGCACCATACCCCGTCCTCACACGCGAGAACGCCGGAGATGAGGTTCGCCTTGCCGAGAAAGTCGGACGCGAACACGGACGCCGGCTGGCTGTAGATCGTGAAGGGGTCGCCCTGCTGCTCGATCTGGCCGTCGTGGAGGAGGATGATCTGGTCGGACATTGTGAGCGCTTCCTCCTGATCGTGCGTAACGAACACGGTCGTCGTGCCGATCTGCCGCTGGAGATTGCGGATCTCATACTGCATCTCGGCGCGCACCTTGCGGTCGAGCGCGGAGAGCGGCTCGTCCAGCAGGAGAATGTTCGGCTTGGTGACAAGCGCGCGGGCCAGTGCCACGCGCTGCTGCTCGCCGCCGGAGAGCTGCGTCACGCGGCGGGAGTTATAGCCGCCGAGCTTTACAAGCTCAAGCGCTTCGTTGACGCGCTCGTCGATCTCCGGCTGGGGGACTTTGTGCATCTTGAGGCCGTAGCCCACGTTTTTCGCCACGTTCATGGAGGGGAACAGCGCGTAGTTCTGGAACACAAGACCGATGTTGCGCTTTTCCGGGCGCACCTTCGTCACATCCGCGCCGTCTACAAGCACCTCGCCCTCGTCCGCGGTCTCCAGACCGCAGATGATGCGGAGGATCGTTGTCTTGCCGCAGCCGGAGGGGCCGAGCAGCGAGAGAAAGTCCCCACTTTTTACATCGAAGCTGACGCCCTTGAGAACGACATGGCCGCCGAAGCTTTTTTTCAATCCTTTTACTTGTAAATCAGCCATGGTATTAAACTCCCTTATTTCGTTTGGTTCCTGAGGAAATCCCCATAAGGCTTCCGGCGGTCATGCCCATGCGCGAGAGCACGACAACAAGAACTATTGCAATCAGAATAATGATTGCACTCAGTGCGTTCAAATCTGCCTGATATCCGCTACGGATTCGCGTAAACACCGTGACTGGTAGTGTATTTACCGCAACAGGTGAAAGGTAATACTGCAAAGTAAAATTGTTGAAGCACATAATCATTGCCATGATTCCGCCCGACATAACCCCAGGTAAAATTGCCGGAAATGTCACATCCATAAAAACTCTGAATGAACTCGCTCCGAGAAGGCGAGCCGCCGCCTCCGGCGAACGATCCATTTCAATGAATCGCCCGTTTACAAGCAATATAACATAAGGAAGCACTACAATTAGGTTTCCCATAAACATTGTCATCCAGGAGCGACCAATACCCACATATGTAGACAAAAGAAGGATAGAGATGCTTGTGACCAACCAGGGAATGATGATAGGAAGTTGAATCAAAAAATTGAATTTTTTTGCCAATCGAGGCGAATAATACTGGAGTCCGAAGGAGGTCATCGTACCAATAACAACTGCTGAGACAGTAACCAGAAGAGCGAGTTTCAGGCTGAGCCAAGTTGCTTCCGGAAGATTTGATGTAGTAAACAGCGTCTGATACCACTGTGTTGTAAAGATATACGGAAATAAACCGTAGGGTGTTTTGTTAAATGACATACTGATAATAGCAATGATAGGGGTGTACATAAAAGCCAGCACGATTATGAGACACACCATCATAGATCGACGAAAGCCCTTATTCATCCAGTTCACCCCCTATCGCTACCTGTGCCTTCTTAGTAATGTGGCTGATGATGGCCATAATAACGCAGAGAATAATCAACAGCATACAGGCCATCACCGCCCCCCATCCCATATTCAGGTTTTCCTTATAAGCAGAGTTGATCATAGAACCCACCATCATACCGTTTGACCCCCCCACAAGCGTTGGTTCTACGAAAGAACCGACAACCGGAACAAACACAAGAAGGATGCCTGACAGCAACCCTGGGACGCTCATGGGAAAAACAATATTAGTAAAGGTTCGCCATTTTCCTGCGCCAAGAATTAGAGATGCCTGAACTACGTTATCATTTATACTCTCCATAGATGAGTACAGGCACAAAATCATGTATGGAAGAAACTCAAACACAAGCACAAGAACCGTCGCCTTGTTTGTATAGAGTATGGACTGCGCTTGAATCCCCATAGAAGACAACGCCGTCATGATAATGCCGCCCGGCATGATAAGATTCATCATTGCGTAAATCAGCAGTAACTGCGAGGTGAAAAACGGCAGAATAACGATCATCATAAAAATCCCGCGGTATTTTTCCCTGACTACCTTTGCAATCGCCCATGCGGCAGGATATGCAGCAATAATGCAGATTATTGCTACCTCGATTCCAATCAAAAGTGATTTCGTTAATAGCGGCCAAAATGTCGTAGAGCGAAACAGGCGCAAAAGGTTATCTGTTGTCCAGCCAGGCCATGGCTGTCCGGCAAAAATGTTACGATTCATAAAGCTGAATATCAGCAACATAATCAGCGGCGCAATCGTCAGGCAAAGAAGCAGTCCGGCACTCGGCAATGTCCACAGACTGTTTTTTTTAATTTGCTTTTTCATTTTTCCCATGGTCTTCCTCCAAATTTTGGGCTAATCCCCAAAAAAGAATGCCGTCGAATTAGCTTTTCGACGGCATCTCTCTCGATTCATGCTATTGCAAAAACGGGAACTCAGCCGACGGAGGCCTTAAAGCTCTCCCAGCAATCGACCCAAGCGTCTTTCTGCTCAGCCGTCAGATAGTTGAGCATACAAATCTTCGTGGGAGCGGGATTCAGTCCCAGCGCATCCTTCTGCGCTTCAGTCAGCGAATTAATAACCTCTTGGATTACCGGAGAATATGTCGGGTAAACCGAGCCTTCCTCGGGAGGATAGTTCTCGCTGATGCCGGTTGCCATAGAGGTTTGCTCTTCTGTGCTTTCAATCCAGTTGATCCACTCGCAGGCGAGATCAAACTGATCTGTCCCCTCTACTATACACCAGTAATCAACATAGCCAACTGTCCCCTCTTCCGGATGCACCAGAACTATTGACTTCCCTTCCTGCTGGAGCTTAGCATACGGGCCAGACCACATATTTCCGGCCCAAGACTCGCCGGCGTAATAGGGCATCAGCTGTTCATCACTAGAGGCCCAGAAAGAAAGAATCTGCGGCTTAAGCTTGGCAAGTGCTTCGGAAACTTTATCCAAATCAAGGGTTTCTGGTTGCGTAGGATCTTGTCCGCTCATGAGAGCACCAATAATCATGCCGTCGCCGTAGTCGCCATACATACATACGTGTCCGGCAAGACTGGGGTCAAGCAGATCACTCCAATGCTTGATTTGAAAATCAACATAATCCGGATTGTAAACCAAGGAAGACACACCTGAGCACCAAGGAAAGGCAAAGGTATTTCCCTGATCGTCTACCGCATAAGGATAAATGTCTTTATATGTATCCGCAACATTGGCATAGTTGGGGATTTTGGCTGGATCAACATTCATAATCAGACCGAGATCCTTAAAATACTGCGTGTAATTCTGCGAGACCATAACGCAGTCGATTGTGGCATTACCGCCCGTCTGAAGAGTCGTCATGAGCTCATCATACGAGTTATAGTATACATGTTCTACTTTACAGCCGAATTTGTCCTCGAACGCCTTTACACAGTAATCTTCATCAGAGTTGTACGCCTGCCAGTTCGCAACATACAGTGTCTGTCCCTTGTAGGGCAGTTCGCCTTCCACCGGAGTATCGGCCGCGGGCTGCTCCGCCGGTGTCTCCGGAGCTGCCGGAGTCTCGGCTGCGGTACCGCAGGCGCACAGAGCAAACACCATGACCAGTGCAAGGATGAGTGCCAATGCTTTTTTCATGTTCTTTCCTCCTATTATTGGCTTTTTACGCAGCAGGGACGCAGTTTAGTAAACATCCCCTTTTCCCCGCTGCTTACCGTATCTTAATGATACGTTCTTTCCTCTCGTATGTCAATGCGGTACAATAAACAAAAACCCCCGTCGTTTTTCGTCATTCCGCTCTATCAGTCGCATACTATCCCTCGCTCTTATGGATATTTTATCCGAAGCGCATAACATACTCAGAACATTGTCCAAGTTTACCGTCGCATTTTTATATGGTTTTTCTGTGAAAAGAGTCTTTCCATTTTTAGTGAAATCATATAGAATAAAGATGTACATAAACACCGTTTTACTAAACAACCATAAGGAGGCACTACGGATGAAAATGCGCGAAATCGCCGACGCTGCCGGCGTATCGCTGACGACGGTCTCCCTCGTTCTCAACGGAAAGCCCGGCATCGGCGATGAGAAGCGGGCGCTCGTCACCCGGCTTCTGCAGGAAAACGGCTACCAGATCCGTCCGGAGGACGCGCCCCAACGCATCCACGCCCACAGCAATCTATGCTTTCTCAAATACAGCAAGCACGCCTATCTTGTCAACGGCAACCCCGGCTTCGTCACGCAGATCATGGACGCCGCCGGAGAGGAATGCCGCCGCCACGGCTACAATCTTCTTGTGAACGCCTTCAGTGACTTTTCCGCCATAAACCGCGCCGAGCTGATCGACACCGCCACCACCGGCGGCGTGATCCTGCTCGGCACGGAGATCGAGCGCGAGGATCTCTCATACTTTGACGGGCTGCAGAAGCCTTTCGTTATCGTGGACAACGCGCTCGAACGTCTGCCGTTTTCGACTGTGACGATGGACAATGCCGGCGCCGTATTTGAGGCGGTGGAGTATCTCCGTTCGCTCGGCCACCGGAAGATCGGCTTTCTTTATAATTCCATACCTTCGAGCAACGACAACGCCCGGCGCGACGCCTTTGAAGCGGCGATGCACCAGCCTGGGCTTTCGTACTCGGACGATCTCATCTGCCGCGTGTTCCCCACGATGGACGGCGCGCGCAAATCGTTCGGCGAAGCGCTCGACCGCGGTATCGCGCTGCCGACCGCTTTTCTTGCCAACAACGACAGCATTGCGCTCGGCGCCATGCGCGCCATGCAGGAGCGCGGCATCCGTGTGCCGCAGGATATCTCCATGATCGGCTTTGACGGGCTGCCGTTCTCCGCTATGAGCGAGCCAACTCTCACGACCGTGGACGTGCCCTGCGCCGACATCGGGCGCTGGGCTGTCAGCATCATACACCAGCAGATGCGCGGGCGCATCCGCACGACCTGCAGCATCCACGTCAGCACACAGCTGCACATCCGCAAAAGCACCGCCGCGCCGCGCTCGTCCGGCGAGGTATGGGGAAAGGAATGATCGAACATGCTTGGAAACCATCTGCTCGGCCTTTACGAAAAGGCGCTTCCGCCGGAGCTTACCTGGGCGGAGCGTCTGCGCGCGGTAAAGGAGCTCGGCTTTGACTATCTGGAAATCTCCATCGACGAGAAGGACGAGCGTCTTGCCCGGCTCGACTGGACGCAGACCGAGCGCGGCATGCTCCACCGCGCCATGCGCGAAACGGGCGTGCCCATCCAGTCGATGTGTCTGAGCGGCCACCGCCGCTTCCCCTACGGCAGCGCCGATCCCGCCGTGCGCGCACGCGCGCATGAGATCACGGAAAAGGCCGTGCTGTTCGCGCGGGAGTTCGGCATCCGCGTCATCCAGCTCGCCGGGTACGACGTGTACTATGAGCCCTCCACGCCGGAAAGCCTGCGGCTTTTTGAAGAGGGGCTGCGCAGCGCGTGCGAGATCGCCGAAAAGTATCAGGTCATGCTCGCCATGGAGATCATGGATACGCCGCTCATGAGCAGCATCTCCCGCTACTTAAAATACAAGGCCGTCCTCCCCTCGCCGTGGTTCACGGTCTACCCTGATGTCGGCAACCTCTCCGCCTGGGGCAACGACACCGCCGCGGAGATATCACTCGGACGGAATGGCATGGTCGGCGTCCATCTCAAGGATACGCTCGCCGTGACGGAGGATTTCCCGGGCAAGTTCAAGTGCGTCCCCTTCGGCAGCGGGTGCGTGGATTTCCCCGCGTGTCTCGGCCAGCTCGAGCGCGAGGGCTACCGCGGGCCGTACATGATCGAAATGTGGTATGAGCCCGGTCAGGACTGGCGCGCCGAGATCACGAACGCGCGGAAGTTTATGGAAGAGAAGTTTGCAGCCGCGATGAAATAAGAAAACATAGAGAGCGCCCGATGGATCAAAAATCCATCGGGCGCTTTTCCTATATCAATATTGCAGAAGCAGGGCACGCCGCGTCTCGCGGCAGGTTTCCAGCGCGGAGGTGAGGACGGCGCGGTCAAACTTTGTGCGCGCGGCGCGGCGCTCGCTCTCCGGAAGCTGCGCCATATCCCGGCTGTGGGCGGCAAGGACCGCCGCGGCATGCGCTTCCCACTCGCGCTTCGCTTTCCCCGTGATCTCCATATGTCTGGCAAAGCGCCGCTGCGTCAGAATGCACAGCTCCTTAAACTCCCAGAAGAGCGAAGTATTCTCCCCTTCTCCGGGCAGGAATGCCTCGCAGAAGGCGGGCAGGCCGTCAATATCCACATAGAGCGGCATATAAAAGCTCATGCGCGGCGTGGCGATCGCCGTCCAGAGGACGCTGCCGGTCTCCGGCGTATAGTCCGCCACAATGCTCGAGAGCGTGCCGCGGCGGCAGAGCGCGTAGTCCGGCGTCACATCTGCGAACGGGTCGCCGGAGGGGAGCTTTGTGAGATCGTATTTCGTTCCGTCGTACACGTCGCTGAGGACGTCCATGAGCGTCCGGCGCGTGATGGGTTTCGCCGGTCGGACGCTGTAGAGCGTTTCGTTCTCGTCCTGCGGCCGGCCGGAGAGAAGCTCCATGGCGCGCCAGCGGCGGCGCATGTTCATAGAGTCGAGCTCCGGGCCCCACTCGTTGGGGCTTTTGTCCGCGCCGTAGGCGCAGGCAAAGTCGAAATGACGCTCGTCGCCGTTCCACCAGCCCTGCGCGCGGGCATAGTCCGCAAGACCCTCGGAGGCAAGGACGTTCGCCATGTCGGTCAGATCGGCGTCGTGCGTGCCGAAGGCGTTCGCGCGCACCGACACCTCGTCGTCCGGCACACGCACCGCGACCCAGCGGCCGCCCGGCGTGATCTCCAGCACCCATCCCTCGGACGGGTCGGCGATGGAAAACGTCGCCCCGCTCTGGCAGGTATCGAGCCCCGACGGGCGCAGGCCGTAGCGCGCGACGAGCTCGCCGATGAGCTCCACGGCGCCGCGGGCCGTCTCCGCGCGGCGGAGGATCAGAAGCGGGATATCGTCCGGCTCGAGCACCATGCCATCCCATGGGATCGCTTTGAACGCCATCACGCCCGTGCCGGCAACGGACACGTTCCGGTCGTTCGTGCCGCCGGCCCACGCGCGGTCGAGCGTGCCGATCTCGTATTTGCAGGCGGTATAAAGATAGCCGCAGGTCTCGCCGATCTCGGGGATCGTATGGCCGCCGACGAGCGTATATACGGCGTCCGGCGCATGCTTCTGCCGCGGAACGTGCGTGAGAAGGGCGGGCGTATCGTCCCAGTCGTCGTTGGCGGCGAGCAGCGCATAGCCGCTGCGCGAGGCGCGGCGGCCGGCGATAAGGCAGGTACACATAGGCTCTGTTCCTCCGGTCGTTTGTCGGGATTTCCGTGTCTTTTTTTATAAAGTATATTCTGGCGGCAGGGCAAAGTCAAGCCGCGGGGATGTTCCCTGCATTTCAGCCGGAAGGGGGCGAAAAATAGCTTGCTTTTTGGCTGTGGCTGTGGTAACATATTTAAGCGCAAAAAAGTTTTCTTTTAAAATAGAAAGGATTGAATCTCGTGAACGGTCTTGTTCTTGCTTTCACCATCATCCAGCTCCTCGCCGGTATCTTCCTGATCGTCGTCGTGCTGCTCCAGTCCGGAAAAAGCTCCGGCCTGTCCGGCGCTGTCGCCGGCGGCGCGGAGACCTTTTTCTCCAAGGGTAAGGCGAAAACGCTTGACGGTACTCTGGCGAAGATGACCAAGTGGGTCGCGCTCGCGTTCGTCGTTCTCACGCTGGTGCTGAATCTGCTGCACTGATCCCCGACTTTCCAAAAGCCTCGGAAGCACCGCTTCCGAGGCTTTTTCATATGAACCAAACGGCCGCTCCATGCGTCCTATGGTCGTATATTTCTATTATTGAACACCGAGGTGCACTCCTATGAAACTTTCCAAAACGATCGCGCTTCTGCTCTCCTGCACGCTTCTTCTGCTGACCGCGGGCTGCGGCGCGTCCCCCAAACCCGCCCCCTCGGCCGCGCCGGAGGTGACTTCTACCCCTGCCGTTACCGCAACGCCGGAGCCGACGGCCACGCCCGAACCCACGCCGACCGCGACGCCCGAGCCGATGTTCACGAACCCGCTGACCGGCGAGCAGACGTACACCGACTACAGCCAGACACGCCCCGTCGCCATCATGGTGGAGAACAACCACTGGGACGACGGCACGCTCATCGCGCAGGGCGGTCTTTCGCAGGCGGACATCGTCTACGAGATGCAGGTGGAGTCCATCACGCGCAACATGTTCCTCTTCATGGATACGGACGGGCTGAACAACGTCTTCCCCATCCGCAGCGCGCGCAGCTATTTTGTGAGCGCCGCGCTCAGCTATGACGCCATTTTCGCCCACTGCGGCAAGAGCGGCGAGGGTCTGGAATTTGCCGACACGATGCTCGTAAACTACACCGACGCCGACGATATTGAGGTCCACGAGGGCAGCTGCGGCTTCCGGCAGTACGACGCGCCGTACTTCGGCGCCGTGCACAGCATGACGACGACCGGCGAGCGCCTGCAGGATCTTTTTGCGCAGTACGGCACCCGCACCACGCACCGTACCGACGGCTATGACTACGGTCTGCACTTCACCGAGGATGCCGCGCCGGTGAACGGTGAGGCGGCGGGCAGCATCCATATTGTGTTCCCGACAAACAAGATCACCGACTTTTCCTACGACGCCGAAAAGGGCGGCTACACGAGCACGCAGTGGAACAGCGCCTACACGGACGGAAATACCGGCGAGAGCGTCGTATTTGAAAACGTCCTCGTCCTCTACTCCCCCACCTCGACCGGCATCGACGAGAAGAACCACTCTGCCATTTACACCTACGACTATCAGGACGCCGGTTACTTCTTCAACGGCGGCTATGCCGAGCCAATCACCTGGAGCCGCGGCAGCGTGAACGAGCCGTTCCGCTACTATACCTCCGACGGCAGCGAGCTGCAGCTCGGCGTCGGCAAAACGTATATCGCGTTCGTCTCCGAGTATTACGGCGGTGCGAGCTATTCGTGACCGGCGTGCATTGACACAAACGGACGGATATAGTATATTTTTAATATTCGACCCCAACTTTTTACTACTATGATACTATGAGGTGACACCATGAAGCGCAAGTTTCTGACCGTACTTTCTCTGCTTCTCGTATGCGCGCTCGTTTTCGGCGCGTGCGCCAACCGTCCGGACGTACCGGCCGAACCGGAAGCGACCGCGACGCCCGAGCCGACGCCCGACGTCACGGCGGAGCCCACGACCGAGCCGACCGCCACGCCCGAGCCGACGCCCGAACCGACTGCAACGCCCGAGCCGACGCCCGACGCGCCGCTCGTCAACCCCCTGACCGGCGAGACCGCGACCAAGGACTACAGCAAGACGCGTCCCGTGGCGATCATGGTGGAGAACAACCACTGGGATGCGCCCATCACGCCCATTCAGCAGGGCAGCATCAGCAAGGCCGCCATCGTTTACGAAGCGCAGGTCGAGCAGATCACCCGCAACATGTTCATTTTCATGGACCTGGACGATGTGGACAACATCACCCCGATCCGCAGCTGCCGCTCCTACTTTGTCAGCACCGCGCTTTCCTATGATGCGATTTTTGCCCACTGCGGCTTCAGCGCCGACGGTCTCGAATACTCCGCGCCGATGCTCGCGAATCTTGTGGACAACGACGATATCAACATCAACGAGGATAACGGCACGGGCTTCCGCTTCACGGAGTACCCGTACTCCGGCGGCGTACACAGCATGACGACCACCGGCGAGCGCCTGCAGAAGTTCATTTCGGAAAACGGCACCCGCACCGAGCACAACACCGATTCCTATGACTACGGCCTGCGCTTCACCGAGAACGCCGCCCCGACGGGCGGAAGCGTTGCCAACAACGTCCGCATCGTGTTCCCCGGCACGAAGATCACGAGCTTTGAGTATAGCGCCGACAAAAACGGCTACACCGGCTTCAACTGGAACGCCGCCATCGCCGACGCCAACACGAGCGAATCCGCCGTGTTCCAGAATCTTCTCGTTCTCGCCACCTATACGCAGATCGGCATCGACGATCATTACCACACCGCGATGAACACCTACGAGTGTGAAGGCACAGGTCTCTTCTTCAACGGCGGCTACTGCGAGCCCATCACCTGGAAGCGCGGCGCCGTCAACGAGCCGTTCCATTACTACACTGCCGACGGCACCGAGCTCGAGCTCGGCATCGGCCACACCTACATTGCGTTCGTATCCAGCTCCTACGGCGGAGCCACCTACAACTGATTTTCCGCAAACATCAAAAGCCCTCCGGCAGCCGCCGGAGGGCTTTTTGTTTCTCATGGGCGAAGCAGAGCTGCGCCGTTGTGCGGAAAAAGGGGTATCGTATTCAGATCCGCGCGACGCCGGTTCTTCTTGCGGCTTCGGCCACGGCCTTGGCCACCGCCGGGCCGACGCGCTTGTCGAACGCCTGCGGGATAATGTAGTCCGCGGAGAGCTCGTCCTCGGAAATGAGCCCGGCGAGCGCGTGTGCCGCCGCTACCTTCATTTCCTCGTTGATGTCGCTCGCACGCACATCGAAAGCGCCGCGGAAAATGCCCGGGAACGCGAGCACGTTGTTGATCTGGTTCGGGTAATCGCTGCGGCCCGTCGATACGACCGCCGCGCCCGCTGCCTTCGCCTCGTCCGGAAAAATCTCCGGCGTCGGGTTCGCGCAGGCGAAGATGATCGCATCGCGGTTCATCGTTTTCACCATCTCCCCCGTGAGCATGCCGGGAGCCGACACGCCGATGAACACGTCCGCCCCGACAATGACATCCGCGAGCTTGCCGTGAAGATGGCGCGGATTTGTCACATGGGACATTTCTTCCTTGATCCAGTTGAGCCCTTCGCGCCCCTCATAGATCGCGCCCTTACGGTCGCAGAGCGTCACATCCGGGAAGCCAGCCGAGAGCAGCAGCTTCGTGATCGCCGTCGCCGCAGCGCCCGCGCCGTTCACAACGACGCGCACGTCCTCTTTCTTCTTCCCTACGACCTTCAGCGCGTTCGTAAGGCCTGCGAGCGTGATGACCGCGGTGCCGTGCTGGTCGTCGTGGAAGATGGGGATGTCGCATTTTTCCTTGAGCTTGCGCTCGATCTCAAAGCAGCGGGGCGCGGCGATATCCTCGAGATTGATGCCGCCGAACGAGCCGGAGATGTTGTACACCGTCTGCACGAACTCGTCCACATCCTTCGTCTTCACGCACAGCGGGAACGCGTCCACATCGCCGAACGACTTGAAGAGCACGCACTTGCCCTCCATGACCGGCATACCGGCCTCGGGCCCGATGTCGCCGAGACCGAGCACCGCGCTGCCATCCGTGATGACGGCGCAGAGATTCCACCGGCGCGTCAGCTCGTAGCTTTTCTCAATATCCTTCTGGATCTCCAGACATGGCTGCGCCACGCCGGGCGTGTACGCGAGCGAAAGATCGTCCTTTGTTCCGACCGGCACGGTCGCCTTCACTTCAATCTTGCCCTTCCACTCCCCGTGCAGACGCAGCGATTCCTTTGCGTAGTCCATAATGATCTCCTCTAAAAAGGGCGCGCATTGCTGCCAATACGCGCCTTGTCTTTTTCTCTTACTTCGTGCCGAAAATACGGTCGCCGGCGTCGCCGAGACCGGGGACAATGTAGCCGTGATCGTTCAGGATCGGGTCCATGGCGGCGACGTAAACGTCGACGTCCGGATGATCCTTCTGCATCTTCTCCCACGCCGGAGGCGCACCGATGATGCACATGAGCTTGATGTGACGGCAGCCGTGCTGCTTGAGGAACGTGCAGGCCGCAGAAGCGCTGCCGCCGGTGGCGAACATCGGATCCACCACGATCACGTCGCGCTCGGAGACATCGGGCGGGAGCTTGCAGTAATATTCGACCGGTTCGAGGGTCTCCGGGTCACGGTATAGGCCGATGTGACCGACCTTGCAGGACGGGATCATTGCAACCATGCCGTCGACCATGCCGAGACCGGCGCGGAGGATGGGGACGATGGCAAGCTTCTTGCCCGCAAGACGCTTCACCGTTGCCTTGGCAACAGGCGTTTCGATCTCAACCTCTTCCAGAGGAAGGTCGCGGGTCGCCTCATAGCACATCAGCATGGCGATCTCGCCGACAAGCTCGCGGAACTCCTTCACGCTCGTGTTCTTGTCACGCAGGATCGACAGCTTGTGCTGGATCAGCGGGTGGTCGAATACATGCAGCTCACTCATTTTTCTTGCTCCTTTGTAGTGTAGTTAGCTTTTATTTTCTCAGGCTTCGTTCATGCGGCTCTGCCGCTCGCGTTCTGCCTGGGAAAGACGAAGATAAACCGGCAGCAGGTCTTCCGCTCCGGTCGGGGTTTTGCTCTGCGCCGCGAGACACACGCCGAACGCCGTCTGCCAGCGAAGCTCCTCGGGGGCCACGGTGCAGAAAACGCCACGTTCCTTCAGCGCCTTTTCGCAGATCGCCCAGCCGTCGCCGAGGACCCAGACGCTCTTTCCGCTGCCGGAGAGCTCTTCGGCAAGCGCGTCGGCGGCGATGGCGCGATCCTCCGTCAGACGGACGAGAGCGCCGTTTTGCACGGTGAAGAGTGCGTTATAAAGCTGGCTGCGCCGCGCGTCCATGGCGGAGCAGACGATCGTCCCCTCCGGCACGAAGCGGGCGCTCTGCGCCATGGCTTCCAGCGTGGACACGCCGACCGCCGGGATGTCCAGCCCCCAGCAGAGGCCCTTGGCGGTGGATATGCCGATGCGGATACCGGTGAACGAGCCCGGTCCCTGCGCCACGGCGACCATTTCAATGGCGTCCTTCGGCGTTTCGGTGTTGGAGAGCATATTCTCGATCATCGGCAGGAGCGTCCGGCTGTGGGTAAGGCCCGTGCGCTCATAGCTCTGCGCAAGCAGCTCCCCGTCGCGGCAGAGCGCGGCGGAGCAGGCTTTCGCGGAGGTTTCGATTCCCAGTATCAGCAAAGGCTCGCCCCCTCGATTGTGATCTTTCGTGCGTTGTCGGAGCATTTCTCAATGCTCACGCGGATCTCCGAGCCGTCGAATGCCTCGGGGACATTCTCGCTCCACTCCACGGCGCACACGCCGCCGCGGTCAAGGTAATCCTCCCAGCCGATGTCGAAAAGCTCGTCCGCGCTGCCGAGCCGGTACATATCAAAGTGGAACAGGTCCCGCTTTCCGTAAAGCTCGTTCACAATGGTGAACGTCGGGCTCGTAACAGCCCCGTCTACCTCCAGACCGCGCGCAAGACCGCGCACGAACGCGGTTTTCCCCGCGCCCAGCTCGCCGTACATTGCGATCACAACGCCGTGCTCCGGCAGCGAGCGCGCGAGCTTTTCGCCGAGCGCTTCGGTCTCGGCTTCGGAGTGGCTGATAAATTCCATAATCCGTCTGCCTCTGTCTCAAAAAACTCAAACTTCTCTAACTTGGCATTATACACCGAGCTTTTGCCGGAGTAAAGACCTTTTCCTGCCTGTTGCAGAAAAAACAATGTTGTGATAGAATAGATTAAAACTATATGTATAAGGGGAGGTGCCGCCGTGCTGGAAAGACTCAAAAAACTCCGCATTGCGCCGATCATCCAATATATATGGAGCCGTACCTCGGACTTCTTCAAAAAGGGCGATATGTTCCTGCTCGTCATGTGCTGCATATGCACATGCTTCGGCATCACGCTCGTCGGCAGCGCCACGAAGTCGTATCCGTCGCACACGTTCGTGCCGATCCAGGTCTTCGCGTTTATCCTCGGTCTTTTCCTCTACTATGTTCTGACCGTTCTCGACGTGAGCATCATTGCAAGCCGCTGGAAGCTCCTGATCGGCTTTGAGACGTTCCTCCTTCTGCTGCTCATCCCGTTCGGCGTTTCGGGCGATACCGGCAACTCCGGCTGGCTGCGCTTTTTCGGTATCGGCATTCAGCCTTCGGAGATCGTCAAGGTCGTGTTCATCGTACTGATGGCCAAGCAGATATCCTATCTGAAGGAATATAAGAACCTCAACTCGGTGCTCTCCATTCTCCAGCTTGTCGTCCATTTCGGCTACACGTTCGTACTGCTGATGGTCACCACCAAGGACCTCGGCTCGGCGATCGTGTTCGCCGCCATTTTCGCCGTTATGCTGATCGTGGCGGGCGTCAGGCTCTACTGGTTCCTCATCGGCGGCGCGGCGATTGCGCTTGCGATCCCGTTTCTCTGGAACAACTTCCTCGATGAGTACCAGCGCCTGCGTATTCTCGCGCCGTACGATCCCAGCATCGACCCTGACGGCTGGGGCATCACATGGCAGACGACCCGAAGCAAGTATGCCCTCATGGGCGGACAGGCCACCGGTCTCGGTCTCGGCCACGGCGCACAGACGCAGTCCGGCGCGCTGACCGGCAAGCACACCGACTTCATTTTCGCCGTTGCGGGCGAAGAGCTCGGCATGGTCGCGTGCGTGCTCATCATGCTTCTGCTCTCCGTTGTCATCATCCGCTGCATGATGGTGGGGCTGCGCTCGAACAACACGATGAGCATGCTCGTGTGCGTCGGCGTGGCGGCGAGCCTCTTCTTCCAGATGCTCGTCAACACAGGCATGTGCATCGGCATCACGCCCGTTATCGGCATCACGCTCCCGTTTTTCAGTTACGGCGGTTCATCGCTCATGTCCACATTCGGTGCAGTCGGCCTTGTATCCGGCGCGAAATACCGACCAACGCCGCTCCAATTCCACCGATATTAAAAAGTTCATATTATATCATAGGGGGACAGGAACCATGGCACACAGACCAAACATTCTTGCGCTCGCATCCAAGATCAGTCTCGAAAGTCTGACGTACACCGGCATTACCTACGGCGATCCCGAGTACAGAATCCTTGATCCCATCGTCGATGACGACATGTGTTCCGTTATGATGCGCATGCGTCTCGAAACCGACTTCTCCGCGGAGGATCTCGCCAAAAAGACGAGAAAGAGCCTCGATTTCGTGCAGACGCAGTGCGACAAGCTCGTTAAAGCGGGCGTCATCCGCACGCGCGTCCGCAGCGGCGTTCTCTGCTACTATTACCCGATCTGGGTACCCGGCATCATGGAGGGCATTCTCTCCAACCGCGAGCAGTGCGACGCGCACCCCGAACTCGGCGCGTGTTTTGAGGAGTATACCCGCATCCGCGTCGGCATGCTCGCCCCTATGCTCGGCAACGGCGTGAATTTCATGCGCGTTATGCCCGTTATGAGCGCCATCGAAAACGACACGCACAAAGCCTCCTATGACGAGATCTCCACGCTGATCGAAAAGGCGTGGGCGATCTCCGTCGGCCCCTGCTCCTGCCGAAGATCGCGCCGTCTGATGGGCGAAGGCTGCGGCCATCTGGAAGAGGATATGTGCCTCTATCTCAACGACAACGCCATCAGCTTCTCCAAGAACGGCGAGCACCGCCTCATCACCAAGGAAGAAGCGTACGAGATCCTCCGGCGCGCCGAGGACAACGGCCTTGTCCACGAGGTGAACCAGGCCCTCGGCTTTGACGACGTCACCGCCATCTGCAACTGCTGCGGCTGCTCGTGCTACGCGCTGCGCATCGCCGAGCTGTTCCGTTCGCCGAACGGCGTCAGCTCCAACTTCATTGCCAGAGTGGACAAGGACAAATGCGTCGCCTGCGGCCAGTGCGTGGAAAACTGCCAGACGAACGCCGTTCGTCTCGGCCAGAAGCACTGTCTCACCGATTCGCACATCTCCGACGCCTACGCATCCGACAAAGAGATCCCCTGGGATAAGAAAAGCTACAACATCGATTACCGCACCACCCGTACCGACACCATGCCCTCCGGCACCGCGCCGTGCAAGGCGGAGTGTCCGGCGCATGTTCCGGTGCAGGGCTACATAAAGCTCGCCGCGCAGGGCCGGTATACAGAGGCTCTCGAGCTCATCAAGAAAGAGAACCCCTTCCCCGCCGTCTGCGGCCGCATCTGCAACAAGGCATGCGAGGACGCCTGCACCCGCGGCAGCGTCGATGCGCCCATCGCCATCGACGATATCAAAAAATTCATTGCCGGAAAGGATCTGGAGGCGGAGCACCGCTTTGTTCCCAAAATGGTCAACCAGACCGGCAAGCCCTACGAGGAAAAGATTGCCGTCATCGGCTCCGGCCCCGCGGGACTTACCTGCGCCTACTATCTTGCGCTCAAGGGATATCCCGTGACCGTTTTCGAGAAGGAAAAGGAGCTCGGCGGCATGCTCACGCTCGGCATTCCCTCCTTCCGGCTGGAAAGAGATGTCATCCGCGCCGAGATCGATATCCTCCGTGATCTTGGCGTACAGTTCAAAGCCGGCGTTGCCGTCGGCACGGACATCACGCTCGATGCGCTGCGTGCCGAGGGCTTTAAGGCGTTCTATCTCGCCGTCGGTGCGTCCCGCGGCGCGAAGCTCCGCTGCCCCGGCGAAGAGCTGCAGGGCGTTATGACCGGCATCGATTTCCTGCGCGCGGTCAATCTCGGCGAAGCGCCCGCGATCGGAACGTCCGTTGCCGTCATCGGCGGCGGCAACGTTGCGATCGATGTGGCCCGTGCCGCCGTCCGTCTCGGCGCCGAAGTCACCGTCGTTTACCGGCGTGACCGCGATTCCATGCCCGCCGCGGACGACGAGATCGCCGAGGCCGCCGAAGAAGGCGTTTCCTTCCGCTTCCTCGCCTCCCCCGCGGAGATACTCGGCGACGGCAGAGCGGAAACGCTCAAGATCGAGCTCATGGAGCTGCGGGGCGGAAAGCCCGCCGGCACCGGCGTTTATGAAACGATGAACGTTTCTGCCATCATCTCCGCCGTCGGGCAGGAGATCGAGCTGAACGGCATTTCCGTGGACACCGGCGCAAAGGGTACCGTCACCGTGTCTCTGCCGAGCTTCCAGACGAGCGAGGCCGATGTATTCGCCGGCGGCGATGTTGTCACCGGCCCGAAGTTTGCCATTGACGCGATCGCCGCGGGAAAGGAAGGCGCAATCTCCATCCACCGGTACGTCCATCCCGGCCAGTCGCAGGTCATCGGCCGTGACCACCGTGATTATAAGGCAATGAACCCCGCCACCGCAGGCGTTGCCATCGACGGCTTTGATACGGCGCCCCGGCAGAAGGCCTCCGGCGGCTCCGCGAAGGACGCGGAGAAAACGTTCCGCGATCTCCGCGGAACACTCACCGAAGAGCAGCTGAAAACCGAGACGCGCCGCTGTCTGGACTGCGGCACGGCAGTTGTAGACGAAAGTCTCTGCGTCGGCTGCGGCATCTGCACCACCAAGTGCAAGTTTGACGCGATCCGTCTGGAGAAGGTCACCGACTATGCCGGCACACCGTACTTCAAGGCGCTGCTCGGCGCGGCGGGAAACGCTCCGGCGGCGCTTGCCAAGCTCGTTGTGAAAAAGGTCGCAAGACCGTGAGGGCGCGGCAGCATGCATGAGATAGGCGTCGTCCGCTCCATGGTGAAGACCGTAACCGCCTTTGCCGAAGCGAATCAGATCACGGATATCGCCGAGATCGTCGTGGATGTCGGCGAGCTGTCGCTCGTCATCCCGAAGTATGTTGAAGATATTTACCCCCATGTCGTGGAGGATACGTTTCTGAAGAACACGAAGCTCATTTTGAACATCGTCCCCGGCATGGCGGAGTGTGACGAGTGCAACGAGGTGTTCAACGTCGTTGAGCATAAGGGCTACTGCCCGCACTGCGGCAGCTTTGAGAAAACCATCCTCACCGGCAGGGACTTTCTCATCCGCGAGATCCATATTCCCGAGTAATACATAACATAAGACCCGACATCGTTTCCGATGTCGGGTCTTATATATTATGCGCTTATTTTTGTTTTGCGTGGCGGCGCGCGAAGTACCATTGGAGGACGTAGTGCGGGATGGCCGCGATGTGGATCGCCGCCGCGGGCCAGACCGGCAGGATATACCGTGCCTCATAAATGCCCGCGGAGGTGATGACCACGAGCAGCGCGGAGAGGACAAGCTCCGCGAGAACAAGCGAGCGCGTTTCCCCGCGCGGCGTCCGGCGCAGCATCCACAGCGCGCCGAGGAGCGCCGCCGTCATCATGCCGTGGGTGAAGTAGAAGAACATCATCCACGCGCGTTTGAGCGTCACCGAGACGACATGCCCCGTGTTGTGCAGAACGAATTGCCTTGTCAGCGCATAAAACGCGCGGTTCTTTTCCGAGAGTGAGAGCGCGCCGTTCCCATAAATTTCCAGCAGCTCCGGCACGGTGTCGTCCGCTGTGAAATTGAGCTGGCTCGTCCAGATCGTGCTGTTGGGGTTGAGCGCGAAGCAGACGGCGTCCGCGGCGTAGTTGCTGATGGGGATGATCTCTCCGGTCTCGCGGTAGTTCACCGCCGTGTTGAACGCAAAGATCAGCAGCGGTACGACCACGACCGCGACAGGGAGCGCGCGGGAAAGCCGTTCTTTTACGCACTTCCACAGCGCGTACAGCACAACCGCAGCATAGATCGGCGCCAGCACCGGGCGTGACGCGAACGCGAGGAAGCCGGCGATGTTCATAAGAAGAAGCCGCTTTTTCGGCGGCAGCCCCTCGCGGAACGCAAGCCATTGCAGCCAGCAGAGCATGAAAAGATAAAAGAATTCTACATAGAGATTCGACGGCGGGAGCACGACGCGGAGCAAAATGACCGTATACGCCATGCACGAAAAGCCGCCGCTGCCAAAGAGACGGCGCTCGGTGTCGTATAAAAACACGGACGACGCACCGACGGACAACAGGTTCAGCACCGTAAATCCGACAAGCGGCATCCCGACGGCACGCAGGAGCGTTATATACAGCGGATAGGCAAACGGGACGACGATCTCCACACCGACGCGGTCGGTCTGGATGAAGTGGCCGGTGTGCAGGAAATTGTCCGCAATGCTCAAATAGAGGCGCGCGTCCGGATAGAGGGAGGTATATTCAGAGAAAAGGAGCTGGTGCAGCATCAAAAGAAGCGGCGGCAGCAGAAACGCGAAACATCGCCTGAAATCAATTCTCCGGCACAGGCATTGCATGGATGAGCACCTCTCTACCGTATCGAAATCAGAATTCCGGAATGCGGCGGATGAGCAGCGCCGCAGCAAGCCCCGTGAGCACGCCGCCGGCAATACCGGAGACGGCGAGCACCGGCAGATAGCCGAGGAGCTGCTTTGTCTGCAATATGAGCATCGCCATCAGGATCTGTCCGGCGTTGTGCGCAACGCCGCCCGCCACGCTGATGCCCACGGTGGAAAACCGGTCGATCCGGCGCAGCAGCGCCATGACCGCGAGACTCAGCACCGCACCCGCAAGAGAATAGAGCATCGCGCCGACGCTGCCGAACAGAAGGCTTACAAGCACGACGCGCACAAGCGAGAGCGCCGCCGCCTCCTTCCAGCCGAAGCGGAAGAGCGCAAATATAACGGCGATATTTGCCAGACCCATTTTAACGCCCGGAATGCCGACCGACGGCAGCAGCGACTCCACATACGAGAGGATCATCGCCACGGCGGTCAGCATGGCAAGCAGGACAAGCCGTTTCGTCTTTTTCATATCAGCTCACCAGATCAATATCGGCTGAAGCCGCACCCTCGATGCGGATCTCCGTTTTGTTCGGGAGACACACGATCGTATCGCCCTCGTACTGCGCGGCTTTCGCCCGGACGCAGATCCCGTCCGGACAGCTTGCCTCCGTCACGTCGGCAGTGCCGCCGGATATGACGAGAATGTTGTAGCCGCTGTTCGGCGCATGCAGCGTTACGGTCGTATCCTCGGCGAGAGGATATTCTGCCGTCCGTTCGCCGTTCACATACACAACGGCCAGAGCGCCGTCCTTCCGGCTCAAACGCTGCACGGCAAAGAAGCCGAGCGCGAGCGCGAGCAGCGCCGCAATAAGCAATATATCCGCGCGAAGGCGGTCTTTTTTTGTCCGTTCAGGCTTCATTGGATAAACCCTTTTCATAAAAAATCCGTCCGGCTCTGCCGGACGGATTTTCTCTGGTGAAAATCAGAATCTCTGGATAACGCCCACCGGGCAGTTCTCCGAGCAGGCGACGCAGCCGACACACTTATCGTAGTCGATGCGGGCAAGATTGTCAACCACCTTGATGGCTCCGGTCGGGCAGACCTTCTCGCACTTCATGCAGCCGATGCAGCCCTTCGAGCAGGCGACGCGGGTCTGCGCGCCCTTCTGGGTGTTGCTGCAGCGGACGATGGTCGGATCGATCGCGCGGCGCAGCGCGATGATGTGGTTCGGGCAGGTGCGGGTGCAGATGCCGCAGCCGGTGCAGTTGCCCGGATACACCTTCGCAACGCCGTTCACGACATGGATGGCATCCGACGGGCAGGCGTTCTCACAGTCGCCGTAGCCGAGGCAGCTGTTCGGGCAGGCCCACTCGCCCTGGAAGAGGATGTTCGCCGCCGAGCAGTTGTTGATGCCGGCGTACTCGTACTTGTGCTTGGCCGTTTCACAGTTGCCGTTGCACTTGACGTAAGCGACCATCTCTACAACGTCCTCCGCCTCGACGCCCATGATTTCGGCGATCGCAGCGGCGGCGCCGTCGGCGCCGGGGACGCAGAGGTTGGTTTTCGTCTCTTCGCCTTCGGCGAGCGCCTTGGCGTAGCCGTCGCAGCCAGCGTAGCCGCACGCGCCGCAGTTGGCGCCGGGCAGACATTCGCGGATCGCGGGGAACATCTCATTCTCGGGAACGCTCATGTACTTGGAAGCGATAACGAGGATCAGCGCGGCGACCGCGCCGATGATGAGCAGAACAACAATGGCACTTATAACTCCAGACATGTCACTTTCCTCCCTTATGCGCCGAACAGCTTGTCAGCCATGCCGGCAAAGCCCATGAACGTCATGCTGGTGAGAGCCGCCGCCACGAGCGTGATGGGCAGACCTTCAAAGCATTTCGGGGGCTTGGCATGCTCGAGCGCCTTGCGGACGCCGCAGAAGAGGATCAGCGCGAGACCGAAGCCGACACCGGCGGAGAAGCCGTTGACACAGCTCAGGAGCAGGCCGCCGGAGGTGCCGGGCGTCGTGTAGCCGTTGCTGACGTTCAGCAGCGTCACGGCGAGCACCGCGCAGTTGGTGGTGATGAGCGGGAGATAAACGCCGAGGGACTTGTACAGGGGCGGAACGTACTTCTTCAGGAAGATCTCGACGAACTGCACGAGCGCGGCGATGACCAGGATGAAGGCCAGGGTGCTCATGTACGAGAGGTCCAGCGCGATGAGCAGCAGGTTGACCGCGTAGCATATGGCGGAGGCCAGGCCCATGACGAAGGTGACCGCGATGCCCATGCCGATGGCGGTGTCGATCTTCGTGGAGCAGCCCAGGAAGGGGCAGCAGCCGAGGAACTGCGAGAAGATGAAGTTGTTTATAAGTATCGCGCCGAGCGCAATGGTAAGTATGGAATCAAACATTACTCAGCCGCCTCCTTTACAACTTCGACCTTAGCCGCACGGGCGGCCTTTTCCTTCTTCTCAGCCGACTTGCGCAGCGCGTACTGCATCGCCGCAAGCAGGCAGGCCAGCGTGAGGAAGCCGCCGAAGGGCATGATGAGTATCGTCGCTCCGAACTCGGAGGGGAAGATCTGAATGCCCTTGCCGCTGCCGTCGAGCGTCAGGCGCAGGGCGCCGGTGGTGATGTCGAG
>ERZ827108.1542-NODE-1542-length-29908-cov-6.627776_pt1 | contig 29908 bp, 19 predicted proteins | sample MGYA00519921_ERZ827108 | MGnify/ENA primary metagenome ERZ827108 (study PRJEB31778, sample SAMEA3449258) | human gut metagenome | biome: human gut; feature: human-associated habitat; material: faeces | place: United Kingdom | collected 2010/2012 ...
TCTTTAACCCTGTTTTAGACAGGCGGCGCCTCGGCAAAATGCAAGTAAACTTGCTTTTGCCCTCGGCTTGCACTATCTTTGCCGTTCCTATGGAAGAGAGAAATTACAACAAGGAGGAGCGTTTCGACGCCAAAACCATCGAAGTGCTGAAGCACCACTACACCGAAATACTGCGGTTGCTGGGCGAGGATCCCGCACGCGAAGGGTTGCAGAAGACCCCCGAACGGGTGGCCAAGGCAATGTCGTTCCTGACGAAAGGATATGACGAAAACCCGTTGGAGATCATCCGCTCGGCGACGTTCCGCGAAGAGTACAAGCAGATGGTGCTGGTGAAGGACATCGAACTTTATTCGCTCTGCGAGCATCATATGCTGCCGTTCTACGGCAAGGCGCATGTCGCCTACATCCCCAACGGCCATATCACGGGGCTTTCCAAAATAGCCCGTGTGGTGGAGTGCTTCGCCCGCCGCCTGCAGGTACAGGAAAGGCTGACGGTGCAGATCCGCGACTGCATCCAGGAGGCGCTGAACCCCATGGGCGTAGCCGTCGTGATCGAAGCGAGCCACATGTGCATGCAGATGCGCGGCATCGAAAAGCAACAGTCGGCGACGACGACCTCGGCCTTCACCGGGATTTTCCTCTCCGACCACCGCACGCGCGAAGAGTTCATGACCCTGATCTCGCACCGGTACCGGTAGACCCGCCGCACGATAAAACGGAACGTCCCGCAGCGCACGGCTTGCGGGACGTTCCGTTTGCGGGGGCGACCCGATTATGATTTACCCTTACCCTTGAGCTCCACCAGGGCGGCATTCAGCGCCCGGTGAAGCGAATACTGCGAAAGGGGTTTGACGAGGAATTCGTTGCACCCCGCATTGCGGGCGCTCTCGATCTCGCTGCCGGACGAATAGGCCGACATGGCAATGATGGGGACGTCCGCCGAAACGCTGCGGATACGCCGCGTAGCCTCCAGGCCGTCCATCACAGGCATGCGGATGTCCATCAGCACGGCATCGGGCTGCACCGTCCCGAACATGTCCACGGCCTCGGCTCCCGTATGGGCACGCACGAGGCTGAAGCGGCGGCTGAGGACGGCTTCGATGAGTCTGAAATTGGTGTCCGAATCCTCGGCGACCAGCAGTACCCACGACTTGCCGTCGTCCCGGCCCGGGGCGGCGCAATGCTGCTCGTCGTCTTTGCCGCCGTCCCGGTGGACGACGGGGATTGAGAAATGGAATCGCGTGCCCTTCCCGGGTTCGGAATCCACTCCGATCGTACCGTCGAGTTTCTCGACGATCATCTTCGAAATGGCCAGCCCGAGCCCGGTTCCGGCTACGAAATCGTTGAGTTTGACGAACCGGTCGAAGATATTGCGCGCCTTCTCGGGCGGTATGCCCATGCCGGTATCCTGGACGAAGAACTCCACGCACCCGTCCTTCAGGTCGAACCCGAAGCGGATCTCCCCCTCTTCGGTAAACTTGCCGGCGTTGTTCAGCAGGTTGGAAATGACCTGTGCCAGGCGGTTCTGGTCGCAGACGATCTCCACGTTCGCGACCCGTTCCTCGAAGACCAGCTCCACGCCCGGCTTGACGCGGGGTTTGTGGACTTCCAGCTCCGAGCGGCAGAGGTCGTTGAGGTTCATCGGCCTAAAGCGGAATTCGAGCGTCCCGGCTTCGATCTTCGAAATGTCGAGGATATCGTTTATCAGTTGCAGCAGCAGCTCGGAATTGACGTCGATGATATCGATGAACTGTTGTTTCTCCTCCTCGGTTTCCACTTCGCCGATGAGCTTGGCAAAGCCCACGATGGCATTGAGCGGCGTGCGGATCTCGTGGCTCATGTTCGCCAGGAAGGCAGATTTGAGACGGTCGGACTCCTCGGCGCGGATACGCGCCTCGACGATCTCCAGCTCGGCATTCTTCATGTCGGTGATGTCCCACGAGACACCGATGATGAGCGGAAGACGGTTTTCGACCGGCACCAGCGACTTGGAAGTATTGACGATACGGGTCTCGCCCGTGACCGAGACGTACTCCTCGATGAAGGTCTGGCGTTCGCCCGTACGCAGCAGCGTCAGGTCGTCCTGGCGGAAATGCTCCGCATCCTTCGGGCTGGGGAAAATCTCGTAATCGGTATGCCCGAGCGCCCTGGAGGCCGGAATCCGCGAATATTCCTCGAACGCCCGGTTCCAGTAGAGGTAACGGAACTCGTTGCTCGGGTCTTTCACGAACAGATAGACCGGGACATTGTTGAGGATGCACTCCAGGATGGAGTTCATCTCCTTGACCTTGCTCTCGTGTTCGATGCGCTGCGTCACGTCCCGGCCGAAAAACCAGACGATCTCGCGTTCCTGGAAGTAGTCGTAGATGATGTAGGCCACGATGTCCCACGCCACGATATGCCCCTGCTCGTTCTTGAAGCGGACGGTGTATTTGTGCGAGCCGTTATCGCGGCGTATTTTCTCCAGCCGGGCATCCCACTGCTGACGGGAACCTTCGTACGACCAGAAATCGTAAACCTTGTGTTGCGAAAGGTCGCCTTCGACATCGTGCCGCACCCGGAACTGCTCGTTGGCATATTCCATCGTACCGTCCAGGCTGCAGGCGTAAATCTCCTCGTCGACATTGTTCAGCGCATATTTGACCATCTCCAGCTCATGCTTGGCGACCTCGGTCTCGGTGATGTCGCGGCAGATGCAGAGGGCATGCTCCTCGTCGAGCGGGAAAATCCGGTTTTCGTAGTTGCGGGTTCGGCCCCCGAGCGTAATGTCGTGGTGGGAAGAGGAGCCGCACCCCGTCGCAAAGACATTGTCGAGGTTGTTCTTCACATTGCGGCAGGCCGAGGGCGAAAGCATCGTCCGGATATTCTGCCCGGCGAGCTCTCCGCCCGGAACCCCGACATGGTTGGTCTCATCCGCGGAAACCAGTTCGACCAGCGTCCCTTCGCGGTCGAGCACGGTCAGCATGTCGGGTATCGAATCGAGAATCTTACAGGCATAACGCTCCCGAAACCGACTCCCGGAAGCCTTCGGCGTATCGAGTTGTGCCTCGAGCTCTTCGATCCTGCGGATAAGCTCTTCGCGGGAGCAGTTATCGTATCGGCTCATACATTGTGGTATTGTGCATAGATAGTTACAAAAGTAATATATTTTCCGAAAGACGAACCATTTTCGGGCCGAAATCGCCAACGATTACGCCCCATGTGGCAACGATACCGTTCGGCAGCAGCATTCCCGACCGCAACTCGGTGCTATTACCGTTCAAAAACAGCGCAGAAAAAGCCCGCAAAGGATCTCTTTCCGCCCGGCACCGGGTCAAGACGCCCCAAAATGGGCTATTTCATGCCGAGTTAAACCCCTGTGCCCGACCGTAGAACACACCGCAGCCGCGTTGCATATCGCAAAACTGCTTTTTTATATCCCGATCGGGCTTCCACGCGCAAAAAAGGTGTGGAAGGAACGAATTTTGAACATGCTCCGAGACAGCAAACTAAAAAATCAAAATCATGACCGTCAAAAAATTACGTTACCTCGCATACGCACTCGTTGCAGTTGCGTTTTGCGCGTGCCAGAAAGAGCCCTCGACATCGGGCCTCCACAAAGACTATCTGGTCTACACCGCTTACGACACCGAAGCCGACTTCGGTGCAGTGGACACCTACTACCTCCCCGACAGCATCCTGCTGATCGGCGGCGCAGACAAGACGGAATATTGGAAAGACGGCAATGCGCTGGAGATCGTCAACACGGTCGCCAGCCGCATGAACGCCGCCGGCTACACCCGCACCGAGGACAAGGATGCGGCCAGCGTCGGCCTGCAATTGAGCTACGTGCAGAAAGTGACCTATTTCGTGGGTTACGACTATCCCTACTGGTGGTGGTACTACCCCTACTACTGGACGCCCGGATACTGGGGCGACTGGCTGGGATGGCACTATCCCTACCGCGTATATTACGGTTATACGGCCGGTTCGCTGCTGATCGAGATGCTGGATCTGGAAGCCGACCAGCAGAGCGGCAAGAAACTGCCCGTCATCTGGGACAGCTACATCGGCGGCCTGCTCACCTCGTCGGAAAGCCTCAACCAGCAGCGCACGCTGGACGCCGTCGAACAGGCATTCGACCAGTCGCCTTACCTGAAAAAATAATTTAACCGTAAAAACACGTCCGATTATGAAAACATCGAAATACCCGGTTCTAAAAACCATCGCACTCTGTGTCGTCCTGCTCGCCGCTGCGCGCACGGGCAAAGCGCAGATCTTCCCGAACAGTTACATCAACGTCGACTGGCAGATGGGCGTGCCCCTGGGCAGCAGCCTCGCCGACAAAGCCTCGGGCTGGGGCATGAACTTCGAAGGCGGCTATTTCATCACGCCGGCCATCGCCGTGGGCCCGTTCATCTCTTACCAGACCAACCTCGAAACGATTCCGCGCCAGACACTCGACCTGGGCAACGGTTCGGCCCTCACGGTCAACCAGAAGCACTCCGTATTCCAGCTGCCGTTCGGCGTCACCAGCCGTTACACCTGGCTTACGGACAGCGTATTCCAGCCCTATGCAGGCCTGAAGCTGGGTGCCAACTACGCCGAACTTTCGTCCTATTACTACGTCGTCAAGCAGTACAACGACACGTGGGGATTCTACCTCTCGCCCGAAATCGGCGTGAGCATCTTCCCGCGCCCCGACTACCGTTTCGGGTTCCATGTGGCACTCTATTACAGCTATGCCACCAACAGCGGCGACGTCCTGACTTACTCGGTCAACAACCTCAATAATTTCGGCATACGCGTCGGTATATCATTCTGACGCAGAGTGGGAAAGCGCCTCTTGTGGAGTGCCCCGGTTCCTGAAAAGGGATCGGGGTTCCCTTTTTCGGGGAACCTTTTCCCCGGCGGATTTGCAGGTTCGGGAAATTGTACCTACCTTTACAACGACTAAAACCATTGGATGTTTAAAACGGATACGGCATCGTAGGAATCCATAACTTGCATTGGATTCCGACTCTTTCTTCCCTCCCGGGGGCATTTCTGCCCGGGCGGACATTCATTTTGCCTTATTTTAAAAAATTCGCCATGCACGGGATTTCCCAATCCATCCTGCGCGCGGCCTCAACTACAAACAACCATGGAACAGGAAAATAAACAGATCTTCGATTTCGATTTAAAAATGATCGCCGATTTCTTCAGGGAACTCGACAGGCAGGGGCCCGGCGGCGTGGAGCAGACGCTCCGCGCCCTGGAATTCGTACCCGACAGGCCGGGGATGCGGATCGCCGACATCGGATGCGGCACCGGCGGACAGACCGTCACGATCGCCCGGAACAGGGATTGTACGATAACGGCCGTCGACCTGCTGCCGGAGCTGTTGGAAGAATTCCGCGCCCGGATAAAAAAGGCCGGGCTGGAAAACCGCGTCACGGCCATACAGGGCTCGATGGACGCACTGCCCTTCAGCCCCGGGGAGTTCGACGTGATTTGGGCCGAAGGCTCGATCTACAATATCGGGTTCGAACGCGGGCTGAGGGAGTGGCGGCAGTACCTCAAACCGGGCGGCATAATCGCCGTGACCGAATGCTCGTGGCTCTCAGGCGCACGCCTGGCGTCGAAATTCATCTCGGACTATTTCCCCGACATCGACAGCCCGTCGGGGAAAGTGCGGATCCTCGAAGAGGCCGGATATGCACCGCTGGCACATTTCGCACTGCCTGAGCATTGCTGGACGGAAAACTACTTCGCCCATGCAAGCGCACGCATCCCGGGATTCCTGGAGCAATACGGGCACAGTGAAAAGGCACTCCTGCTGGCCGAAATGCAGAAAAACGAGATCGCCCATTACGAGAAATACAAAGCGTACTACGGTTACGTCTTCTACATAGGCCAAAAACCGGAAGAGTAATCCCTCGTCCTGAAAGGCAGAATCCCGCTTCCTTCGGGGAAGCGGGATTCGTTTTTCGGTTCGGGAAAGGGCATGGAAATGCCCGGTCATTCCATCGAGGTGCAGACGAGCATCGTCTCGGGGATCAGGCCGATCCGGCTTCCGGACGCATGCGCCCCCCCGCGCTTGACGGGAAGCAACCGTTCGCCCTCGAGCCTGAGCCGCCCCCGGGCGTAGGCATAAAACACGAAGAGCCGCAGTCCTTCGGGACTGCGGCTCTTTTCATCCGTACAGGGCGCTATGGCCGTGACAGGGCGTCGAGGCGCAACAATTCGTCGTCGGAGAAGGATGCATGCTCCAGCGCCCGGAGGTTATCTTCGATCTGGGCGACGGAGCTTGCCCCGATAATGACCGACGTGACACGTTTGTCGCGCAGCAGCCATGCCAAAGCCATCTCGGCAAGGGTCTGGCCGCGCTGCCGGGCGATTTCATGCAGACCCCGGATCCGTTCCGACATCCTGCCCGTCAGCACATCGCGCCGCAGCGAGCCCTCCGTCGCCATGCGCGAGCCTTCCGGAATACCGTTCAGGTAACGGTCGGTCAGCAGCCCCTGTGCCAGCGGCGAAAAGGCCACGAACCCGGCCCCGGCCTCGGCATTGAGCGTCAGGATGCCCGACGTGTCGGGTTCGCGGTCGAACAGGTTATAGCGATCCTGGAAAAGCAGGCAGGGTACGTCGCGTTGGGCCAGGTAGCGGAAAGCGAAACGTGCCGCGGCCAGCGGGTAGCGCGACAGCCCGACATAGAGCGCCTTGCCTGCGCGGACGATGTCGACCAAAGCCTGGAGGGTCTCTTCGAGCGGGGTCTCGGGATCGTAGCGGTGCGAGTAGAAGATGTCTACATAATCGAGCTTCATGCGCCGCAGGCTCTGGTCGAGGCTTGCCATGAGGTATTTGCGAGAGCCCCAGTTGCCGTAGGGCCCCGGCCACATGTCGTAACCCGCCTTGGTCGAAATGAAGAGTTCGTCGCGGTAGGGTCGGAACGACTGCTCCATCAGACGGCCGAAGTTCTCCTCGGCCGTACCGTAGGCAGGGCCGTAGTTGTTCGCCAAATCGAAATGGACGATTCCCCGGTCGAACGCGTAATGGGCCATCTGACGCACTTTGGAGAAGGTCTGCCCGCTGCCGAAATTGTGCCACATGCCGAGCGAAAAGGCGGGCAGCAGCACACCGCTGCGTCCCGCACGCCGGTAGGTCATGCCATCTTCGTAACGCGACGCGGCCGGCTGGTAAATAGGTTCGATCATAGCTGTCAGTTTATTTCAGTATCAAAACAAAAATATCCGGGAACATTATATTTTTCCGCCTGCCTCCCCGGGGGATGCCGAAGCGGGACAACCGTCCGCATAGTCGCCGGCGCAGCACCGAAAAAGGCGGCAGTGGCATCGGATATAACGGATACAAGGCATTAACAGGGAGCCTGCATATCCGATGCCGTCCGTTACTATATCTTGCAAAAGGACTCAGAACGCGATCAATGCGCTTCGAGCCAGTTGTCGCCCACGCCGTAGTCGACCACCAGGCGCACCTTGAGGGCGGCGGCGGATTCCATGCATTCGGTGACGATGGCCGCGACGCGCTCCTGTTCGGAACGGAGCATGTCGACGACCAATTCGTCGTGTACCTGAAGGATCACCTTCGACCGGATGCCTTCGGCCGCGAAACGGCGGTGGACATTGATCATGGCGATCTTCATGATGTCGGCCGCAGACCCCTGGATCGGGGCGTTCACGGCATTCCTCTCCGCCAGGCCGCGCGCCACGGCGTTGTGCGAGGAGATGTCGTTGAGATAGCGGCGGCGGCCGAAGATCGTCGAGACGAATCCCTCCTCCTTGGCCCTGGCGACCACATTGTCCATATACTCCTTGACCTTGGGGTAAGATTCGAAATAACCGTCGATAATGTCCTTGGCCTCCTTACGCGGGATTTCGAGCCGCTGGCTCAGGCCGAAGGCCGAAATGCCGTAGATGATGCCGAAATTGGCCGTCTTGGCACGGCGGCGCTCCTCGGAGGTCACTTCGTCGAGGGTTTTGTTGAAAAGTTTGGCGGCCGTCGCGGCATGGATATCCTCGCCGTGGGCGAAGGCCGCGATCAGCGATTCGTCGCCCGAAAGGTGCGCCATCAGGCGCAGCTCGACCTGGCTGTAATCGGCCGAGAGCAGCAGGTGGTCGGAATCGGAGGGGATGAACGCCCGGCGGATGCGGCGCCCCATCTCTTCGCGCACGGGGATGTTCTGCAGGTTTGGATTAGTGGACGAAAGGCGCCCGGTAGCCGTGACCGCCTGGTTGAAGGAGGTATGGATACGCCCCGTCGTCCGGTTGACCAGCTGGGGAAGCGCCTCGACATAGGTCGAAAGCAATTTTTTGACACCCCGGTATTCGAGGATCAGATCGACGATGCGGTGTTTGCGGGCGAAGGTCTGCAAATAATCCTCGTCGGTGCAGAACTGCTTGGTCTTGGTCATCTTGGGCTTTTCGGCGATGCGCATCTTGGCGAAAAGCACCTCGCCCAGCTGGCGTGCCGAGTTGATGTTGAGCGTCGACTCGCCGGCTTCGGCACGGATCGCGGCTTCCAGTTCGGCCAGCCTGCGGCTCAGTTCGACGGAGTATTCGGCCAGCGCCCCGGAGTCGATCCGCACGCCCGCCATCTCGATGTCGGCCAGCACGGCGATCATGGGCTCCTCGACCTCGAAATAGAGGTGTTGCAGCCCGATCTTCTCGACCTGAGGGTAGAGCACGTGTTTGAGTTGCAGGGTGACGTCGGCATCTTCGGCGGCGTACTCCTTGACGCGCTCGACGTTCACCAGATCCATCGTCAGCTGCTTGGAACCCTTGCCGATCAGCGTTTCGATCTCGATAGGCTTGTAGTTGAGGTATTTTTCCGACAGGGCGTTCATGTTGTGGCGCGACTCGGGATCGAGCAGGTAATGCAGGATCATCGTGTCGTACTTGCGGCCCCGGATATCGAGCCCCAGGCGCCGGAGCACCATCAGGTCGAACTTGATGTTCTGGCCGATCTTGGCAATCCCTTCGTCTTCGAACAGCGGCCGCACGATCTGCGTATATTCCGCCGTATTCTCCTCCTTGAAGGGAATGTACCACGCTTCGAACGGCTTTACGGCCAGCGACATGCCGACGATGCGGTCGTTGAAGATATCGAACCCCGTGGTCTCGGTGTCGAAACAGAATTCGCCGTATTTCCCGACCTCGGCAACCACTTCGCGCAACTGGGAGGCATTCTCCACAAGGCGGTAATCGTGGGGCGTGGTCTGCGCCGTCTTGAACTGCATGGCATCGGCTTCGGCCTGAAGCTCGGCAACGGGAACCTCGGCGGCGGGCATCTCGACCACCGGGTCGCCGAAGAGATTGCCCTGTCCGACCAGCGCCGCGCGTTTGGCGGCGGCGGACTTGGCCCGTGCCATCTCCGCAAGCTGGGTCTGCGCCTCCTGGCGGGGGTCTTCGGGTTGCTCCTCGGGGGGCGCAAGGTTCGTAAGGTCGTTCATAAAGGCCTTGAAATCCAATTCGGCAAAGAGGGCCTTGAGTTCGTCGATATGGGGTTCGCAGACCGTGAGGTCTTCTTCGCGGAACGGGATGGGCACGTCGAGGCAGATGGTGGTCAGTGTCTTGGCAAGGCGCAGTTTGTCGCCCCATTCGGCGATCTTCTCGCCCTGCTTGCCCTTGATCTTCGAGACGTTGTCGAGGATATTTTCCACCGTTCCCCACTCCTGCACGAGTTTGCAGGCGCTCTTCTCGCCGATTCCCGGCACACCCGGGATATTGTCCGAAGCATCGCCCCACAGTGCGAGGATGTCGCGCACGAGGCTGGGGTCGTCGATGCCGTATTTCCCGCGGATCGCCTCCCGGTCGACGATCTCGATGCTCCCTTCGGCGCCCTTCTGCTTGTAGATCTTGCAATTGTCACGTACCAACTGGCCGTAGTCCTTGTCGGGCGTGACCATGAAGACCTCGTAACCCGCCTCGACGCCTTTTTGCGACAGCGTGCCGATCACGTCGTCGGCCTCGTAACCCTCGACTTCGAGGATCGGGATGCACATGGCTTCCAGCACACGCTTGACATAGGGGACGGAGAGGAGGATGTCCTCGGGCGTCTCGGCACGGTTGGCCTTGTACTCGGGAAATATCTCCCGGCGGAAGCTGCCGCCCTTGGGGTCGAACGCCACGCCCAGCAGGTCGGGCCGCTCTCGCTTCTGGATGTCGCGCAGGAACTTTACGAAGCCGAATACCACGGAGGTATTCATGCCGGCCCGGTTGCGCATGGGACGCCCCAGAAAGGCATAGTAATACTTGAAGATCAACGCATAGGCGTCGACGAGAAACAGTTTTTTCATATATTCGATTTGCGTCAATAATAGTTCCCTTTCGATGTTTGCCGTGCGCCTATCCCTTGCGCCCGGGGCCTGTCCGGTAGAAATGTCGGGGTATGTCGTTCCGGCGGAACCGCCGGGCGGAAATCAGCGGTTGTCCTCGGCGAACCACTCGGCGAACGAGGTTGCGGTCTCATGCAGGCGGAGCGAATGCAGCTCCACCCCCAGGGGCAGGCGGCGTGCGATGCGTGCAGCGAAATCGCCGAGCATGTTTTCGCACGTCGGCTGGTAGTCCACCGTGACGATGTTGCCGAAGCGTTCGGCCAGCACCGCCCGCAGGGGAGCGTCGCGGCGTGTCGCCCGCAACACGAGCGCATGGTCGAAACGGGAAACGACCTCCTCGTTGACAATGCTTTTCAGGACACCGAAGTCCATCACCATCCCACACTTGGGGTTCGTGTCGTCGTCCGCAGGGCACCCTTTCACGGTCACGAACAACCGGTAGGAATGCCCGTGGATCTCACGGCACGGCCCGTCGTATCCGTCGAGGGCATGCGCGGCCTCGAACGAAAACTCCTTTGTCAATCTGATCACTGCCATATCCGCAAAGATATTCATTAAATGCGAAAGGAGAAAGCGTTTTCCGCACTTTTCACCACGGGGGTTCCTTTACGCCCCGTTCCGAATCGGTAAACAAAGGTGCGGGAAACCCCGGCCGCATATCCTTCCCCACAAAAAACCGCCCCGGTTTTGATTTGTCCTTATTAGTTCCTATATTTGTTACCATAAGTCTCATTATCTGATGAAACGTGTCCTGAATGATCTCACCCCGTTGCCCGGCAACGATTTGTTCATCACACAGTATTGGTTTGACAAACAAACCGATCCGCCCCTTCATTTCCACGAGGATTACATGCTCAGCCTGACCCTGAACGTGAAGGGTACACGTGTCACCGGACAATCGGTCGACAATTTCACGGAAAAAGACCTGATCATCATTTTCCCGCGCGTACCGCACTGTTACAAACGCGACGAAGCCTTTGCGGAGACCAATTGCGAGGCCGTCGCCGTGCAGTTCAGCCGCGACATGCCCAACTGGCAGATATTCGAAACGGAATCCATGCTCCCCATCCGGAAAATGCTGAGCCAGCCGGTCGCCGGGCTCTGGTTCGCCGAAAGCGTCGTAGACCGCGTCCGCGACAGGTTACTGCAACTGCCCGGGCTGCGGGGATTCGCATCGGCGTCGCTTTTCCTGAACATACTCAACGACCTGGCCACGGCTGGGCCGGACGAAACGGGGCCGATAGGTGCCCCGTACTACGAAATGCAACCCGACGGCAATGCCCGGATCAACAAGATCGTACAGTTCGTGGAGGGCAATTACCAACGTAAGATCTCGCTCGAAGACATCGGCGAAGAGGTAGGCATGTCCGCGACTTCGGTCTGCCGTTTTTTCAAAAAGTACACCCACCAGAACCTGTGGAACTACCTCAACGGCTTCCGCATCGTGCGCGCCGCACAGATGATCGTCGAGACCGACGACCCGATCGCCGAGATCGGTATGCGCTGCGGGTTCTACAACATCTCGAATTTCAACCGCGCCTTCCGCGAACGCATCGGCTCCCCGCCGGGCGACTACCGGCGCAAGTTCGGGTCGACGGTCATTTCGCCCGACGCGAAACAGGTCGAGGAGATAGGCCGCAAGCTGGATGAAATGCGCTGCGGGCAGGATTCGGCGGGGGGGGGAAATCCGGCGGCCAAAGTCCCGGCCAAGGGCTGACAAACCCCTTTTCAGGCACGAATGACAGCTTCGCGGACACACCGGCCTTGAAACCCTGCAACGATAAAAAGCGGCCCCTTTTCGAGAGGCCGCTTTTTATCGTTCCGGCATCCGGCCGGGATTAGCGCAGTTCGAGTTTGAAGGGATAATACATGACGATCCCCTGCTGCGAAGCAGCTTCCTGCACCTGTTTGTATTCCTTCATCATGACTCCCAGTTCCGAGCGGGTCATGGCCTCGCGGATGCTGACGTTGAGCGACGAGATGAACGCCGCGAAACCCGTCGGCTGCTCGATCACCTCCGTCACCCGGAAATTGTCGCCCAACCCGGCCTTGTCCGCAGCGACGGCAATGGCCGTCTTCAGGCCACCGTACGTGTCTATCAGGCCGATGCCGAGGGCGTTGTCGCCCGACCATACACGGCCGCCGGCAATGTCGAGCACCTTCTCGAGAGGCAGGTTGCGCCCCTGCGCCACGTTGTTGGTGAACGTCGTGTAAACCTTATCCACGCCGCGCATGATCGAAGCCCTTTCGGCTGGCGTAAGGGCCGAAGTCATGCCCATGCCTGCCGAGGTATTGCTCTTCACGGCGTCGAACGTGATGCCCAGCTTGTTCTTCAGGGCGTCGATGGTATTGAGGTACATGCCGAAGACACCGATGGAACCCGTCAGGGTCAGTTTGTCGGCCACAATGACATCGGCCGGGCACGAGATATAGTAACCGCCACTGGCAGCATAGGAACCCATCGAGACGATGACGGGTTTCTCGGCCTTGAGCAGCTCCATTTCGCGCCAGATGACATCCGAAGCCAATGCGCTGCCGCCCGGGGAATTCACGCGCAGCACCACGGCCTTGACCTTGTCGTCGGCACGCACCCCGGCCAGCGTCGCAGCCAGCGTATTGCCGTAAACCTCGCGGCCGAAGCCCTCGCCGTCGACGATCGCGCCGTCGGCATAGACGACAGCCACCTGGTCGGCCGAAATATTCTTGAGGTCGGCACCTACCTGCGACGCATATTCGCCCAGGGTGATGAAATTGTATTGACCGTCGGAATCGGACTGCACGCCCAGCTGGGCAAATACGTCGTCCATCTGGTCTTCGTAGACCAGACTATCCACGAACCCGTGTTCGAGGGCATCCTCGGGCAGCGAAACCTCCAGTTTGTCGGTGATCCGGTTCAGGGTTTCCAGGTCGATGCCGCGTGCTTCGGCCACCGAGGCGGCAATGGTATTCCACATCGAATTGACCAGCTCCTGCATCTGCTCGCGGTTGGCATCCGACATCTTGGAAAGAATATAGGGCTCGACGGCGCTCTTGTACTTGCAGGCCGTGGGGCGGAAAACTTCGGCCTTGACGTCGAGCTTGTCGAGCAGCCCTTTGTAAAATGCCACGTTGAACGAAAGGCCCGACCAGTCCATAGCTCCTTCGGGCTGCATGTAAATCCTGTCGGCCGCCGAGGCGAGGTAATACTGCCCCTGCGAGTAGGTTTCGTTATAGGCGACGACGAACTTGCCGCTCTGCTTGAAATCGACGATCGCCTCGCGCAGCTCTTCGAGCAGGGCCGAACCCGCCACTCCGCCGTTGCCGTTCATACGCAGGTAAATACCCTTGATCCGCGGATCGTCCTTCGCCGCCTCGAGCGCACGCAGTGCCTTCATCAGCGGAAGCATACGCGTAGACTGGAGCGTCGCGAAATCGAAGCCGGCGAAAGGATCGCTCGACGGGGCATCGGTCAACACCTCCGAAAAATCGAGTTTGAGGATCGACTCGGGGTGTACGGCCACGCTTTTCTCCATCGAACCGGCAATGCCGAGCAGGATGAAAATCCAAAGGAAGACTACCAGTACCGATCCCACGACAAACGCAAGGATGGCAGCCAGAAAAGTTTTGATAAAATTCATAACGAAGTTATTTTTTGTTTGTCCTAATTTTGTCCCGATTCCGGTTTTCTTTCGCAAATATACGGAATTTATATGAAAAACAAATAAAATTTATCGAAAAACGATAAAAAAGAAGGTTAACCTATATTTATTCTGTAAAATATACGTTATCTTTGCAGGGAAAGTCACGACACAAATATGGAAGAAAAAATCAGACATCTGCTCGCGTCGCTCGTCCATCCCGAAACGGGGCAGGACATCGTCAGCAGCGGTTTTATCGAGCATATCGCCTCGGCGGCCGGAAAAATCACCGTCGTACTCCGCTTCGCCAAGGCGCGCGACCCGTTCGCAGTGAAAATCAAAAACCAGGCCGAGGAACTGCTCAAACGCGAATTCCCCGATCAAACGGTACTGGTAGTCATCAAGGAGGGCGGCGCCGCCCCGCGCCCCGAACCCAAGCTGAAGACGACCACGGGCGGCATCGCCAAGGTCATTGCCGTCGCATCGGGAAAGGGCGGGGTAGGCAAATCGACCGTCACGGCCAACCTCGCGGTCGCCCTGCGGAACATGGGATTCCGCGTAGGCATCCTCGACGCCGACATATACGGGCCTTCGCAGCCCAAGATGTTCGGAGTGGAAGGCTACCTGCCCGACGCCGTGCAGGAAGAGGGCGCAGACCACATCGTCCCTGCGGAGCCGATGGACATCCGGCTGATGTCGATCGGGTTCTTCATCAAACCTACCGACGCCCTGCTATGGCGCGGCGCCATGGCCGTCAGCGCCCTGAAACAGATGATCCACCAGACCAAATGGGGGACGCTCGACTTCCTGCTGGCCGACCTGCCCCCCGGAACGGGCGACGTACACCTCTCGATCATCGGGGAGCTGAAGATCGATTCCGCGGTGATCGTCTCGACGCCCCAGCAGGTCGCCGTGGCCGACGTCGTGCGCGGCGTGGAGATGTTCCGCAACGAAAACGTCAACATCCCCGTGGCGGGAATCATCGAAAACATGGCCTGGTTCACCCCCGAGGAACTGCCCGAAAACCGCTACTACCTCTTCGGCAAAGGCGGTGCACGCCGGTTCGCCGAAGAGCACGGCGTGGGTTTCCTGGGGGAAATACCTATCGTACAGTCGATCATGGAAGGAGCCGACGAAGGGAGGCCTGCTGCGGGGATAGATCCGCGCGTCGAAAAATGGTACCGCGGAATCGCGGAAAAGATTGTCGAAAAGGTGATGAAATCGTGTTAGGAAACGTGTTGATAAACGGCGATAACTAATGATAACTTTCCGGTCGGAAGAGTTGCAAATTCCGGAAAGGGCGGGCATATACAAGATTTTCCGGAAACCAAAAAAAGTTATGGGAAATTATAGTCAGCCCCGAACCCCGGAAAACGGAACAGATTGTTCACAACAAACGGCTGTCGAAATGTTGACAACGGTTTTTGACAATTGTTGATTATAATTTCATACCTTTGAATACGAACCGGTTGTAACGAGAAATAGGAAACAGTTCGGGAGTAAAATGTTGAAAGATATTTTCCGCAATAACTTGTGAACAGTATCAACAGCTATTATTTCTATTCTTATTTCTTTATTAAAATTAAATTAAAAAGTAAAAATAAAAAATGAAGGTTGATAACTCCGCGCAAATCCGGAATCGGATCGAAGAACTGAAACGCGAGAAACACGCCGTCATACTGGCCCATTACTATACGCTGCCCGAAGTACAGGAGGTGGCCGACTTCCTGGGCGATTCGCTTGCGCTGTCGGTCAAGGCGCAGTCGGTCGATGCGGAAATCATCCTGTTCGCCGGCGTGCATTTCATGGCCGAGACCGCCAAGGTGCTATGCCCCGGCAAAAAGGTGCTCATACCCTGTCCCGAGGCGGGATGCTCGCTGGCCGAGTCGTGCGACGCCCGCGACTTTGCGGCCTTCAAGGCCAGGTACCCGGGGCATACGGTGGTTTCGTATGTCAACACCACCGTCGGGGTCAAGGCGCTGACCGATATTTGCTGCACTTCGTCGAATGCCCTGAAGGTCGTGGAGTCGATCCCGGCCGACCGCCCCGTCATCTTCGCGCCCGACCGCAACCTGGGCGCTTACATCAAGAAGCTGACCGGCCGCGAGAATATGGTGATCTGGGACGGGGCGTGCCATGTCCACGAGGAGTTTTCGCTCGAAAAACTGCTCCGGCTCAAAAAGGAGCACCCCGCAGCCCGCATCGTCGTGCATCCCGAATGCCGGGCCTATATCATCGAGGTGGCCGATTTCGTGGGGTCGACGGCTGCGATCCTCGACTATTGCGGCCGCAGCGAGGCCGATGAGTTCATCGTCGTCACCGAATCGGGCATCCTCGCCGAGATGAAGAGGCGCTATCCCGGCAAGACCTTTATCCCGGCGCCCCCGGACGACGAGACATGCGGCTGCAACAACTGCAAGTACATGAAGATGGTGACGCTGGAAAACATCTGCGAATGCCTCGAGCGGGAGGCCCCGGAGATCGTACTCGACGAAGAGGTGCGCCGCAAGGCCGAGCGTTCGATCCTGAACATGATTAACATCAAATAATCGTTTATATATGAAGAAACTGTTTTTACTGATTGCAGCGGCGTGCGTGTCGCTGACCGCGGCGGCAGACGAAGGCATGTGGATGCTGCCTTACCTGCAGAAAATGAATATCCGGGACATGAAGGCGCGCGGATGCAAACTTTCGGCCGAGGATATTTACAGCATCAACAAATCTTCGCTCAAGGATGCGATCGTCATTTTCGGCGGCGGCTGCACGGGCGAGATCGTTTCGCCCGACGGCCTGCTGTTCACCAACCACCACTGCGGCTACGGGTCGATACAATCCCTGTCGTCGGTCGAACACGACTACCTGAAGAACGGCTTTTGGGCCATGTCGCGCCAGGAGGAGATTCCCGCCCCGGGGCTCAAGGTGCGTTTCATCCGTTCGATCAGCGACGTGACTGCGGATATTCTGGGCAACGTGCCTTCCACGGCCGGGCAGCAGGAATACGAACGGATCACCTCGGAGAATATCGCCGGCCTGACCGCTTCGCTGCGGGAGGCCAACCCCGGCATGACGGTGGAGGTCAAGCCCTTCTTCGAAGGGAACCAGTATTTCGCCTTCGTGATCGAGGTCTATACCGACGTGCGTCTGGTGGGAGCGCCCCCGACTTCGATCGGCAAGTTCGGCGGTGACACCGATAATTGGATGTGGCCGCGCCATACAGGCGATTTCTCGGTGTTTCGCGTCTATGCCGGACAGGATAACAGGCCGGCGGATTATTCGCCCGAAAACCGCCCTTACAAGGCCGAGAAGTTCCTGAAGATTTCGCTCGACGGCTACGAGGAGGGTGATTTCGCCATGATCATGGGGTTCCCGGGTTCCACGCAGCGTTATATGACTTCGTACGAGATCGACGACATGCTGAACGTTTCGAACCCCAACCGGATCTTTATCCGCGGCGAGCGCCAGGCCATCCTCAAGGAGGATATGGCTGCCAGCGACAAGGTACGTATTCAGTATGCTTCGAAATACGCCACGTCGTCGAACTACTGGAAGAATTCGATCGGCAAGTCGCGCGGCATCCTCAAACTGGGTGTGAAGGAGCGCAAGCAGCAGCAGGAGGCTGCCTTCCAGGCATGGGCCGATAAGAATACGCTGCCCGAGGAGGGGTATATCGACGCGCTGCCGAAAATCCGCGAAGCGATCGAGGGGCTGGCCGGCATCGACGACAACCGCCAGTATCTGGAAGAGGCTTTCCTGCGTGCGGTGGAGATACTGACCCCGGCAAGGATGTTCGACGGGCGGACGGAGATAAAGGATCCCGAAGCGGCCCGAAAGGCGATGGACGGTTGGTATAAGGATTACAACGCCCCGACGGATCGGAAGGTGGCCAAGCGTATGCTGAAGATCGCCCGCGAGCATATGACCGACCTGCCGTCGTTCTATACGGAGATCGTCGACAAGGAATTCAACGGCGATACGGATGCCTATGTGGATTATATTTTCGATAATTCGTTATTTACATCGCAGGAAAAGGTCGATGAGCTGATCGGTGCTTTTTCGGCCGATAAATATGCCGCCGACCCCATTGCCCCGTTTGTAAAATCGGTGTGGGAGAAGTATAACGCGCTTTCCCAGGCACGCAAGCCGGTCGTGGAAAAATATTACGAGGGAAGCCGTAAATACGTGGCGGGGCTGATGCTCCAAAACCCGAAAAAGGCATGGGCTTCGGATGCCAACTTCACGCTGCGGCTCACCTATGGCCGCGTGCTGCCCTATTCGCCTGCCGACGGCATCGAATACAACTACTATACGACGCTCAAGGGCGTGATGGAGAAGGAAAACCCGCAGAACCCCACGGAGTTCACCGTGCCCGAAAAACTCAAGGAGCTTTATGCGGCACGCGATTTCGGCCGTTATGCCAATGCCCGGGGCGAGCTTCCGGTGGCGTTCCTTGCCGACTGCGATATTACGGGCGGCAATTCGGGTTCACCGGTGATGAATGCCAGGGGCGCACTGCTCGGGCTGGCTTTCGACGGTAACTGGGAAGCCATGTCGGGCGATGTGGCTTTCGAGCCCGATCTGCAGCGCACGATATCGGTCGACATCCGCTACGTGCTGTTCATCATCGACAAGTACGCGGGCGCAGGATGGCTGCTCGACGAGCTGGTGTTCGAATAACGATTCCGACCGCCGATAATTAGGAAATATGCCCCGGATTACGCCGGGGCATATTTTTACCCGCTGCTTAATGCGGGCCGATTCATTCCCGCGGTTTCCGTTTTGTTTTCTTACGGCGGGGCCCCCTTGTAGTTTGTAAACAAATAATGGGGCTTTGCTTTTTCTTTCCCTAAAAATTACTAATTTTGACAGAAATTAGTAATACTGTATATCTTAATATGGCAAAAGAGTTCAAGCGTTACCTCGTTACATCGGCTCTCCCCTATGCCAACGGCCCGGTGCATATCGGCCATCTGGCGGGAGTTTATATACCTTCGGATATTTACACGCGTTACCTGCGGCTGAAGGGCTGCGACGTGATTTCGGTCTGCGGATCGGATGAGCACGGCGTACCCATCACCATCAAGGCCCGCAAGGAGGGTGTGACCCCGCAGCAGATCGTGGATCGTTACCATAACCTGATCAAAAAGTCGTTCGAGGGGTTGGGAATGTCGTTCGATATCTATTCGCGGACATCGTCGGCGACCCATGCCGCGACCGCATCGGAATTTTTCCGCAAACTCTACGACGAGGGGAAATTCATCGAGAAAACCTCCATGCAGTATTACGACGAGGAGGCGCAGACGTTCCTTGCCGACCGTTATATCGTCGGCACTTGTCCCAAATGCGGGAACGACCGTGCCTACGGCGACCAGTGCGAGAAATGCGGGTCTACCCTTTCGCCCGACGAGCTGATCGACCCGCATAGCGCCGTGTCGGGTTCGGTTCCGGTCAAAAGGGAGACGAAGCACTGGTATCTCCCGCTGGATCAATACGAAGGCTTCCTCCGCGAGTGGATACTCGATGGGCATAAGGAGTGGAAGACGAATGTCTACGGACAGTGCAAGAGCTGGCTCGACGGCGGATTGCAGCCCCGTGCCGTGAGCCGTGACCTCGACTGGGGCATCCCCGTGCCCGTGGAGGGTGCCGAAGGGAAGGTGCTCTATGTGTGGTTCGACGCTCCGATCGGTTACATATCCGCCACGAAAGACCTTACGCCCGATTGGGAAAAGTACTGGAAATCGGAAGACACCAAGATGGTGCATTTCATCGGCAAGGATAATATCGTGTTCCACTGCATCGTCTTCCCCTCGATGCTCAAGGCGCACGGGGGGTATATACTGCCTGAGAACGTGCCGGCCAACGAGTTCCTGAACCTCGAGGGCGATAAGATTTCGACCTCGCGCAACTGGGCGGTGTGGCTGCATGAATACCTGGAGGAGTTCCCCGGAAAGGAGGATGTATTGCGCTATGTGCTGTGTGCCAATGCCCCCGAAACCAAGGATAACGACTTTACATGGAAGGATTTCCAGGCCCGCAACAACAACGAGCTGGTCGCTGTGCTGGGAAATTTCGTCAACCGTGCGCTGGTGCTTACGCAGAAATATTACGGCGGCGAGGTTCCTGCCTGCGGAGAGATGAATGATTATGACCGTCAGACAGTTGCGGAAGTAGCTGCCGTGAAGGGTTCGCTCGAGGCCAATATCAAGAACTACCGTTTCCGCGAAGCCCTGAAGGATGCCATGAACATTGCACGTATTGGCAACAAGTATCTGGCGGACACCGAGCCGTGGAAAGTCATCAAGACCGATCCCGGGCGCGTGAAAACGATTCTCAACATCGCGTTGCAGATTACGGCCAATACGGCGATTGCCATCGAGCCTTTCATGCCTTTCTCGGCGTCGAAGATCCTGAAGATGCTCGCCGTGGAGAAATTCGGATGGGAGCGCCTCGGGGCGATGGATCTGATCGCTGCCGGGCATAAGATCGGCGAGGCGTCGTTGCTCTTCGAGAAGATCGAAGACGACGTGATCCAGCGCCAGTTGGACAAGCTTGCGGCGACGAAAGAGGCCAACCTGGCTGCTGAAAATTCGCAAAATATTGAACCTCAGAAAGATACGATACAGTTCGACGATTTCCAGAAAATGGATATCCGGGTTTCTACGATCCTTGCGGCGGAAAAGGTCGCCAAGACGAAGAAATTGCTTAAATTGACGGTGGACACGGGGATCGACCAGCGGACGATCGTTTCGGGAATAGCGGAATATTTTACTCCCGAAGAGCTGGTCGGGCGCAGGGCGCTGGTTCTTGTAAATCTCGCTCCCCGCGAACTGAAAGGGATCGTGTCGCAGGGCATGATCCTGATGGCCGAAGATGCTTCGGGGAAACTGCTGCTGCTGGGCCCCGACGGAAATACGAATAACGGTGCTATCGTAGGATAATGTGAGGAAAGGATCGGTTCAAGGTTTGTTTTTGCCCGGTTTACTTGCTGTGGGGATAATTTAGAAAAACCTTTAAATTTTACTATAATGGAAAATATAGATTGGAGCGCCTTGGGGTTCGACTATCACAAGACCGACGTCAACGTCCGTTATTATTTTACGGATGGTAAATGGAGTGATATGGAGGTTACGAGCGACGAGTACATCAAGATGCACATGTCAGCTTCGTGCCTGCATTATGGCATCGAACTTTTCGAGGGTCTCAAGGCCTTTCGTGGAGTCGATGGGAAAGTCCGCCTGTTCCGTGTCGAGGACAATGCCCGCCGCCTCCGGTCTTCGGCCGAACGTCTTTGCCTTCCGCTGCCGACCGTCGAAATGGTCGTCAATGCCTGCGTCGAGGTAGTTCGGCGGAATGAAGCCTATATTCCTCCCTACGGAACAGGGGCCTCGCTCTATCTGCGTCCGGTGATGTTCGGAACGACGGCCGGCCTGGGGGTCAAACCTGCAAAGGATGCTTTGCTGATTGTCTACTGTTCACCTGTGGGTGCTTATTTCAAGGAGGGAATTAAGCCGATCCTGGTTGCCATTGACCGAGAGCAGGATCGTGCTGCTCCACGTGGAACAGGCGATGTGAAAGTCGGCGGAAATTATGCGGCTAGCCTTTTGTCGGGTGAAAAAGGACATAAAATGGGCTATTCGAATATCATGTATCTCGACGCTGCGGAGCATAAATACATCGAAGAGTGCGGTGCATGCAATTTCTTCGGCATCAAGGATGGCAAATATATCACTCCGAAATCCCCTTCGGTGCTTCCGTCGATCACCAATATGAGCCTCCGCCTGCTGGCCCGCGATATGGGGCTTGAGGTCGAAGACCGAAAAATCCCGGTCGAAGAACTTGCCTCTTTCGAGGAGTGCGGCGGCTGCGGAACGGCTGCCGTGATCTCCCCTATCGGCACTATCTATGACATGCAGACGGAGAAAACCTACTCTTATGGTGATAAGGTTGGTAAGATTTCTCTGGAATTATATACCCGATTGCAGGATATTCAGTACGGACGAGCTGAGGATAAATATAATTGGTGTACGATTGTTTTGTAGAATACGAATATATTGTTAAGAGGTCGCTGTATAGCGGCCTCTTTTTGTTTCGTTTGTGTTTAAGGGTTTTGTATATATGTTCCACGTGGAACATGTCTTCTTTGGTGGTTGTTTGGGAAGAAAATTGAGATGATTACATTTGTAGAATCTCGTGGTTTAATTATTTTGAAAGGTGTTTGTGGGTTGATAGTTCCACGTGGAACACTACCCTATCTTCCGAATTTTACCAAGAGAACATTTACGTCTGCGGGTGAAACTCCGGGTATGCGAGAGGCTTGCCCGATGTTTTCAGGCCGAATTCGGGATAGTTTTTGCCGGGCCTCGATAGTCAGGGAATTCATCGAGTGAAAGTCGAAATCCGCGGGAATCCGTATGTTTTCGAGCCGATGTAGCTTTTCTGCAATAAATTTTTCGCGCTCAATATACCCTTTATATTTGATTTGGATTTCTGCCTCTTCGATCACCTCTTCCTCCATCCGGTTCGTTTCGATGAATTTTCGGAGTTTCGGCAGGACGGCTTGCAGCGAATCGAACGAAACATTATTCCGCATTAGTATGTCGTAAAGCTTCCTTCCCTGTGATAAAGGTTCGGAATTTATTGCTTTTAAATAGTCGTTAATTTCGGCTGCTTTGATGCTCTGTTGGCGAGTGAAAGAAATAAGCGATTCTACGAGCGTATTTTTTTTGACGAAATAGTCATATCTTTTTTGGGTAATAAGCCCGATTTTATATCCGATAGGAGTAAGCCGGATGTCCGCATTGTCCTGCCGGAGCAGGATGCGGTATTCTGCACGCGAGGTGAACATGCGGTAGGGCTCGTCCACCCCTTTGGTCACAAGGTCGTCTATCAGCACTCCGATATAGGCTTCGTCGCGCTGCAATACGACGGCCTCCTCCCCTTTCAGCATCCGGTGTGCATTGATCCCTGCCATCAACCCCTGGGCTGCGGCCTCTTCGTATCCGGTCGTCCCGTTGACCTGCCCGGCGAAATAAAGGGCGGAAACGAGTTTTGTTTCGAGCGAATGGTGCAGTTGCGTGGGTGGGAAATAGTCGTATTCGATGGCATAGCCCGGGCGATAGATGTGGAGGTCTTCGAATCCCCGGATTTTATGCAGTGCTTCCAACTGTATTTCCCAGGGCAGCGACGAAGAAAAGCCGTTGAGGTAGTATTCGTTGGTGCTGCGTCCTTCGGGTTCGAGGAAGAGCTGGTGCTGGTCTTTGTCGGCGAATGTACGCAGTTTGTCTTCGATGCTCGGGCAGTAGCGCGGCCCGATTCCCGTTATCGTCCCGTTGAACAGCGGCGAGCGGTCGAACCCTGTGCGCAGGATGTCGTGCACCTCGGCCGACGTGTAGACCAAAAAACAAGGGAGTTGGTTTTTAACCGGTTGTGTGTCAGGTGAAAAGGAGAATTTGGCCGGGTTTTCGTCTCCGTATTGCGGTTCGAGTATTTCGAAGTCGATCGTGCGGGCATCGAGGCGTGCGGGTGTCCCGGTTTTCATACGCCCGGTTTCGAATCCGATTGCGCGCAGGGATTCCGTGAGCCCGTGCGAAGCGGCGTCCCCTGCCCTGCCGCCCTCGGCGTGCGATGTGCCGCAGTGCATCAGCCCGTCGAGGAACGTGCCGGCGGTAAGTATGACGGCTTTACAAGCGAATTCGATGCCCATGCGTGTCCGTACGCCCGTCACGCGTGGTTTAGGTGCAGAGGTGTCGAACAGCAGTTCGGTGGCGGCGTCCTGCCAGATGTAAAGGTTCAGCGTGTTTTCGAGCGTATGGCGCCACTCCTCCGAGAAACGGGTTTTGTCGCATTGTGCACGGGGACTCCACATGGCCGCACCCTTCGAACGGTTGAGCATCCGAAATTGGATAGCGGTGAGGTCGGTAATGCGTCCTATCTGTCCTCCCAAAGCATCTATCTCTCTGACTATCTGTCCCTTGGCTACTCCACCGATAGCCGGGTTGCACGACATGGAAGCCATCTTGGCCATGTCCATGGTGAGCAGCAGCGTGCGCGACCCCAGGCGTGCGGCGGCCGAGGCCGCTTCGCAGCCGGCATGTCCGCCGCCGATGACGATTATATCGTATTCGAGTGTCATTGTGCTGTCTCCCAGAATTTGAGGTATTTATCCTCCTTGCGGTGCATCTGCGCATTGGTGCGGGGCGTCTTGTCACCCTGCCCGCAGAGGTGCAGCACGCCGTGTACGATGACTCTGCGCATTTCCTGGAGCGTCGTGCAGCCGTATTGCCGGGCATTGTCGGCGACGGTCTCGACGTCGATGAAGATGTCGCCCGAGATTATGCGGGCGCCTTTGCGGTCGCTGTAATCGAACGTAATGACGTCGGTGAAATAGTCGTGCCCGAGCCACTGGCGGTTCATCTCCAGAAGCCGTTGCGCCGAGCAGAAGATGTAGCTCACATCGCCCGGCGTATACCCTTCCGCTTCGGCCACTGCGCGAAGCCATGCCGCCGTCAGGCGTTTCTGAGGCAGCCGGAAGGTACAATCGTCGTTATAGTATCGTATTGCCATGTTTAAGGACAGCCCGAGGCCGTAATCAGTCTGTAAATCTTTGCAAAAGTACAAAAATAATGCAGATGAAAACGCCCCGGAGGGCTTTTTCTCGTTGCAGCTGCCCGGGGGCGTTCCGAAGCCGCATCGGCCTCCTCCGCCGGGAAGTGCCGTAAAAATGAAAAAATATATTTTTTCGGGCAAATCGGGGTTTTGGTTACGGATCGTAACCATTATTTGCGATCCACGGAAATATTGCCTGGATTGGCCGGTATTTCGGTTTAATACGATTCTGATATACAATATGTTATTGGCATATCGACGAGAATAACGATACGGAAAAACCGTTATATTTGCCTTGTCACGAAGTATTAACCAAAAATCTCAAAAAATGAAAATCTTCAAAATGCTTACCGCACTTGCGGCTTTCTTTGCCGTGGCGTTGTTTTCGGGGTGTGATGACGACAAAAGGCCCGAACCCGATCCGCAGCCGGTGAAACTCGCTTCGCCCGAGATTGTCTTCAAGGATGTCAAACCCACGTCGTTCGCGGCGTCGTGGACAGCCGTGGAACATGCTGCGGCATTCGGCTATAAACTGCTGACGACCGAAGGGGGACAGGAGGTCGTCGTGGCTGAAGTAGCTTCGTATGATGCCGTGGAGGTCTCTTTCTCGGGGCTCAAGCCCGCTACGGAATATACGCTCGAAGTCGTCGCGCTGGCCGGGAACGACCCGGGATATACCGATTCGGATCCGGCGAAGGCTTCAACGACGACAGCCGACGAACCGGTCGTCGTGACGTCGCCATGGGTCGATGTCGAATTCTTTTACGAGACGGTCGGCGGAAAGGGAACGTTGCGTGTCACCAACAAAGCCAATGTCAAGTGTGCGCATTTTTATTCGAGTACCGAGACGGTGAATGTTATCGGCGAAGGGTATGATGACGAAAAGACGCTGATCGGGTATATCCTGCTGGATTACGAGGAGAACGTGCCGGGCGTTTATATGGACACGGCCGAGCACAAGTTCAATAACAACGGTGCCGGATTCAAGGCCGGCGACAAGCTCTTCTACTATGTCGTGGGCGTGGATGCGGCCGATAAACCGGGCGACCTGAACTGGTTTTGGGTCGAAATCCCCGCCAACATAGGCGACCCGGTGATTATCCTCGATTCGCCGGAGGTCTGACGACTTTCCGGAATAATTGGTAAGCGGGATCAGGTAGAAGCCTGATCCCGCTTATTGTGCCCTGTCCAGGCTTGGTGTTGGGCAGCATACAAGGTCTTTTCAAGCCGGAAAAGGTCGACGGGAGAGCTGGCCTGTTTAGTGAGGAATTTCTGCCCGCCGATGCCTGAAATTTTTGATGGGAATTATCCTTCGCCCGAAACGGTATTTAGCGGGAACTCCGCCAGAAACAGTTCGGGGTTGGGGGCGCCGTCTGAAACAGTCCCCGCCCGAGTGTGGGCGTCTGGGACTGTAGCCCGAAACGGTTTTCGGTATGTCGCCGGGGTTACCGTTCGGAGGGGTTTCCGGTTCGGTGTTTATCGTCGGGGATTACCGTTTGAAGCAGTTTTCAGCGCAGAGCTTCGTGCCGGAGTTGTCGTCCGGAGGGGTTTCCGGTTCGGTGTTTATCGTCGGGGATTACCGTTTGAAGCAGTTTTCAGCGCAGAGCTTCGTGCCGGAGTTGTCGTCCGGAGGGGTTTCCGGTTCGGTGTGTGTTGCCGGAGTTTGCCATTCGGAGTGTTTCCGATCCGGGATTTATTGTCGGTGTTTATCGTTCGGAAAGGTTTCCGGTTCGGTGTTTATCGTCGGGGTTTACCGTTTGAAGCAGTTTTCAGCGCGGAGCTTCATGCCGGGGTTCGGCGGGTAGATGCCAAATACCAGTTTGTACTCGGTTTCCATCGTCATGATGTTGACCGACGAGCCGATGGTGCCCAACTGTTCGTTTCTTGCCACTTTCTGGCCCTTTTCAACGCATATCGACCCCATGTTGGCATAGGAGGTTATATATTCGCCGTGAGCCACGAAAACGTCGTATTTGTTCGTGATACGGTTGCGCTTGATTTCGACGACCTTTCCGTCGTAGATCGAAATGACGTGCGCACCCTTGGGGCCGGCGATCTCGGCCATGTTTTCCTTGTAGCGTTTTACCGAACCGGCCGTGACGGGAAGCCTCAGCCCCGTGGTCTTGGTCGAGAACGACGCACCCTCGGTATTGCCTTTGGTGAGTTTGCGCAGCTCGCTGATGGCCACGTCGAGCTGCTGTTCCTGCGACAGTTTGCGTTGCAGGGCCTGTTTCTCCTTTTGCGACATCTGGCGGATATTGGCCCGGGCGTTGCGCGAATCGCGCTGGAGCTTCTGTTTCTGGGCGGTAAGGTTTTGCGTCACCGAGTCGAGCGAGCGTTTGCGGCGGTCGAGCAGCTCCTTCTCGCGGGCGACCTGTTCCGAAAGCGCGGCGATGTCGTGCAGCTTGCGTTCGCGCATCGAAGCCACTTCGCGCAGGTTGGTGATCTTTTTCGCGACGTCGGTGAAGTCGCGCGACGAAAAAATGTAGGTCAGGTAATTGTTGTGCTTATAGTTGCGGTAGGCCTCGCGTACCATTTCGGCATACTGCGTGCGGTTGCGCTCCAGGGCCGAGCTGAGGTTGCCGGCGACGCTGTCCGTACGGGATATCTCCTTGCGCAGCAGGCGCGCCTGCTTCTCGGTCTCCTCGAGCAGTTGGTTGCGGGAGTCGAGCTGGCGTGCCAGGCGGCGAACCCGTTCCTCGGTGGCGGCGCGGCCTTCCTGTATCTTCGAGATCGCGCGTTCCTCGTCGGCAATCCTCTTTTCCAGGGCGGCGATGACCCGTTTCTGCTCTTCGATGGCATCGCGGCCCCCCTGCGCCGCAGCGCCAAAGGCGGCGAACAGGAAAAGGAGGGTCAGTATGCGGGCGGGCTTCATCACGGTCACTCTTTTTCGGCTTTGCCCTGTTCCATGCGGCGGGTGATCTGGTCGGCGTCGTAGCCCTTTTCGAGTCCCTTGCGCCAGTATATTTCGGCCATGAACTGTTCGCCCATGGCATGCAGGATATCCCCGTAATGAACCAGCAGTGCCGCACTCTCCTGCCCGTCGAGGGCGATGGCCTGCTGCATCACTTTCTTGGCCTCGGCCGTGCGTCCCAGCTTGAAGAGCACCCAGGCATGGGTGTCCAGGTATGTGGGGTTGTTGTCCGTGAGGGCGATGGCGCGGCTCGACATCGTGAGCGCCTTTTCGAGTTCACGCCCTTCGAGCGAGAGGAAATAAGCGTAGTTGTTGAGTACCATGGCGTTATCCGGATCGTAGCGCAGGCTGTGGTCGTAGGCTTTGTAGCACTGCTTCATATCCGCCCGGAACGAACCTTTTCGGACAGCCCGGGCGAAATCGTCGTCGATGTCCTGTTCGCCGGCGGTGGCTTTCTGGTGCCAGGTGTCGCCGATAAATCCCCAGATCACGCTGCGCAGCGAATCCGTCCGGGCATAGCCCAGCGATTGTTTGTAGGCTTTGATCGCCTGGGGGTATTGTTTGGAATAATTCAGCGTATGCCCTTTCGAGAGGTGGAAATCGACCTGCCCGGGAAAGAGCTCCAGGGCGCGCCCGATATAGCGGTTCACCGAATCGGGATGCTGAAGATAGCTCTCGATGTCGATCACCGAACGGAAATACTCCTCGACGGGCGGCTGGTCGTCGAGGTGGAGTTTGTAGAGCGCGAGCGCCTGTTCCAGCTCGCCCGAGGCGATCAGGTGTTTGGCATAAAGTTCCACGACGCGCCTGTCCTGCGGGTAGCGGACGGCAAGCGTCGAGGCCAGCGTATTGAGCTGGGGGTAATATTCGCGGTAGAAACGCATGTCGGAGGTGAAGATCCCGAAACGCTTGATCTTCGTGTCGAGCGGCATCTTGTCCGACTCGAAAAGCCGCTGCGTAACGTCCAGCACCGCCCGGTAATCGTGGCGGCCGTTGTAGAAATCGGCCAGCGACATGAGCGTCCCCACGTCGGTCGAGTCGATCTGCAATGCCCGGTCGTATTCGGCCTTTGCCAGCGAATCTTTGCCCAGAATGCCGTAGAGGTCGGCCAGCACGACGTGGTGTTCGGCCTCGTAAGGCACCGCTTCGACCATGGCCTCGGCCTCTTCGACGGCCTTGTCCATCTGGCGCGTAGAGACCAGCAGCTGCCGCTTCATGGTGCTCAGTACCGGGATGCGCCCGAAGCGCACCTCGGCCGAGTCGAGCGTGGCGATGGCCGAGAAGGGCTGCTGTGCCTGCTCGTAGAGGGCGGCCAGAATCCGGTAGTTGTCGGGGTTCTGCGGCTCGTCGCTGCGCAGGCGGCGGTAGACGGCCAGCGCCTCGTCGTAACGGCGGGCATAGATGAGTGCCTGTCCGAGGAACTGGTGGTACCACTTGTTGGCGGTGTCGAGCCGGAAGGCCGTGCGTGCCAGATCCACCGCCTCGTCGGGCGTGGAATACATGCCGTTTGCGGCCATTTCGTAATAGGCCGGTGCGAAGGTCGAGTCGTTGCGGATGGCCTCGACGAAGAATTCCCGCGCCCGGACGGTATCGCGGGCGATGGCATTCTGTTTGATGCCTTCCGTATACAGCCATACGCTGCGCAGCGAATCGGGATAGCCGGGCGCGCCGGCGGGGCCTTTCCCGGCGGCGAATGCCGAAAGGAAGAGCACGCAGAGTACCGTGATCGCTGTCAGACGTTTCATGGGCCCGGTGGTTTTAGAGTGCCGTGTCGAACTGGTGGAGGAAACGCACGTCGTTCTCGAAATAGAGGCGCAGGTCTTTCACGCCGTATTTGAGCATCGCGATGCGTTCAATACCCATGCCGAAGGCGAAGCCCGAGTATTTTTCGGGGTCTATGCCGTTTGCCTGGAGTACGTTGGGGTCAACCATGCCGCAGCCCATGATTTCGAGCCAGCCGGTACCCTTGCACACCGGGCAGCCCTTGCCCCCGCAGAGGTTGCACGATACGTCGACCTCGGCCGAAGGTTCGGTAAAGGGGAAATACGACGGGCGCATGCGGATGACGGCCTGCTCGCCGAAGACCTCCTTGGCGAAGTAGAGCAGCGACTGTTTCATGTCGGCGAACGACACCCCTTCGTCGATGTAGAGGCCCTCGATCTGGTGGAAGATGCAGTGCGCGCGGTACGAAATGGCTTCGTTGCGGAACACGCGGCCGGGGCAGATGACACGGATGGGCGGTTTCTGGTGCTCCATGGTGCGTACCTGGATCGACGAGGTATGCGTGCGCAGCAGGATGTCGGGATCCTTTTCGATGAAGAACGTGTCCTGCATGTCGCGTGCCGGATGTTCGGGCGGGAAATTGAGCGCCGAGAAGACATGCCAGTCATCCTCGATTTCGGGGCCGTCGGCGACGGTGTAGCCCAGCCGCGAGAATACCTCGACGATCTGGTTCTTGAC
>ERZ827108.1547-NODE-1547-length-29808-cov-25.244681_pt1 | contig 29808 bp, 24 predicted proteins | sample MGYA00519921_ERZ827108 | MGnify/ENA primary metagenome ERZ827108 (study PRJEB31778, sample SAMEA3449258) | human gut metagenome | biome: human gut; feature: human-associated habitat; material: faeces | place: United Kingdom | collected 2010/2012 ...
CGCGCGCTTTCAGCAGCATATTGGTAGCATTTACCAGCATAGTTCATACCTCCACATATAACAGTTACAATAGGTGGTACACCGACACCCGGCGCACCATTAAGTCTATTATAACCCGACTTTGACAAAAAATCAACAGGTTTTTTCTTTGCGGCAGATGTACTTTTGTCACAAGAGCGAGAAGGCCCGGATTTGCGGCGCGATTTGGTGAAAATGTGGGGAAACCGAACGGATTCGCTGGGAAAATCGGCGTTATTCCGGGTTGACAAAGGGGTTTATCCGGGCTGTTATGTGGAAAATTTGTCCACCATGATTGTTGAAAACTTGGTTGAAACGGTGGAAAAGCCCATTATAAAGCATCTTTTTAACACTTTCCACAGAGTTTTCAACAGGTGGAAAAGTGCGCCGTGGTCTACGCTTTGTATAAACTACGATGCTGCGACAAGGAAGAAAATGAGTTTGCATTTTTGACGCATTTTGACTGGCAAAGTTGTAAAAAAGCGGCTGCGCGGACCCGGACGGCGCAAAAAAAGGTGACAAAGCACACCGAAATGTGGTATACTGTTTACTGATTATAAAGCATAGTCGATTACTGTCGGCTTTTTACGATACAATGGAGGACACTATGGAAAAATTTGCCCGCGAACGCGAACAGACGCCCGACCGTGCCGAGCGTACCGATACCCTGGTATGGGGCAAGAATGCCGTGACCGAGCTGCTGAAAAGCGGCGGCGCGGTGGATACGGTCTACCTGACCGATGCAATGCCTCAGGCGGTGGCGGGCTACTATACAGCCCTGTCCAAGGAGAGCGGCGCGGTGGTCAAGCGTGTGCCCGCAAACAAGCTGCAGAAGATGTGCGGCACGCCGGATCATCAAGGCGTGGCCGCCCGCGCGGCCGAGGTGGCGTATGCGAGTCTGGACGATCTGTTCAAGGCGGCGCAGGCCAAGGGCGAGCCGCCCTTCCTCGTCCTCTGCGACGGAGTCGAGGATCCCCACAATCTGGGGGCTATCGTGCGCTCTGCGTATCTGTGCGGGGCCCACGGTGTTGTCATCCCCAAGCGCGGCGGCGTCGGCGTGACCGGTACGGTCATGAAGGCCAGCGCCGGGGCGGCCGCACGGCTGCCCATTGCCCGGGTGCCCAATCTGGCGCAGGCGATCCGCACGATCAAGGAGCATAATATCTTTGTCTACTGTGCTGACCTCGGCGGTGCCCCGCTGGCCAAGACCGATCTGTCCGGCCCGGTCGCGCTGGTGCTGGGCAGTGAGGGCGGCGGCCCCGGCGCACTGACCCGCAAGCTCTGCGATGCGGCGGTCACGCTGGAGATGGCCCCCGGTCAGGCAACCGGCGTTGACAGCTACAATGTCAGCGTGGCGGCAGGCATCCTCTGCTATGATGTGATGCGCAGAAGAATCGAAAAGCAGTAAACATAATACAGGGGGAGGCAGGGCTGCCTCCCGCTAAAAACGAAGTTCATCCTTTTACAAAGAGGAATCACCATGCCAAGCAAACGTACCAATGATTCGGTTGACCGTATTCTGGAAGACCTGAATATACAGCAGGCGCAGGCCGGCCTGCGGGACAGTGTCACCGACCGTCAGGTCGATGAGATCCTGCGCAGTGTCGGCATCACCAGCGCGCCCGCACAGCCTGTGCCCGACCGCAGCCCGGCCTCTGGTGCGGATGGCGGGCTGGACGCCCTGCTGCAGCAGCCCGCTGCGGCCGTGCAGCCCGCCCCCCGCACGGCGCGCCCGACACAACCAGCCCCCTACACGCCCACGCGTCAGCCTGTGCAGCCCGTGCAGAGTACCCGGCCGCCGCAGCAGACAATGCCGACCCCGGCAGCTGCGGAAAACACGACCGGCAGTCTGGGCTATGACGGCGATACGACCCGCACCGGCATCATCAAGGATTTTCTGCTTAAAATGGCGCCGGACGGCAGCGCTGCGGACACCGATGCCCTGAATCAGGGCAAAAACCAGTTTCAGAAGTTCTTCAAGAACTCAGTTGCGGTCGTGCCCGATGAAAAGGGCCGGATGCCGAAGCCTGAAAAGAAAAAACGCGGCTTTCTCGGCCTCAAGCATGCCGAGGATACGGGGGCGTTTGTGCCCATCAATGTCTCGCTCAGCGGCAAAAATGCGGAGTATGAGGATGACCCTGCCATGCAGCAGGAGTATTATCCCGATCAGGAGCCGGAGCAGCCGCCCCAGCGCAGCGCAGAGCCGCGCAGGAAACAGGGCTTTCTGGGCGGATTTTTCGCCCCGGAGGAGGAGACCGAGGAGCTGATGATCCCCGAGGAGCGGGCGGAGGAGCCTGCCCGCTCCGCCCCGGCCCCCCAGCCGGTTTGCCCGGCTGAGCCGGAGACAGACCGCGAGGATCCGACGCAGGAGGTCTGGCGCAGCAAATACACCCGCCCGGCCCGCCGTGGCTCGGAGGAGCAGGGCGGCCAGACGATGGACTTTATCCGCAGCACGGTCGATCAGGCCCAGAAGCACCCGTCCGATACGCTGACCGGCGGCATGACCGGCACGATCTACCGCAAAAAGCGCAATACGGTCGAATTCACCCCCGGCAAAAAGCCCCAGACCGCTCCGCCGCCGCAGCCTGTGCCGCAGCACAGCGGAGAGCCTGTAGGTGAGCCGATCGAGGTGCCCCGCAGCCAGCCGGTCCCAAGCGGCTTTACGATGCAGATCGGCGGTCTGGACACTGTCCCAACGGACAGCACACAGGAGTTCATGAGCGCCTACAACGCCGTGCGCCCCCAGCGCAGACAGGCTGCAGCCCCGCCCCGCCCCACGCCCCGGCCTGCCGCGCAGGACCCTGCGCCCCAGCCGGACGCTGCCGGGGAGGACCCTTACGAAAACACCGTTGTTGTCGGGGATGCCACGCAGGAGGAGAATCGCCAGACCGGAGAACTGCTGCTGCCCCACCGCCAGCGCGATGATGTGGATCAGCTGGTCGATACTCTGACCGGCCGCATCAGCCTGACGCCGCAGCCGCCTGCTGCCCCGGCCCATACCGGCTTTACCCAGAGCCTGAGCGCCCCGGCACCGGCGCACAGCGGCTTTACCCAGAATCTCAGCAGCGTTGCTGCGGCACCTGCCCGCACGGGCTTTACCCAGCAGCTGGGCGGTGCGCCTGCCCCGGCACAGCCTGCCCACAGCGGCTACACGCAGAACCTCGGTGCCGCCCCGGCGGAGCCGAACACCTCTGCCTTTGTCAGTGACATTGCCAATGCCATCAACAGCGGTGAGTCGGCAGGGGACACCCTGCGCTATGAAGATGCCGCCGCCCGGCTGACGGCCTCGCTGGCCGAGGACGCTGCGGCTGCCCGCACCCACACCCATATCCCGACCGCCGCCGAGGTCAGGCAGGCTGCCGCCCGCTTTGCCGGCCGTGCCGAGGATGAGAGCGAGGACAATGCGGTCTCTCCGTTTGAAACGGCGGAGATCCCCGTGCCCCACAGCCGTGAGTATGAGCGCGCCGAGGATGCCCCTGCGGTGCGCGCTGAGCTGGCCAAAAAGCTGACACAGGCCACGGTGGCCTGCCTTATGTCGGGCGTGGCCGCTGCAGTCATGATCGTGCTGGCGGTGCTGCCGGTGCGCCCGGCCGCGCTGGGCGATGCCATGGTCTACCCGGCAGTCATGCTTGTGCTGCTGCTGGCAGCCTGCGCCGCCAACTGGGAGGCGTTTCTCAGCGGCATCCGGGGGCTGGTCAAGACCCCCTCCCCGGACAGTCTGTCCATTCTGCCCGCAATCGGCGCGGCGCTGCAGTGCATCCTGATGCTGGCCAACGGCGGCTACACGGCCAATCTCCCCATGCTGGCAGGCCCTGCGGCGCTGGTACTGTGCCTGAACGCCGCCGGCCGCCGTTTGAACGCTGCGACCGTCAGTGACAACTTCCAGCTGGTCAGCGCCAAGGTCGAGCATGCCGTTGCCTACCGGCTCAAGGACGCCGGGGCGCTCAGGGCTGTGTCTCAGGGTCTGGCCGAGCCGCACCCCAGCGTGCTGGTAAGCCGCCCGACCCAGATCTTCCGCAGCTTTTTGGCCAACAGTGCCGCACGCGGCACCAGCGACAAAAACCAGCAGCAGTTTGCGTGGCTGCTGGGCGGCTGCAGTCTGGCAGCCTTCCTCTTTACCGTCATCCGCAGCAAGGACCCGGTTCTGGCCGCCACGGTCATGGCGGGGGTTGGCTGTCTGGCCGCACCGCTGGCCGGTACGCTGCTGTCGGCTCTGCCCGCCCGCATGATGCAGCGCAGTGCCGCGCAGGTGGGCGCGGTCATCCCCGGCTGGCGCGACATTCGCCAGCTCGGGCGCATCAATGTCATTCAGGTCACGGCGCGTGACCTCTTCCCGGTCGGGTGCGTTTCGCTTGCCGGTATCAAGCCCGTCAAGCCGGAGCATATCGACACCGCCATCGTCTACGCGGCCTCCATTCTGTCGGAGGCAGGCCCCACGCTGCGCGATGTCTTTATGAACATGCTGGGTGAGAACCGCAGCCTGCTGGCCAAGGTCGATGACCGCCAGACGATCTACGGCAAGGGCTATGTCGGCTGGATCAACAAGCGCCGTGTTCTGGTGGGCAACCGCGCCCTGATGCAGGAGTATGGCATCAAGATCCCCAGCTTGGAATATGAGCAGCACCATACCGTGAACCAGCGCCGGGTCATCTATCTGGCGGTGTCCGGCAAGCTGTTCGCTATGTTTCAGGTGGCCTACCAGCGCGACCCCGACACGGCGGCCGTGCTGGAAACGCTGCACCATGCGGGGCTTTCCCTCGTTGTGGACTGCGATGATTTCAACTGCGATGTCCGCTTGCTGGAGACAGCCTACAGTCTGCCCGCCGGTTCGGTCAAGGTGCTGACGAGCGGTGAGCATCAGGCCGTTGCCCCGGCGGTGGCGTGGCTGCCCGAAAGCGAGGGCAACATGCTCCATCTGGGCAGCTTTGCCAGCTTTGTGGGCGGTCTGCAGGCCGCAGCCGGTGCTGCCGAGGGCGAGCATAAGGCTGCCATCGTGCTGACGGTCTCTGTGCTGTTCAGCTGTGCGGTCGGCGTGCTGCTGACCCTGACGGGCGGCCTTGTCACCCTGCCGCTGGCCGGCATCGTGCTGTATCAGGCAGCGTGGTGCGTGCTGGCGCTGGTGTTCCCGCTTATGCAGCACTACTACTGATAAAAACAGGGCAGGGCCGCCCGCTGAAAAGGGACGGTGCTGCCACAGGAAGGGGGAAAAACCCGTGTACCGCACACGCGAAAAACAGATGTCAATCTACGATTATCTGCCGCCCTACCATGGCGAGCTGTGCGGCGCCAACCGCTGGGTGCGGCTGGCTGCCGAGATCGACTGGGACGCCTTTGAAAAGGCCTACAGTGAGCAGTTTGCCCCCGGCGGTGCGGTGGCACTGCCCGCCCGCGTGGCGCTGGGCTGCCGTGTGATCCAGCTGCATTACGGCGTCATCGACCGCGAGGTGGTGTCGCTGGTGCAGGAAAGCCCCTATCTGCAGTATTTTTTGGGGTTTGAGAAGTTCAGCGACAGCGTTCCGTTCTCAGCCCGCACGGTGGCGCGGTTCCGCGCCCGTATCCCGGATAAGGCTGTGCGCCCGGCGGTCCGCCTGCTGCGCAGCTACCGATGAATTTTAGCTTATAATATAGAGAGGTATTCATGGAATTGTTTTTAGACGCCCTGCTGGACGCCTTGGTTGACGGCGTGAAGATGCTGCCGTTTTTATATCTGGCCTACCTGCTGATTGAATGGCTGGAGCGCCACCATGGGGAAAGTATTGAGGAGGCGCTTGCCGGCGGCGGCCGCTGGGGGTTCATCCCCGGTGCGCTGCTGGGCTGTGTGCCGCAGTGCGGCTTCAGCGCCGTAGCCTCCAACCTGTATGCAAGCCGGGTCATTACACCCGGCACGGTGCTGGCGGTCTTTATCGCCACCAGCGATGAGGCGATCCCGCTGCTGGCGGCCGAGCCGTCCCAGTGGGTCACGCTGGTCCTGCTGCTGGCCTGCAAGGTGGCGTTTGCCATTGTGGGCGGCTGGCTGCTTGACATTCCGCTGCGCCATATCCTGCCGCATTCCCTCTACGGCGGCTATGAAGGCCACGCCGATGAGGTGGACTGCCATGAGGAGCATGAGGAGACAAGCAGCATCTTTTTGGCCGCGCTGCGCCACACGCTGGAAATTTTCGTCTTTATCCTGCTGTTCAGCTTTATCATTGGCCTTGTGTTTGAAGCCTTCGGCGAGGAACCCATCGCGGCGGCGCTGTCCGGCATGGGTGTGTTCCAGCCGATGCTGACGGCGCTGGTCGGCCTTGTGCCCAACTGCGCGGTCAGCGTACTGCTGGCCCAGCTCTATGTGCAGGGGGTCATTACCTTCGGCAGCCTGTTTGCGGGCCTTACGGCCGGTGCGGGTGTCGGTCTGGCCGTGCTGTGGCGGGTAAACCCCAGCTGGAAGCAGAACCTTTTTATGACGGGCCTGCTCTGGGCGGTCGGTGCGGCGGCAGGCATGCTGCTGCAGATACTGCCGTTGTAAAAAACTTGGCTTCCCCCGTGGGGGAAGCTGCCGCCCGCAGGCGGCTGATGAGGGCAGAGCTTCTGTCATACCCTGTTTCCGGACGATTGCGGAAGGTCGACCCTCATCCGCTTCACTTCGTTCAGCACCTTCCCCCGCAGGGGAAGGCTTTTACTTAGAAGGAGGAATCCCCATGCAATACAGTATTGAAAATGAGATCCTGCGCCTGACGGTGGATACCCACGGTGCCGAGCCTGTCAGCGTTCTTCACAAGCCGACCGGGGCCGAGCTGCTCTGGCAGGGTGATCCTGCAGTCTGGGGCCGCCATGCACCGATCCTCTTTCCCTACACCGGTAAGCTGACCGGCGGCAAGATGATCGCCAAGGGAGTAGAGTATGCCGGCGGCCAGCACGGCTTTGCCCGCGATGTGGAGCATGCCATGACCCGCCATGCCGACAACCTGCTGGAATTTGAGCTGCACGCCAACGCCGAAACGCTGCCCAAGTGGCCCTATGCGTTTGTGCTGCGCTCGACCTTCACGCTGGAAGGGGAGACCGTCCACCACACGCTGACCGTCGAGAACCCCGTTGAGGAGGAGCTGCGCTTCGGCATCGGCTACCACCCGGCTTTTGCGCTTCCCTTCGATGACCGCCATGTCACCGAGGATTACGAGATCCGCTTTGACGGCATCGAGTCCCCGCTCTGTGTCAGTGCCCAGCCCAACGGCCTGCTGAACGGCCAGAGCTACTACCTGGCCCGCAATGTCGAGGCAATCCCTCTGACCGATGACCTGTTTGACAGCGACAGCCATGCCATGGTCAACCTGCGCAGCGGCCATGTCTCGGTCATTGAGAAGGACACCGGCCGCAGCGTCATCTGTGATGTGTCGGACTTCCCCTACACGCTGATCTGGTCTGCCGCCAAAAAGCCGCTGCACTTTATCTGCATTGAGCCGTGGCACAGCCTGCCCGGTGAGGAAAACGGCCCCATCGACTGGGAGCAGCGCCCCTGCGCCGCCTCCCTCAAGCGCGGAGAGAGCTGGTCCACCACCCTGTCCACGACCTTTGTGCGCTAAATGAAGGCGCTGAAAAAATACCGCTGGCCGCTGACCGGCGCCCTGCTCGGGGCGCTGGTCTTTCTGGCTGTGTACGGCGTTCGTGTGCTGGACCCGACCAGCGTTGACTGGATCCTGAATAACCCCAGCCCCGACCCGGCCCAGCACTATCTGGGGTGGGAACTGTTCCGCCGCAGCCCGGTGCATCTGCCGTACATTGGCGCGAACTATAATGCGGTCTACCCGTTCCGCACCAGTGTGCTGTTTACGGATTCACTGCCGCTGGCAGCGCTGCTCTTTAAGCTGTTGGGCGGGGTTCTGCCCGCGCGGTTCCAGTATTTCGGCTGGTGGGGTCTGGCCTGCTACATGCTGCAGGGCGGCTTGGCGCAGGCGGTCATAGCCCGCATTGCCGGTGTGCAGCCCACGGTTGACCGTAGCGGTAGCAAGGCAGCCATCGGTGTTATCATGAGTCCACAGCAGACGGCCAAACTGTGGGGCAGCGTGGCGGGTGCAGGATTACTTGTGCTGTTCCCGGCGCTGACAATGCGCATGTTTGCCCACACGGCACTCGCAGCCAACTGGCTGGTGCTGCTGGCACTCTACCTTTGGCTGCGCAGTGACGAGCTTATGCCCACGACCCGCCGCGCCTGCCTTGTCTGGGCGGGCATGGGTCTGCTCTGTGCGGGCATCCATCTGTACTACCTGCCGATGGTCGGTCTTGTGCTTGTGGGATACGCGGTGCGCCGCGCCCTGCAAAAACGCGGCCCGGCGGCTGTGCTGGCACCGATTGCAGCGTTCTGCGCTGCGGCGCTGGCGGAGTTGGTACTGTTGGGGGCGTTCGCTGTCAACTTTGCGGGCTACTCCAACGGTTACCTCAGCGGGGCGGACTACCTCGGCCTGTTTGTGCCATGGCTGGCGCAAAGCTGGGAGCAGAATGTCTATGCAGGCGTCGGAACATCGCTGGCCGTGGTGTTGGCGGTGTTCGGCATAGTCTGCAACGCCCGCAAGGCGGAAAAATTCTTTGCCGCCCACCGCGACTGGCTCATTGCCGGCGCTGTGGTGCTAGTGCTGGATTTGATTGCCGCGGGCGGAAACGCCATCACGGTGAACGGAAAAACGCTGTTCACCGTGCCCATCCCGCAGTTTTTGATGAACTTCTGGGCAATGTTTTCCTCCTGCGCGCGGCTGGCGTGGTTGGCTGGGATGCTGCTGGCTGCCGTTGGCTGCGGGTTGGTGCTGCGCTTTTGGGATAACGGTGTCGCGCCCGCCCTGATGCTGGCCGTATGTGCCGTGGCGCAGGGCTGGGGCCAACGGTCGGAACTGTTCAACCGCTGGACGGACTATCACTACTACGGCTTCCGCTACGAGAATAAGACCCTGCTGACCGACCCCGTGTGGGAGCAGATCGCTGCCAGCGGCAGGTACAGCCATCTGGCCTTTGCCACATTTGACTTTGAGCATGACGAGTTCTGGGATCTGGTCGACTTTGCCGCCGACCACGGCTGGACCTCCAATAGCTTCTACATGGCGCATATGGACGGCAACCTTGCGGCGGTCACGCTGCCGGGCGAGCTGAACGAGCTTTCCGCTGACACGCTCTATGCCTTCATCGACGAGGACGAGCTGACGCGGAACAGTTACGACCTGCACTATTACCGGCTGGATGGCATCCTGATCGGCAGCGCCGAGCCCATCGACGGCATCGAGGAGGAGCCTGCGCCCGAAGTGCCCGCCCACACGATGGATTTGACGAAGTCGGATGTTGACCCGCTCTTTCTGGCGGCGGACGGCATTGTTCTGGGCATGAACGGTGAGATGATGACCGAGGAGTGGACGCTGTTCCCCGGGCGCTACCGTGTGACGCTGACCGGCAGTGGCTTTGACCACAGCTACATCTACGCGCGGTACGGCCTCATCAACGAAGAAACCTACAAGCTGGACATTGACTTTACCGGCATCGACCCCAACGAAATGACCTTTGAGTTCACGGCCACCGAGATGCTCCACTACTGGCGCGTTGCCGTCCATACTCTGGACGATGCCAATGTCACTGTCAACAGTGTGACGGTAGAAAAAATCGTATAAAAAACTGCCTGCAAATGCGATTCCATTTGCAGGCAGTTTTTTATACGGTATTTACTTAGAACGCAACCTTCTTGGCAACATAGTCGCGCAGCTCGGAAATCGGCATGCGGACCTGCTCCATCGTGTCGCGGTCGCGGACGGTCACGCAGCCGTCGGCCTCGACCTTGTCATCGCCGACAGTCTGGAAGTCCACGGTGATGCACAGCGGGGTGCCGATCTCGTCCTGACGGCGGTAGCGCTTGCCGATGGAGCCGGCATCGTCATAGTCGACCATAAAGTCCTTGGCCAGCTCGTTGCGGATCTCCATCGCCTTGTCGCCCAGTTTCTTGGACAGGGGCAGCACGGCGCACTTGAACGGTGCCAGATAGGGGTGCAGGTGCAGCACGGTGCGCACATCCTCCTTGCCCTTGGCATCGACAAGGTGCTGCTCATCGTAGGCCTCGCACAGGAAGGCCAGCGCCACGCGGTCACAGCCCAGAGACGGCTCGATAACATAGGGGATGTAATGCTCGTTCGTCTCGGGGTCAAAGTACTCAAGGCTCTTGCCGGAGGCCTCCTGATGGCGGCTCAGGTCATAGTTGGTGCGGTCGGCAATGCCCCACAGCTCGCCCCAGTCGGTGAACGGGAAGGCGTACTCGATGTCGGTGGTGGCGCGGCTGTAGAAGGCAAGCTCGGCAGGCTCGTGGTCGCGCAGGCGCAGGTTTTCCTCCTGAATGCCGAGGCTCAGCAGCCAGTTCTTGCAGTAGTCCTTCCAGTAGGCAAACCACTCCAGATCGGTGTCGGGCTTGCAGAAGAACTCGCACTCCATCTGCTCAAACTCGCGGGTGCGGAAGGTGAAGTTGCCCGGCGTGATCTCGTTGCGGAACGCCTTGCCGACCTGGCAGACGCCGAAGGGCAGCTTGCGGCGGGTCGTGCGCTGGATGTTCGCAAAGTTGACAAAGATGCCCTGTGCGGTCTCGGGGCGCAGATAGCAGGTGGAGGAGGAATCCTCGGTAACGCCGATGGCGGTCTTGAACATCAGGTTGAACTTACGGATGGGGGTAAAGTCATGCTTGCCGCAGACGGGGCAGACGACTTCATCATGGCTGGCGATAAAAGCGTCCATCTCATCAAAGGTCATGGCATCGACATCCACGCCCTTGCCCTGCTCGCACTCGGAAATCAGCTTGTCGGCGCGGTGGCGGCTCTTGCAGGCGCGGCAGTCCAGCAGCGGGTCCGAGAAGCTGGACACATGGCCGGTAGTCACCCAGGTCTGCGGGTTCATCAGGATGGCGGCGTCCAGACCGACATTGTAGGGGCTTTCCTGCACGAACTTCTTCATCCATGCCTTTTTGACATTGTTCTTGAACTCAACACCCAGAGGACCGTAGTCCCAGCTGTTTGCCAGGCCGCCGTAGATCTCGCTGCCCGGATAGATAAACCCGCGGTTTTTGCACAGGTTTACGATCATGTCAAGGGTCTTTTCACTGTTCTTCATTTGTGTTACTCCTTCCGCATGGCTGGCTGCCACACAAAGCGATTATTCCCACCGCGCCCGGATAAATTTGGCACGATACGTTTATTATAGCATAGGATGGGGGAGGGGACAAGGGCACAACGCGAAAAAAGGCTTCCCCTAGGGGGGAAGCTGTCGCCATAGGCGACTGATGAGGGGCGGACTTCCCGCGATAGCCCATGACCGGGTGGCAGAGACAGCGCCGCCCCTCATCCGGCCTCGGTCGGAGCCTCGGCCACCTTCCCCCTAGGGGGAAGGCTTTACAGCAACAAGTCCGCAATCTCCCACGCCAGCATCCCCAGTTCCTCGCGTTTCAGCGTGGTATCACCGCTCAAACGGGCAAGCTCCTCCTGCACACGGGGAATTTTGCGCGCCGGAATGCCGATGCGGGCCAATTCCTCTTTGCTGAACGGCGGCTTTTTCGCCGCCCGCCCCAGCCGCGACACGGCCAAAGGGTCTAGGCTCCAAATCAGCTTTGCCATACGGTCGGCACCTCCACAGCGTTTTTCTTATTGTATCAAAAAAGCAGACAAAATGCCACAAAAATCGTTGGATTCGTCAAAGAAATATGCTATGATAAAGGCAGCAAAAGAGGAAAAGAGGTTGCGATATGACTACATTGCGCGAATTGAAACGGTTGAGAATAAAGGACGCAATCAGCAAGGAACTGACGGTGCAGCGCGCGGTCTGGAACTGGGCTTTATACGATGATTATATCAAAACGCGGGAGGTTGCCCGAAAGCACGGAGAAGCCGCCGCGCGGGAGTATATTGATAAGGCGGAAAAACGCTTCCGCAGAGTGTATAACCTCATCATGGAATCGGCGGAAGAAATAGACCGGGAAAGAGCAGAAAGAAACGAAAAAGAGTTTTTTTTTGATAAGGATGCAGAAGGGAAAAAAGTAGAGACTGTTGAACTGCAATTTAACTCCAAAATAAGAGAATGGCCGGATAAGCTTTCTATGGAAACAAGTGCGTACACGGCAGTGGCAACCTCTGTAAGCGAAGTGCCTACTGCAACGGAAGAGGATTATTGGGACTATTCGGATGAGCTGCGGCAGGCGATTCTGGAAGACACCATGAACTGCATCAAGGCAGAGGATAACGGCGGGACGGAACGCTTTGCGGAACCGGACAAATTGGGAAAGCTGACGCTTGAAGCCCTTACCACCCTGCCGTCCGTCTGCGTGCAGGACAAAAATGAAGTGCAGTTGGCGGCACTTGCTTACGATGCGCTGCCCGCAGACCGTGAGGCAGATACTGCGTTCCCGGAGCTTGCCCAAAGGTGGAAAAAGGCGGATGGCGACGCTAAAAGTGTAAAAGCAAGCTCTACGCGTGTCGCCGGGCTGATCGGCATGCTTCTGCTGGCGCTGATTCCTGTCGCGTGCGGCGCGGCGGTAAGCTATTTCGACATAGAGCAGGCGGCGTTTGTATTGCTGGTAACGGCTGTTTTTTTCCTTTTTTTCGTGATAGGCGGTCTCAATGTACGCAGTTTTGCAGCGGGCTTTGCGGCGGTTGCCGTGCTGCTGACGCTCAACACAGTTTTCCCGTATGTAAAGTATGTGCCGGAGATACTCTGCGGCTTTGGCGGGCTGTGGGCATTGTTTGGCATTTATTCGTTCGCGGTGACGCCGAACAAAAAGAAAGCGGCTGTGCTGGCTGCACAGATCGAGCCGGAATTGCTGGCGCTGCGCCGCAGCTATGGGCAGCGGTTGAGTTACCTGTTCCGCTATCTTTTCCTGACAAAGGAAAATAACAAGAAGGCAACGGCGGCGCTTGAAAAAATGATACTGAGTGTGGCGGAACGCTTGAAGGCTGTTGAAGAAACGCTTTTGCACTGCCCCGGCTATACCCGAGAAAACATCAAGCCCAGAGAGGTTGCGGAGGATATTCTGCGGGAAAGCGGCTTCAACGGCCTCTATCAGGATTGCCTGCCGCAGGATTGTCTGCCGCAAGACTACCTGCCGCAGGAAAACACGCCCCAAGCGACCTGAAATACAGGGCACATTTATCGTACTATAAAAAATCTTTTCACACATCGAGGGTGCGGCTGCGGCTGCACCCTCGATGTATTGTTATAAACTGCAGGTCCAAATTTGTGCCATTTGCCCAAAAATTACCTGTACAGGCGGGGATTTCAAAAAAAGTGTTTCTTTTATTGCAGAAAAATAGTATAATACTTTCATAGTATTAGTAAAAAAATGCCGTATGCCGTATCCTCTAGGGCAGCGGATAAATTTTGAGGTGACCACTGTTATGGCTTTTAGTATGTATGACCCCAAGCTGCTGGAGGGGGTCCGCACGATCCATTTTATCGGCTGCGGCGGCTCTGGCACCTATCCGCTGATCCAGATCCTGCACAGCCGCGGCTTCGCCATCACCGGCTCCGATGTCGAGGAAACCAAAAACACCGAGGCGGAGCGTGCGCTCGGCGTCCGTGTCGCTATCGGGCATGATGCGGCCAATCTGGGCAATCCGGATCTGGTCGTCTACAGCGCCGCCATCCATAATGACAATCCTGAGCTGCAGGCGGCCCACGCCCGCGGCATCAAGGCGGTGGAGCGCAGCGTCATGCTGGGCTATATCAGCCGCACCCATAGCCAGAGCATCGGCGTGGCTGGTACCCACGGTAAAACGACCACGACCGGCATGATCACAACCATGCTGGAGCTGGCCGGCAAGGATCCCGCCGCAGTCATCGGCGGCAAGCTGCCCCTCATCGGCGGCTACGGCAAGGCCGGCAGCGGCCAGAGCGTGGTCATTGAGGCCTGCGAGTACCATGAAACCTTCCTGCAGCTGACCAGCACGGTGGGCGTCATCCTGAACATCGACAATGACCATCTGGAATATTACGGCACGATGGGTCAGCTCAAGCTTGCGTTCCAGAAGTTTGCGCTGCTGTCCCGCACCGTTGTGTTCAACATGGACGATAAAAACACGATGGATGTCGTCAACTCCATCGACCGCCCGGTGCTGAGCTTCGGCATCAAAGAGGAGGAGGCCCGCTTCCACGCCGTCAACATCGGTGAGTATAAGCCCGGCTTCTTTGAGTTTGATGTGCTTGAGCTGGGCGAGTTCTTTGCCCACATCAGGCTTGGTGTGCCCGGCTACCACAACATTTACAATGCACTGGCCATGTGCTGCTGCGTGCGTCCGCTGGGCCTCAAGCCCGAGGATGCCGTCCGCGCAGCGGAAGAATTCCACGGCACCGGCCGCCGGTTTGAGATTAAGGGTGAGTGCAACGGCGCGGTCATTGTGGATGACTACGCCCACCATCCTACCGAGTTGGCCGCCACGCTGGCCACGGCTAAGGAGATGGGCTATGACCGTGTGATCGCGGTGCATCAGCCGTTTACCTACAGCCGCACCAAGATGCTGATGGACGAATTTGCCAAGGTGCTGCGCGCCGCCGATCAGGTCGTGCTGCTGCCCATCATGGGCGGCCGCGAGAAGGATGACGGCAGCGTCAAGAGCGAGGACCTTGCCGCCAAGCTGCCCGGCAGCGTTGTGGTCAGCGGGCTGGAGGGTGCCGCCGACTGGGTAAAGAAAAACGCCAAGAAGGGTGACCTTGTCATCTGCATGAGCTGCGGCGATCTGTACAAGGCCGCCGACATGATGGTAGAAAAATAAGATCTGATGACAGGCTGTCCGACAGGACAGCCTGTTTTTTGGTAGAGTGGCTTCCCCCCTCGGGGGAAGCTGTCAGCGACCCCGCTCGCTGACTGATGAGGGCAAGGTCCGCTGCGGCAGTCAGTGAACGGGCAACCCCCGGAGGGCCGCCCCTCATCCGACCTCGGGCGGGGCCTCGGCCACCTTCCCCCTCGGGGGAAGGCACGCCACCTTGCCATTGCCACCCGCTTTATGCTACAATACAAACAAACATTATATAAAGGAGACCACCCCTTATGAATCAACACTATCTCCAGCTCTACGCTGATTTTATCGTCAAGGTGGGCGTCAATGTGCGCCCGCGCCAGAATTTCATTGTTCGCTGCCCGGTCACGATGCCGGACTTTGCCCACGCCTGTGTCCGCGCAGGCTACGAGGCCGGTGCCAAGACCGTTGTGGTCCGCTGGGAGGATGACAAGCTGACCCGCCTGCAGATGGAAATGGCCGCTGAGAGCGACCTGTGCGCCATGAAGCCCTACGAGCTGCGCAGCTACCTCGACTATGCTGAGGACCCGGACGGCTGCTGCACGCTGGCCATCCATGCCGCAGACCCCGAGGCACTGGCGGGGCTGGATGCCGGCAAGCTGAACCGCGTCAACCTCGCCCGCCGCACCTTTATGAAGCCCTGGCAGGCCTACACGATGAACGACCGCGTGCAGTGGTGTGTGGCCGCCGTGCCCGCCCCGGGCTGGGCTGCCAAGGTGTTCCCGGACCTGCCGCTTGAGGAGGCCATTGAGAAGCTGTGGGCGCTGATCTTTGATGTCTGCCGCGTATCGACCGGTGACCCCGTAACCGCATGGAAGGAGCATGTTGCCCGCACCAAGGCTCGCCGCGACCGGATGAATGAGCTGAACCTCGACCGTATTCGCATGACGAGCGCTAACGGCACCGACCTGACCGTGGGTCTGGCCGAGGACGCCATCTGGGAGGGCGCGTCCAGCAAGACGGAGGGCGGCATCGAGTTCATCGCCAATGTCCCCACCGAGGAGGTGTTCTGCGCACCCCACCGCGACCGCGTTGACGGCCGCGTCTACGGCACCAAGCCCTACGCTTACAACGGCCAGCTGATCGAGGGTTGGCATGTTACCTTCCAAAACGGCAAGGTCGTGGAGCATGGCGCTGAGAAGAACGCCGAGTTGCTGGCCGAGCTGCTTACCACCGATGAAAACGCCAACCGCATCGGCGAGATTGCACTGGTGCCCGCGTCCAGCCCCATCAACCGCAGTGGTGTTCTGTTCTATAACACCCTGTTCGACGAAAATGCCGCCTGCCATATCGCCTTCGGCGATGGCTATCCGACCAACATCAAGGGCGGCTCCGCCATGAGCAGGGACGAGTTGCTGGCAAAGGGCCTGAACAGCTCCGCCATCCATGAGGATGTCATGGTCGGCGCGCCCGACACCCATGTCGTTGGCGTGACCAAGAGCGGCGAGGAGATCACGATTTTTGAAAACGGCGAATGGGCGTTCTAAGCCGCGCCCCGGCGCCGATCGACTGTGACCGCCCGGCATCTGCTGATTTTTTGCGGGTGCTGGCGGCGTGGGCCGTGGGGGCGTTCCACATATGGCAGCAAAGCTGGTACAGCCGCCCCGCTGCGGAGCATTGGCTGCGGGCGGGCAGCGTTGGGGTGGACTTCCTCGTTATGCTGTCGGCGTTCTGCCTGTTCCTGCCGTGGGCCAATGCGGCAGCGCAGGGCAGACCGCTGCCGCAGACCCGCCCGGCGGAGTTTTACCGCCGCCGCGCCGCGCGGCTGCTGCCGGCCTACTATGCCAGCCTGCTGTTCAGTCTGGCGCTGGCAGCGTATCGCAGCGGGTGGAGCAGGGCACTGGCAGTTGACCTTTTCACACATCTGACGCTGACCCAGCAGCTTTTCCCGGCGTGCTACATTGGTACGCAGCTCAATGCGGTCAGCTGGACGCTGACGGTGTTTGCACTGTTTTATCTGGTGTTCCCGCTGCTTGCACCGCTCTGCGCACGCCATCCGCTGCCGGTGCTGGGGGCGCTCTGCGGCGTGCAGCTCGTCTATTCGCTCTGGGCGCTGCCCCAGTACGGCGGGTATGCGTACCCAAGGCTTTTCAACCAGTTCCCGGCGTTCTGCGGGGTGCTGGCGGTCGGCATGGCGGCGGCGCTCGTCTTTGCAAGGCTGGCGCGCGGCGGCTGGACACAGCATTTTCTGCTGCGCGCGGGCTGCACGATGCTGGGCGCGGCGGCCTTCGTCTGGCTTGACCGTTGTATGCGGCTGCAGGCGTGGGCGGCGGAGTACCAGCAGTTCCAGCTCATCAACCGGATGCCGCTGGCGCTGGCCGCAGCAGCGATGCTCGTCTGCTTCGGTCTGGGGCTGACGCTGCCCGCCCCGGCACGGCGGCTGCTGCGCGGGCTGGCGGCGCTGACCTACAGCTTTTACCTCTGGCATCAGATGCTGACGGTATTTTTGAAGTATGACCTGCATCTGCCCGCCTGGCAGGGTGTGACCCCGCCCAACCAGCTGGGGGATAAGGTCTGGATGCACCACGCCGATATGTTGTACTGGGCCGCCGCCCTGACCGTTGGTGCGGCGGCGTATTTCCTGCTCGAAAAGCCCGCTGCGAGCGTACTGCACCAAACTGCGCAAAAAATGCGCGCTGAAAAAGCCCGCTGAAAGGTAATTCTGCCCGGCGGGGGCTTGCTTTTTGCGCGGGGATGTGGTATAGTCATATTGTTCGATGATGATTTTACTGAAAGTGGGCCGCAAGGTCCGCTTTCTTTTTATGATTGGAGCATTTTTATGGCAAAACCCGGTAAACCGCAGCAGGGCAGCGCGGTCAAGGTCGTCGAAGCGCTCGTCCGCCCCGTTGTTGAGGCTATGGGCCTGCGCCTGTGGGATGTCCGCTTTGAGAAGGAAGGCCCGGACTGGTTCCTGCGCGTGCTGATCGACCGCGATGAGCCGATGGATACCGACACCTGCGCGGAGGTCTCCCACGCCATCGATCCGCTGCTGGACGAGGCCGACCCCATTGACCAGAGCTACTACCTTGAGGTCGGCAGCCCGGGCATGGGCCGCCGCCTGACCCGCCCCGAGCATTATGAGCAGCTCAAGGGGCAGAAGTGCGCCGTCCGCCTGATCCGCCCGGATGCGCAGGGCCGCCGCGATTATGCGGGCCTGCTGCAGGGACTGGACGCCGATGGCAATGTGACCCTGACGGACGGGGAGGAGAACTTTACCTTCCCGCTCAAGAGCGCGGGCTATGTCAAGCTCTGCGATGACGAGGATCTGTTCGGCTGAGTAGGCTTCCCCCGTGGGGGGAAGCTGTCCGCGAAGCGGACTGATGAGGGGCAGACTTGCCGCAGCTACCCATGAACGGGTAATAGCGGCAGCATCGCCCCTCATCCGGCGCTGCGCGCCACCTTCAGTCTACGCGCTAAGAGCCGCCTACGGCGGTTGCGCTCCGACACGCGCCTGCGGGCGCAGCCCCGCAGGGGAAGGCAAGAATAATACTGTATTGTGTGTACTTGAAATATAATTGGGAGGAAACCAGAAACATGGCTACTGCGAACAACGAATTCTTTGAGGCTCTTTCCGCACTGGAAAAGGAGCGCGGCCTGCCCGAGGACTACCTGATCGACAAGATCAAGGCAGCCATCGTCATCGCCGTCAAGAAGGACTATGAGGTCGAGGATGACAATGTTGTCGTTGACATTGACCCCGAGGTGGGCGCCTTCCGCGCAAGCCTGCTGCGCGACATCGTGGAGGAAGTCGAGAACCCCCACACGCAGGTCAGTCTGGAGGATGCCCAGAAGGTCCGCAAGAGCTACAAGGTCGGCCAGCGCATGGTCACCCCTCTCAAGACCAAGGAGTTCGGCCGCATTGCCGCCCAGACGGCAAAGCATGTCATCCGTCAGGGCCTGCGCGAGGGTGAGCGCAACCTGCAGTGCAGCGAGATGCAGTCCCGTGCACATGAGCTGATCGCCGCCACCGTTGTCTCCATCGACCCCGAGCGCGGCAACATTGTGCTGGATCTGGGCAAGGGCGGCTCCGCCGTGCTGCCCCGCAATGAGCAGGTCCCCGGCGAGACCTTCACCGAGGGTCAGACCGTGCAGGTCTATGTCGTGGATGTTCTGGCAACGGACCGCGGCCCCCGCGTCACCATCAGCCGCACCCATCCCGGCCTTGTCAAGCGTATGTTTGAACTGGAGGTTCCCGAGATCTATGACGGCACCGTTGAGGTCAAGGCCATCGCCCGCGAGGCCGGTGCCCGCACCAAGCTGGCCGTCTGGAGCAAGAACCCCGATGTCGATCCCGTCGGCGCCTGCATCGGTGCCCGCGGCGTTCGCGTGGAGAAGATCGTGCAGGAACTGAACGGCGAGAAGATCGATGTCATCCGCTGGAGCGAGGATATTGCGGAGTTCATCTCCGCCGCCCTGAGCCCGGCCAAGGTCGTCAAGGTCGAGCTGCTGCCCGGCGAGACCAAGAGCTGCCGTGTTACGGTTCCCGACCAGCAGCTGAGCCTTGCCATCGGCAACAAGGGTCAGAATGTGCGTCTGTGCGCCCACCTGACCGGCTACAATATTGATATCCGCCCCGAGTCCGGCTACTACGGCGAGGATGAGGAATAAATACAAAGAGATAAGAGATAAAAGATAATAGATAATAAAAAGTGTGGAGGTTTTGCCCGCAGGGCAAAAACAAAATTTTGAGCGGTGCGCAGCGCCGCGGAACACCATATTTCTTATCTTTTATCTATTATCTAGAAATGAGGTCGGCTAGTTGCAGCAGCAAAAGCAGAAAAAAATCCCCGTGCGCCGTTGTGTGGGCTGTAATGCCCAGCGCCCCAAGCGTGAACTGGTGCGCGTGGTGCGCAGCCCGGAGGGCGAGATCAGCATTGATCTGCGCGGCAAAGCACCGGGGCGCGGTGCGTATCTGTGCCCCTCGGCCGCATGCCTTGCCAAAGCACGCAAGGCAAAGCGGCTGGAACGCACATTTGAGGTCCCCATCCCGGACGGCATTTATGAGCGCCTGACGGAGGAGATCGCCTGTGCGGAGCAAAGCGCAAAGGAGGCGGCGAGCGATGAATAACGATCAGCACCCGCTGCTGGGTGCGCTGGGGCTGTGCCGCAAGGCCGGCAAGCTGCTGCACGGGTATGACCGCGTACAGGAAAATGCACTGCGCGGCAAGGTGGCCCTTGTGCTGCTGACCTCAGACGCCAGCGACCGCACCGTCAGCCACATGAAGGACGCCTGTGAGGACATTGTTGCCTGCGAGCAGATGCCCCTGACCAGCGCAGATCTGGCCATGCTTACCCCCAAGCCCGCCGCCGTGTTCGGCGTGACTGACGAACACCTTGCACAGCTGTGCGCAAAATACCTTTGATAGAGGAGGACCACACTATATGGACTTTAAATATAAGATCGCTGATGTTGCCAAGGAGTTCGGCGTGCCCGCCAAAAAGGTCATCGAGACCGTGACCGGTGTGACCGGCGAAGCCTATAAGACCGGCGGCACTTTTGAGGAAAAAGAGCTGAATGTCCTGCTGGAGACCCTGACCCGCGAGAATGCCGAGGCAAGCCTGGACGCTTACCTTGCCAGCGGCAAGGAGGAGGCTAAGCCCGCCCCGAAGCCCGAGCAGAAGAAGCCCGAACAGAAGAAGCCTGAGCCCAAGAAGGCCGACAAGCCCGCCGCTAAGGCGGAGCAGCCCAAGGCAGCTGCCAAGCCCGAAGCCAAGCAGGAGCCGAAGAAGGAAATCCGCAAGCCCGAAAAGCAGGCCGAGAAGCGCAATGAAAAGCGCGTCACCCTGCAGGAGCTGGCCGCCGATACCGGCATCAAGGAGCCCGTCAAGACCGAGCAGGTGCAGGTCAACCGTGCGCAGGTCTCTGTGGATACCCGCACCGTGGATGTCAATGTGGATAAGTTCAACGCCCGCTATGACGATCTGGCCGACAGCCGCAACATGCCCAGCAAGCGCAAGAACCAGCCCACCGGCAAGAAGGAAAAGTTCAACAACCGCAACAACCGCCGCGGCCAGCAGTTCGGCCGCCGCCGTGAGACCGAGGCCGAGCGCCTGCAGCGCATCCAGCTGGAGAAGGCCCGCAATGCCCAGCTCAAGATCTCCATCCCCGATGAGATCACCGTCGGTGAGCTGGCTACCCGCCTGAAGCAGAGCGCTGCCAAGGTCGTGGCCAAATTCATGCAGATGGGCGAGATGCACGCCATCTCTGATGTTGTTGACTTCGACACCGCCGCCCTCATCGCGGAGGAATTCCACGCCAAGGTCGAGCATGAGGTCCATGTCTCCATCGAGGAGCGCCTGTTTGTGCAGGAGGAGGACAACGCCGCCGATCTGGTCGAGCGTCCCCCCATTGTCGTTGTCATGGGCCATGTTGACCACGGCAAGACCTCCATTCTGGACGCTATCCGCAAGACCAATGTCACCAAGGGTGAGGCCGGCGGCATCACCCAGGCCATCGGTGCGTATCAGGTCAAGAGCAATGACAGCGTCATCACCTTCCTCGACACCCCGGGCCATGAGGCCTTCACCTCGATGCGTGCCCGCGGCGCGAACATGACCGACATTGCGGTGCTGGTCGTTGCCGCTGATGACGGCATCATGCCCCAGACCATCGAGTCCATCAACCATGCCAAGGCTGCCAATGTCAAGCTGATCGTTGCCATCAACAAGATGGATAAGCCCACCGCCAACCCGGAGCGCGTCAAGGAGCAGCTGACCAAGTACGAGATCGTGCCCGAGGACTGGGGCGGCGATGTCGCCTGCATCCCTGTGTCCGCCGTTACCGGCATGGGCATCAGCGACCTGCTCGAGCGTATCGCGCTCGAGGCCGAGGTCATGGAGCTGAAGGCCAACCCGAGCCGCCGCGGCAAGGGCGCTGTTGTCGAGGCCCGTCTGGACAAAGGTCAGGGCCCCATCGCAACCCTGCTGGTCCAGAACGGTACCCTGCACAAGGGCGACTGCCTGATCGCCGGCACTGCTGTCGGCCGCGTGCGTACCATGCGCAACGACAAGGGTCAGGAAATCACCGAGGCCGGCCCGTCCACGCCTGTTGAGATCACCGGCTTGACCGAGGTCCCCGAGGCCGGCGAGCTGTTCGAGGCTGTCGAGGACGAGCGTCTGGCCCGCGAGCTGGCCGACAAGCGTACCACCGAGGCCAAGGAGAAGCAGTTTGCTGCCTACACCAAGGTCACGCTGGATAACCTGTTCGACCAGATGGCCGCCAACGATATGAAGGAGCTGCCCATCATCGTCAAGGCTGATGTGCAGGGCTCCGCCGAGGCCGTCAAGCAGAGCCTCGAGAAGATCTCCAACGATGAGGTCCGCGTCCGCGTCATCCATGCGGGTGTCGGCGCCATCTCCAAGTCCGATGTCTCTCTGGCTGATGCGTCCAACGCCATCATCATCGGCTTCAATGTCCGTCCCGACGCCGTTGCCAAGGCCGAGGCCGAGCAGACCGGCGTTGAGATGCGTATGTACCGCGTCATCTACGATGCTATCAACGATGTCTCCGACGCTATGAAGGGCATGCTGGCCCCGAAGGTCCGTGAGGTCGCACTGGGCGAGGCACAGGTCCGTCAGGTCTACAAGATCTCCAGTGTCGGCACCGTTGCCGGCTGCCGTGTCACCGATGGCAAGATCACCCGCGATGCCCAGCTGCGTCTGGTGCGTGACGGCATCGTCATCTGCGAGGATGCCATCGCCAGCCTGAAGCGCTTCAAGGATGACGCCAAGGAGGTTGCCGCAGGCTTTGAGTGCGGCATCACCCTGGCCAAGTTCCAGGACATCAAGGAAGGCGATGTCTTTGAGTGCTTCAAGATGGAAGAGTACCGCGATTGATTGCAGAGGTAAAGTAAATGCCAACCAAAAACCACGGCCGTATGGCCCAGGATATGAAGCGTGAAATCATCGCCATCATCGGCGAGATGAAGGACCCCCGCGTGACGGGCGGTCTTTTGACCGTGACTCGTCTGGATGTGACCCCCGACCTCGATCAGGCCAAGGTCTACATCAGCGTTATGGGCCGTGAGGGCGGCCCGGAGCCGGTCGTCAAGGCGCTGAACAAGGCCTCCGGCCATGTCCGCACCGAGGTCAGCCGCCGGATGCACATCCGCAAGGCACCGCGCTTTGTATTCGTTAAAGATGAGGGCGCAGCCTACGCCGCGCACATCAACCAACTGCTGGGTGAGCTGGACATCGAGTCCGACTCTGACGCAGAGTAAACCCTGTACCCGGTTAGAAAAGAGGAACCTATGACTCAGAATGTAGATCGCGAGACGGTTGTTTCGCGTCTGCTTGCTGCAGATGACATCCTGATTTTGTGCCATAAAAACCCTGACGGCGACACCATCGGCTCGGGCACGGCGCTCTGCCTTGCCCTGCAGCAGTTGGGCAAAAATGCAGCTGTGCTGTGCAGCGACCCGATCCCTGCCATGTACGACTACATGCCCATCACGGTGTTTGACGGCAGCTTCCGCCCCGCCTTTGTGGTGGCGGTGGATGTGGCCGGCATCCAGCTCTTCGGGGAGCGCAACAACATTCAGGAATATGCAGAGCATGTCGATCTGTGCATCGACCACCATGGCTCCAACAGCGGCTACGCCTACGAGACACTGGTGGACGATGGTGCAGCGGCTGCGGCCGAACTGCTGACAACGCTCATCCCCGAGATGGGCGCTAAGATCACGCCGGAGATCGCCTCCTGCCTGTACACGGGCGTGGCGACCGATACGGGGTGCTTCCGGTTCAGCAACACAACGGCGGCGACCCACCGCGCGGCGGCCGACCTGATCGAGGCCGGTGCCGATGTGGAGATGCTCAACGAACGACTGTTCGAGAGCCGCTCCCACGCCCGCGTTATCGCGGAGCGCATGGCGCTGGAAAGTCTGGAGTTCTACTACGATGACCGCTGCGCCCTGATCTGCCTGACATGGGATCAGATTCAGGCGGCCGGCGTGGCCGGTGCCGAGCTGGAGGATCTGACCAGCCTGCCCCGCTCCATCGAGGGTGTCGAGGTCGGCCTGACCCTGCGCCAGCAGAAGGACGGCAGCTTTAAGATCAGCGTGCGCACCGGCCATAACACCAACGCCTGCAACATCGCACGCCGTCTGGGCGGCGGCGGGCATCCCCGCGCTGCAGGCTGCGAGATCAGCGGCAACCCGGACAATGCCAAGCACGCGATCCTCGAGGAAGTTAAAAAGGAACTGGACCGCGCCGATGCGGAAAAAGCGCAATAAAGCCTTCCCCCATTGGGGGAAGGTGGCCGCGCGAAGCAAGGCCGGATGAGAGGCGAACCTGCCCGCAACAACCCGTAAACGGTCTGCAACGGCAGACTTGCCCCTCCCCAGTCACCTTTGGTGACGGCTCCCCATCCCTGAGGGAAAGCCTTTTAAACCCTAACAACAGAAAAGGAACCCTGCTATGCAAACGCCAAACGGCATTCTGCCCGTGGATAAGCCTGCCGGCTGGACCAGCTTTGATGTGCTGGCCAAGCTGCGCGGTGCACTGGGTACACGCAAGCTGGGACACTCGGGCACACTGGACCCCATGGCCACCGGTGTGCTCGCGGTGTTTATCGGCAAGGCAACTGCGGCCGCCGACCGCCAGCTTGACCATGATAAAACCTACGAAGCAACGCTGCGTCTGGGACTGCGCACCGATACCGGCGATGTGACCGGCGAAACGCTGGAAACAGCCCCTGTCACGGTCGGCGCGCAGGAGCTGTGCGCCGTGCTGCCGCAGTTCCGCGGGGACCGGATGCAGCTGCCGCCGATGTACAGCGCGGTCAAGATCAACGGCCAGCCGCTGTACAAGGCTGCCCGCAAGGGCCAGACTGTGGAGCGCACGCCCCGCCCCATCACGATTTACGACATTGAATATCTCGGCAGCCCCGCACAGGATGAGTACACGATCCGGGTAGCCTGCTCCAAGGGCACCTACATCCGTGTGCTGGCTGAGGAGATCGGCGCCGCCCTCGGCGTACCTGCGACCCTGTCGGCGCTGCGCCGCACACAGGCGGGTGTGTTCAGTCTGGCCCAGTGCCACACGCTGCCGGAAATTTTAGCCGCCGCCGAGAGCGGGGAACTCGAAACCAACGGCTGGGTACTGCCGATCGAGTCAGTCTTTACGCCGCTGCCCGCGCTGCATGTCAACGAGGGCGTGAAGGCACACCTGCTCAACGGCTGCCCTACCAGCCACTATAAGGCTGCTGACGGCCGCTACCGCGTCTATGAGGAAAGCGGGGCTTTTCTGGGGCTGGCCGGGGTCGAGGACGGTGTGCTGAAGGTCGAAAAACTATTTTGCGAAAGGGGCTGACAGCCAATGCAGATCTACCAGAGCCTGACGCCTATCCACGCCCCGCAGGGCAGTGCCGTGGCGCTCGGCTATTTTGACGGCGTCCACTGCGGCCACCGCGCCGTGCTGGGGGCTGCCGTCGAATGCGCTCGGGCCGGCGGCCTGACCGCTGCAGCCTTCACGTTTGAGCTGCCCGACAGCAGCACCCTGAAGGGCGGGCGCATCCTCTCGCTGGCGCAAAAGCACGCCCGCATCGCGTCCTTGGGCATCGAGCAATATCAGGAAGCACCGTTCGATGCCTTCCGCAGCCTGTCGCCGGAGGATTTTGTGCAGAAGGTGCTTGTTGACTGCTTTGCGGCGAGAGAACTTTTCTGCGGCGATAACTTTACCTTCGGCGCGCGGGCGGCCGGCAATGTTGAACGGCTGCGGGAACTCTGCAAACCGTTGGGCATCGGCGTCCATATTGCACCGATGGCGCAGTACAACGGCCAGACAGTATCCTCGACCCGCATCCGCGCCGCGCTGGAGGAGGGCCGTCTGGCGGACGCCAACGCGATGCTCGGCGATCCCTATGCGATCGACTGGCCTGTTGTCCACGGCAAAGGCATCGGCGGCGGCCTGCTGGGTACGCCGACACTGAACCAGAATTACCCCGCTGCGGCGCTGCAGCCCTGCGCGGGCGTCTATCTGACCCGCATCTTTCTGGACGGGCAGTGGCGGCCTGCGGCAACCGGCATCGGCAAGCGCCCCACGGTGGACAGCAGCGCGGACGCCGCTGTGACCTGCGAGACATTCGTGCCGGATTATGCGGGGGACATCTACGGCCGGCAGCCGGTGCTGGAATTTCACAAGTATTACTGCCCCGTCCGCAAGTTCAACTCCCTTGAGGAGCTGGCGGCCCTCATCCACCGCGCCGCTAATGAGAGCAAGGCCTACTTTGCCGGGGAAAATGCAACAAAATAATTGCAAAATAAGCGGCATGGCCCTTGTATTTCTGCCGGAGCTGTGCTATACTAGTCAATGTTACCGCGGCCCGGTATGGGGCGTATGCCTCAACGGTTCCAACTACCCCTTACTGCGCCGACGGCCGATATATTTTTCAGAAAGAGGTATTTACCAATGAGCCAGAAATCCGCTATCGACAAGCAGCCCATCATCGCTAAGGCAGCCATCCATGAGGGTGACACCGGTTCTCCGGAGGTCCAGGTTGCTCTGCTGACCGCTCGTATCAACCACCTGACCGAGCATCTGAAGACCAACAAGCATGACAACCACAGCCGCCGCGGCCTGTTCAAGATGGTCGGCCGCCGCCGCAATCTGCTGGCCTATCTGCAGAAGAAGGACATCAACCGTTACCGTGCCCTGATCGCTGAGCTGGGTCTGCGTAAGTAATTTTCGCAAAAACGGGCAGGGTGCATTTGCACTCTGCCTGCTTTTTTTATAAGTGCGCAGCCGCCCATTTCGCGGACGGTTGTAGGGGCGGATTCCATATCCGCCCATGCCTGTTTCCGGCAATGCACACCTGAAACCCCACTGCACCTGTATTTTACAGCCGCCCCGCCGCCATTTTGTGCAGTAAATCGAGCACCCAAGCAACAGGCTTGGCTGCTGGCTTTATTGTACAGAATCGGGGCAGGGGAGAGGCTGAAAGTAAAAATCTACCAAAGAAGGAGAATCCCTATGGCTTACGAATTCGCATCCAAACTGGAAACCTTCCCCAAGTACCGCAAGTTCGAGACGACCTTTGCAGGCCGCCCCTTTGTGGTCGAGACCGGCAAAATGTGCGGTCTGTCCAACGGCAGCGCGATGATCCGCTACGGCGAGACATGCGTGCTGTGCAATGTCACGATGAGTGACAAGCCGCGTGACGGCGTTGATTTCTTCCCCCTGAGCGTTGAGTTTGAGGAGAAGCTCTACGCCGCAGGCCGCATCCCCGGCAGCTTTATGCGCCGCGAGGGTCGCCCCGGTGAGCATGCCATCCTCTCCTCCCGCGTCGTTGACCGCCCCATCCGCCCGCTGTTCCCGAAAGACATGCGCAACGATGTCTGCGTGACGATGACTGTCATGAGCCTTGACCCCGACTGCTCCGCAGAGATCTCCGGCATGAACGGTGCCTCTCTGGCTATCGCTATGTCTGACATTCCGTGGAACGGCCCCATCGCAGGTGTCTTTGTCGGTCTGGTGGATGGTGAGATCGTGCTGAATCCCACCAAGGAGCAGCGCGAGCACAGCGACCTCTCCCTGACCCTTGCCGCCAGCGAGGAAAAGATCGTCATGATCGAGGCCGGTGCCAACGAGGTCGACGAGGAAACCATGATGCGCGCCATCCGTGCCGGTCATGAGGAGATCAAGAAGATGCTCGCCTTCATCAACGGCATTGTGGCCGAGATCGGCAAGCCGAAGAAGAACTTTACCCCCGTGGAGCTGGATCATGCCCTGCTGGCCGATGTCTATGCCAAGCACCTTGATGAAGTCAAAAACGCCATGAACACCGATGACAAGAATGTCCGCGATGCCGCTATGCTGCCTATCATGGACGCCATCGCTGCAGAGCACCCCGAGCTGACCGCCGCCGACCTTGACCTGATCAGCTACAAGCTGCAGAAGAAGGTCGTCCGCACTTGGCTGCTCGAGGACGGCAAGCGCGTTGACGGCCGCGGCATCAATGAGATCCGCCCGCTGGCTGCTGAAGTCGGTCTGCTGCCCCGCGTCCACGGCTCCGGCATGTTCACCCGCGGCCAGACGCAGGTGCTGACCATCTGCACCCTCGGCTCCACCAAGGACGCCCAGCTGATGGATGACCTGTCCGACACGCCGTACAAGCGCTATATCCACCACTACAACTTCCCGCCGTATTCTGTCGGCGAGGCCCGCGCACCCCGCAGCCCCGGCCGCCGCGAGATCGGCCACGGCAACCTTGCCGAGCGCGCCCTGATCCCCGTGCTGCCCGATCAGGCCGAGTTCCCCTACACGATCCGCTGCGTCTCCGAGGTTCTGTCCTCCAACGGCTCCACCTCTCAGGCTTCCATCTGCGGCTCCACGCTGGCACTGATGGACGCCGGTGTGCCCATCAAGGCACCCGTTGCCGGTATCTCCTGCGGCCTTATCACCGATGGTGACCCGCTGCACGGCGGCCGTTGGATGACGATGCTGGACATTCAGGGCGTCGAGGACTTCCACGGCGATATGGACTTTAAGGTCGGCGGCACCCGCCGCGGCATCACGGCCATCCAGATGGATATTAAGGTCGACGGTCTGACCTATGAAATCGTCGAGGAAGCGCTGGAGAAGTGCCGCAAAGGCCGCCTGTACATCCTTGACCAGATCATCAAGCCCGTCATTGCCGAGCCGCGCGCCGAGCTGTCCAAGTATGCGCCCAAGATGTTCAGCATGATGATCCCCGTTGACAAGATCAAGGATGTCATCGGCAAGGGCGGCAAGGTCATTCAGGAGATGTGCGCGAACTTCAACTGCAAGATCGACATTGAGGAGGACGGCCATGTCTTTATCTCCGCTGTCGATCAGGACGATGCCAAGCGCGCTATTGCGACCATCAAGACCATTGTCGAGGATCCCGAGATCGGTGCTATCTACAAGGGCCGCGTGACCCGTCTGATGAACTTCGGTGCCTTTGTTGAGATCGCCCCCGGCAAGGAGGGTCTGGTCCACATCTCCAAGCTGGACGATCACCGCGTTGAGCATGTTGAGGATGTCGTTGCCGTTGGCGATCCCATCTTTGTCATGGTGACCGACATCGACCAGCAGGGCCGCATCAACCTGTCCCGCAAGGACGCCATCGCCGCTATCGCCAAGAAGCGCGCCGAGGCCGCCCAGCAGTGATTACGGGGGTTTTGATCCTTCTTTGCAAAGAAGGAACCGAAGAAATTCCAAACAAATAAAACAAGAAAAGGGAGTCTGCCGTGAATCGGCAGACTCCCTTTTTAATTTGCTTGCACTGTAGGGGCCGGGCATGCCCGGCCCGCAGCCTCATGTCAGCACTCTTTCATGGGTTACATTGTAGGGGAGGGATTTATCCCTCCCGCGGGGCGTCGAGGACGCCGCCCCCTACAGTGTCAAGCCGGAAGGTTTCAGATAATCATAAACGAGCAGGGCCGCCCGCGCCGCTTACTCCGCCATATCAGAGAACACCATATACAGCCCCACGGCCCCTACAATGACGCCTATCGCGGCAAACGGGAAATCACCGAAATTGTACAGAATCGTGCCGTTGATTTCCCCACTGCCTGCGCAGAGCAGGATGCCAAAGAGAAGCAGTGCAAGGCCCTTTGCAATCTTGTTGTTCATTACTTCTACACCTCCAGAAATTTCGATTTGCCGATTGATATACCCCGATTATACCCCAAAAGAGGCTGCCGCACAAGGTGAACCCCATGCCGCAGCCTCTCGCCATAACCCGTTCCCGGGAAAAAATATTGAAAGTTCTTTTGCTTACTTTTCTTTCAAGAAAAGTAAGACTTACTTCTCGATGACTTCCTTCGTGTCGCGGGCGATCATGAGTTCCTCGTTGGTCTCGATGATCAGGGTGCGGACGCGGGCGCCCCAGGCAGTGACCTCAACGACATCTTCCTTCTGCTTGTGTGCATCGCGGTTCTTGTCGGTGTCGATGCGGATGCCCAGCCAATCCATGTGGTGGCAGATCTTGGCGCGGGAATCGGCGTCATGCTCGCCGATGCCGCCGGTAAAGACGATGGCGTCCACGCCGCCCATA
>ERZ827108.1552-NODE-1552-length-29697-cov-4.684401_pt1 | contig 29697 bp, 22 predicted proteins | sample MGYA00519921_ERZ827108 | MGnify/ENA primary metagenome ERZ827108 (study PRJEB31778, sample SAMEA3449258) | human gut metagenome | biome: human gut; feature: human-associated habitat; material: faeces | place: United Kingdom | collected 2010/2012 ...
CTCCGCGCACAGGCTCCGCGCACAGGCTCCGCGCACAGGCTCCGCGCACAGGCTCAGTACAGTGGCTCCGCGCACAGGCCCCGCAGGATTGCTCCGGGCAATGGGGCCGGGTGGCAGGATTGGTTCTGTGAGCGGGATTCACCCCGCATCCGGCTGTTCTTCCTTCTTCCTTTCTTCTTTCTTCTTCCTTCTTCCTTTATTGTCTCTTATTGTTTCTTTTTCTTTCCTTCTCTATTTAAATCCTCTCCTCTATGGGTGCCGATGGAAAAACAAAACGCTGCCATGGCCATGATTACTGCGAGCCGTGCATATACATGATCACGTTGCGGCAGGCTAAGGGACTGCCTCCTTTTGTCTGTATCTGTCAGAATCCATTGTACAGTAAGGTGCAGCCTGTGGTCAGAGTCCAGCCGTTGGGCCGCATTCTGTATGATTGCCTGGATAGGTTCTTCCCTAATCTATATACTCCGGATGGAAAAGTCAAAGTGCTGTGTCGTCAGGTTATGCCGGATCATGTCCATCTACTGCTTTATGTACGGGAAAGACTGGATATGCATCTCGGTTACACAATAGGGAAGTTGACGCGCAGTTGCGGAGCCGCATTGCAGGCGGCGTATTGCGGCGGTGACGGCACGCGCGCCGAGGATGCGTATTATTGGAATGATATTCGTAGTCGGATCCGGTTGGAATATCCGTATCCTATGTTTGAAGAGGGATTCAATGACCGCATCTGTTTCAACAGAGGCGCGAAGGACAACTATTACAGTTATATAAAAGACAATCCGCGTCGGTACCTTGTGAAGACGCTGCATCCGGAATTCTTCGGGAACAGGCTGGATCTGGTGATGGGGGAGCGGCGTCTGGGACTGTATGGGAATTTCCTCCTGCTGGACAATCCGGATAAGGCTACGGTGAAAATAAGCCGGAGGAAGGACCTGATGCCGGACCTGGACGCGAGAGTGCGGTTGTGGGAGGAGACCGTGCGGTGTGGCGGCGTGCTGGTGTCGCCGTTCATCAATCCTGAGGAGAAGAAGTACCGGGACATGGCCATAGATGGGGACGCGGGAGTCATAATGGTGGTTAACTATGAGTTCCCTGAGCGGTTCAAGCCGCACAGACAGTTGTTCGAACTGTGTCGGGAGGGGAGGCTGCTGCTGGTTACGACAGGGGCGCACGCTGATGCGAACGCCGGTGTGACGCGGCCTGAGGCCGTGGAGATGAACGCGCTGGCCGCGCAGATCGCGGCTCTGGGGCCCGGCGAGGCGCGGCTGAAGCCGCGGATGCGGCGGCAACAGCCGCGGCGGACCTGAAGGCCCGGCACAGGACCAACCATGCCGATGCTGACTACGCAAAGCAAAAAAAGATGGTGACAGAGAAGGGCGATGCAGAAAAAAGCCGATGGTGACAAAATGGGAGGTGATGACAGAGAAGGCCGATGAGAACAAAAAAGGCTGCGCGTGGCGCAGCCTTTTTTTATGTGGGACGGGTGGTTACTTCAGGGCGTCCTTGACGGCGTCGTTGGGAACCATCTCCTCCTTGAAGACGTAGGCGCCGGTCTTCGGCGACTTCTCCATCTTGATTACTTTGGAATATGTACGGCCCTCACCTTTCTGGATAGAGGCCACTGTTTTCTTTGCCATAGGTCAGGGGGTATTATTTGATTTCCTTGTGGATAGTGTACTTCTTCAGGATGGGGTTGTACTTTTTCAGTTCCAGACGGCCTGAAGTGTTCTTGCGGTTCTTGGTGGTGATGTAACGGGACATACCGGGCATACCGCTGGCCTTATGTTCGGTACACTCCAGGATGACCTGGACGCGATTACCTTTTGCTTTCTTTGCCATTGTTCCGAGATGCTTTAGAAGGAGAGGATCTTAATGTCACGCAGGTCGAGGTTGCCCTCGGCTTCAGCTTTCTTGATTGCGGCGTTCAGACCGATCTTATTGATGGTACGCAGGGCGGCGCAGCTCAGTGTGAGTTCAATCCACATGTCCTGCTCAACCCAGTAGAACTTCTTTTTATGCAAGTTAATCTCGAACTTGCGCTTGGTGCGACGCTTGGAGTGGGAAACATTGTTGCCCACCGAAGCCTTTTTGCCTGTGATCTGACAAGTTTTAGCCATGGCTCTAACTTAGTTCTTTCTAATAAAATAAAAATTCAACTACGGTGTTCCGGTGCCATCTCACTTTCTCATATCGCCGGAGAATGCATCTTTTCAACGGCTTTTAAGGATGTGCCACAAAACGATTGCAAAATTACAAAAAAAATCGCGAACCACAAAATGATTCGCGATTTTTTTGATTATCAGGACACACAATGCAAACCTCGCTCACAGAACCAGTCCTGACGACGGGCAATCATGACGATGGACGTCAACGAAACCGGTCCGGCTACCCGCGGTCGTCGAGGCGGATGGCCGCGAGCTTGTACTTGTGGTCGCGGACGAAGTTGACTATGGCGTCGCGCTCGGGTCCGGGGTCCACATCGGCCTCGATGCGGCGCAGGGCGTTGAACGTCGAGGTGCCGGACTGGTACAGGTGCCGGAAACACTTGGCGATGTTGTCGATGGTGTCTTCAGGGAACCTGCCCTTGCGCAGGATGAAGGCGTTGACGCCGAAGTAGGCGATGGGGTTGTGGGCCATAACCGCGTAGGGCGGAACGTTGTTGTTGACACGGCAACCGCCCTTGATCAGGGCCCACTGTCCGATGTCGACGCCCTCGTGAGCCAGGGCGCTGCTGGACAGAATGGTGTAGTCCCCGATCTTGACGTCGCCGGCGATCTTGACGGAGTTGCCCAGCACCACATGGCTGCCGATCCTGGAGTCATGGCCTATGTGTGTCTGGGCCATGATGAAGGAGTCGCTGCCGATTACGGTGGCTTCCTTCTCCACGATGGAGCGGTTGATGATGACATGCTCGCGGATCACGTTGTTGTCGCCGATTATGACGAACGATTCCTGGCCTTTCCAACGGAAGTCCTGGGGCGAGGCGCAGATGATGCTGCCCTCGTAGAACTGGTTGTTGCGGCCTATCCGTGCGCCGTCCAATATCGAGACATGCGGGCGCACCACGCAGCCGTCGCCGATGACCACATTCCTGTCGATGTAGGCAAAGGCCATGACGGTCACGTCATCGCCTATCTGCGCCTCGGGGTGCACATAGGCCAGGGGACTGATGTTAGTTGCCATGGTTTTGAGTTTTTATAGGTTAATACTCATATCAGCGGCCGCCGCCGACGGCCTGGTAGAGGGTGATGCACGCAGCCACCTTGCTGTGCCAGCAGTTAAGGCTTGCCAATTGGGCGTTCAGCAGGCTGGACTGGGCAGTCAACACCTCCAGATATGTCGTTTTCGGATCCAAAGTTAATAATTCCTGCGTATATTCCACAGATTTCTCGAGATTATTTATCTGTTTGAGCAGATATTCCCGTTTCTCGTGGTTGTTGCGGTACTGGGACAGCGCGTCGCTGACGTCGGCGGATGCCGAGAGGACGGTGTTCTCGAAATTGTTCATTGCCACCTGCTGGTTTGCCTTGGCCACCTTGAGGTTGGCTATGTTCTGGCCTCGTGAGAACAAGGGTGCGGTGAGCTGGCCGGCCAGCTGGATGAAGAACTCGCCCGGATTCTTGACGATGGAACCCAGCAGGTTGGTGAACCCTCCGTTGGAACTGATCATCAGGCTGGGGTAGAACGCGGCGCGTGCCAAGTTGACGGAGTAGAACGCGGCGGCGATGCCACGCTCGGCGGCGCGGACGTCGGGACGGGCGGCCAGATAGTACATGGGCACGCCGTTCTCGATGCTTACGGGGAGTTCGAAGTCCAGGTTGTCGGTTACGGAGTACTCGGTGGCGGCCGGTTCATGGAGAAGCAGTGCCAGGGAGTTGTTCAACTCATGGATGCCCTGACGGATGTCGGGGATGGAGGACATGATGCTCCAGTAGTTGGCGGTGCTCTGTACCACAGCGGCCTCGTTGACCATGGCGGCTTCCTTCATCAGTTTCATGGACTCCACCTGATCCTTCCAGATCTCGGAGGTGCGTTCGGTCAGGGCCAGCTGCTGCTTCATCAGCACCAGGGAATAGTAGACATTGGCCACGGCCGAGATGATCTGCGAGCGTGTGGCGGCCTGGTATTCCTGCATCTGCTCCAGCGTGATCCGCGCGCCGCGCTTGCGGTTCAGGATCTTGCCGAACACGTCGATCTCCCACTGGATGGACATAGGGATTGTGTAGGTCCAGGTGTCCATCTTTCCGCTGCCGTACTTGGCGGCACCGCCGTTAGGCGACAGGGCCACGGAGGGGAAGTAGCTGAGCTTGGCGCCCTGCAGCTGAGCCTGGGCGATCCTGACGTTCTGGACGGCGTTGTCGATGTCGGTGTTCTGCGCCAGTGCGCGGCGGATGTAGTCCTGGAGCAGCGGGTCGGTGAAGACCTGCTCCCAGCCCAGGCAGGGCAGGGAGGTGGAATCCACCTGCTGGGCCATCGCCTCGGCATACTGGTTGACATACGAGTTCTCGATGGGCATCTCGTATTTCTTGTAGATGCCGCAGCTTGTCATCAACAATGACAAGACTGCGACAGCGATATATCTCGAAAGTTTCATCTGTAGTTAATTTCAATGTTCGGGTTCATTATGCCTGGAGTACTGTGCCAGTTCTGCGCTGATGCCGGTGTTGTCCTTGTCGTTCCAGGTCATGGGCTTGATCTTCTCTTGCAGGAGCTGGAGGGCCACATAGAGGGCTGGCACCACGAGAACCTGGAGGATCATGCCGATCAACATACCGCCGATCGCACCTGTGCCGAGGGCACGGTAGCCATTGGCGCCGGCTCCGGTTGCGAACATCATGGGGAGCAGACCGATGATCATGGCCAGCGAGGTCATGAGGATGGGTCGCAGACGGGCCACGGCGCCCAGCACGGCGGACTTGACGACGGAGACTCCGGCACGGCGGCGCTCCAGGGCGAACTCAACGATCAGGATAGCGTTCTTGGCCAACAGACCGATAAGCATGATCAACGCGATCTGCAGGTAGATGTTGTTGTCGATACCCATGAACCGGGCGAAAATGAAGGATCCCATCAGGCCGAACGGAACCGACAGGATGACGGCCCATGGGATGATGTAGGACTCATACTGCGCGGAGAGCAGCAGATAGACGAACAGCAGCACCAGCGCGAAGACGTAGGCGGTGGAACTGGAGCCCTGCTTGGCTTCCTCGCGGGTCAGACCCGAGTAGTCGTAGCCGTAACCGACTGGAAGGGTGGCGGCAGCGGTCTCCTCGATGGCGCGGATGGCGTCGCCCGACGAGAATCCCTGGGCCGGCGAGCCGGTGACGGAGATCGACGTGAACATGTTGAAACGGTTGATCAGGTCAGGGCCGTAGACGCGGGTAAGCTTCACGAAGTTGTCGATGGGGGCCATTGTGGCTCCGTTGCGGATCTTGATGCTCTTCAGCGTCTCGGGCGACACACGAGCCTCAGGGTCGGCCTGCATCATGACGCGGTACAGTTTGCCGAACTTGTTGAAGTTGGAGATGTACATACCGCCGTAGTAACCCTGCAGGGTCTGGAGTACGGCGTTCTGGGTCAGTCCGGCCTGCTTGATCTTGGCCACGTCCAGCTCCACCATATACTGCGGGAAGGCCGGGTTGAAGGTAGAGTAGGCCATGGCGATCTCCGGGCGGGCGTTGAGGGCGGCGATGAACTGCTGGTAGACCTTGTAGAAGTTGTCCAGGCTGCCGCCGGTCTTGTCCTGCAGACGGATCTCGAAACCTGACGTGGCGGAGTACCCGGAGATCATCGGGGGCTGGAAGAACATGATACGGCCGTCGGGTACCTGTGCCACTTTCTGGAACAGCTGTGCCACGATGGCCTGGGCGTTCTCGGTCTTGAGGTCGCGCTCTTCCCATGGCTTCAGCTTGATGATGAAGGAGCCGTAGGTGTTGCCCTGTCCGGAGATGAAACTGTAGCCGGTGATGGCGTTACGCATCTGGATGGCCGGTATCGTTCCGCAGATGGAGTCCACGCGGTCCATGATGGCCTTGGTGCGCTCCATTGAGGTGGCGGGTGGCATATCCACTACACCCATGATGGTTCCGGTATCCTCGTTGGGCACCAGGGCGGTGGCGGTGGTGGACATGAGCCATACCAGCACGGCGATGGAAGCACCGACGGTGCCGAAGCCGATTATCTTATGGTTGATGAACCAGGTGGCGGCCTTCTTGTAAATGTCCGTCAGTTTGCCGAACACCTTGTTGAAGGAATCGATGAAGTTCCGCTGGAACAGTCCGATCAAGGCCAGGAGCGCAACGGCGCAGGCCAGACAGCTGAGGGCCACGTTCTCGAAGGTGTACCAGCCCAACACCAGGAAGGTGATTGCGGCCAGCAGGAACAGGGAAGTGAGCCATGCGGGAAAATGGAAGCCGAGCCGCTTCTTATAGGTCTGCTTCAAGACCTGGCCAGTGGTGGAGTAGGCTTCCTTCATACGCTCGCCCAGAGGCTTGGCGTCGCCATTATGCGGCTTCAGGAACAGGGCGCAGAGCGCGGGCGACAGCGTCAAGGCGTTGACGGCCGACAGGAAGATGGCCATGGCCATGGTGAGACCGAACTGACGGTAGAACACACCGGAGGTTCCGCCCATGAACGACACGGGGATGAACACCAGCATCATGACCAGCGTAATGGAAATCAGGGCGGAGGCGATCTCGTTCATGGCGTCGATGGCGGCGGTCTTCGCGGAACTGTACCCCTGGTCCAGTTTGGCGTGCACCGCCTCCACCACCACAATGGCGTCGTCGACCACGATGGCGATGGCCAGCACAAGGGCGGACAGCGTCAGCAGGTTCAGCGAGAAGCCGAAAATGTACATCAGTCCGAACGTACCGATCAGCGCCACGGGGATGGCGATCATGGGAATCAGCGTGGAACGGAAGTCCTGGAGGAAGATGAACACGACCAGGAACACCAGGATGAAGGCCTCGATCAGGGTCTTGATCACCTCGTGGATGGAGGCGAACAGGAACTGGTTCACATCCATTGCGGTCTCGATCACTATTCCCTTGGGAGCCTCCTTCTGGAACTCGTCGAGCTGCTTCTGGATGTCGTTCACAACCTGGGTGGCGTTTGATCCGGGCGACTGCATGATCATGGCCGCCACGCCGATATGGCCGTTGGTGGTGGAATGGAATCCGTAGGACAGACGTCCCAGCTCGATGTCGGCCACATCCTTTAGGCGCAGGATCTCGCCATCGGGGGTGGCGCGGATTATGATGTCGCCGAACTCCTTCTCGTCAGACAGGCGTCCCTTGTAACGCATGGTGTACTGGAAACTCTGGTTGCCGTTCTCGCCGAACTGACCGGGAGCTGCCTCGATGTTCTGCTCGGCCAGAGCCGCGCTGACGTCACCGGGCATCAGGCCGTACTGTGCCATGGCCGCGGGCTTGAGCCATATACGCATGGAGTAGTCGGCACCCATCACCATGGCCTCGCCCACACCGGGCACACGCTTGATGACGGGGATGATGTTGATGGCGGCGTAGTTCTCGACGAATTCCTCGGAATATTTGCCGGTCTCGTCGAAGACGTCGAACACCATCAGCATGGAGCTCTGTCGCTTCTGAGTGATCACACCCACCTGGTTTACCTCGGAAGGCAGCTGGCTGGCGGCCTTGGCCACACGGTTCTGCACGTCGACGGCAGCCATGTCGGGGTCCATGCCGGGCTTGAAGTACACCTGGATCTGGGCCGAACCGTTGTTTGAGGCCGTGGAGTACATGTAGTCCATGTTCTCGGCGCCGTTGATCTGCTCCTCCAGAGGTGCGATCACGGAGTTCAGCACGGCCTGCGCGTTTGCTCCGGTGTAGTTGGTGGAGACTGATATGGTGGGGGGAGCGATATTTGGATATTGCTCGATCGGCAGGGACGAGAGTCCCAGAAGACCCAGCAGGACGATGAAGATGGAGATCACCGTCGAGAGGACCGGCCGATTAATGAAAGTCGCTAATTTCATCCTTAAAGTATTGGTTCAGGAATGGAAGGCAGGCAGAGGCCCGCTTACTGTTTCTTGGGCTTGATGACCATGTTGTCCTTGACGGTGATGCCGACGCCCTCGGTCACGATGGTCTGTCCGGGCTTCAGGCCGGAGGTCACGATGTAGGACTTGCCGTCGTTCTCCTGCGCTATGGTGATAGGCGTGGAGTGTACCTTGCTGCTGTCGCCCAATACGTATACGAATTTCATGTCCTGGACCTCGAAAGTCGCAGCCTGAGGCACGGTGATGACGTTGTTGAACGACTGAGGCATCATGACCTTGCCGGTGTTTCCGCTGTGGAGCATGCCGTTAGGGTTGGGGAAGACGGCCTTGGCCGTGGCCGCGCCGGTGGCTGGGTCGATCACACCGCTGACCGCCACGATCTTGCCAGGCTGGTTATAGCGTGTTCCGTCGGCCAGCTCCAGGGTGACGGGAGGCATGGCGGCCACAGCCTGCTCCAGCGTGCGGCTGCCGTTATCGGTCATGGCCAGGATGTCCTTCTCATTGAGCGAGAAGTATGCGTCCATGTCGCCGTTGTTGGAGATGACGGTCAGTTCCGTCTGGGGGGATACGAGCGAGCCCTCCTTGTAGGGGATGTTGCCCACCAGTCCGCTGATGGGGCTGGTGACGTTGGCGTAGGAGAGGTTCTTGCGTGCCGAGGCCAGGTTTGCTGCGGCCTGGCTGTACTGGGCCTTGGCCGCGTTCAGTGCGTCGACGCTGGTCTGGTAGGCCGCGGAGGAGATTATATTCTTGTCGTATAGGATCTTGTTGTTGTTGGCGTTGGTGGTGGCGGTGTTGACGTTGGCCTGAGCCACCTGAACGGAGGCCTTGGCGGCGTCAACGGCTGCCTGCAGGGTGACCTGATCGATGGTGAACAGGATCTGACCGGCGCTGACGCGCTGGCCTTCATGAACATGTACCTTGGTGATGAATCCCTGGATCTGGGGACGTATCTGAACGTCGTTGGAGCCCTGGAGCGTAGTGGGATACCCCGTCTCCAGGTTGGCGTTCTCCTCGCCGACAACCATTACGGCGAGTTCCGGGGCCTGCTGGCCCTGCTGCTGCTGCTTGCCTTTGCACGATGCGAGGCTCAGGACGCCGAACGCGCCGAGAGCCGTAAGGTAGCAAATTCGTCTGGTATTCATATATATCTATTTGGTAATTGTTTCTAAATCAGTACTGTGTCGCGGTGATTGCGGAAACTGAAAATGCAATATGGGTTTTATGCGATGCAAAATTAGTAAATTTTCTAAACATACAACAAAAAAAGACCGTTGAACACGGTCTTTTTAACAATTATTTACCACTGAAAGGGGGCGGAGTGTCGGCGTCCTCGTCGTCCCCGGCCTCGGAGGCCGGGTCGTTGAATCCGGAATCGCCACCGGATGTGTTGCGGGAGTCGCCGGATGCGCCGGGCAGCGCGTTTCCGTCGCGCTCGGCCTCAAGCTTTTTGTTGATCTCTATGATTTCGTCGGTACGGCTCTTCCACTGGCGCGGACCCAGGATGCGCTCCACGTCATCATGGTAGATCACCTCATGCTTCACCAGTTCGTCGCGGATCTGGTTATGCTGCGTGGCGTATTTGCGAAGGATATCCTTGGCGCGCTCATACTGCTCGTTGACGATGCGCTTCACTTCCTGGTCGATTATCTGGGCCGTCTCGTCGGAGTATGGCTTGGTGAATCCCATTTCCTGGCCGGTTGAGTCGTTGTAGTTCAGGTTGGGAAGTTTGTCGCTCATACCGTACACCAGGACGAGCGAACGGGCGATCTTGGTACATTTCTCCAGGTCGTCGCTTGCGCCGGTGCCGATCTGTCCCAGGAAAACCTCCTCGGCGGCACGACCGGCCAGAAGGCCGCACATGGTGTCGAGCAGGGCCTGCGTCGGGATGATCTGGCGTTCCTCCGGGGCGTACCAGGCGGCACCAAGGGCACGGCCACGCGGCACGATGGTGACCTTGACCAGCGGGTTGCCGTACTGTATCATCCAGGTCACGGTTGCGTGTCCGGCCTCGTGTGTCGCGATGCTCAGTTTCTCGTCGTCGGTGATGATGCGGCTCTTCTTCTCCAGGCCGCCGACTATACGGTCGATTGCGGCCATGAAGTCATCCCAGTCCACCAGTGTCTTATTGTTGCGGGCGGCGATCAGGGCCGCCTCGTTGCAGACGTTGGCGATATCGGCGCCGCTGAAGCCCTGGGTCTGGCGAGCCAGCTGCTCGATGTCCAGATGCGCGTTCACCTTGATGTTGCGCAGGTGGACCTTGAAGATGGCCTCGCGGTCGGTCAGCTCGGGGAGGTCCACATAGATCTGACGGTCGAAACGGCCGGGACGCAGCAAGGCCTTGTCGAGCATGTCGGCGCGGTTGGTGGCAGCAAGGCATATGACGCCGTTGTTGGACTGGAATCCGTCCATCTCGGTCAGCATCTGGTTCAGGGTGTTCTCCCGCTCGTCGTTGCTGCCCATGTTCGGGTTGCGTCCGCGTGCGCGGCCCACGGCATCAATCTCGTCGATGAACACGATGCAGGGAGCCTTCTCCTTGGCCTGCTTGAACAGGTCGCGGACACGCGCGGCACCCACTCCGACGAACATCTCCACGAAGTCCGAACCCGACATGGATAGGAACGGTACGCTTGCCTCGCCTGCCACGGCCTTGGCCAGCAGGGTCTTGCCGGTTCCGGGAGGGCCTACCAGCAACGCTCCCTTGGGAATCTTGGCGCCGAGGTCGGTGTAACGCTGCGGGTTCTTCAGGAACTCCACTATCTCCTCGATCTCCACCTTGGCCTCTGACAGGCCCGCCACGTCGTCGAAGGTGACGTTGGTGCCGTTGTCCTTGTCGAAGACCATTGCCTTGGACTTTCCGACGTTGAAGATACCGCCGGTGCCTCCGCCTCCGCTCATGCGCTTGGACATATAGTACATGAAGAAGAATATCAGCAGGACCGGCCCGAAGTACCAGATGAACTTCATCAGGTCGGAACCTTTCTGATAGGTCACCTTGATCACGGGCTTTCCCTCGGCCTGAAGGGCGGCGTTCCAGGAATCGATCTTCTCCTGGATCTTGTCGTAGGAGGGGATGGTGGTCACAAGTTTCTTATCGCCGCTGAACGTGGAGCTCATGTCGAACTTCTGGTTCTTGGCGCCCTGGGTGGTCAGGATACCTTCGGCCGTGCCGCTGCCGGTCTGGACGGAGATCTTGTCGAAGTCGCCGGCCAGGGCGGCATGCTCGAAGTCCGACCAGTCCACTTCCTTGGACTGCGAGCCGTCCTGGAAGTAGTACAGGGCCAGCAGGGATATCGCGATTAAGGCATACATCCAGTACATGTTGAATAAGGGACGTTTGCTGCCTTGTCTTTTTCTGTTGGGTAGTGCCATGTCTATGGTATATAATGGGGATATGGTTTTCAGTCGATGTCGGGGATCATGTCGATCCGGGCGTCGCTCCAGAGGTCTTCAAGATTATAAGTCTCGCGGAACTCAGGAAGGAATATGTGGGCCACCACGGAGCCGTAGTCCATCACGATCCACTGGGCGTTGCGCTCGCCGTCGGTGTTGTAAGGCTTCATGTGGCATATCTCCAGGGCTTTGTCGCGGATGCTGTCGGCTATGGACTGTACCTGGGTGGTTGACTTTCCCTGGCAGACGATGAACCGGAACGCGGGAGCGCACTCAAGGTCCTCAAGGTTTATGTCGGCTATTCTGGATCCCTTCACGTCCTGGATGGCGTCGATGATCGTGTCGGCCAGCAGGTCGGTGAGGGGCTTTGGTGTGTCGTTGTTATTCGGCATTCGTGTCAGTTTCGGTTGTTTTGTCTATGATAAGCACTCGCCGTGATGACGGCTGTCAATAGAATAAACAAATAAGAGGCCAAAAAGGATAATCTGCCACGCTCCCATATTAAAAATTTTATGGGAAATGGCTTTATGGCTTTGCAAAGTTAGTGTATTTGCGCGAAAAAAGCAAAGGGAGCCTTGAAAAAGGCTCCCTAAAACTTACTGACACGTCCTGGACGCGGGTGCATGGGGTTACTCCACGGGCTCGAGCTGAACGGTGAAGTGTCGCATCAGTTCGGCCTCCCAGGTGATTCGGACGCCGTGCTTGATGGACTCGCGGCGGTCGTAGACGTTCTTCAGGGCCGCTGCGATGACGCGCATATGATTGTCGGTGTATGTGCGGCGCGGGATGGCCAGGCGGACGAAGTCGTTGCCGCCGAAACGGTTCTCACGCGTCACGGGATCGCGGTCGGCCAGGATGTATCCGATCTCGCAGCCACGGATGCCGGCCTCACGGTACAGCTCGACTGTCAGCGTCTGCGCGGGGAACTCCTCCTTCGGCACGTTGGTCAGGACCTTGAGGGCGTCGACGAAGATCGCGTGGCCGCCTGCGGGGCGCTGGTAGGGGATTCCATACTCGTCCAGAAGGCTTGCCAGGAACTCCACCTGATGGATACGGGTGTGCAGCATCTCGTACTCGGTGTTCTCGTCCAGGCCTACAGCCAGCGCGGCCATGTCGCGGCCGTTCATTCCGCCGTAGGTCAGATAGCCTTCGAATGGGATGCAGAAGCGCTTGGCGCCTTCGTAGACATCCTCCCAGCGGGTTGCGATGAAGCCTCCCATGTTGACCAGACCGTCCTTCTTGGCCGACATAGTCATTCCATCGGCCAGCGAGAACATCTCGCGGGCAATCTCCTTGATGGACTTGTCCTCGTAGCCTTTCTCACGGGTCTTGATGAAGTAGGCGTTCTCGGCGAAACGCGCGGAGTCGAAGAACACGCGCTTGCCGTACTTGTCGGCCAGTGCGCGGACCTCGCGCAGGTTCTGCATGCTGACGGGCTGGCCGCCGGCGGTGTTGTTGGTGACCGTCACGATGATGAAGGGGATGCGGTCGGCATGCTCCTCCAGGCACTTCTCCAGTTTCTTGGGATCCACGTTGCCCTTGAAGGGCACCTCCAGCTGGGTGTTCTTGGCTTCATCGACTGTGCAGTCCACTGCGAACGCCTTGCGTGCCTCGATGTGTCCCTTGGTCGTGTCGAAGTGAGAGTTGCCGGGGATGTAGTCGCCCTCCTTGACCAGATGCGAGAACAGGACGTTCTCGGCGGCGCGGCCCTGATGCGTCGGGATGACGTAGTCGAAGCCGGTGATGCGGGTGATGGTGTCCTTCAGTTCGAACCAGGAGCGAGCTCCGGCGTAGGACTCGTCGCCCATCATCAGGGCGGCCCACTGGCGGTCGGACATGGCTCCGGTGCCGGAGTCGGTCAGCAGGTCGATGTAGACCTCGTCGGCCTTGAGCTGGAACACGTTGTAGTGTGCTCGTTTCAGCCACTCCTCGCGCTCGGTGCGGGTGCTGGTGCGGATGGGTTCAACCATCTTGATCTTCCAGGATTCTGCGTATGGCAATTCCATGATATATAGGTTTTAAATGGTTAATGGTTTTTAATATTGTTATTGTCGTCACTCTATGCTATTTCGGGGACAGCGTGCGGTCGCCTATCTCCTTTGCCACCAGGCTGCGCAGGTGCATTATGGAGTTGAGCTTCAGCTGCAGCCTCTGCTCCTGCTCCAGATCCATGTTGGCGGCGGTGTCGTGGAACTGGCGGAGCAGACGGCGCAGCTGCTGGTTCAGTATCTCCGACTTCCACTCCATGATTGCCCTCGGCACCAGCATGTCCAGGCGGTTCTCCTCCCGCTCGCTGTCGGGCATGTTGCTGTAGATGTTGCTGAGGTGGTGCTTCTGGCGCAGCAGCTCGGTGGCGGCGTCGCGCACCATGTCGTCCTCATGGCTGGCAAGGAAGCGTGCCGGCCACACCTTGATGAATTCGTTGACCTGCTCCTCGGCCCAGTCGTCGAGTTCCTTCTCCAGTTTCTGCTCGCGGCTGTTGATCTGGGCCACGGACAGGTCGGAGGCGGCGATCTCCTCGATTCCCTTGCGACGCCGCTCGTCCTTTTCCGCATCGATCTCCGAACGGCGGTGGAACAGGGCCTTGTCGAATTCAGGCTTGACGCGCTTCAACTCACGGAATATGGCGGCGTACTCGGGGATTGAGAACTTTATGTCATCGGCGTCGAGTTCGCTTTCCACGTATTCCAGGACGTTCATCAGCTCGTCGTCGTCTTCCTCGACGGTGCTGAAGACCTCCTTGTATCCGTAGCGGATACAGTATTTTATGATGGACATCTCCAAGGGTCGGAACGATATGTCTCCTGGCTCGCGGCGTTCGGCGCGTTTCTCCTCCATGCGGGCCACGGTCTGTCCGATGGATGGGCGTCCCGGCTCAGGCTGCGGAGCGTCTGGCTTTATGTCGGAGCCGTCGCCGCGCTGGCGGGTCCATTCGCGCTCCTTCTTCCACTTCTGTATCAGCATGTCGCGGGCACGGCCCACGGACGTGGCTATGGATTCCTCGGTAACCTCCAGCAGACGCGCGCATTCCTGGATGTAGACATCGCGCGCCACCGGATCTGGTATATGCGCTATGGATTCCACCACGCTGTTGACGGCGTTGATGCGCTTCTGGGGGTCGAGGGCCGTCTCGGAAGTGAGGAGCACCTGGATCTTGAAACGTATTATATCGGTCTCGTGTTCCCGGACGTACTGCCGGAACTCTTCCGGAGTATGCTTGCGCGCGAAAGAGTCCGGGTCGTCGCCGTCGGGCAGGAGCAGGACCTTTACGTTGAGCTTGTGGCTCAGCAGCATGTCGATTCCGCGCAGGGAGGCCTTGATTCCGGCGGCGTCGCCGTCGTAGATCAGGGTGATGTTGTCGGTCAGGCGGTGTATCAGAGCGATCTGTCCGTCGGTCAGGGCTGTGCCGGAGGAGGCCACTACGTTCTTCAGTCCGGACTGCCACATCCCGATCACGTCCATGTAGCCCTCCACCAGGAAGCATTTGCTCTCCTTGACTATGGCTGCGCGGGCCTGGAAGATGCCGTAGAGCTCGTTGCTCTTCTTGTAGAGCTGTGACTCCGGGGAGTTTATGTATTTGGCGAGTCCTCCCTTCAGGTCGCGTCCGCCGAAGGCTATGACCTTGCCGGAATTGTTCAGGATGGGGAAGATGACGCGGCCGCGGAACCGGTCGTAATCGGTTCCTTGCTGTGAAGTGCCCACCAAGCCGAGGGTCTTCAGGACGTTCAGGTCGAAACCGGCCCTGTGTGCCTCGGAGACAAGACGGAATCCGTTGTCAAGGGCATAACCGAGGTGGAATGCCTTGACGGCCTCGTCGGTGACTCCGCGCTGGGTCAGGTAGGACAGGCCCACGTCGCGTCCCTCGTCGGTATCCCTCAGGTCCTTCTCCATCAGGTTCATGGCCCACTCGTTTGCCACCAGCATGGCCTCGCGCTCGGTCTGGCGCTGGCGTTCCTCGTCGGTCAGTTCGCGTTCCTTGACCTCGATCCCGTACTTCCTGGCCAGGTGCAGCAGGGCCTCGTGGTAACTGAGTCCCTCCTTGTTCATGATGAAGTTGACGGGGGAGCCGCCCTTCTTGCAGGAGAAACAGTAGCAGAAGTTGCGCTTGCGGCTGACCGAGAAGGATGGCGTCCGTTCGTTGTGGAACGGACAGAGGCCCATGTAGTTCTGACCGCGGCGGATCAGGTGTACATAGTCGGACACCACCTCGACGATGTCGGCGGCATCCTTGATGCGTTGGGCTGTTGCTTGGTCAATCACCGTTATTAAGTTTCAGTTATCGGATCTTGCTGAGGATGGCGTCGATCTTCTCTCCGGTCTCGCGGCGTGTCGGCACCAGCGGAAGACGCAGCTCGTTGCGGATGAATCCCATCTCGTGGAGCAGGTACTTGATTCCGGCTGGGTTGCCGTCGACGAAAAGTTCGTCATACAGTTTCTGGAATCTGTAGTGTATGGGGAGGGCCTTCTGGAAGTCACCGTCAAGGCACAGACGCACCATGTCGCCGAATTCGCGGGGGAAGGCGTTGCCTACCACTGAGATTACACCTTCGGCGCCTAGGGAGATGAGAGGGTATGTCAGGGAGTCGTCGCCGGAAATCACCTCGAAACCGTCGGGCCGGTTGTTGATGATCTCCTCGATCTGCTTCATGTTGCCGGAGGCTTCCTTGACGGCGATGATGTTGGGGAACTCATGCGCCAGCCTGAGGGTGGTGGAGGCCGAGAGGTTCACTCCTGTGCGGCCGGGCACGTTGTAAAGCACCACAGGAAGGAGCGACGCCGCGGCCACCTCCACGAAGTGGCAGTACAGACCTTCCTGCGATGGCTTGTTGTAGAAGGGTGTAACGGAGAGGATGGCGGAGTAGCCGTCGAGGTCGGCATGGCGGATCTCTTCAACCAACGCCCGGGTATCGTTTCCCCCCATGCCGGCGATCAGAGGCACACGCCCGCGGTTCTCGCGCACGCAGAAGCGGCGTATGGATTCTTTCTCCTGTGCGGTCAGCGTGGCTGCCTCGCCCGTGGTGCCGAGTACCACAAGGTAATCGGCGTGGTTGTCGATGACGTGGTTCATCACCCGCGACAAGGCATCATAATCTATATTTTTTTCATTGTCGAAAGGGGTGATCAGAGCGATACCCAATCCTCGTAATGATAATGAGTCCATATAAACGTTGTTATGACTGCAAATATACAATAAATATTCCAACTATACAAAAAAATGTCTAGTCAATCGTCAAAAAACAGGGACAAGGCCTAACGGGAGGCCGGCTTGTCATTGACTGGGGCCGGCCATGGGAAAGCCTGGGGGTTGACGGTCATGTCAAGGTCGGGTTCGTTGAGTCGGACACCGACGTACTTGCGCAGTTTGGTTCGTTCGGAGGCACTGAGGCCCCGGGGAGCGTTGACGAACAGCATGTTGACAGTGTCGGCCGTCCCCGTGGTGGATGCCGCCACCATGCGGCTCACTGCGATATCGCTAACGGTGGGGAACAGAACCTTGACCTCCGGTGCAATCGTCTTGCCGTCCTCGCTGAATTTTCGCGCGGCCATGATTACTCCTTTCAGCGAGTCAATGGTGTTCTGTCGGGCGTTAAGCTGGTTCTGCATTATCTGGTAGAACTTGTCGGGGTCGGCAGTGGTGTTGCTCTCGGTCATGGCGAATCCCTGCTTGATGGTGAGGTTGGTGCCTCCCAGCCCGCAGGAGTCCATCTTATTGATCATGGCCAGCTGCAGCGAGTCTTTGGGCAATGCCTGGCCGATCAGGGTTACGTTGATGTACCGCTTGCCGTTCTCGGTATATTCCTTGTGGTTCAGCACCTGGGTGTTTGGGAACACCATCTCGGTCTCCACGAATTTCTGGGCACGCTGGATGAAGATGTTGTCTCCGATCATCAGGACGGTGAGGTAGACGCTGATGCCGATCACCATAGCCACGAGTACGTAGACACCGTTCTTGACGTGTCGGGCACGCCGCTCGTTCTCATAGACCACGGGCTTGAAGCGGAACAGTTTTATGCCGATCCATGAGGCCACGAAGATGAAGATCATGTTGGTCAGGAAGAGATAGAAGGCACCGAAGAAGAAATGCCACTGGAAAGTGGCCAGGCCGTATCCGGCGGTGCAGAGGGGAGGCATCAGCGATGTGGCGATCGCCACACCCGGGAGCACCTGTCCCTTGTTCTTGGCGGCGATGCTCAATATTCCGGCCGCGCCGCCGAAGAGGGCCACGAAGACATCGTAGATCGACGGGGAAGTGCGGGCCAGCAGCTGGCTGGATCCTTCGTACTGCGGGGAAATCAGGAAGTACAGGGCCGAGGTGAGCAGCGAACCGAGGACCGCGGCCCCGATGTTCTTAAGGCATCGTTTCAGAAGGGTGAAGTCGCGGATGCCTATGCCCAGGCCCATGCCGATGATCGGACCCATCAGCGGGGAGATCAGCATGGCGCCGATGATTACGGCGACACTGTCGGTGTTCAGGCCCAGCGAAGCGATGAAAATGGCGAAAATGAGGATCAGGAGCTGAGAACCTTTGAAACTGACGCCGCTGCGGATGCTTTCCTCGATGTCCTGCTGGGACTCAAGGTCAGCCATCGGGTTGAGGAATCCCTTGATTTCCGTCCATATGGCCTGCAGCCGCTTTTTCAGGGTCGGTTTGAGCGCATGGTCAGTGACGACCTCGGTGTTTACTGTGTTGTCTGCTGTCTTGGTGGAATAGGAGGTCATGGCCTATGGTGTTAAGATTACAGAAATATAACGTGGCATGCCTTGATTAGGTTTTGAGGCATGTCCGGTGACGTCAGCGCCGCCAGAAGTCGGGAGTGAACACCAGCAGGACAGTGAAGATCTCGAGACGGCCTATGAGCATCGTGAACGCGAAACTCCATTTGGCCAGGTCGGCGATGGTGGAATAGTCGCCGCTGATTCCGGTCATGGGTGTGCCCATTCCGGTATTGGCTATGGACTGCAGGGCACAGAACATGCTGTCGCCCAAAGGCAGTCCGGTCAGGGCCGCGACTGTGCCGCACACCAGTATCACCAACATGTACAGCACCAGGAAAGCCAATGTCTTGTAGATCAGTCCTGGCGATGTGCCCTTGCCGTTGAGGATCACGGTCGTGACGGCGCTGGGATGCATTATCTTGTGGAACTCGTTCTTTATGAACCTGGACAGCACGATGAAGCGGTCGATCTTGGCGCCTCCGGATGTGCTTCCGGCGCATGCACCCATGAACATCATGATCAGGATGGCCACGATGGCCAGGGGGCCCCATGTGGTGAGGCCAGGGGTGGCGATTCCCGTGGAGGAAATCATCGACACGGTCTGGAACAATGGATTGACGGTGACGTCCAGGATACTCTGATATTTACCCTGGATTATGACGTCGGCGGTAAGGCATAGGTATCCCGCCAGCACTATCCAGCAGTAGGCCTTGAAGACTGTGTTGCGGAACAGCCGTAGCGTCTTGCCCATGAAGGCATGGAATATCAGCGATAGGTTCACGCCGCCAAGGAACATGAAGATGATGAATACGATCTTGACGTACACGGTGTTGAATTCGGCAAGGCTCTGGTCGCTCGTGGCGAATCCGCCGGTTGACATGGTCGACATTCCGTAACACAGTGCGTCGAAGAAATCCATGTCGGAGAAGGAGAGAAGCACCACGAGCAACGTGGTCAGGACGATGTATATGCTCCACAGACCCTTGGCGGTGTTGCTGACTCGGGGACGCAGTTTGTCGTGGGTTATTCCTGTCACCTCGGCGTTGAACAGCAGCAGTCCGCCCGAGGAGTTTAGCATCGGCACCACCGCCAGCGTGAACAGGAGGATACCGAGGCCTCCGAACCATTGCATCAGGCATCGCCAGAAGATGATGGACTTAGGCACGCCGTCCAGAGTTGGCAGAACGGACGCGCCGGTAGTCGTGAAGCCGGACATTGTCTCGAAGAAAGCGTCGGTCACGGTGAGGTGGGTGCTGTAGAGCAGGAACGGCAGCATTCCGAACAACGTCAGGACCACCCAGGTCATCCCCGTCAGCAGGATCGCCTCGCGGCGTCCCATTTCCTTGGACCGGGGCTTGAGGCACATCATGACTCCACCGGTTCCACCGGTGATCAGTGTGGCCAGAAGGAACGGCACGGGACTTTCATCCGGGTAGATCAATGCCACCAGGCTGGGGAACAGCATGAACACCGCCAGGATTGACAGCAGATACCCCTCGATACGCGCCAGCATGATGATGTTGATGTACCGGCGGCGGGCCATTCTCGGCAACTTGAACTTCATCTTGACGCTGCAGTTAAGTGAACCATTTCTCGATTTTCTCCAATGTTCCCTGCAACGTGAAGAGCACCACATAGTCGCCCGGCTCGATCTGGGTGCTTCCGTCGATCAGGCTGGCCTGTCCGTGGCGTATCAGACCGGCCAATGTCATTCCGAACGGCAGCTTCAGGCTGCGCACCGGCGCCTTGGTGATTCGGGAACCGGGTTTTGCCTGGATCTCGGCCACGTCAGCGTCTGCCAGCGACAGGAAGCGTGAGTTGCTCTGGTCGGAATCCAGCAGGATGTTGTAGATGTGGCTGGACGCCAGCAGTTTCTTGTTGATTATTGTGCCGATGTTCAGGTTCTCGGCCAGTGATACGAACTGCAGGTTCTCCACATCGGCCACAGTCTTGCGGACGTTGAACTCCTTGGCGGTCATGCATGCCAGGATGTTGGTCTCGGAACTGCCGGTCATGGCCAGGAATGCGTCGTACTGGAATATGTTGTTCTCGCGCAGCACCTCGATGTCGCGGCCGTCGCCGAATACAATCTCGCAGTCGGGAAGCTTTGTGGCCAGTTCCTCGCAACGGTCCATGTCGTTGTCGATGATCTTGATGTGGAACTTGTCGCTGTAGAGTGTGGCGAAACGGTTGGCGATGCGGCTTCCACCCATCACCAGCACTTTCTTGATGACACGTTTGGTCTTGCCGCACAGGTTGCGTACCTCCTGTATATAGTGAGGCGTGGTGATGAAGTAGACGATGTCGTCCTGCTGGATTATGGTGTCGCCGTTGGGGATGATGGTCTCGTTGCTGCGCTTTATGGCGGCGATGTGGAAGTCATGGGTTGTGACGGGCAGGTCCTTGATCTTGACGTTGAGCAGAGGCAGGTTCTCGTCGCGTAGCTTCACGCCGATCAGCAGGAGCTTGCCGTCGTGCAGCTCGCCCCAGTAACGTGCCCAGTTATGGTTGAGCGAGGTGGCTATCTCGTTGGCCGCCACGTTTTCGGGGTAGATCAGATAGTCCACGCCCACGTCGTGCAGTATATCGCCGTTGCATCCCTTCAGGAACTCCGAGTTGTCGATGCGGGCCACGGTGCGGGTGGCTCCCAACTGCTTGGCGATGGCGCAGGAGGTGATGTTGTCCGTCTCATACGGGGTCACTCCGATGAACAGGTCGGCGTCGGCCACGTTGATCTCCTGGAGGCTCTGGATGCTGTAGGTGTTGCCGTTCCAGGTCATCAGGTTGTAGGTCTGGTCGATGACATCCAGACGCGACTGATCCTTGTCCACCAGCACGACGTCCTGGTTCTCGTTGCTGAGCATCTTGGCGAGATGACGTCCCACCTCGCCGGCGCCGGCTATGATGATCTTCATGACTGGATACAGGTCTTAAGGATTGTGTCACTGTCGATGCCGCAGATGCGCTGCAGCTGGGCCACCGAGCCATGCTGGATGAAGGAGTCGGGAATGCCGAGTCGGGTGACGTGCAGGTCGTATCCGTTGTCGCTTAGCCATTCCTGGACCGCGGAACCGAAACCGCCGGCGGCCACGCCGTCCTCGACGGTGACTATGCGCTTGTGTTTGGCCGCTATGCGGCTCAGCAGCTCGGAGTCAAGGGGCTTGACCCATATCATGTCGTATATGTCGATGTCTACCCCCTTCTCCCGGGCGGCGTCGGCGGCCGCGGTCACATTCTTCAGGATGGGACCCACTGACAGGACCGCGGTGTCCGCTGTTTCCGATTCCCTCACCGTGCGTCCCTTGCCGATCGCGACAGGTGCCGGTTCCACTCCCGGATGGCGTCCGATGCTGCTGCCACGCGGGTAGCGTATGGCCAGTGGACCGTCCGTTTCCAGCGACAGCGACATCAGGTCATGGAACATGGCGGCATCGGAGGGGGAGGCCACTTTCATATTCGGGATGCCGCGCATGAACGCCAGGTCCATCATTCCATGGTGGGTCACGCCGTCTTCGCCGACAAGCCCGGCGCGGTCGATGGCAAAAGTGACCGGAAGGTTCTGGATCGCCACATCGTGGATGATGTTGTCGTAGGCGCGTTGCAGGAATGATGAGTAAATCGCCACGAATGGGCGCTTGCCGGCGGCTGCGAGGCCTCCCGCGAAAGTCACGGCATGACCCTCGGAGATGCCCACATCGTAGACGCGGCCCGGCATGGCGTTCTGCAGTATGTCGATCGAGGTGCCGGAGGCCATGGCGGCGGTTATCCCCACCACCCGGTCATCCCGCCGCGCCAGCTCCATCAGGTTGTTGCCGAAAACTTCCTGCCATTTGGGAGCGGCTCCTGTGCATCGGACACGCTCGCCGGTCTCGGGATTGAAACAGCCGGGTGCATGCCAGTTGCTGGGATTCTTCTCGGCCGGCCCGAATCCTCGACCCTTGACGGTGTGCAGGTGCAGGATGCGGGGACCGGACATGTCCTTGATCTCGTTCAGCACCTTCACCACCTTGCTCACGTCATTGCCGTCGAATGGACCGAAATAGCGTATGTTGAGACCCTCGAAGATGTTCTGCTGCTTGGATATCAACGCTTTCAGCGCGTTGCCGAACCTCAGGGCCACGCCCTTCTTGGTGTCGTCGATCATCCCCTTGCGTTTGAACATGTTGTAGATCTTGTACCTCCAGCGGTTGTAGCCGTCGGAAGTGGTAAGTTCGGACAGATAGCGGTGCAGCGCCCCGACGTTGGGGGAGATGGACATGTCGTTGTCGTTGAGGATGATCAGAAGGTTGTTGGGATTGATGGAGGCGTTGTTCAGTCCCTCGAACGCCAGGCCGTTCCCGATCGATGCGTCGCCTATTATGGCTACGGTGTTGCGGTCCTGCTGTCCTGGGGTGTTCATGTCGGCTATGGCCATGCCGAGGGCGGCGGAGATGGCGTTGCCGGCGTGTCCGCAGGTGAACGTGTCGTATTCGCTTTCGGCCGGGGACGGAAATCCGCTGATGCCTCCCAAAGTCCGCTGGGTCGCGAACGCCTCGCGTCGGCCGGTCAGCAGCTTATGGGCGTACGCCTGATGTCCAACGTCGAACACTATCCGGTCGCGGGGAGTGTTGAACACATAATGCAACGCAACAATGATGTCCACGGCCCCCATGCTGGAACCGAAATGTCCCGGATTGGTGCTGAGGTCCTGGATGAGTGTCTGCCGGATCTCGGAGCAAACCTGCGGCAGGTCCGTGGCGGCCAGCCTGCGCAGGTCCGCCGGACTTCCGATCTGCTCCAGAAGCGGTGTGGATGGTTCGTGATCTTCCTGGTACATCTTTAATATATGCGGCCTCAGTCGTCGTTTTTGTTGGGAGTGTTCCATTTTCGCCACATCGGCACAAGTATTATTATGCCCGAAATGGCTACAATCAGCAGACTGTACAACGTGATTCCCGCCGACAGAACACCCCATGCCAGCCATACCCAGAGTATGACAAGCAGGCTGAATCCTATTTTGGCCGATGTCTTCATCAAGTGGCAAAATTACAAAAAATTTCGGTACTTTCCACTACCAACTGCAAAAAGTTTGAAAACATGGCTCATACTACGAATGATACAGGCGCAAGCCGAGGGTGCAGTATCCTGTATATAAACGTGTCGGTAATTTTTTCACACCGAAAAACGCGAAATGCGATAGAAATTTTGTATTTTTGCACTCCTTAACACAAGGGCAACGGTCACAAGAGACGCGACCCTGTGGTACAACTTAAGAAACGCACAATATTAATTTAGGACATGCCTAATAATCTATATACAGACTATACGCCTGATTATTCATCGCTGAACGAGAATCCGCAGACCGGCCCGATGCCGGAGACAGAAGGCCCCGCGGCCCGGCCTGCTGACGGGCGGAGCGTGCGCGCACGTCGGCGCGCCAAGACCCAGCCGAAACCTGAGGAAACCGCGCAACCCAAGAAGGAATCCTGGTTCAGCCGTGCCGTCAAGGCCATGACCGGCACCACTGCGCGTATCCTGTTCGGACTGTTCATGGGATGCATCGGCATCTATCTGCTGGTGTCGTTCATATCCTATTTCGTCACGTGCGTCAAGGACCAGAGCCTGGTGAACTCCATGCCCGTGGGGTATGTGCTGCACAGCGCCAGCAACGCAGGGGGCGAAGGAGGGGCCAGGATATCGGAGTTCCTGATAAACGAGTGCTTTGGACTCGGGTCGCTGGTGATTGTGGCGTGGTTCATTGCCGTCTCTCTGAAACTGCTGGTGGGGCGTCCTCGGTTCAAGACAGTGAACTTCACGATAAAATGTTTCATAATATTGATAACTGTCTCGCTGATAATAGGGCTTTGGACCATCGGAACACACTCTCAGGTGAACTGGGGCGGCTATCATGGCCGATACGTAAATGAGTTCATAATAGGGTTCGCCGGATGGACGGGAGCGGCGTTGCTGTCGCTGTTCATGGTGGCAGTGTTCGTGCTGATATGCCTCCGCGACGTGATAGTGTGGGGACGGCGTATATATAAGGAACGGAAGGAGGCGCGGCGCATCGAGGCCGAGGAGCGTGCGGAGCGCGAGGCTCGTGCCGCCGAGATCCGCCGCATGCAGGAGCAGGAGCAGATCGATGACCTGCGGGCAGGCGAGGCTACCGCCATGAACCCGGAGTCGGTGGCCGGCGTACAGGATGACGACACCCAGGTGGATTTCTCACGCGAGGATATGCCTCTGTACAGCATGCCTGAGGAACCGGTGGATGATCTGGAGCCTGATGCCGAGCCTGGACATGAGGCCGGGAAGTCTTTCCGGGAATCCCGGACACCGTATGATGACGGGGATGATCCTGAAGCCTATGGACAGGCGATGGCCGATAAAGTTCCAGAGGGTCCGGCGGCGCCCGTCGCGGCAAGCGCCGAGGCGGTGCCGGAAACGGATGATGAAGACGGAAAGGAGGAGGAGAAAATGGTTGTGACCGTAAACCAGATCGGCGAGGCCGACAAGCGTCAGTTGCGTTCGGAGGTGGATACCTGGGAGAAGACCAACTACAAGTTCCCCTCCATGGAACTGCTGAACCAGGCGGTGACCAAGGTCAGCGTCGACGAGGAGGAGCAGCAGGAGAACAAGGAGCGGATCAAAAGCACGCTGTTGAGTTTCGGTATTCCGATCACGGATATCCAGGCCACCATCGGTCCGACAGTGACGCTCTATGAGATTCGTCCGGACGCGGGCGTCAAGATATCGAAGATCCGCGGTCTGGTGGACGACATCGCCCTGAGCCTCGCGGCCAAGGGCGTGCGTATCATCGCGCCGATTCCGGGCAAAGGCACGGTCGGTATCGAGGTCGCCAACAAGGATCCGCAGACAGTGTCGATGCGGACCGTGATCGGTTCGCGCAAGTATCAGGAGAAGAAGGCCAAGCTGCATCTGCCGGTAGCCCTGGGCTCGACCATAGCCAGCGGCATATATATAGCGGATCTGGCGGAGATGCCTCACCTGCTGGTGGCGGGAGCCACCGGTCAGGGTAAGTCCGTAGGCCTGAACGCCATCATAGCCTCGCTGATGTACAGTCTGGCGCCCTGGCAGCTGAAATTCGTGATGATCGACCCCAAGCAGGTGGAGTTCAGCCTCTACAACAAGATCAAGAACCACTATATGGCCGTGATTCCGGAGGATGTGGAGAGCGACGAGCCAGTCATAACCGACACCACCACAGGCAAGGTGGAGGCCGTGCTGAATTCGCTTGTGATCGAGATGGAGATGCGTTACTCGCTGCTGAAGGATGCGCATGTACGCAACATCGAGGAGTACAACGCCAAGATCCGCGAGTGCCAGCTCAATCCGGCTAACGGCCATAAGTTCCTGCCGTATATCGTGGTGATAGTCGATGAGTTCGGCGATCTGATCATGGCCTCGGGCAAGAGCGTCGAGATGCCCATAGCCCGCCTGGCGCAGAAGGCGCGTGCAGTGGGAATGCACGTCATAATCGCCACGCAGCGACCGTCCACCAACGTAATTACCGGTATCATCAAGGCCAACTTCCCGGCTCGTATCTCGTTCAAGGTCTCGTCGGGCGTGGATTCCAAGACGATCCTGGACACTCCGGGCGCCCAGCAGCTGATAGGGCGCGGCGACATGCTGATATTCCATAAGTCGGAGATGGTGCGCGTGCAGTGTGCGTTCATCGACACGCCTGAAGTGGAGGCCATCTGCGACTATGTGTCGCGTCAACCATATGCGCAGGGTCCGTATGTGCTGCCTGAACCGCAGATGCCTAACGGTGAGGACGGCCCGATGGACGATGTGAACATGCGCGAGCGGGACCCGCTGTTCGAGGAGGTGGCGCGTATGATCGTGAACAAGGGACAGGCATCGACCAGCTCGATCCAGAGGCTCTTCTCGTTAGGCTACACCCGGGCAGGAAGAATCATGGACCAGATGGAGCAGGCGCATATCGTAGGTCCCAACCAGGGTGGCAAGCCACGTGCCGTACTGGTGGATCCGATGGAATTGGAAAACATACTCAATTCATTATAAGGCGAATAAGTGTATTTGCGATTTTTTTTGACCGAAATGTTTGGTCAGTTCGGAAAATTGTATTAATTTTGCAATCGCAAAAGGGTTCCATGTCCGAGTGGTTAGGTACCGGTCTGCAAAACCGTTTACAGCAGTTCGAGTCTGCTTGGAACCTCAGGGGCGGAAACGCAACGGATTGTTATGGAAACATATCGTCCGTTGCGTTTCATTTTTTTGCCCATGTCATTGCCCCGCGTGTTTAACAATCGGACCGTTCGGTTGTTTGTACTATTATAATCGTCAGTAATCGTTCCACTATTATGGCACACAACACGCCTTTAGACAAACCTGACCTTTACGGGATATTCAACGACAGTTTCCCTCCGATTTACGACGGCGTGACGCTGACGGTGGAGAATTACGCGCATTGGCTCGATTCGATGGGCCGGACGCCCTGCGTGGTGACCCCGTGGAACCCTGAAAGCGATGATTACGGCTACAAGGTGTTGCGTTATTTCTCGTTGCCGATTCCTTCACGCCGACCCTATCGTTACGGTTATCCCAAGCTTGATCCTTTCATTTGGCACAGGTTGCGCCAGGCCGATTTCAAGATTGTCCATGCGCATTGCCCCTTCTCTTCGGGGCGTCTGGCTGTGTATGTGAAGCGGAAAACCGGCGTTCCGTTGATAGGCACTTTCCATTCAAAATACCGTGATGACCTGGAACACTCGTTCCAAGGCTCCATGTCGTGGATGGTCGGCAAGATAATGAAACGCATACTGGATTTCTTCAACTCCTGCGACGAGGTATGGATTCCCCAGGCGCAGGTGGAGGAGACTGTGAGGGAGTATGGATACCGAGGGCCGTTGACGGTGATGGAGAACGGCAACGACCTGGCTGACCGGATCAAAGGGGATGTGGATACGTACAAGCAGGCTGCAAAGCGGAGATTAGGTTTCCCGGAGGACCGTCTGGCTCTGCTGTTCGTAGGACAGCACATATGGGAGAAGGGTCTCGATGTGGTTGTTGAGACATTGCGGCTGCTTAAGGAACGAGGGGTGCCGTTCGTTATGAATTTCATAGGCCAGGGGTATGCGTCCGGTCAGATACGCGACCGTATAGCCGCTTATGGCCTTCAGGACTGTGTCACCATGTGCGGTGTGATCAGGAATCGCGATGAGTTGGCGGAATTCTTTGCCGCTTCCGATCTGTTTCTGTTCCCCTCGTTCTACGACAACGCTCCGTTGGTGGTGCGTGAGGCTGCGGCTATGGGCGTGCCGTCCATCCTGCTGAAAGGCTCAACTGCCGCCGAGGTGATCCGTAACGGCAGCAACGGGTTCCTGACCAGTAAAAGCCCGGAGACTTTCGCTGACATTATAGTTCATCTTGCCGATAACCGAGACGAACTGAGGACAGCCCGGAACGGCGCTCGGAGTACGCTGGTGCGGTCTTGGCAGAACGTGGTGGAGGAGGAGGTGGACCGGTATGATACTCTGATTGCCGCCAATCAGAACAAACTTGTGTTGAGCAATGCCTACTGAGGATAATACAGTCAAGTCCGCGCCGGTTGAGACCATACATGGAAAGAACCCGATATCGTTGTGGAAGGTCCTGCTGCCTGTGGCGATAGGATTGGGTGTCGTGGCGCTGATGTTCATGCACGACGCCCGCAAGGAGAACCTTCAGGCTGCTCTGGATTCCATACAGATCACGCCCTGGTCCATATTCTGTGTGTTCCTGGCCATTCTGTGCATGGCGGGGCGCGATTTCGGCCTTATATGGCGGTTTCGTGAACTCACGGACAACAAACTGAGCTGGAAACAGGCCTGGGAAGTGGATATGCTGTGCGAGTTCACCAACTGTGTGACGCCATCAGCGGTTGGGGGCAGTTCGCTGGGCCCGGGTTACCTCAATTCCGAGGGGATAGAGTTCGGGAAGGCTACAACGTTGATGCTGACCACGCTGTTCATGGACGAACTGTTCTTCGTCATCTCTTGCCCTATAGTGGTGGCCGTGACTCCCTCGGACCAGATCTTCCAGGCCACGGGAGCGGCCTTCTCGCATGGCATAAAACTCACGTTCTGGGTCATTTACGGTATCATCACCTTGTGGACGTTCATCCTGTTCCTTGGAATCCTGTGGAAGCCGATGTGGATACAGAAGACGCTGGACAGAATCGCCTCGTGGCATTGGCTGCACAGGTGGTCGGATTCCATCCGTGGACTAGGCCAGAATATGATCGCCACGTCCCGGGAACTGAAGAGCAAGTCCTTCTGGTTCTGGCTGCGGGTTTTCATCGGAACCGCATTGGCATGGACGGCCCGTTACTTTGTGGTAAATGCGTTGTTCTTGGGTTTCTTGCCTGGCACGGACCGGTATCAGTGGGACATCCTGGCACGTCAGTTCGTAATCTGGGTGGTGCTGATGATCAGTCCCACGCCGGGTGGTTCCGGCCTGAGCGAGTGGCTGTTCTCCAACTACTACGGCGATCTGGTCTCCACGGCCGGGATCGCTTTGATCATGGCGGTTTTCTGGCGTCTGATAACCTATTATCTATATATGTTGATTGGCTGTTTTGTCATTCCGTTCTGGTTCCGGGGCACATATGCCAGGTATCGAGTGCGTCTGGACCGTGAGAAGGAAGACAAAGCCTAGTCACAAACTTGATGACATGAAAGTATTGGTTTTGATACCGGCGCGTTATGCGTCGACGCGTTTCCCGGGCAAGCCGTTGGCTAAGATTCTCGGGAAGGAGATGATATTAAGGGTATGCGAGCAGGTGAGCCGCACCGGTTATGAACTGGCAGTGGCCACCGATGACGAGCGCATCTTTAATACTGTGACTGGAGCAGGATTCCGTGCCGTTATGACCCGCGCCGATCATCCCAGCGGCACTGACCGTCTGGCGGAGGCTTATGGCAAGCTGGGCATTGAGGCCGATGTGATTGTGAACGTTCAGGGTGATGAGCCGTTCATCGATCCGAAGCAGATTCAGGCGGTGGTCGGTCTATTCGAGAATCACCCTGGAACTCAGCTCGGGACGTTGGCTCGTCCTTACCCGCAGGATGGCACATACGAGGGTATCGCCGATCCGAACCTGGTGAAACTGGTTAAGTCGGAGACGGATGAGGCTCTGTATTTCAGCCGCAGCGTTATCCCGTATGTGCGGGGTGTTGAGCCGCAGCAATGGCCGTCGACGGTGCAGTATTACACGCATATCGGCATCTACGCATACACTCCACAGGCGTTGAGGGAGGTTGTCTCCATTCCGCGCAGTCCGTTGGAGAAGGCCGAGAGCCTGGAACAGTTGCGCTGGCTCCATAACGGCTACCGCATCCGCGTGGCCGTCAGCGACGCCCCCACCATCGGCATCGACACTCCGGCCGACCTCCGTGCCGCCGAACAGTTCCTGTCCAGCAGATTGTGATACCTCTCCATTCCGCACAGTCACAGTCGGGACATCCCTTCGGGATGTTAGATTCGTGTTTGACATGCGTCTGCATGTCAGACGGTTGGGGTTAACATCCAGAAGGGATGTCCCCCAGAACAGATAGATG
>ERZ827108.1553-NODE-1553-length-29679-cov-5.722117_pt1 | contig 29679 bp, 24 predicted proteins | sample MGYA00519921_ERZ827108 | MGnify/ENA primary metagenome ERZ827108 (study PRJEB31778, sample SAMEA3449258) | human gut metagenome | biome: human gut; feature: human-associated habitat; material: faeces | place: United Kingdom | collected 2010/2012 ...
GTAGCCGATGTTGCTATATGTTGCAACTGCAATGTGTACTTCAGTTAATGCTTACAAAACAAGACTCTTGGGGCGTTGGTTTACCATACTGCCCCTGCGGGCAGTTACTTTGTTGTCCTACGTTCGGAAGTCACTTTGGCGTTTCAACCGGGTCCCCGGGATGGAAATGGTTCCAGAGTGTCGTGGCGCGCGATCGGCCCACGGCTTCGGCTATCTGTTCGAAACCGGCTTCCTTGAGACGCTTCAGTGACTTGAACGTCTTCATCAGCGTGGCGGCCGTTGCGGGACCGATACCCTTGATGCCGTCCAGCTCGCTTACCACCTGTCCCTTGCTGCGCCGGTCGCGGTGATGTGTGATGCCGAAGCGGTGCGCCTCGTCGCGCAACGCCTGGATGACACGCAGGCTCGGCGACTTCTTGTCCAGGTAGAGCGGCAGCGTGTCTCCAGGATAGTAGATTTCCTCCAGCCGCTTGGCTATGCCCACAAGCGACACCTCGCCGCGGATGCCCATCTCGTCGAATGCCTCCACGGCGGCGCTTAGCTGTCCCTTGCCGCCGTCCACCACAACCAGCTGCGGCAACGGCTCCCCTTCGGCCATCATGCGTGTGTACCGCCGGTGCAGCACCTCCTTCATCGACGCGAAGTCGTCCGCCCCTACCACCGTCTTGATGCAGAAGTGACGGTAGTCGCGCTTGGACGGCCTGCCGTTGCGGAACACCACGCAGCTGGCCACAGGATTCGTGCCCTGGATGTTCGAGTTATCGAAACACTCTATATGCCTCGGCTCCGACGGCAGGCGGAAATCGCTCTGCATACGCTGCATCAGCAGGTCCGTGGCACGGTCGGGATTCAGGGCCTCGCGCTGCTTCTCGATGTCGTTCATGTACTGCGTGGCGTTCTTTAGGCTCACCTCCAGGACGCGCCGCTTATCGCCGCGCTGTGGCGTCACGAACTCCACTCCATCGAATTCAACGTCCGGCTGGAACGGCACCAGGACCGTGTGGAACCTGCGGTCAAAGCGGTTCGACACCTCGGCTATGGCTCGCGACAGAATCTCCTCGCGCGTCGTTTCCGAGGACTGCCCGCGGCGGAACTCCATGTTGAGGCTCTGAGTCACGGCCCCTCGGTGCAGGTGCATGAAGTTCACGAAGGCGCGGTCCTCGTTCTCCACATACGCGAAGACGTCCACGTCGGGCATGGCCCGCTCGCCGATCACGCTCTTGGCGTTGTAGCGTTGCAGCAGTTCGTAGCGTTCCTTCACCTCCTGCGCCTCCTCGAACCTCCATTCTGCGCTGAGCCGTTCCATCTCGTCCTTGAGGTTGGTCTCCAGCTCCACGGTCTCGCCGTTCAGGATCTGCCGCGCACGGGCTATGTACGCGCCGTACTGCTCGGGACTGACAAGTCCCCGGCAGGCGCCGCCGCATTTCTTGATGTGATAGTCCAGGCAGAGCGAGTACTTGTTGCGGGCTATGCCGCGCTCGTCCAGCGCGTGGCGGCAGCTGCGCAGCGGATAAGTGTCACGGATCAAGTCCAGCACCGTCTTGGCCGACGACACGTTGGAATAGGGGCCGTAGTAACGCCCCTCTATCCCCCGCTCGCGCGTCATGAATATGCGTGGGTACAGTTCCCTGGTGATGACAATCCAGGGATAGGACTTGTCATCCTTCAGCAGCACGTTGTAATGCGGCTGGTATTCCTTGATCATGGCGTTCTCCAGATGCAGCGCATCCTCCTCGGAGTGTACCACGATGAACCGCATGTCGGCGATGCCGCGGACCAGAAGATTGGTCCGCGTGGAGTCGTGGCGACGGTTGAAGTAACTCGACACACGCCGCTTCAACCGTTTCGCCTTTCCGACATATATCACCTTTCCGGTCTTGTCAAGATACATGTACACACCCGGGGAATCAGGGAGCCCGAGAATCTTCTGGCGCAGTCTGGGACCCGGACGGTTGTTGAGCAGGTCCTCGCGCGTGCGCTCTTCGTGAATCTCCAGATCGAACCCCCCGATTTCATCGATGTCCCGTCCTGTGCCTGCCAGGAGTTCCTCGACCTCATGACGGCTTGCGCCGTTGTTTTCTTTACTCAATCCGCAATTGCTTTTAGAACTTCATCAGGGATGTTACCTCGCACTCCTCGGGCAGCACATCGCGGCCGTTCAGGGCGGCGAGCTCACAGACGAAGTTGATGTAGATTTTCTTCGGGTTCATCGATTTCACCAGTTCATAGCATGCCAGCATGGTTCCGCCGGTGGCCAGGAGGTCGTCATGGATCACCACGATGTCATCCTTGGTGATGGCGTCGCTGTGCAGCTCGATGGTGTCGGTACCGTACTCCTTGGCGTAAGTCTTCTTGATGGTCACCGCAGGGAGTTTGCCGGGCTTGCGTGCCGGCACGAAACCGCACCCGAGCTCATACGCCAGGATGGAGCCTCCGATGAATCCGCGGCTTTCGATGCCCACCACCTTGGTGACGCCTTTGTCGCGATAGATTCCGGCAAGAGCCTTGCTCATCACCTGCAGGGCCTCGCCGTTCTTCAGGAGCGTGGTCAGGTCCTTGAACTGGATACCTTTTGTGGGGAAATCCGGAATGTTCCGGATCAATCCCTTCAAATCCTTTACTTCCATTTCTTGTCTTGTGAGTTTATGTTGTTATTTAAGTTATCAAATTTATAAGAGTTATAAGACTTATAAGAGTTATAAGACTTATACGAATTATACGAATCTCCACAGCCGCTTCCGATGAATACTGAGAAACTGCTTTAAGAATTGTTCCACGTGGAACAATCGTCGGCTAACTTCATCTGCCCAAAAGCAATAGCAGGATGTTTATGTCGGCCGGGCTGACGCCGGGGATACGTCCGGCCTGCCCTATCGTGGCGGGACGGATACGGTCCAGTTTCTGCCGTGCCTCGGTCGATATGGCATCCACCGACAAGAAATCATACCCTGCCGGTATGCGGACATTCTCCAGCCTCTTCTGCTTGGCGGCAAGCTCAGCCTCCCGCGCTATGTAGCCGGAATATTTCAGCAGGATCTCCGCCGCCTGTATAATCTCATAACGTCGGACGCCACCGTTCTGGCTGTCTACGGTTTCAAGTTTCCGCTCTACCTTCGGAACCATCTCCCCCAATATACGGAACGTCAACTGCGGCCGCTTAATCAAATCGGCCACCTTGACCGATGCCGTCAATGGCGCCGTCCCCATCGCCTCCAGACGTGCGTTCAGTTCCGGATCGGCCTTTACATTGGCGCTTTCCGCCCACTCGACCAGAGAATCGCGCTCGGCGCGTTTCGATTCCATCGCATCATAGCGTTCCTGCGTTGCGAGGCCGATCTCATACCCGAGAGGCGTGAGCCGCATATCCGCATCGTCCTGACGCAGCAGAATCCGGTATTCGGCACGCGAGGTGAACATTCGGTATGGCTCGTCCACACCCTTGGTGACGAGGTCATCGATCAACACGCCGATATATGCACGGTCACGTTCCAGCACCACCGGCTCCTTGCCATGCGCGGCACGCGCCGCGTTGATGCCGGCCATCAGACCCTGGGCGGCCGCTTCCTCGTATCCCGTCGTGCCATTGACCTGTCCGGCGAAATAGAGGCCTTCCACGCGCTTCGTCTCCAACGAGTGGTACAGTTGCGTCGGGTCGAAATAGTCATATTCTATGGCGTAACCGGGACGGTACAACTGCACGCCGGCCAACGCCGGGATATGCGTCAGGGCCTTCACCTGAACCTGCCATGGCATGGAACTGGAGAATCCGTTGATATAGTATTCCTCCGTTTCCTCCCCCTCAGGCTCCAGGAAAAGCTGGTGCGTGTCCTTGTCGGCGAATGTGACGAGTTTGGTCTCGATGGACGGGCAGTAACGGGGGCCGATACTCTGGATGGCGCCGTTGTACATCGGCGATTCATCGAGATGCCCGGTGATTTCTGAATGGCATTCCGGGTTGGTTCTGACTATCCAGCAGGCACGCTGACGGAGAGTCCGGCGCACTCCGGGAAGGAAGGAGAACTTCTCGTCGGGATTAGAGTCTCCTTCCTGCCGCTCGGCCAGAGCGAAGTCGATGGTGCGTCCGTCAATGCGTGCCGGAGTTCCCGTCTTCATGCGTCCGGCGTTGAATCCGATGGATACGAGTTGCTCGGTGACACCGGTGCTTCCCTGCTCGGCTATGCGGCCGCCTGGCAGTCGGACTGCTCCGAAATGCATCAGCCCGTTCAGGAATGTTCCCGCTGTCAGGATCACTTCCTTTGCATGGAATTCCACTCCGAGAGCAGTCCTGACACCCCTGACATGCATACGGACCTCCCCAGCCTGCACGTCGCTGGCGACTCCATCCTGTCCGTCGATCATCAGGGATGTGACGTTGTCCTGGAACATATCCAGACCGGGTGTCTGCTCCAGTGTGCGGCGCCATTCATGGATGTATTTCTCGCGGTCGCTCTGCACTCGCGGCGACCATACGGCAGGTCCCTTGGAGCGGTTCAGCATACGGAACTGTATGGCCGTACGGTCGGCGATGATTCCCATCTGGCCGCCGAGCGCGTCGATCTCGCGGACTATCTGCCCCTTGGCGATACCCCCGATGGCGGGGTTGCACGACATCTGGGCCACACGGTTCATGTCGAGCGTCACAAGCAGGGTCTTTGCTCCGAGACGGGCTGACGCCACAGCGGCCTCACAGCCGGCGTGGCCGCCTCCCACCACTATCACATCATAATCGAATGTCATTATATATTTCGGGTTTATCGGGTTGAATCTGGATTCATCCTGGATTCATCAGGATGGGTCCGGATTCATCATGATTAATCATGATTAATCAGGATTAATCGGGATTTATATCTATCAATCGCAGGGCGGCGTTCTCGGCGGCTTCCATCACCTCGCGTTCGCCGGGACCCTTGTCGTTGATACCGGTCAGGTGCAGCACGCCGTGGATTATGACACGCAGCAGTTCGCGCTCATAGGGTTGCCCCAGCATCTCGGCGTTGCTGGCCACGGTGTCGAGGGAGATTTCCATCTCGCCGCTGAGTTCCGTACCACGGGTATAGTCGAAGGTGATGATGTCGGTGTAATAGTCATGGCCCAGGGCTTCGTTGTTGGCCTTGAGTATTCCGGCGTCGTCCATGAAGACATACAGCAACCGACGCACGGTGCAGCCATGCCCGGCAGCCACTTTCTCAATCCACTCGCGGACGCAGTCCCAGTCCAGTTTCGGCACAGCAACATCGATCGCCTCAAAATCTATCCGAGTCTTCCTCATTATTGTCTAACTAATTTGCGAAGGTCCAAAACAACCTACAAAAATACAAAAATTACACCAAATAATCAAAACTGGAAATCCGAGGCTACGTTTTCAGCCCATTTTGCCCGATTTGACAAAAGTGCATTCTATTTGCATGATTCGGCAATTCCTGTTCATATCTTCCGTATTTTATTGACCACCTGTTCTTTATCCAACATTTTCGACTTTGTTAAGGCCTTAAGAATCCAGAATTCTCTCATATCCGCACGCTTAATCACAATTTATTCCAACCTTATGTCAATTATTCGGATTTGTTATCGACAAAAAATATTAATTTTGCATAAGTAAAATCAAAAGCAATTATGAACTCCCTCTCAGGCATCCTGATGAAGCACTCGGGCCAGCGAGTGTCCGGACTCTGCTTATCCTTATTGATGTTGTCCGCAACGGCGCAGGCCAGGTTCCTGGAAAAGCCGGAACCTGTACGTCCTTTCGAGGCCGAGATCTTCTACGGCCTCGGCACCGGATTCAAATACCATGACACCTATGCCGACGGCGGCGGCACGTTGGGACTGGAACTCCGCGGCAATATCAAGGGTACCCCCTGGGACGTGGGCGGATTCCTCCGCCTCGACGCAACGGGCTATGACTTCAAGGACCACATGCCACCCGTAGAAACCGAACCCGACGGCTATGTACATTATTTAGATCCCGACCAGTCCGCCGACGCATTCACCATCGGCGCCTCGGCGCACTATAACTTCCGCCAGGGCCGCAAGGTCAACCCCTTTGCCGGACTCGGCATAGGCTATTCAATCTACTCCAGCGGCGGTCACGACTTCCTGCACCCCTACCCCACCGACGGAAGCACCATCAGTTTCATACCCCGCTTCGGCGTCGAGCTGTTCAGCTGGATCCGCTTCACCGGATACGCGTTCATCATGCGCAAGGGTTACAATACCGTCGGCCTCTCCCTGGGCCTCGCCATCGGTGGCTGGCGCAGGAAGAAACGATAACCAAACAAACCGCTATGAAATTACCCTCATTCTTGTGTCTAATCATTGCCGCCCTGTCGCTCGTTTGTTGCAGACAGTCGAACATTGACAGAATAAATATGGACCAGGCAGACAGCCTCATGGATATTCTGCCCGATTCCGCGTTGAGAATATTGGAGGGAATCAACCCCGAGCATCTTCGCCGGGACGAGGACAAGGCTCTGTTTGCTCTGCTCATGACCCGTGCCCAGGACAAGAACGGCGTTGCCGTCACATCCGATTCCTTGATCTCGGTAGCGGTAAAATATTATGACGATAACGATGACATCTACCACAAGACCATGTCCCATTTCTATCTGGGGAAGGTGCAGCTCGATGCCGGACAGTTACTGAAAGGGATGTTCACGATGTGCAGGGTGATGGAATACGCCAGCGTAATGAATGACAGATATTGGTCTGTTATGGCACGACAGTCACTTTCCGACGCATACCATGAAGCCTACAATAATCTGAACAAAGATCACCAGGATACATTTATATCCAGAATGTGGGATGAAAACATTCCAGATAGTCTGCATACCGCGTTTGCGGAACTTGGAGATATAGCCGGTGCTGCCATAATGTTTGAAGCAATTGAACAGGACTCTACTTTCAACGGCAGCTTACTGGATTATTTTAGCCAGTATGTAATGTTACGGCCACCGTTAAGCGAAGCCTTGCTGCCGGAACTGGAAAGATCAGACAGTCTGGCTGTACTGGAAATGCAACCGGCGATAAGCCGGAACATCACCCATTCCGTAGTTTCCCATCTTGATTCCACAAAACAACAGGCGCAAGCGGAAAGGAACAAGTCGCGCATGATTACCTGGTTTGTAGTTATTGTTTCCGTTCTTGTAATTGCAATCTTGGTTATTCTCGGACTGCAGTTTCACAGACGCCAGCAGGAGAAGATTTCCAAGAATGTCGAGACGGCTCGCCAGTTACAGAAACTTCTGGCAAACGCCAACGATGATTACTCAAAGGCGCAAAATTCCGTCAGGGCATTGTTATCCGAACGTTATCAGACATTGGATGAACTGTGCAAACTGGTCTATGAGAACTCTAACACATCTATGGCCCGGAAACGGATATCGGAGAGTGTCGTTTCCCTGATAGAGCAGCTGCAGAACGACCCTTCGCTAATATCGGAACTTGAGAGCATGGTGAATGCGCATGACACAAATCTGATGGAGAATTTCCGCAGCGACCTCCCGGGACTGAAGGACACCTATTACCGGCTATTCCTTTTCTCCGTCCTGGGCTTCTCCGACAGCTCGATCTCCGTGCTTCTGAACAAGCAAAAGACAAGCATGATCTGGAACTCCCGCCGTCACCTGAAAGACAAAATCAAGAAACTCGACACCGACAGGAAGGACATTTATCTCGCATATCTGTCCTAATCAGCTGATTGATTGCCACTTAAAGGCATCAGATTCGTCTTTCGCAATATATATCCTTAATTTACTAACAGTTACATCAGACAAGCAGTTGGCATACCTCGGAACGCCAACTGTTTTTGTATCTCAATCTGTAATCTACTGATTTTGTGACCGTTCGTGTATTGGAATGCCAACTGAAAAACCGCCGATTTTTTGCACAAAGCCTGTTTTCTCTATAACTTTGCACCCGGAATCAATAACTCAGAACAACCTTAATCTGATAGAGCTCGTCAGTTTTGACTCATTCCGAAAGTTATTGATCAGAGATGAAAACACAATAATTACAACCTATGAAACAACACTTATTAGCGATTGTCGTATTACTTGGATGTCTGCTGACTTCCTGTAGTAATACAGACATGGCGGATGGTCCACAGAACCCCGCCACAAGATCCAGCGAGACAGAAGTGCTGGATTTAAGAGATTTCGGCATAGTCCATAACAAGATTATGGATTTCGCGCAGACGTGTGTGATAGCAGATAGTACCGCAATTTTTTGCTTGCCATTTGCTGAAAGAGTCAATTACTTCCATCCGATACTGAAAACTAACATTGAAGCGTTTTTGGAGAACACTTCAATACAAGAATTAGCGTTAGAGGTTAAAGGCACAATGGACTCCTATAAACCATATTACGGAACATATATAGACGAGCACTTCATGGATCCCATTGACAATTTAAAAATCAATGGAGAATTAGTCAAGGGATCAGATCTATTGGAACAAGCAATCAATAGCGGAAGAGTACCTAAAGAAGATTTATCAATTCTGAAAAGACTGATTGCGATTGCAGTAGAGACAGACGATACAACACCATTACCTGAGATTAGTGATCGATTGCAGATCATTATGAATAATAGTTCGCATATCAATGCCCTTACAAGACATGAAAACCTAAATCATATGCGAATAAAGGATTATAAAGGATTATTAGGCAGCATATGTCTTGAAATCGGAATCTATTCTTGCAATTGGTGGACTTCATCTTATACATTACAAAATGAAAATAGCCCTCAACGAATAGCTCCTTGGGTTGCAGCTCTTGCACTTCGGGATGTAAGGGGGGCGATACGGAGTTCATTATTGCATATATTAACCTGTGCATCTCTAGGGAAGGAAGTAACATTACATGGCGTTGGAACCTCTGCTATTAATGGAGCACTCCATTCAAGCATTGGAGGTATAATAAAATATTTCTTATAAAATCCGGAATTCATACCGGTCCCGCATGAGATTATAGTCGGAACAATAGTTTATTATCAATTGGATCGTGTTGTCTTACATGATTGCCATTTACGACTATTCTAATTGTTAATAAACTATTGTTCTACCATACACATTTAAAAAAAATAAATAGTCATGATATTAGATAAAATCATACCATTGATGATTGGACTGGCGAGCACGCCTCAGGAGACGTTTCTGTATATTGGCATAGGTCTTTTGATTTTCATAGGCGGTTTCTATCCATCGTTACGATCCGAGGCGAATCTGATAGCCCTAATCCAGAAAGTAAGGGCGCAAAAGAGAGTAGTAAAAGAACTAAAAAAGAAACTTGGAGAATAATTATGGATTCATGGACCAGAACAATTGCAGTCTTCATTCTGTGTGTTGCAATTACTATATTGCTTACGGTGCTTGAGATATACATCGATAAGAAACTGCGTGCCCATTATCTCAAGAAGAGTGCGGAACTTGAGGAGGAAGAGAAGGAACTGCGGCGCCGTCTGCAAGAACGCCAACCACATTGACCGTGATGCACTCCCTGCAGCTTGACTGTGATATGGGTGCGACAGATTGAAAAGCAACTCATAAATTTGTTTAATAACGCGAGTTCGGGATAATATATACCCCAAAAAAGTTGAATCGGCAGCTTGGAAAAGTTGCCGATTCTTTTGGTAATATCGCTGATATTTAGTAATTTAGAGGTACCAAACAATAAATACTGTATCATGATTACCGAGAGTAAAGTTACTGAAATTTTCTGTATTGCCGATGATTTTTGCAAAGAATTTGAGGTAGAGATGGCTAAAAAGTCGCTTCCGTCTTCTCCGGAGGCTCCGAAACGGCTCAGAAAGCGCATGATGTCCGATGCGGAAGTCATCACAATCCTGATCTGTTTCCACTTCAACACATACCGTAATTTCAAGCATTATTATCTGTCATGTGTGTGCGGACAGTGGAAACATATGTTCCCCCGCCGGTTCTCGTACAGCCGTTTCATCGAGATTATGCCGCGTTGCTTCGTGGCGTTGACAATGTTCCTCCGCCTTGCCTGTTTCGGCGAATGTACCGGCATCAGCTTTGTTGACAGCACCTGCATTCCAGTGATACACAACAAGCGCCAGTTCAACATGAAAGTGTTCAAGGACATTGCCGCAAAAGGGAAAAGCACGATGGGGTGGTATGTGGGCTTCAAACTGCATCTTCTTTGCAACGAGAAAGGAGAATTGATCAACTTTGTTCTTACCCGGGCAAATGTCGATGACCGCAACGAGGCCGTAATTGACACGCTGACAGACAAGGTGTTCGGCAAGCTGTATGCCGACAAGGGGTATATCTCACAGTCTCTCTTCGGACAACTGTGGGATGACGGAATACATATCGTGACCGGTCTGCGCTCGAATATGAAACAACGCCTCATGCCGTTGTACGACAAGATAATGCTGCGCAAGAGAAGCATCATCGAATCCATCAACGACATGCTTAAAAATGTGGCACAGCTCGTACATTCCTGACACAGGAGTGTTCACAATTTCCTGATGAATATGCTTGCAGCCCTTGGCGCATATTGCTTCTTCGCCACAAAGCCGGAAGTCAATTTTGACTTCGAGGTGTCTGAGTCGAACGGACAGCTCGTCCTCTGGCAATAATCAGCTGCGGTTAAAAATCAGGCGACCCTGTCGGATCGCCCGAGGATGTGTACCCAATTATGAACTTGCTGTATTGGCTATTGTTATCCCGAACTCGCGTTAATAAATTGTGTAACTGAAGATTCACCGGACCGTGACGGATTCGATGGATTTTCTTTTTTCCTACGACTATTGATTTTGAGGAATAAAAATAAATTATTACCTTTGCATATGATAGTAAAGGATATAAAAATACAGAATTTTAAATCGGTAGTCGATCTGGATATGCCGTTGGGACGATTCAATGTACTCATTGGAGAGAACGGGTGCGGGAAGTCCAATATTCTTGAAGCCATTACATTCGCAAGTGCCGCCAGTGTAGATCAACTTGATGTCCATGACCTTGAGAAAAGAGGCATGCGCGTTCCAGCTCCTCTGTTCATGTATTCCGCTTTCGAAGACAATAAACAGGAGAACATTCGTGTTTCTTTTGAACTCTCTAACGACACGCAAGAACATTTCTGTATGCATTTCTCCAACGATATAGAATCGGGGAGATGGATTGAACAAGGAAATGTCAACGGCAAGATATTTATCGAGTCTCTGAAAGCTGCTGATGCACGTTCAATCAAGGAGATTACAGATATACTTTCTTCCGACTTGTTCAAAAATGATGAATTGATAAATATTTCCTTCAAACAAAGTGATGGCAAATTTTCCTTTGGTCCGGCTTCATATGATAAAAGCATCACTGGTTTTAAGATATTCACACCAAATGAGAAATCGTTGCGCCGTTTCGATAATCCAGACAATACCGTTCTGGGGGCAGACGGCACCGGCTTGTTCTCATACTTGAAGAAAATCGCGTTTACTGAGAAAGGCAGCGTCACATTACGCAGGATAATTGACTGTATGGGCATCTTGGATTGGTTTAATGATTTAAAAATACCATCTGAATCTCTGTCAGGTGATAACTCCATCATGCTGTATGATCAGTATATTGATGAAGCTCTGAATTATTTTGATCAGAGAAGCGCTAATGAAGCGTTCCTGTATCTATTGTTTTACTTCACACTCTTTATTTCTGAAAGCACGCCCACATTTTTTGCAATAGATAATATTGAATCCGCCCTCAATCCAAAATTATGTCGCGAGTTTACAAAAAAATTGATACAACTCGCTGAGATTCATGACAAACAGGTGATTGTGACCACACACAACCCATTTGTTCTGGACGCACTGGATTTGACTCAGGAAAGTCAAAGGCTATTCGTTGTCAGGAGAGACATTGACGGGCATACGAAAATCAATCGGATAAAGGCACCGGAAAACCCTACCTTGTCTCTATCGGAAGCGTGGATGAAAGGGTATATCGGAGGATTACCTAATAATTTCTGAATATGGCAAACATCGCAGTAATCTGTGAGGGCGTTTCTGAGTTTAATATTCTAAATCATATAGTCTCTCGCTACACGGAAAACAATTTTCTTAATCCCATTCAGCCAAAAATCAATTCACTTAAAGAAACCCAAGCGAATGACGGAGGTTGGTCAAGGGTTCTTGATCATTGCACAGATGAGGATTTAGAGAAAATATTCATGATGAACGACTATCTTATCATCCAGATTGACACTGATTCCTCACATATTAAGCCTTACGATGTCCCTCACTGTCATAAAAACGGAACTGCGAAATCCCATCGAAGACTTCATGCCGAGATCAAGGTCAGACTGATGAAGAATCTGTCTTACGATATAAGACGGAAATACCTACATCGCATATTTTTCGCGGTATGTCATAACGAAATAGAATGTTGGCTCCTGCCGGTTTTTTATACTGATAGTAAAGCATGCAAGACTCATAATTGTATCAAAGTGTTGAATCAGGCATTAAGCAGAAAGAATTTAAAGGGCATTGCTGAAACAGATAAAAATTCCCCACACGCTCGAGACGCTTACAAATCCATCTTTAAACTGATGAAAAAACGCGAAGTCATTGAACGAATGTCAGACCAAAGTTATGGTCTAAAATGCCTGTTAGATGGACTGAGTACCATAACGGGACAATAGGGTAGGGAATTCCCACAAGGCAGACACCACGGCAATAGAGGGTATATGTATTGCCCCTTTCCATATAAGGATCCTAATACGGATCCTATCCTCGGCTTAAAAAACTTACCCTGTTGATAACTTTTTGGACGGTTGTGGATAATTTTACTGTTTTCGGTTGTAAATAGTTTACAAAAAATAACTAACTTTACGTCCCCAAATAGCGAAAGGAAAAATTTCGTGAATTTTTCTGAAAAAATCGTTAAGGGGAGAACTGGAAACCGCCGTCAGGGCAACTGAGAATGACTGAGGAGAACTATCACATACCGGCATTGCTGACGCCGACACTCGACTTGTTGGAAATCAAGCCGAAAGGAGTCTATGTCGACGCCACCTTCGGCGGCGGGGGACACTCGCGCGCCATTCTGGAACGCCTGGGGCCGGAAGGACGCCTCTTCGGATTCGACCGCGACATCGACGCGCTGCAGAACGCCCCGGACGACCCCCGGTTTACATTTGTACATTCCGACTACCGCTTCATACCCAATTTCCTGCACTTCCACGGTGTGGAGAAAGTGGACGGCCTGCTGGCGGACCTCGGAGTGTCGTTCCACCACTTCGACGACGCACGGCGCGGCTTCTCGTTCCGCGAGGACGCCCCGCTGGACATGCGCATGAACCGCAGCGGCGAGCGCACGGCCGCCGACATCCTGAGCGACGCCACCGCCGCCGACCTGGAACGGATGCTGCGCGAGTACACCGACCTGAAACGCCCCGGCCTCCTGGCCGCCGCTATCGTCAGGAGCAGGGACCTCTCACCCATCGACACCACCGCAAGGCTGACCGATGTCCTGACCCCGCTCCTGAACCCCAGGAACCTGAAGAAAGACCTGGCACAGGCTTTCCAGGCTCTGAGAATAGAGACCAACGATGAAATGCACTCCCTCCGGGTTCTGCTCCGCAACTCACTCAAGGTGCTGAGACCCGGCGGAAGGCTTGCCATAATCACCTACCACAGCATCGAGGACAGGCTCGTGAAGAACTTCATGCGCTCCGGCAACACGGAGGGCAACGTGCAGCAAGACTTCTACGGACGAGTCCTGTCGCCCTGGAAACCCGTGACAAGATCCCCGATTACCCCTGACGCCGAGGAAGTGGAGCGAAATCCACGCTCTCGCTCGGCCAAACTACGCGTTGCTGAACTTACCGATCCAAAATAATACTTAATCCACAATGGCTGAAGCCAAAAAGACAAAGGGAAACAAGGAAACGAAGAAGAAACGGAAGTCGCCCGAATGGGTCGACGAACTCCGCTATGGCCAGTCCATATCGCTGGAGTTCTTCAAGACGAACGCCTGGCTGATCCTGGTGATCGTCGTTGTGATCGTGGCCCTGATGGGACTGCGCTACAAGACCAAGACCCGAATGGAGGAAATCAAGAGCCTGACCACGGAACTGCAGCGCTCGCGCAGCGTCATGCTGAACGAGAAGTCGGACTATATGTCGCTGATCCGCGAGACCGAGATGAAGAGAATGGTCCACGAACGCGGACTGCCGCTGGAATTCCAGGAACAGCCTCCCTACAGACTGTCGGAGACCTACAATCAATCACAAACTGAACGATAATGGCACAGACGCAACAGACACAGAATCCGAATCCTCCGAAAAAGAAAAAGAAGAACACCAACAAGAAACAGATACTGGGACGCTACGCAGCCATAGTCATGCTGTGCATCGTAGTCGGCATCGCCATTCTTGTCCAGATGTTCCGGACCACCGTGGTGGAGGCGGCCGACTGGAACGAGCGCAGCAAGGCCATCTTCTCGAAAATCGACACCATAAAGCCCGAGCGCGGCAACCTGCTGGCCGACAACGGCAACATCCTGGCGTGCAACCTGCGCGTCTACGACATACTCCTGGACCTGCGCCACAAGAAGGTGCAGGACATCCGGGTCATCCCGCAGGACACCATCTTCGCCCTGGCGGACTCCCTGGACAAGTACTACCCCCGGCGCCGCAACATAGGCAGCAATCCGGACACAATAGCCAAATACTCCTGGCGCACGCGCCTGAAACGGGAGTTCGAGAAGGCCCCCGACAGCCGGACGCGCTCGCTGCGGCTGGTCGGCAAGGGTACCCAGGCTGACTACGACCGCATCCGCACGTTCCCTTTCATCCAGCAGTGGTACGACACCAAACGTACCCCCCTGTACAAGACGCCACGCAACAAGCGGGTGTACCCGTTCGGAAGCATGGCCTACCGCAGCATCGGCCGCGTCAACGAGGATTCCGTGACGAGGCAGATCCACGGATATTCCGGACTGGAGAAGGACCTGGACCAGATGCTCTACGGCAAGGAGGGATATTCCAAGAAGGTCCCGATGGCCCACGGCATCGGCAACTGGGTCACCACTCCCCCGCGCCGGGGTTACGACATACGCACCACCATCAACATCGACCTTCAGGACATGCTGGAGGAACAGCTGCAGAACATCTGCTACGAGTCCAACGCCGAATGGGGCACGGCCATCCTGATGGAGGTCAAGACGGGCGAGATCAAGGCCATCTCCAATCTGGAGCGGATGAAGGACGGCACCTACGGGGAGGCCATCAACCGGGCCGTCATGGCCTTTGAGCCGGGATCGGTGATGAAGCCCATATCGCTGATGGTGGCCTTCGAGGACGGCCTGGTACACAGCGTGAACGACACCGAGGACTGCTCCCCCTTCATGCGCACCAGCGACCCCCACGGATCGGGCCGCAAGACCATGAAGCAGATCATCGAGCAGTCGTCCAACACAGGCATGGCCCGCGTCATATTCCGCGGCTATGCCCAGAATCCCGAGAAGTGGCACGACCGGCTGGCGCAGATGGGATTCTTCGAGCCGATGCGTTCCGGCATCGCCGGCGAGCATATCCCCCATTTCCGCCGGCTGGTGGCCAAGGACGCCAAAGGACGCAACATCACCATGACGTCGCGCCATCTGGACCTGGCCCGTCAGGCCTACGGCTACAACTCCGAGCTCCCTCCCCTGTTCACGCTGTCGGTCTACAACGCCATCGCAAACGACGGCAAGTTCGTGCGCCCTCATCTGGTGCGCGGCCTGATCGACGAGGACGGCAAGGACTCCACTCTGCGGATACCCTACATCCGTCCCACCATCTGCTCGGCGGAGACCGCACGGAAGGTGCGCGAGTGCGTGCGCGAGGTGGTGTGGGGCAGCCACGGCACCGCGCGAATGGTACGTGACGACCGCGTGGAGATAGCAGGCAAGACCGGTACGGCCTACCCCGTGGAGCACGGGCAGTACAACCAGTCGAAACGCCGCTACGCATTCGTGGGATTCTTCCCATACGACAAGCCGCAGTACACCTGCATGGCGCTGGTGCTGGCCAACGCCGGGACATCGGCCAACCGCACGTCGGGCCAGGTGGTCAAGAACATGGCCCTGCAGATGTACAGCCACGGACTGCTGAACAACGCCTCGGAATACGACACGGAGCGTAACGGCAACACGCCTGTGGTGGCGGCCTCGTCGACCAACAACACCAACGGCCTGGTCAAGGCCACCGGCGCCTCCTCCGTACGGCGGCTGCGGGCCGAAGTCAACGACAACGAGCGGCTGATGCCCAACCTGGCGGGATTCGACGCCGTGTCGGCCATCCGCATCATGGAGAAACGCGGCGTCAACGTGCGGCTCCGCGGCTCGGGCCATGTGGTGGCGCAGTCCATCCCGGTGGATACCCCCCTGCGGCGCGGCCAGACCGTGACGCTGCACCTGAAGATATGACAAACTGATTACGAACCACATATAGAAACTTCATAAAACCATGACAATGAAACTGTCACGCCTGCTGCAGGACATAGAGCCGCTGCAGATCGTAGGCGATACCGACCGGAATATAGTAAGTCTCCAGAGCGACTCGCGTCGCGCGGAGAAGGACGGGATGTTCGTGGCCGTCCGCGGCGTCACCACCGACGGACATAAGTACATCCCCATGGTGGGATCCGTGCATGTCGGCGCCATAGTGTGCGAGGAGTTCCCCGCCCAGCTGGTGAACGGAGTCACATACATCCGCGTGGCCGACTCGGCCGAGGCATTGGGACGCCTGGCGTCCGCATGGTACGGACACCCCAGCGAGAAACTGAAGCTGGTAGGCGTGACCGGCACCAACGGCAAGACCACCACGGCCACGCTGCTGTATGAGATGGCGCGTCTGGAAGGGTACAAGGCCGGCCTGCTGTCAACCGTCTGCAATTATGTGGACGGTCGCGCCATCCCCACCACGCACACCACTCCGGATCCGCTGACCCTGAACGAACTGCTTCACGAGATGGTGGAGGCCGGGTGCGACTACGCCTTCATGGAGGTGTCGAGCCACGCCGCACACCAGCGACGCATAGCCGGGCTGAAGTTCAAAGGCGCCATCTTCTCCAACCTGACCCGCGACCATATGGACTACCACAAGACCGTGGACAACTACCGCAACGCCAAGAAGATGTTCTTCGACATGCTTCCCGCCGACGCCTTCGCGCTGGTGAACATCGACGACAAGTCCGGCATGTACATGACGCAGAACACTCGCGCCAAGGTCTATACATACTCGCTGCGCAGCGACGCGGACTTCCGCACGCGCATCATCGAGACGCGCCTGGACGGCACGCTCCTGTCGTTCAACGGCAGGGAGGTGGAGGTGCAGTTCACCGGACGCTTCAACGCCTACAACCTGACGGCGGTCTACGGGGCCGCCATCCTGACGGGCTTCGACCCGGAGGAGGTGCTGGTGAACATGAGCAGGCTCGTGCCTGTGGCGGGACGTTTCCAGACGTTCCGCGGCCCCAACGGCGTCACGGCCATAGTGGACTACGCCCACACGCCCGACGCGCTGGTCAACGTGCTTGACACCATCCGCGAGATCGTGGGGCCGGACGGACACATCACCACTGTGGTGGGCGCCGGCGGCAACCGCGACCACGGCAAGCGTCCCATGATGGCCAGCGAGGCCGCATGCCGCTCGGACCGTCTGATCCTGACCAGCGACAACCCCCGCGACGAGGATCCGGCCCGGATCATCGCCGACATGAAGGCCGGGCTCACCGCCGACGAGTCGCGCATAACGCTCTGCATCACCGACCGCCGCGAGGCCATACGCACGGCCCTGCACACAGCCGGGCCCGGCGCCGTGGTGCTGATAGCCGGCAAGGGGCATGAGCCGTACCAGGAGGTGAAGGGCGTACGCCACCATTTCGACGACCGCGAGGAGGTCCAGAACGCATTCCAGGAACTTTAAGCACGCCCCGATACTATGATTTACTGGCTGTTCAACTATTACGACTGGAACATCCCGGGACACAACCTGATGAACTACATCACGTTCCGCGCGGGCGTCTCGTTCGCGCTGGCGCTGGTGGTGGCTCTGGTTTTCGGCCATAACATAATCCGCCGCCTGCAGCGCATGCAGATCGGCGAGGAGGTCCGCAACCTGGGCCTGGACGGACAGGTGCAGAAGAAGGGCACCCCAACCATGGGAGGGATCATCATAATCCTGGCCACGCTGGTGCCGTGCCTGCTCATGGCCAACCTATCCAACATCTACCTGCTGCTGATGATCGTGGCCACAGTCTGGATGGGAGCCATAGGCTTCCTGGACGACTACCGCAAGCTGAAGTACCACAACAAGGACGGCCTGCGCGGCCAGTACAAGGTGCTGGGCCAGGTGGGACTGGGTCTGGTGGTGGGCATCACCATGTGGCTCTCGCCTCAGATCGTGATGAGCGAGAACTTCGAGACCCGCAGCGTGTCGCCCGACGCCGTGACCGAGGTGATAGTCAGCGCCGAGCAGATCAAGTCGCCGCAGACCACCATACCGTTCGTGAAGAACAACAACTTCAACTACGAGTGGCTCACCGGCTGGATCAGCGACCCGCACGCCGCCCAGACCCTGGGATGGATAGTGTTCGTGCTGGTGGTGATCCTGTGCGTCACGGCGGTGTCCAACGGCGCCAACCTGACCGACGGAATCGACGGACTATGCGCGGGAACATCCGCCATAATCGGTGTGGCGCTGCTGGTGATGGCCTACCTTGGCGGCAACGTCATCTACTCCAGTTACCTGAACATCATGTACATACCGGGCTCGGAGGAACTTGTGGTGTACGCCGGCGCTTTCATCGGGGCCCTGGTGGGATTCCTATGGTACAATGCCTTCCCTGCGCAGGTGTTCATGGGTGACACCGGCAGCCTGACCCTGGGCGGCATACTGGCGGTCTTCGCCATACTGATCCGCAAGGAACTGCTGATTCCGTTGCTCTGCCTGGTGTTCTTCCTGGAGGACGTATCGGTAATGATGCAGGTGGCCTACTTCAAGGCCACTAAGAAAAAATACGGCGAGGGGCACCGCATATTCAAGATGACTCCCCTGCACCACCATTTCCAGAAGGATGCCGATCCCACGGCCCATGTGCTGTGGAACCATCCGGTGCACGCCATGCACGAGGCCAAGATCACGACACGTTTCTGGATCGTGAGCATCCTGCTGGCGGCATTAACATTCGTAACGCTTAAAATCAGATGAGACAGAATAGATTCCTGGTCGTCCTGGGAGGCGGCGAGAGCGGCGTCGGCGCCGCTGTATTAGGCAAGGACAAAGGATACGAGGTGCTGGTGTCCGACTCGGGCCGTATCCCGGAGAAGTACCGCAAGGTGCTGGATGACGAACATATCGAATACGAGGAGGGTGCCCACTCGGAGCAGCGCGTACTGACGGCGGACCTGGTGGTGAAGAGTCCGGGCATACCCCCTACCGCCCCGCTCGTGGCTAGACTCTCCGCGCAGGGTACCCCCATCCTCAGCGAGATCGAGTTCGCCGGACGCTTCACCGACGCCCGGATGGTGTGCATCACCGGCTCCAACGGCAAGACCACCACGACGATGCTGACCTACCATATCCTGAAAGACGCGGGCCTGAACGTGGGCCTGGCCGGAAACGTGGGAAAGAGCCTGGCCCTCCAGGTGGCCCGCGACCCGCACGACGTCTATGTGATCGAGCTCAGCTCGTTCCAGCTGGAGAACATGTACGACTTCAAGGCCAACGTGGCCGTGATCACCAACATAACCCCCGACCATCTGGACCGTTACGACTACAAGATGGAGAACTACGTGGCCGCCAAGTTCCGCATCCTGCAGAACCAGACGCCGGAAGACTTCTTCATCTACTGGCAGGACGACCCCGTGGTGACCGCGCAGATAGCGCAGGTCCAGCAGGAGGCCCGCCGTCTCCCCTTCGGCGAGACCCGCGAGGAGAAGACTGCCGCCTGGGTCGACGACAACAACATAGTCCACTTCCACACTCCGATGGACGTGTTCGAGATTCCCCGCGACCGTCTGTCGCTGCCGGGACTGCACAACCTGTACAACTCCATGGCCGCCGGCCTGAGCGCATCGCTGATGGCAGTGCCGGGAGGACAGATCGTCAGGTCGCTGGCCGATTTCGAGGCCGTCGAGCATCGTCTGGAGTACGTGGACACCGTCGACGGCGTCCGCTACATCAACGACTCCAAGGCCACCAACGTCAACTCCACCTGGTATGCCCTGGAGAGCATGACGCAGCCCACCGTGCTGATACTCGGCGGCAAGGACAAGGGCAACGACTACACCGAGATCCAGGACCTGGTACGGAAGAAGGTCAAGGCCATTGTCTGCATGGGCAAGGACAACGCCAAACTGTTGGATTTCTTCGCCGGGATGGTGCCCGAGATCGTCGACACCCACTCGCTGCAGGACGCCATGGAGGCATGCCGCCGCATCGCCAAGGAGGGCGACGTGGTGCTGCTGTCGCCCTGCTGCGCCAGCTTCGACCTGTTCACAAGTTACGAAAACCGCGGCGAACTGTTCAAGGAGGCCGTCCGCAACATGAAAAAATAACCAGCGATTATGTCCGAACCTCTCTACAGCTCGATTGAAGTCCATGAGACCGTCGACGGCATCGACGTGAACGCTTCCCGCCGCACAGCCGGGGGCGCCTCACGCGCCTCTTCCTCCGCTGCCGACAGCTCCACCCGTGCCGAGGCGGAAGCCGAGGACTCCCCCGTCAGGAAGCCTCGCAAGCGGATGGCCGGAATACGCCCCTCCGACAAGTACATCTGGGGCATCTACCTGACCCTGCTGGTGATCAGCGTCATCGAACTCTTCTCGGCCTCCAGCACGGAGGTGTCCGGCGCCAACGTGTACTTCCCGCTGATCCGACACGGCCGGTTCCTGCTGGCCGGTCTGGTGATAGTGCTGCTGCTGCAGCGCATACCGTATGTGATAATCAGCAAGTTCTCGTGGGTGTTCGCCGTGCTGACGCTGGGACTGCTGGTGCTGTCCTCGGTGATCGGCGTCGAGATCAACGGGGCGCAGCGAGCCATATCGGTGGGCGGATTCACCATCCAGCCTGCCGAGATCTCCAAACTGGCGGTGGTCTGCCTGCTGGCGTACATACTGGGGCGCAACCAACGTCCCGGCGGAGTGAACAACCGAGGGGTGATCACGGCGGCGATCGTGGTGGTGGTGTTCTGCGCCTGCATGATCCGCAACGGCATGACCAACATGATCCTTCTGATGGGCGTCAGCCTGGCCATGATGCTGATCGGCGGCATTCAGTGGCGCAAGATGGGATATGTGTTCATGGCCTATGCCGCCGGCATCGGCATCATGTACATGGCCTCGCACATAGGACGTTCCTCCAACCCGGAGTTCGAGCAGGTGAAGAAGGAGCAAAGCATGCTGGCCTCCGCCCAGGGTGTTCCGGTGACGCAGATCACGCCCGTGGAGAACGCCAAGAAGAAGATTGACCGTACCGACACGCGCAAGAACCGCATCACCAACTTCATCCGCGGCGTCCATCCCGACGACACCATCACCGACGACAACCGTCAGGTGATGATGGCCCGCTTCGCACAGGCCAACGGCGGACTCGTGGGACAAGGCCCCGGGAACTCCCGTGAGAGCGCGCGCCTCCCCCTGGCATTCTCCGACTACATCTACTCCATCATCATCGAGGACACCGGATTCGTCGGAGGCGCCTTGGTGCTGGTGCTGTTCCTGCTGCTGCTGGCGCGTGCAGGACGCATAGCCTACCGTTGCACACGGGCGCTCCCCGCGTTCCTGATCCTGGGCTGCGCCCTGATGATCGTGCTGCAGGCCTTGGTGCATATGGGAATCGTGACAGGAATCATGCCTGTGTCGGGACAGCCGCTCCCCTTCATCTCCAAGGGGGGCACCTCCGTCCTGGTGATGTCCACGGCCATAGGCATCATGCTGTCCGTGTCGCGTTTCGCCTCGTACAACACCGACGGCAAGGCGATCAAGGCCGAGCTCAACGCGTTGCCCGAGGACATGCAGGCCGAGAACTTCAGCGCCTCCGATTCCAGATAAGACATAATCCGCTCCACGTCCGAATTCAAACAGAACTATGAACAACCGCAAACCACATATACTCATCTCAGGAGGAGGAACGGGAGGACATATCTTCCCGGCCCTCTCCATCGCGAACGCGCTGAAACGCCGTCTGGACGCCGAGATCCTGTTCGTCGGCGCCGAGAACCGCATGGAAATGGAGCGCGTCCCGGCCGCCGGCTACCCTATCAAGGGGCTCCCCGTGGCCGGATTCGACCGCAAGCGCCTGTGGCGCAACTTCTCAGTGCTGCTGAAACTGCGCAGGTCCATCAAGATGGCCGACGAGATAATCCGCAACTTCAAGCCGGACATTGCCGTCGGTGTGGGCGGCTACTGCTCCGGCCCGACGCTCAAGGCGGCACAGAAGGCTGGAGTCCCCACCCTGATCCAGGAGCAGAACTCCTACGCCGGAGTCACCAACAAACTGCTGGCCGACAAGGCCAGGGCCATATGCGTGGCCTACCCCGACATGGAACGTTTCTTCCCTGCCGACCGCATCGTCATGACGGGCAACCCTGTGCGCCGCGACCTGCTGGACCACGCGCCCGACGCCAAGTCCGCACGCAACAGCTTCGGTCTCGACCCGGAGCGCCCTACTCTGCTGGTTATCGGCGGAAGCCTCGGCGCCCTGACCCTGAACGAAAGCATGGAGCAGGGAATCCGCAGGCTGACCGACAGGGGCATCCAGGTGATCTGGCAGACAGGCAAGAACTTCGGCGACCGTGGACTTCAGGCCGTGCGTGGCCTTAAAGGAGTGGTGGTCACCAAGTTCATAACCGACATGTCGGCGGCCTATGCCGCGGCGGACCTTGTGGTGTCGCGTGCCGGCGCCGGCTCCATCTCCGAACTGGAACTGCTGGGCAAGCCATGCATCCTTGTGCCGTCGCCCAATGTGGCCGAGGACCATCAGACAAAGAACGCCCGCGCGCTGGCCGACCATCAGGCCGCCGTGATGATTCCCGACGTGGAGGCGCGCCGACGCCTGGTCGACGAGGCTCTGGAACTGATCGGCGACAAGACACGTCTGGCCCGGATGACCGACAGCATCCGCCAGCTGGCCCTCCCCGACTCCGACGAGAAAATCGTGGACCAGGTGGTGAGGATACTCGACAAGCAAGCATAACATACTGAACAGCAAGTCTAAAAACCGAGTAAATTGGAAAAGACATTATACTTCGTCGGGGCCGGCGGCATCGGAATGGCCAACCTGGTCCGTTATTACCTGGCACATGGCGCCCGTGTGGCAGGCTACGACCGCGCCCCGTCGGAACTGACGCATGCCCTCCAGAAGGAAGGGCTGCTATTCACCGACATCGACGACCGCCGGGAGATTCCCGCCGAGTTCCGCGACCCGGCGGAGACGCTGGTGGTGTACACCCCCGCCATCCCGGACGACAACGACATACTGGCGTACTTCCGCCAGAACGGCTTCACCGTCATCAAGCGCGCCGCGCTGTTAGGACGTATCTCCGGACATACGGACGCCATCTGTGTGGCCGGATCACACGGCAAGACCACCACATCCTCCATGATCGCCAACATACTGCGCGGCTCGGAACCGGGCTGCACGGCATTCCTGGGGGGCATCCTGCGCAACACGGACTCCAATCTGGTGCTGAACGAGCGTTCACGCTTCTCGGTGGTCGAGGCGGACGAATACGACCGTTCATTCCACCATCTCCACCCCTGGATCGCGGTGGTGACCAGCACCGACCCAGACCATCTGGACATCTACGGCAACGAAGAGCATTACCTGGAGGCCTTCTCCATCTTCACGTCGCTGATACGTCCAGGAGGGCACCTGCTGGTACACACGGGGCTGAAATTCAAGCCTGAGGTGGGACCTGACGTGACGGTCCAGACCTACAGCCACGGCAGCGAGGGAGACTGGCACGCCGAGGACATCTCCTACGGCGACGGCACCGTCACCTTCACGCTGGTGGGTCCGCACGGACTCCGGGTGGAGGGTCTGAACCCCGGCGTACCGGTGGAGATCAACGTTGACAACGCCGTCGGTGCAGCCGCGGCTGCCCTGACCGCCGGCGCCAGCGTGGACGACGTGCGCCGCGGGCTGGAATCGTTCCGCGGAGCCAAGCGCCGCTTCGAGATCTGGAACGACGGCAAGGACGGCAGCCCGGTACTGATCGATGACTACGCCCACTCCCCCAACGAGATACGCGCCAGCATCCAGTCCGTGCGGCGCCTGTTCCCGGGACGGGAGATCACCGTGATATTCCAGCCGCACCTCTACACGCGCACACGCGATTTCGCCTCTGACTTCGCCGACGCCCTGTCCGGATGCGACCGCCTGGTGATGCCCGAGATCTACCCTGCCCGCGAGCTTCCCATACCCGGAATCACCTCGCACACAATCCTGGATGCCGTGAAAGGACCGAAAAAGACCTACTGCGAGCGAAAAGATTTGCTGAATCTGATAAAAAATCGTAACTTTGACGTTTTAATGACATTAGGCGCGGCCGACATCGACCGGCTGCTACCTGAAATGTCAAGCATATTGCGGGGAAAGAAGGCTGAAAGGCACAATGACTGAGAAAGGGAAATCGATAGCGAAATGGGCATGCCTGGCGCTGCTGACGGCATACTCGGTGTGGGTGGTGATCTGGGCCCATGCCGAGGCGTCGCGTCATGTATGCCGCAACATCGAGGTCAGCGTCGACGCGCCGGCGCCCATGGACTCCATCGCGCGCCAAGGCGTGCTGGATGTCATGAAGCAGTATCCGTCGCGAGTCATCGGAGTCCCGATCGACCAAATCGATACCCGCAGGATCGAGCAATACCTGGACCGCCTCAACACCTTCGAGACCGTGAACTGCATGGTTTCAGGCGCGGGGACCATCCACATCCAGGTCTCCCCCATGGTGCCTGTGATGCGCGTGTTCGTAGGCGACAGGTCGTACTACATCAACAAGGACGGCAAGACCATCGCGTCGAACGCCGAGTTCTACAGCGACGTGCCGGTGGTAAGCGGCAGTTTCAGCCTGAAGTTCAAGCCTAAGGACGTCCTGCCGCTGGTGCGTTTCGTGGAATCCGACACCATCATGCACGACCTGACGTCGATGATTGTGGCAAACAGCCCCCGTAACCTGATGGTGGTGCCCAGGATCACCGGACATGTGGTGAACTTCGGCGACACCACCCGTCTGCTGGAGAAGCGCAACGCCCTGCTTCTGTTCTACCGCAAGGTGATGCCCTACAAGGGCTGGGAACTGTACGACACGATCTCCGTGAAATACCGAGGCCAGATCGTGGCCACGCGCCGCGACAAGACGCGTCCGCTGCAGGCCGCCGACACTGTTCCCGACGAGGACATCGAGGAGGCAATGCTCCAGGGTGCCGCGATAGCCACCGCCGATTCCGATACTGAAATACCGTAAACCCGATGAATAACGAAAGATATGTCGCTGCGATTGAAGTAAGCAGCTCCAAGATAATGGCTGTCGTCGGAAAGGTCTCCGATGACGGCCGCTTCGAAGTCATAGCCTCGGACCATGAGCGTGGCGTGGAGAGCGTCCGTTACGGCATAGTCCAGAACCTGGAGGAGACGGCGCTGCGCATCGACCGTATCCTTCAGCGTCTGGAACGCAAGCCCGCCATCGCGCCCAACACCATCACCGGCCTGTTCGTGGGGCTGTCCGGACGCTCCATGCGCTCCATCCCCACCAACGTGAGCCTCAGCCTCCCCAACGACACGGAGATAACCCAGGAGATCCTGGACCGGATGCGCGACCAGGCCCGCCAGGCCGACATCGACGCCTCCCTCACGATAATCGACGCGATCCCGCGCACCTACACCATCGGGAAATACGAGACCCAGTCTCCCCGAGGCATGGTGGGCTCCGACATCTCCGCCACGTTCGACCTGATAGTGTGTCGCCCGGAGATGCAGCGCAACCTGAACCGCACGCTGTCGGAGAAGGTCAAGGTGGACGTGAAGGGATTCCTGGTCACGGCGCTGTCATCGGCCTCCATCGTGCTGACCAGCGAGGAGAAACGCCAGGGATGCATGCTGGTGGACATGGGCGCCGAGACCACCACGGTGTCGATCTATTCCAAGGGGTCGCTGGTGTACTTCGCGACGCTGCCGATGGGTGGCCGCAACATCACGCGCGACATAACCAGCCTGAACGTGCTGGAGGAGAAGGCCGAGGACATCAAGACCACACAGGGAAACGCGATGCCCCAGGAGGCATCGCCGTCACTGAATTTCGGGGGTCTGCGTATGTCGGACGTACAGAATATCATAGTGGCGCGCGCCGAGGAGATAGTGGCCAACATCATCGAGCAGATTGCCTACGCCGGCCTGAAGGAGACCGACCTGCCCGGCGGAATAGTCTGCATCGGCGGCGGAAGCCGTCTGAACGGCATCCTGGACCTACTGTCCCACAAGACAGGCCTGAACGTGCGCTGCGGACAGGTGCCGTCATACATCACCATCTCCGACTCCCGCGCACAGCAGGCGGAGATCCTGGAGGCCATCGGCATCCTGTACATCGGAGCCACCAACTCCAGCGAGTCCTGTCTGGAAGTCGTCACCCCCGACGAACTGCCTGTCATGGGCACCGCCAACCAGCAGGAGCAGCCCCGCGAGGAGAAGCCCAGGCAGAAAACCAAGCATAAGCGTTCCGGATTCATCGCCAACATCAGCAACCGGCTGGCAAATATGTTCGGCGGCGACTCCACGGACGATTCCGACCTTATTGATGAATGATAAATTGCAAGACCCAATGGACCCGATATATTCGACAATGGACATAAGCGACGCCTCGTCGTTCAACGACAAGGAGGCCATCGACGACATCATCAAGGTGATAGGCGTCGGAGGCGGAGGCGGCAACGCGGTGAACTATATGTTCAACCAGCACATCCCTCACATCCAGTTCGTGGTGTGCAACACGGACCAGCAGGCTCTGGACCGCTCGGAGGTGCCGACGCAGCTGCTGTTAGGCTACGACATCACCCACGGCCTCGGAGCGGGCAACGTTCCGGACGTGGGACGCCAGTGCGCCGAGGAAAGCGCGGAGGATATCCGCGCCCTGTTCAACGACAAGACAGAGATGGTGTTCGTGACGGCCACGATGGGGGGCGGCACGGGTACCGGCGCGGCACCCGTGGTGGCCCGCATCGCCAAGGAGGCCGGGATGCTGACCATCGGCATCGTATCCGTGCCTTTCTACTTCGAGGGGGAAAAGAAGATCCTCAAGGCCCTGGAAGGCGCCAAGGAGATGAAGAAGCATGTGGACGCTCTGCTGATCATCAACAACGAGAACCTGCTGGAACTGTACAAGGACCTGAACTTCTTCAACGCCTTCCACAAGGCCGACGACACGCTGGCCAACGCGGCCAGGTCCATATCGGAGATCATCTCCGAGTCCCTCTACATCAACGTCGACTTCCAGGACGTAAAGACCACCCTGAAGGATTCGGGCTCGGCCATCATAGCAACGGCCGTGGCCGAAGGGGAAGGCCGCATCACCAAGGCCATCAACGCCGCCTTGCACTCACCTCTGCTCAAGGACCATGACATCAACACATCCAAGCGCCTGCTGCTGAAGTTCATGTGCAGCAAGGACGGCGGCAGTCCCATCCTTGCGCAGGAGATCAACGAAATCACCGGCTTCACCTCCAAGCTGAGCGGCATCGACGTGAAGTGGGGTATCGGCGATGACCCCACCCTGGGCGAGAAGGTGAAGATAACCGTCCTGGCATCCGGATTCGACGTCACCATCAGCGAGGGTCAGGACAAGGAGACAATCATCCTGAAGAACGATAACGAGGCTGACAAGACCGAGACCACCAAGCAGCAGAAGGCCCAGGAGACGGAAATCGCCAAGGTCTACGGCATGGATAAGGTGAAGCAACAACAGCAGCTGGCCGCCAAACTGAAATACGCCGTGCTGAAGCCGTCGCAGTTCGACGACCACGAGGTTATAGCCATGCTGGAGCGCGTACCGATCCACAAGCGGTCGTCGCGCTTCAACGAGGAACTCGAGGCCATCGCAGGACAGGGCTACGCCAAGGTCACGCCCAGGCATGACGAAGGCTCCACGGAAATAATATCTTTTTAATTCATAAATACAACAAAACCAATTATTCAGGCCTAAGGTAAGCCTGAACAACTGTTATGGAGAATTCATTTTCAATGGTTGCCAAAACCTTCAAGGGGCTGGAACCAGTATTGCGCGACGAACTGCTGAGCCTCGGTGCCGAGAACGTCGAGATAGGCACGCGTATGGTGAGTTTCGAGGGAGACCTGGAACTGATGTACCGCGCGAACCTATGCCTGCGCACAGCCCTCAGGGTGTTGAAGCCCATTGAGAAATTCACGGCCACGGACCCTGACCAGCTCTACGACATAGTCCGTGAGATACCATGGGAGAAGTACATGACTCCTCAGACCACATTCGCGATCGACGCCACGGTCAACAGCGCCGATTTCACCCATAGCCGCTTCGCCACATACCGTGTGAAGGACGGTATCGTGGACCACTTCCGCGACATGAACGGCGAGCGCCCGTCGGTCCGCGTGTCGGGCTACGACCTGCTGTTCAACGTCCACATAGACGGCGACCGCGTCACCATCTCGCTGGATTCCAGCGGCGAGCCGCTCAACAAGCGCGGGTACCGCGAGGAGCAGACCGAGGCTCCGATCAACGAGGTCCTGGCCGCCGGCATCATCATGACCACCGGATGGCGCGGCGACACTGACTTCGCAGACCCTATGTGCGGCTCCGGTACGTTCCTGATCGAAGCCGCCCTGATCGCCGCCAACATCAACCCCGGAATATACCGCACCAGCTTCGCCTTCGAGAAGTGGCCTGATTTCGACGAGGAACTGTTCGAGGACCTGTACAACGACGACAGCGCCGAACGTCCCTTCAACTGCAAGATCCGCGGCGGCGACATCGACCCAGAGGCCGTGGCCATTGCCCGCCGCAACATCAAGAACGCCCAGGTGGAGGACATGGTGGAGATCGAGTGCAAGCCCATGTCCGAATGGACCGACAATCCCGAGGAGGGATGTCTGGTGATGAACCCTCCGTACAACCACCGCCTGAAGCAGGAGGACATGACGGAGATGTTCCGTGGCATCGGCACTAACCTGAAACGGAATTTCCCCGGCTGGAACGCGTGGCTGATCGGCCCCGACACGGAGGATTTCGACAATATCGGCCTGAAGCCGTCAATCAAGATTCCGTTGCTGAACGGCTCGCTGGAGTGTTCTCTGCGCGAGTATGTGCTGTTCGATGGCCGATACGACGACTTCCGCGCCGACGGAGGCTCGGTCAAGGATTTCGACGATGATTTCCGCCGCGACCGCGAGCCTAAGAAGATGCGCCGCATCTCAGACGATGAATGGAAGTCCGAGACGCGCAAGTTCGGCGACCATAAGCCCCAGCGCAAGCCTGGTCAGGACAAGAAGAAACAGGACCGTCAGGACAAGAGGGGAGGCTATGACCGCAACAGTTTCGCCAAGGGAGGCTATGACGACAATGGCTACGACAACGGCTACGACAACAGTTTTGACCGCAAGCCCAGCGGAGGTTATGACCGCGACCGCAAGCCCAGCGGAGGTTATGACCGCGACCGCAAGCCCA
>ERZ827108.1557-NODE-1557-length-29588-cov-36.172282_pt1 | contig 29588 bp, 16 predicted proteins | sample MGYA00519921_ERZ827108 | MGnify/ENA primary metagenome ERZ827108 (study PRJEB31778, sample SAMEA3449258) | human gut metagenome | biome: human gut; feature: human-associated habitat; material: faeces | place: United Kingdom | collected 2010/2012 ...
TGCGCCGCGACGGATGCGACAAACGCAGACCGGGGCTTACCGGTCCGCATAAGGTACGTCGTCTGGCTTTCTGTTAGTCCGCTTGCGCCTTGATGCACGGAACGGGTTCAGTGCGCTCGGCTTGTACGGACTTTGGATTAGTCCGCTTGCGCCTCGGCACCCAGAGCAAGCTCGGTGCGCTCGGCTTGTACGGACTTTGCGCAAAAGTAGGGCAAAATATTAATATAGCAAATAAAAATTTTGTTTTTCCTCAAAAAAATTAACAAATTGAACTAAAAAGCACATCTTTTGTAAACCTTAGTATACATTTTTACGTGAATTGAGCAACTTTACAAATGTTTTCAATATGCCTGAAATGTCGTCCGGAATGCCTGAATGGTCGGTTTTTATCGTCGAAACGGGCTGATACGGGTACTTTTGTTTCTTGTGTCCCTATTTTGGCTGTTCCGCCCCGCCGGAGATTTTAACATAATTTGCTTTCGGGCGAAAAATGTATTATCTTTGTAGTGCGGAAGCGCAGAGGACGGCATGTGCCGCCCTTTTTTTGTTTGTTCAGGCCGGCTTCCAGCGAGATTTTCCGCCGTGGAAGGATTTCCCGGGTGCCTTGTAGTTTTCCGTACATGCCATGTAGTTGTGACTGTCCCTATATGTAGGAAAAACTACATGGCATGTACGCGCTCCCGATTGTACACGAAAGTTAAAAATGTTAATGTCAAAAGTGGACGGACGGACGCTTTTCGCGGCTTTTCTCCCTGCAACGGACGACGGGGAGGGGGACGACGTGCCCTACTTTTGCGCAAAGTATAAGCATGTTGCGGAAAACCGGCCGGTTTCTTCGCTCATGTTTTGGTACGTACCAAAGACTGATGCGTAAGCGGATATCCGCTTACGCCGGGGCTTGGGCCAAGCCCCGGAACAATCGGGCGATGTGCCTCTCCGGCGGGCGCGCGACGAAGCGGAAGGCTGACGGAGGACTTTCAGATGACGGTGGCGGCCGATTTTCCACGACTGAGGCGGGAAAGACGGCCGGCCGGGAGAACATAACGGACACACAATGTTTAATTTAACGGTTATATTTATGAACAAAAAGTTAGTGCTTTTGGGAACCGCGCTGCTGCTCTGCGCCGGCCCGGCTTCCGCTCAGAAGCGCGTGACGGGTCGCGTGCTCGACTCGGCCGGCCAGCCCGTAGAAGGCGCCAGTGTGCGCGTCGAGGGTGGCAAAGGCGTCGCCATCACCGACGAGAAGGGCAACTTCACGCTGCAGAGCGTGCCCGCTTCGGCCAAGCATCTGAAGGTGACGTACATCGGTAAGCTTCCGCAGACGGTGTCCATCGCCGGCAACGTGCGGGTGGTGATGCAGGACAACGAGAACATGCTCGACGAGGCCATCGTCGTGGGTTACGGTACGGTGAAGAAAGGCGACTTTACCGGTTCGGTATCGGCCGTGAAAGGCAAGGAACTGGAGAAACTGCAGGTGTCGAACGTGTCGAAAGCGCTCGAAGGCGCCATGCCGGGCGTGCAGCTCACGTCGAGCACGGGCCAGCCGGGCTCAAGGGCCAACATCTACGTGCGCGGTATAGGTTCCATCAACGCCAACTCGGCACCGCTCATCATCGTGGACGGCGCTCCGTATGAGGGAAGTCTCAATACGCTGAACCCTAACGACATCGAAAGCATCAACCTGCAGAAGGACGCTTCGGCCACCAGTATCTACGGTGCGCGCGGCTCGAACGGTATTCTTTACATCACCACGAAGAAGGGCCGCCCGGGCAAGACGCGCGTGAGCGTGGATGCCAAGTGGGGCTGGAACGACCGCGGTGTGTCGCCTTACGAGACCGTGAAGGGCGAGGGCGACTTCTATGAACTGATGTGGGAAAGCATCTACAACCGGCAGAAGAACCAGCTGGGCATGTCGGAACTGGATGCCCGCATCTTTGCCTCGCAGAACCTGGTAAAGGAACTGGGTAACTACAACACGTTCAACGTGGCGGACAACGCGCTGATTGACCCGATGACGGGACGCATCACGCCGGGCGCCGCGCTGCTGTGGCACGAGGACTGGTCGGAAGAGCCGTTCGTGAAGGGCTTGCGCCAGGAATATAACGTGAACGTGAGCGGCGGTAACGACCGGACGAGTTATTACATGTCGTTCAACTATCTGAACGATAAGTCGTACGTGCGCAACTCGGACTTCGACCGCATGTCGGGCCGTCTGAAACTGGACCACCAGGCTTTCGAATGGCTGGGACTGGGCGCCAACGTGAACTATTCGCGCACGAAGACCAACGGCCTGTCCATGACGTCGGGCAAGGCTTCGAACCTCTTCGCCTTCTCGCAATACATCGCCCCCATCTATCCTGTTTACCGGCACGGTGCCGACGGCAGTCTGGTGCTGGACGAAAGCGGCAACCCGCAGTTCGACCTCGGCAACCAGGACGGCCGCACGCGTCTGTACTCGCTGACGCGCAACCCGATGGTGGAAATCTTCAACAACACGAACGAGACGCTGACCGACGCGCTCGGCATACGCGGCTACGCCGACGTGAAGCTGCCGCTCAAGGGGCTTACGTTCCACGCCGACCTGGCCATGGACAACTTCGCCTCATACGGCGACCGGTTCAGCGCACCCATCACGCCCGACGCCGCCACGGTGAACGGCTACGGTACGAAGACTTCGAGCCGCACGCACGTCATCAACCTCACCCAGCGGCTTAACTACGAGCGTGAGTTCGCCAAGAAACACAACGTGAGCCTCATGGCCGCGCACGAGACGAAGTCGGAAAACGGCAAGGGACTGGCCGCATACCGCTCGCAGTTCTACCTGCCCGAAAACAACTTCTCCTACTCGCTGACCAACCAGGCAGACCCCGCTTCGTCTGATGACAGCTACCACTTGGAGAGTTATCTGGGCCGCGCCGAGTATAGTTATGACCACCGTTACAGTCTTTCGGCCACGTTCCGCCGCGACGGTTCGAGCATGTTCGCGCCCGAACGCCGCTGGGGTAACTTCTGGTCGGTGGGCGCCGCCTGGAACATGGGCGAGGAAGTATGGTTCAAGTCGGCTCTCGGCCGCGTGGTGAACGACGCCAAGCTGAAAGTGAGCTACGGTACGCAGGGTAACGACGGTATCCTCGACTCTGACGGCTACCGCATCTATGCTCCTTACCTCGACCACTATACAATCGAAAACTCGGGTACTGCCGAGTCGCCGGAGTTCAGTGTCGTGCGCAGCTATCGCGGTAACCGCGACATCACCTGGGAGAAGAGCAAGACGTTCAACGTAGGTATCGAGGCCGGTCTCTTCGGACGGCGCCTCACATTCGAGTTCGACTACTTCGTAAAGAACACGGACGACATGCTCGGATGGCACACGCTGCCGCTTTCGGGAGGCGAACCCAATCGTATCCTCACGAACGAACAGGCCATGCGCAACACCGGCGTCGAACTGATGCTGAACGGCGTGCTGTGGCAGAGCAAGGACATCCGCTGGACGGCCACGCTGAACCTCACACACTACAAGAACGAACTGACACGCCTGCAGAACGGACGCCCGGCCGAGGGCTACCAGAGCGGAAACTACTGGCGCAAGAAAGGAGGCTCGCTCTACGACTGGTATATGGTACGCTACGCCGGCGTGGATGCCCAGACAGGTGATGCCTTGTACTACACTGACGTGGAAGAGACCGACGACGAAGGCAACACTTACACGGTCATCGGCACGACTACCGACGCCAGCACGGCCACTAAATACCAGCTCGGCAAATCTTCCCTGCCCAAGGTTTACGGCGGTCTCAGCACGACGTTCGAAGGATTCGGCTTCGACCTGACCGTATCCACGGCCTTCTCCATCGGAGGATACACCTACGACAGCAGCTATTCCTCGCTGATGGCCGGAGGCAACGGACAGACTTTCTCGACGGACATCTACAAGCGCTGGCAAAAGCCCGGCGACGTGACAGATGTACCCCGCCTCGAAGGAGGTAGCTTCCGCCCGACGGGAGGTGTCACGAACGACCGCTTCCTCATCCGTTCGGACTACTTCTCCGTACGTAACGTGATGCTGGGATATACACTCCCGCAGAGCCTGACGCAGCATGTGCCCGGCTTAGCCTCGGTCCGCGTCTACGCAGTCGGCGACAACCTCTTCCTCGGCTCCAAGCGAAAGGGTCTCGACCCGCGTCAGAGCATCAACGGAGCGGTAGATACGAACTCCTACTCCGCACTGCGCACCATCTCGTTCGGCGTCAGCGTGAACTTCTGAGCCTCGGCCGGAAAATGTCACGCAACGAATGCGGAACAGATGCTACAAAACACATAACGAATCAACAGAAACAAGAAAATGAAAGTAACTAAATATTTGTTGTTCCTCTTGCTCGGCGGCTCGCTCGTATCCTGCGGCGAAGACTTCCTGACCGACATGCCTTCGGAAAGCGCCACGCTCGACCAGATTGAGGACCAAGCCAACAAGAACCCGGAGAAAGTGCTGGCCAGCCAGATTAACGGTTGCTACACGAACTGGAATCTGGGCACAGGCATCAACCAAGACAACATCAACGGGCACATGTCCGTAGGTTTCGGGGGCATCATGATGCTTTCCGACGCCATGAGCAACGACGTCTCGCTGGCTTTGGGCGACGGAGACCCTTGGTACTTCGACCACACGCTCGACTATTTCCAGCAGGAGTATGTCCGTGCAGGCTGGCCCTGGAGTATTTTCTACACTGTCATCAATGCGGCCAACGATGTCATCTATGTGGTGGACCGTGACAAAACTACCGACGCCGGACGCTACATCCTCGGACAGGCACTGGCCTTCCGCGGCATCTCGCACGCCTACCTCGCGCAGTTCTATCAGAAGACCTACGCCGACGGAGACAACAAGGAGCTGCCGGGTGTACCCTTGCGCCTGAGCGAAAAGGAGACCAGCATCGCGGGACGCGCGCCGCTGAAGACCGTCTTCGCACAAGCCGAACAGGACCTGCTCGATGCCATCGAACTACTCGACGGCTACCAGCGCCCGGACAAGACCACCATCGACAAGAGCGTGGCACAGGGTCTGCTCTCGCGCGTCTATCTCGTGATGAACCGCTGGGCGGACGCCGCAACCATGGCCCACGAGGCACGCCAGGGCTACCAGCTCAACACGGCACAGCAGGCAGCCGAATGGAACTACCAGGATCTGACCAACAGCGAGGCCATGTGGGGCTTCGACCCGACGGACAGCAACAAGCTCCTCTATGCCAGCTTCGCCTCGTGGCGCAGCATCGACGGACCGGGCTATGCCGGCTACCAGGTAGGTGCCATCCAGCTCATCGACGCCGCCCTCTACAAGTCCATTCCCGCCAACGACGCGCGCAAGGAACTCTTTGTGGCGCCGGGCGAAAGCATCCCCATGGGCGGGGGCGCCGAAATACCGGAATATGCCAACCTGAAATTCCTCTTCGTGCCGCAGTGGCTGGGCGACGTAATATATATGCGTGCGGCCGAGATGTATCTCAACGAGGCCGAAGGCCTGCTCAAGTCGGGCAACAAGACGGGAGCCGACGCCGTGATGGCTGAATTCATGCCCAACCGCGTGGAAGGATGGACGGCACCGCTGGGCGGCTTCAACGAAGCACAGATTTACACGCAGCGCCGTATAGAACTGTGGGGCGAAGGCTTCGGCTACTTCGACTGCCGCCGCCTCAAGCAGGACCTTGTACGCAACTACGAGGGTACGAACGAGCCTGCCGGAACACGGGTGAACATCCCGTACAACGCAGTGAACTGGACCTACCAACTGCCACTGAGCGAGGTACGCGACAACGACGAAATCTCCGAAGAAGACCAGAACCCCGGACAGTGACAAGCCGGACAGCGTGAGGCACGGGCCTTCCGTGCGGACAGGCCCGCCTCACCGCCACGGCCAACATCGTATCACATAAAAAAACAACAAAGACATGCAATTCAAGACAACCATCAAGACGCTCGCGCTCTGTCTTGCCACAGCGGCCCTCGCGGCCTGCGGCGAAGACCTGGAGAAGGACGACTACGACAGACCGTCCTTCTCGGGACAGAACCTGCCCACCGTCACCACCGGCGCGATCATAGAAAACCTGGGCACGCAGGTAACGGCCGAAATCGAGGCTACGGCACCCGAGGGAACGCCTGTCACCGAAGCGGGCATCGTCATCGGCACCACCGAAACGTTCAGTCTGACGGACGAAGGCAGTCTCGTGGTCAAGGGAGACCTCGACGCAGCCGGCAAGTCCGAAATTACGGTGCAGAATCTCTCGACCGGCAGCACCTATTACTATAAGGCCTACGCCCTCACCGCCGGCGGCATCGCCTACGGCGAGACGAAGTCGTTCGTATGTTCCGTCATGGAGCGTGTGGAAGACGTCTACGTAGACTTTACCGACCCTGCCGCAGCCGATGCCTTCACCACGGTGGCCCTGCTCGGCGCGGAAGGCGGACAGGCGCCCAAGTTCCACGACCTCTCGCCCATCGGACTGCGCGGGTTGTACGGCTACGTGTCCACCATCTTCGACACCGACATCCTGTTCAGCCAGATGAGCGGCCGTTACGCAGGCGATACCGACAACCTCATCACCTACGCCGCCGACTTCAGCGGCAAGTCGGGCGTGGAGGTGACCTTTGAGCTGCTCCGCATGGGCGTTCCGTTCGGAGCGGCCCAGACATCGCCGTTCGAAGTGTACGTTTCCGACCAACCCGTCACCACGCCCGCCGAACTGGCCGCCGCCACCCTTGTCGGCAACGGGCAGATGGGCGCCGAAGACCAGATTGACGACTACACGTTCCTCATTCCGCGCGCCTTCAACAAGCCGTGCTACGTGTCGCTCCGCATCAAGGCCGACACCACGAACTACGGCCTCGCGCTCATCGGACTGGGCACAAGCTCCATGTATCCGGTCAGCGAGGAATAATCCCGCACACCACACTCTTTAACGCTCCCTCCTGACGCGCGACACGCCGCCGGGAGGGAGCGTCGTTCATGTACGGCCGCACGGTTGCCCGCAACGGTTTCCGCCACCCCTTCCGGCCCGTTTTTCCCGCCATTTGCGAGGGCTAAACCAAGGCCTTTGCAAATCACTGATACACAAAGGGGAAAACTATCATAGGGATAGTTTCAACTACAAGCCATGTAGTTCGAACTACAAGCCATGTAGTTTTTCCTACATGTACATATAGAAAATCCCGCCTGCCGGGACACTGTTCCGGAGGCTTCGGAAAGGCCATTCAATCCCCATGGCAGCGAGCCCGGACAGCGGCACCGGTCCTGCGGGAACAGGCTGCCGCCCGACCGTCCCCGCAGGACACCGGCTGATTTTCAACGAAAAATTTGGCAACATGGGAAATAAGGCTTATCTTTGCCGCAGAAACATACACGGAAACGGCGAAAAAGAAAGGATTCCCGCCACAGGAAGGGCTCGGAATTCTTTCCGCTTTTTACCGTCCCGTACCATTTGAAAAACAATACTACAACCACACCCGAATTATGGCATACATGACACAAGAGGGCTACGACAAAATGGTGGCCCAACTCAGACACATGGAATCTATCGAGCGCCCAGCAGCCTCGGCAGCCATTGCCGAAGCGCGCGACAAGGGCGACCTGAGCGAAAACAGCGAATATGACGCCGCCAAAGAGGCACAGGGTATGCTCGAGATGAAGATAAACAACCTGAAAGCGGCCATCGCCGAGGCCAAAATCATCGACGCAAGCAAGCTGCGCAGCGACATCGTGCAGATTCTCTCCACGGTGGAGATGAAGAACACCAAGAACGGAATGGTCATGAAGTACACCATCGTCAGCGAGAGCGAGGCCAACCTGCGCGAAGGCAAGATTTCGTCCACCACACCCATAGCCCAGGGACTGCTGGGCCGCAAGATAGGCGACATCGTGGACGTGAAAATCCCGCAAGGCACCATCAGCCTCGAAATTCTCAACATCACCGTCGGCTGAAAACGCCGGCACAAGCGAACCGCACCATGACTATATTCAGCAAAATAGCGGCGGGCGAGATTCCGTCGTACAAGTGCGCCGAAGACGAACGCTTCTACGCTTTCTTAGACATCAACCCGCTGGCACAGGGCCATACGCTGGTCATACCCAGACGCGAGGTTGATTACTTCTTCGACCTCGAAGACGACGAACTGGCCGCCATGACCGTATTCGCCAAGCGCGTGGCACACGCCATAGGCAAGGCTTTCCCCTGCCGCAAGGTGGGCATGGCCGTGCTCGGCCTCGAGGTGAACCACGCCCACATCCATCTCGTGCCGCTCCGGACGGAGGGCGACATGGACTTCCGCAAGGAAAAGCTCAGCCTGTCCGCCGAAGAGATGGCCGAGACCGCACGACGCATACGCGCGGCTTTCGGAAAAGAATAACGGCAACGCACATGCCGCAACCTAACCCAAATCCCTCCCTGCGGAGCGTACGCCCCGGGGGCGGGATTTGCTTTTTACACACACTCCTCCCCCAACCTACGAAAAACATACCGCAATGAAACACCTGCTATCCGCCGCCCTGGCATCACTCTGCACGCTCCTGCCCGCCACGGCACAGAACGTCATTTGGTTCGACACCCCGACAAGCACGGCCGGACGCGCCGCCTGGTACGGCGGACACCCCGAACGCTTCGCCGACGGCCGCAAACCCATCGACGCCGGAGGCTTCAACGGCAACCCGGACCCCGAGTGGGAACGGCGCTCCCTGCCCATCGGCAACGGCAGCATAGGGGCCAACGTCATGGGCTCCGTCGCCACGGAACGCATCACGCTCAACGAAAAGACCCTGTGGCGCGGCGGGCCCGGCACGGCCAAGGGTGCGGCACACTACTGGGACATGAACAAGCAGTCGGCCCACTTGCTCGACGACATACGGCGGGCCTTCGCCGAAGGAGACCGCGACAAGGCCGCACGACTCACCTGGGAAAACTTCAACAGCAACGTCCCCTACGAAGCGACCGGCGAGCCGGAATTCCGTTTCGGCTCGTTCACCACGCTGGGCGAGCTTTACATCGAGACGGGCATAGACCCCGCCGCCGTCAGCGGCTACCGGCGCGAGCTTTCCCTCGACTCGGCCGTCGCCACCGTGAGCTTCGACGCCGGCGGAAGGCACTACGAGCGACGCGCCTTCATATCCTATCCCGACAACGTGCTGGCCCTGCGCTTCTCGGCCGACGGAAAGGGGCTGCAGAACCTGCGTCTCACGTACGGACATAACCCGCTGTCCGAAGGGACGGCGACCCCCGACGGCGCGAACGGCATCTGCTTCGACCGGCGCCTCGACAACAACGGCATGCACTACGTCATACGGTTGCGGGCACTGGCCAAAGGCGGAACGGTGAGCAATGCCGGCGGCACGCTGAGCATAGAGGGCGCCGACGAGGTCACTTTCCTGCTCACGGCCGATACGGACTACAAGCCCAATTACAGTCCCGCTTACGACGACCCCAAGGCCTACGTGGGTACAGACCCGGCCAAGACAACGGCCCGATGGATGAAACGGGCGGCGGGAAAAGGCTTCGACCGCCTCTTCAAGGCACACTACGCCGACTATGCCGCACTCTACGGCCGCGTCAAGTTCAATCTGAAAGGCAAATCCTCAGACCGGCCCACCGACAAGCGGCTCGCGGCCTACCGCCAAGGGGCCGAGGACCACGGACTGGAATCCCTGTACTACCAGTACGGACGTTATCTGCTCATCGCCTCTTCCCGCCCCGGCAACCTGCCGGCCAACCTGCAGGGCATCTGGCATAACAACGTGGACGGGCCTTGGCGCGTGGACTATCACAACAACATCAACCTCCAGATGAACTACTGGCCGGCACTGCCTGCGGGGCTGGCCGAATGCGCCGAGCCGCTGACGGACTTCATCCGCCTGCTCGAACAGCCCGGACGCCGTACCGCCAAAGCCTACTGGGGCGCACGGGGATGGGCGGCCGGCATCTCGGCCAACATCTTCGGCTTCACCGCGCCCCTCGAAGGGCAGGACATGGGCTGGAACTATAACCCGATGGCGGCTTCATGGCTGGCCACGCACCTGTGGGAGTATTACGACTTCACGCGCGACAGGGATTTCCTGCGCCACACGGCTTATCCGCTCATCAAGGGCTGCGCAGAATTCACCGAAGACTTCCTCTGGCACAAGCCCGACGGCACCTACACCGCCGCACCGAGCACCTCGCCCGAACACGGACCCATCGACGAAGGCACAACCTTCACCCACGCCGTCGCACGCGAGATTCTCCTGCAAGCCATCAAGGCCGCCGAAGTCCTGAACACCGACACGGAGGAAGCGGAACGCTGGCGCAAGGTGCTGAACGGCATCGCGCCCTACCGCATAGGCCGCTACGGGCAACTGCTCGAATGGAGCGAAGACATAGATGACCCGGACGACAAACACCGCCACGTGAACCACCTCTTCGGACTGCATCCGGGACACACCATATCGCCGCTGGCCACGCCCGAACTGGCCGAAGCGGCGCGCGTCGTGCTCAACCACCGCGGCGACGGGGCGACAGGATGGAGCATGGGCTGGAAACTCAACCAGTGGGCACGCCTGCACGACGGCAACCGCTCATACAAACTCTACGGCAACCTGCTCAAGAACGGCACAGCCGACAACCTGTGGGACATACATCCGCCCTTCCAGATAGACGGTAACTTCGGCGGAACGGCAGGCGTCACCGAGATGCTCCTGCAAAGCCACGCCGACTGTCTGCACCTGCTGCCCGCCCTGCCCGACGCATGGCCCGAAGGCAGCATCACGGGACTGCGCGCACGCGGAAACTTCGGAGTGGACCTGCACTGGGCGGACGGACGCCTTACAAAGGCGGTCATCGTCTCCGGCTCGGGCGGAAAATGCGCCGTACGCTACGGCGACGAAACCCTCTCCTTCGACACCAAGCGCGGGAAACGCTACACCGTCGTCCTTTCCGAGGGAAAACTCCGTCTGAAATAACGCTTCGTAAGTCATTGGACCACAGTACCCGAAACTATCATAGGGATAGTTTCAACTACAAGCCATGTAGTTCGAACTACATGGCTTGTAGTTTTTCTTACATGCACATGTAGTTTTCCGCACCTGCAGAGACCGTTTCCGGCAGCCCCTTTCCGGAGAAAAAAGAACAGGGATACGCGCCCCGGAAACGGGGTAAATCCGCAGCGCGCCGGACCGCGCAACCGCCATGCCGCATCCGGCCGGCAGCATCCGGCGACACCGGAAAAGGAACAAACCATCCGGCAAAAAGTAAAAAAGTGGTGTTCGTTCTTTGCCGGAATTGCAGAAATTCCTATCTTTGCAGCGCAAACCGACAGAAAGGTCTGCGTTCGGACTTGTAGCTCAGTTGGTTAGAGCAACAGACTCATAATCTGGAGGTCATAGGTTCAAGCCCTATCTGGTCCACCGAACAAAACACCGCAACCCGCAGAAAGACAAATGCAGCGTTGCGGTGTTTTGTTTTTTATCTACACGTCCGGACAAGTTACATACGGGGACGGACCGTTCATACACAGCCACTTGCGACGAAACGGCGGACGGTGCGCACCATGCCGGGAAGGACGGACACCACGTCAGAAGTCCAGACTGCGGCGACGCTTCTCGCGCTCACGGCCCTCCTTGGTCTTTTTCGCATCGAAGTGATAGGTGAAGGAAAGATAGGCATAGTGATGAATGGTCTCCTGCTGCATCTCCTCACGCTCGTTGGCCGTCGCCTCACACCAGTACCACTTGTTGCGGTTCAGGATGTCGTCCAGTTCAAGCCGCAGCAAGCCCTTGCCGCGCAGCACCTTCCAGTCCACGGATGCCGACCAGACGGGACGGCACTTGTTCATCGCGCTCATGGCATAGCCCCGGTAGCCACGGAGTTCGAGACCGGTGGAAAAAGTGAACTGACGCCATTTGCGGCCGGCCTCCAAGGCCACCTCGTAATCGGTCAGGCGGTCGTCGTGTGCGGCCGACGACGAACTTTCGCGACACCGCAGCTCGTAAACACCCGACAGGGAGAGACTGGTTTTGTCGTTCTCGAACGAGACGCGGGGCTTCCCGACAAAACGCAGGTCGTGCGAACGCTCGAGCCTGAACCCGTCGGCGGCAGCCGTGGCGGCGAGGAAGCCGTAAGCCGTCCCCGACGACACGGAACACTCGTTGCGCAGCCGGACATAGTCGCCCGCCGCCTGCTCATAGGCCAGCGAGCCCGTCCAGGTGTTCCCGCCGCGCACATTCGCCCAGGTCGTCGTGTAACCTCCCGTCTCCGCGTTGTAGAGATAGACGGACGAAATCGGAGACGACGTCCGCTGCCACCCGACCTTGGCCGTGAAACTGCGCTGATGCTTCACGGAGTTGCCCACCAGCTTCAACGAGGCGGCATGCACGTGACCGTCGTCCAGCAGAGGATTGCCACGCGTCACCATCAGCGGGTCGGTGTCGTCCACATAGCCGATGGTGTTGAGCAGGTCGGCCTCGTCCGTGCGATACGACCAGTCGGCCTCGACGGCCATGCTCCGGCTGATTTTCCAGCGTGCGGTAATCGCCGGTGTCCATATCGTCTTGCGGTCCACCACGGCGGTATCCACGACGCCGCGCCTGTAAGCCAGCGCTTCGCGGGTGCGTTTCATTTCGAGCGAGGGCATCAGCGTGACGGAGCGCAGGTTGAGCGTACCCGAGAGCGTGGCACGGTGCACGTCCTCCGTCCTGTCCCGGCGGTACGAGTTGGCCGCGTCGCGCACCCCGTCGGGCAGTTCGGCGGGGATGGGGTCCGACTCGTCGTAACCGGGGAGCAGGTGCAGGAGGAAGCGGTCTTCCTTCCACAACCCGTCGGACCGCGAGAACTCATAACGGGCCTTGAGCAACACATGCCTGCCCCACCACTTGCTGTACGCCGCATGTGCGCCGGCGGTCAGCTCGTGCCACGGCGCACGTCCCAGTTCGGTGCTCCGGTCCTCGCGACCGTCCTCACGAAAATAGCGGATGTCGCGATGGGAAAGAGCATCGGAGCGCTCGTCGGTATGCCCCAGCGACAGGCCCGCCGACAATTCGCTCTTGTCCCTGAAATAATGGAACAGGGTGGCCCACAAATTCGTGCCGAAATGCTTCCGGCGGTCCGTTTCCCTGTACGAGGCGCGCGTGACCGGCACAACGGCCGTACCTGAAGCATCCGCGTCATCGAAAGCCGCGTCGAGCGGGGCATCGGAACGGTCGAAAGGATTACTGTCATAGACGGCCGAACGCTCGGCCTGCAGCCGGTCGCTGCGCTCATAGCCCAAAGAGAAATTGGCAAGGATGTGCGTCACGCTGTCCAGCTTCAACCACGCCGTAGCGTCGAACGACGGATTGACGGAATGCTTGTCGGTGTGCATGGCCGAAAGGCCGAACGTGCTGGCCGCATCGGGGAGCAGCGTCTCGCGGCTGCTCTCTTGACTGCCCCAGTCGTCGTTGTGCCCGGCCGAGGCACTGACGGCCACATAACTCTTCAACGGCTTGTCACCCTGCTTCCGCTCCCACTGACGTTTGTATCCGACGGAACCGAACAGCTGTTTGCCGTAAGGGTCCGTACTTCCCGAGCCGGTAGCATCGAAGGTTTTCATGAAATAGTTGCGGTTGATGTTTTCCCAGTTAAGGAAAGCCATGAGCGGGTCGTGGGTAGAAAGATAGTAGGTGTCGAGCCGGGCGAGATAGCCCTCGGAGGTCTGATAGGCGGCCTTCGCGTCGCCGTACCAACGGTCGAGGAAACCGGGCTTGACGGCGATGTCGAGCACGTAATCCTCATCCCCGTCGTCGCGCCCCGACTGCCGCTTGTGCTCACTCCCCTTGTTGTAAGCCTTGATGCGCTCCACGGCTTCGGCAGGCAGGCGATTGACGAGCAGGGAATTGTCGGCGAACATCTCTTCGCCGTTCATGAGCACGCGCACGGGCTTGTCCATCCAGTAAAGCTTGCCGTCGCGCTGCGTGACACCGGGCAACTGCTTGATAAGGTCGTCGAGGCGCGCGCCCTCTTCGAGGTAGAACGCTTCGGGATTGAACACGACGGTGTCACCCCTCATGACGAAGCGCTTGGCACGGGCCGTGACGACGGCAGACTTCAGAAAGACGTCGGAAGGCCGCAGGGCGAGGTCGCCGAGGTCGAGGGTATCCATTGTAGGCCCGGCCATGAAACTGCGTTTCAGCGGGTGATAGCCCACCAGCCCGGCCTCGAGGCGGCAATTGTCTCCGGAAATCTGCACGGTAAAGCGTCCGAGGCTGTCCACGCCAAAGGTGGAAAAGCGGGTACAGTTGTCATATTCCTGTACGACGCGGGCCACGACTTCGGGCAGCGGCTCACGCGTCTGCGCATCCACGAAACGCCCCTTCACCACATCGGCCGCGACCGGCAAGAAGGCGGACAGGAAGAGCAGGACAAGCGAAAGGAGAAAGCGGAACCGGGGACAGGAAATGTAATTCATCAGACAATAATAAAGAGCGCGCGGGTATGCCCGTGCGGGCCTGCACGTGCGCGAGGTTATGCCTGCAAATTTATGATTTTATAACGATAAGAACAAATTCGGGGGGTAAATACTTAAAAGATGTTATAGGCTAAGAAACGCCTCTCCGCACCTTCGGCGGCCGGACGGCCATCCCCCGTTCCGGACAAGGGAGGACCGCCATGCGGGCTGTCCGGAAAGCAGCGGAAGAAGGCAGGAAAACGGCCTTTGCAACCATCTGGTGTGCAATTGATTACGACAAGCAAAAACTATCATAGGGATAGTTTCAACTACAAGCCATGTAGTTCGAACTACATGGCTTGTAGTTTTTCGTACATGTGCATGTAAAAATATCCGTCCTACATGTACGGAAAAACAGAAGCCGGTCCGCGATGCTCTTCCACCTTGTCCGTGGCAACACATCCACGCCACTATCCAAATAAGCACATTCAAACATGCTTATTTGGAATTTAGAAGTTATCACGTTTACATTCAGATAATTATAAAGGTAAAATAAAAGAACACACATGCTTTTCCGCACCTGTTTTTCCTTATTTTACCAACTATATGCCTGCAAAAGACACTGCAAACCGGCATTTGCGACAAAACAAGGCGGGAAAGGCGGAAGCCAAACGCAGAACAAGGAGAAAAGACCTGCCTATCTGGTAAAATTTGCTTATTTCCACCAGAAGCAGGAAAATAAGCAAATTTCATCCATCTTATTTTTACAAAAATCGGTATATTTACACCGTCAAACCACATCTATTCGTAACATGGAATACACGGAACTATTGGAAAAGCAAATCGTAGGAAGACTGAAAATAGACAATCCTTGGTGGTTGGAAAACTGTGTCCCGGATTTTTTTACCCGAATGTCTCCACGCCTATATATAAAAAACTTCATGCCATTGGTACAAGAAACAGAACTACGCCGGGCACTGATACTTATGGGTCCCCGTAGAGTAGGCAAAACCGTCATGATGTTTCACACCATTGAGCAGCTGATTGAAAGTGGCGTACCGTCTCAAAACATTATCTATATATCCGTGGAAACGCCCATCTACAACAAAATCCATTTGGAAACACTTTATACGCTGGCTTGCCAGACGTTAAAGAAGTCTCCCACGCAGGAACAAATGTTTGTATTCTTTGACGAAATCCAATACCTCAAAGACTGGGAAGTGGCACTCAAGTCTTTGGTGGACACCTACCGTAATGTAAAATTCGTAGCCTCGGGCTCGGCAGCCGCAGAACTGAAGAAAAAAAGCGATGAAAGCGGTGCGGGCCGCTTTACGGACTTCAACTTGCCACCACTGACCTTCTACGAATACATACATCTGAAAGGATATTCCAATATCATGCTTCCTCGCACCATCAACTGGGCGGGAAAGGAGCTACAGACGTACGGAACCATCGACATACAACATCTCAACGAACTTTTCATCGACTACATCAATTACGGCGGATACCCGGAGGTGGTTTTTTCCGAAAAGATACGCGAAAATCCCGGGCAATTCATCCGTCACGACATCATTGACAAAGTTCTGCTCCGCGACTTACCAAGCCTTTATGGTATCAACGATGTACAGGAACTCAATTCCCTATTCACAATGATAGCATACCACTCGGGCGGACAATTCTCCTACGAAAGCCTATCTAAAGAATCAGGAGTGAAGAAAGAGACTCTAAAGAAATACATCAACTATCTTGAAGCGGCATTTCTCATCAAAGTGGTGCGTCGAACTGATGATACCGCAAAGCATTATCGACGGGAAACGCAATTCAAGATATATCTTACGAACCCCTCACTCAGATGTGCGCTGTTCCAGCCTATCAATGAACAGGACGGAGAAATAGGCGACATGGTGGAAACCGCGGTCTTTGCACAATGGATACCACGGCAAAGCGATTCTATCAGATATGCCAATTGGCGACAAGGTAAGCAACAGGGCGAAGTAGATATAGTCGGTCTCGACACCGGCCGTCTGAAACCGGGATGGGCAGTAGAGATAAAATGGACTGACCGCTATTTTGAACGCCCCGGAGAGCTGGTCTCGTTAAAATATTTCATGGAAAAGAACAGCTTGGACCACGCCATAGTCACCACCATCGGCAAGGAAGGAAACTTTAATACGGACAACATAAACCTTTTGTTCATCCCTGTTGCCTGTTATGCCTATTCTGTGGGCGAAAACACAATGAAACATGCTCCTGCCTCATGCGGTTTCTAAAAGTACGCCCCTATCAAGTTCCAAATAAGCACATTCAAACATGCTTATTTGGAACTTAGGCGTTATTACACTCACATTCAAACAATTATAAAGGTAAAATAAGAGAACGCACATGCTTTTCCGCACCTGTTTTTCCTTATTTTACCGGCAAAAAGCCTGCAAAAGGCACTGCAAGACGACATTAGCCGGCGCAAATGCCGCATGGAGGCGGGACTACCCTCCCGGCAGAGATAAACAAATGCCTTCAGGCAAAGCGCAACCGCCGGCGGCCGGTGCTGAAAAGGCGGCGGAGAGGGCGAAAAACCGGCACGCGAGTTTTTTTCTCCTTATATATAATGTGTAGGCGCGCTTTTTTTCCTACTTTTGCGGCTGAAAATAAAAAAGAACGTTCAGCAAGCATGCAAAAGAACTTAGTCATAGTCGAGTCTCCCGCCAAAGCGAAAACCATAGAAAAGTTTCTCGGCGAAGACTTCAAGGTGATGTCGAGCTTCGGACACATCCGCGACCTGAAGAAAAAGGACTTCGGAATCGACTTAGCCACTTTCAAACCCGAATATGAGATTTCGGCCGACAAGACAAAGGTCGTCAGCGAACTGCGCGCACGGGCCAGAAAATCGGAAGCCGTCTGGCTGGCCTCCGATGAGGACCGCGAGGGAGAAGCCATATCCTGGCACCTCGCGGAAGTATTGGAACTGGACCCGAAAGAGACACGCCGCATCGTTTTCCACGAAATCACGAAACCGGCCATACTCAAGGCCATAGCGAATCCGCGCCACATCGACCTGAACCTTGTGGACGCGCAACAGGCCCGCCGCGTGCTCGACCGTCTCGTGGGCTTCAAACTCTCGCCCGTACTCTGGCGCAAGGTACGTCCCAGCCTCTCGGCCGGACGCGTACAGAGCGTGGCCGTACGCCTCATCGTCGAACGCGAACGTGAGATAGAGAACTTCAAGAGCGAGGCCGCCTACCGCGTGACCGCCCTGTTCGAACTGCCGGATGCCGGCACGGAAGCCGCTGTCTTCAAGGCAGAACTCGGTACACGCTTCAAGACAAAAGCCGAGGCACGGGAATTTCTCGAAAGTTGCCGCGACGCGCGCTTCACCATAGCATCCGTGACGACGCGCCCCGCCAAGCGCACGCCCGCACCTCCGTTCACCACCTCGACACTCCAGCAGGAAGCCGCGCGCAAGCTGGGCTTCCCCGTCGCGCTGACCATGCGCGTAGCACAGGGGCTGTACGAAGCCGGTCTCATCACCTACATGCGTACCGACTCGGTGAATCTTTCGGAACTCTGTCTGCGGAGTTGCCGCGACGTCATCACCGCCCGCATGGGCGAAGCCTATCATCAGACGCGCCACTACCATACCCACTCCAAGGGAGCGCAGGAAGCGCACGAGGCCATCAGGCCTACCGACATGAACCGCGAGGCCATTGACGGCACCCAGCAGGAAAAACGCCTTTACGACCTCATCCGCAAGCGCACCATCGCCTGCCAGATGGCCGATGCGCAGCTGGAGAAGACAACAGCCGCCATCAACGTGTCGGGACGCGGGGAACAGTTCGTCGCATCCGGCGAGGTAGTCAAATTCGACGGCTTCCTGCGCGTCTACAAGGAGAGTCGTGAGGGCGAGAACGAGGCCGAAAGCGAAAGCCGCCTGCTGCCTCCGATGGAGGAAGGCCGTGAAGTGCTGCGGCAGGAGGTGGCCGCGCAACAGCGCTATACGCAACAGCCGGCGCGATATACGGAAGCATCGCTCGTACACAAGCTTGAGGAGCTGGGCATAGGACGCCCGTCCACCTATGCGCCGACCATATCCACCATACAGCAGCGCGAATACGTCGTCAAGGACGACAAGGAGGGCACACCGCGGCCCTACGACCTGCTGACCCTGCGCGGCGACAAACTGACGGACGAGACAAAGACCGAAAACGCCGGGGCGGAAAAAGGAAAACTCATCCCCACGGACATAGGCCTCGTAGTGAACGACTTTCTGCTGGCCAACTTCCCCGACATCATGGACTACAACTTCACGGCCAAGGTGGAGAAAGACTTTGACGAGGTGGCCGAGGGCCGAAAAGACTGGACGGCACTGATACGCTCGTTCTACGAGGACTTTGAACCCCAGGTCGAAAAAACACTGGCCGAGAAGACGGAACACAAAGTAGGTGAGCGCGAACTGGGTACGGACCCCGAAAGCGGAAAAACCGTCTCGGTCAAAATAGGCCGCTACGGGCCGATGGTACAAATAGGACAGGCGGGCGAAGAAGAGAAACCGCGCTTCGCCACCTTGGCTCCAGGACAAAGCATCGGCAGCATCACGCTCGCAGAAGCCTTGGAGCTGTTCCGGTTGCCGCGCACGGTGGGCGAATTCGAGGGAAACCCCGTCGTTATCAGCACCGGCCGCTTCGGACCTTACGTGCAGCACAACCGGAAATTCGTCTCGCTGGCCAAAGGCGAGGACCCGATGTCCGTAAGCCTGGAACGCGCCATAGAACTCATCGAGGCAAAACGAGAAGCCGAGGCCAAAAGTCACCTGAAACAGTTCGAGGAAGAACCGGAACTCGAAGTACGCAGCGGCCGCTACGGGCCTTACATCGCCTACAAGGGCAAAAACTACAAGATACCCAAGGCACAGGCTGACAAAGCCGCCGGCCTGTCGCTGGCGGAATGCCTGAAAATCGTAGAAGAAGAAGGCAAGAAACCGGCAAAAGCCACCCGCGCCCGCAAAAAATAAGGCCGCTGCCCGCTACCGCGGGGATAAACCGCACCAGCGGAAGCGTAAAAGCCGCCACATCCCATTCCAACAGAAACAAGAAGCATGAAATGTATCATCCTCCTCGGCTACATGTGCGCCGGAAAGACTACCGTCGGAAAAGCCCTCGGCAAGGCTCTCGGACGTACCTTCTACGACCTCGACTGGTACATTGAGGAGCGTTTTCACAAGAAAGTGCCGCAAATATTCGCCGAACAGGGCGAAGCACATTTCCGTGACTTGGAACGACGTATGCTCCGCGAAGTGGCGGAGTTCGAGAACATCGTGCTTTCGTGCGGCGGAGGAACGCCTTGCTTCCACAACAACATGGATTACATGAACTCCGTGGCCGAAACCTTCTATCTGAAGGCCTCCGCCGATACGCTTTGCCGCCACGTGGCCATGAGTCGCGGCGAGCGTCCCCTGCTCAAAGGCAAGTCGCCCGAAGAACTGAGGACCTTCATCACGGAACAGCTGGCAGCACGCGCACCTTTCTACGAACAGGCCGCACACATCATCGATATCAACGTGCTGGATACGTTTGACAAGATTAATGACATCGTAAACCTTATTATTAACGAAACAGAGCGTTAGCACACCCGGAAACGCGTGTCCCGGCACGCAACAGACACCGGATGCCGACCGAGAAGTCTTTCGCCAATGAGAAAATGGAGAATTGAAGATTCCGAAGAGCTTTACAACATCAAAGGATGGGGCGTCAGCTACTTCGGCATCAATGAAAAAGGCCACGCCTACGTTTCGCCCCGCAAAGACGGAGTGAAAATCGACTTGAAAGAAGTTGTGGACGACCTTGCCTCGCGCGACATTACCGCGCCTGTGCTTTTGCGCTTCCCCGACATCCTTGACAACCGCATAGAGAAGACCGCGGAGTGTTTTGCGCGCGCCGAAAAGGAATATAATTTCCAGGCCGAGCATTTTATCATCTACCCCATCAAGGTAAACCAGATGCGGCCCGTGGTGGAGGAAATCATCAGCCACGGAAAGAAGCACAACCTTGGCCTCGAAGCGGGCAGCAAGCCCGAGCTACACGCCGTTCTCGCGACGAATATGGACAGCGACAGCCTTATCATCTGCAACGGACACAAGGACCAGAACTTCATCGAGCTGGCTCTGCTCGCGCAGAAGATGGGTAAGCGCGTCTTCCTCGTCATCGAGAAACTGCCGGAACTGAAAATCATCGCACAGACAGCCGAGAAATTGGGCGTACGTCCCAATCTCGGCATACGAATCAAGTTGGCGACGAGCGGTTCGGGCAAGTGGGAGGAAAGCGGCGGCGACGCGTCGAAATTCGGCCTCAACTCGGCGGAACTTCTCGAGGCCCTGCACATGCTGGACGAGATGAACATGCGCGATTGCCTGTCACTCATCCATTTTCACATCGGCTCGCAAATCACAAAAATACGTCACATCTCCACAGCCCTGCGCGAGGGCGCACAGTTCTACGTGCAGTTGCACGCAATGGGCTTCGACATCAAGTTTGTGGACTGCGGCGGCGGACTGGGCGTGGACTACGACGGCACGCGCTCGAGCAATTCGGTCAGTTCCGTGAACTACTCCATACAGGAATACGTGAACGACTGCGTATATACCTTCGTGGACGCTGCCAACAAGAACAAAATCCCCCATCCCAATATCATCACCGAATGCGGCCGCTCGCTGACAGCGCATCACTCGGTCCTGATTCTCGATGTCATAGAGAGCGTGGCCGCTCCCCACATGCCCGAGGACTTCCAGCCTACGGAGAACGACCACCAGCTGGTACGCGACCTGACCGAGATATGGGACAAGCTCTCCACACGCTCCATGCTCGAGGACTGGCACGACGCGGAGGACATCCGGGAAGAGGCTCTCGACCTGTTCCGCCACGGCATCATCGACCTACGCACCCGAGCGCAAATCGAACGTATCTACTGGAGCATCTCGCATGAGATTTCGGAACTCGTACATCACCAAAAACACATCCCGGACGAGCTGAGAAAGCTTGACAGAATGATGTCAGAGAAATATTTCTGCAACTTCTCGCTCTTCCAGTCCATGCCCGACTCGTGGGGCGTGGACCAACTGTTCCCCATCATGCCCATCGAGCGGCTGGACGAGAAGCCTACGCGCTCGGCCACCCTGCAAGACATCACCTGCGACAGTGACGGGAAAATCGCAGCCTATGTCAATCACAACCAGCAGACGAGTTATCTGCCGCTGCACGCCATCCGTCCGGGCGAACACTATTATATAGGCGTATTCCTCGTGGGCGCGTACCAGGAGATACTGGGCAACATGCACAACCTCTTCGGTGACACCAACGCCGTGCACATATCGGTGGACGAGGACTCCTACGACATAGAAAAGACCATAGACGGCGAGACCGTGGCCGACGTGCTGGAGTACGTGCAATACGACCCGAAGCAACTGGTACGGCGTCTCGAAAGCTGGGTCAGCAAGGCGATAAAGGAAAACAGGATTACGCACGAAGAAGGCAAGGAGTTCATCTCGAACTACCGTGCGGGACTTTACGGTTACACGTACCTGGAATAGTCCGGAAGCCTTTCGGGAAAAGGCCGCACCGGTTGAAACCGAACAGAAAGGGAGCGAAATATGCCAGCAAGCATCCTTCGCTCCCTTTCCCGTGGGCTACCTATATCAATATGGTGTATGGCGAAAAAAATCAGAGGGGATAATCATCGAACGCATAGAGTTGCGTCGAAAGGTAACGTTCGCCCGTGTCGGGAAGCAGGGCCACGATGGTCTTTCCCTTGTTCTCGGGGCGGCGGGCCAGCTGCAACGCGGCGTGAAAAGCCGCGCCGGAGGATATTCCCGCCAGCACGCCCTCGCTGCGTGCCAACAGCCGGGACGCACGCAGGGCATCGTCGTCACTGACGGGCATCACGGCATCCACTACAGAGGCATCGTAGTTGGCAGGCACGAACCCCGCACCGATTCCCTGCAATCCGTGCTTGCCCGGCGCGTTGCCCGAAAGCACGGCCGACGTTTCCGGTTCGACGGCATATACCTGCACGTCGGGCTTCAATGCTTTCAGTCGGCGGCCTGTGCCGCTCACGGTCCCGCCGGTGCCCACTCCGGCCACGAATATGTCCACTCCGCCGGCCGTATCGGCCCATATTTCCTCGGCCGTCGTACGCTCGTGCGCGGCGGGATTGGCGGGATTTTCGAACTGCTGGGGGATGAACGAGCCGGGATGCGCGGCCTGCAGTTCCAGAGCCTTGGCAATGGCGCCCTTCATGCCTTCCGCACCGGGCGTCAATACCAGTTCCGCGCCCAAGGCCTTCAACAGGTTGCGCCGCTCCAGGCTCATTGTCTCGGGCATGGTCAGCAGCAACCGGTACCCCTTTACTGCCGCCACCCAGGCCAGTCCTATGCCCGTGTTTCCGCTGGTCGGTTCGATGATGATGCCGCCCGGACGCAACTTTCCCTCGCGTTCGGCCGTCTCAATCATGGCCAGGCCCACACGGTCCTTGACACTGCCGCCCGGATTGAAGCTTTCGAGTTTCACAAGTACGCGGGCGGCCAGCGCCTCACCCTTTTCGATGTTGCCGACTTCGAGCAACGGTGTATTTCCGACCAGTTCGGTCAGGCTACGGTAAATCTTTTCCATAGTTTCCTGTTTTAATTTGTTCCGGACCATACGTTCCCCGACCGCAAGCGCCTTTTCCTGTCGTCGGCCGCCGGTTTCCACTGACAAATGTACGGTTTCCGCACAACCGGAATAGGAGTACCTGCTGTTTTTTTCAGATTTTTTGCATCATAAAAAAGAGGAATGCAATGTCCGGATGGCAATCCGTGCCTGCCCGCCGCCGGAAGCCGGTAAGAAAAGCGCCACAAAGATTTCCTCACCGGACAACAAAAAACCGGAACCCTAAGGATTCCGGCTTTTGTTTGCTTTCTTTTCAATATCAGCCCAACTTGTTCACGTGGAGAGCGAGGCTTGACTTGATGTTAGCGGCCTTGTTCTTGTGGATAATATTGGTCTTGGCGAGCTTGTCCAACATCTTCTGCACCTTCGGCAGGAGTTCGGTGGCAGCTGCTTTGTCAGTCGTAGCGCGAAGCTTACGAACTGCGTTACGCATCGTCTTTGCGTAATATCTGTTGTGCAGTCTGCGAGTCGCCGTCTGACGAATTCTTTTTACAGATGATTTGTGGTTTGCCATTTTGTTCTTTTTGTTTTTTACTTTTGTAGTCCCTAGCGGAATCGAACCGCTCTTTAGAGAATGAAAATCTCTCGTCCTAACCGATAGACGAAGGGACCGTACCTTTCGTATGCCATCCGTGTCTCCTTTCGGGGCCGAATTGCGAGTGCAAAAGTAAGACTAAATTTTGTAACAGCAAAGGTTTCCCCTGTTTTTTTTGAAAAAAAGTTCGTTTTCACGGTCTTTGCACCGCCGGGACGTGTTTTTTTCGTAATTTAGAGGATGAAAATGGCGCGGGGATGCGCCGGAACACACCTTATTATATATATCAGGAAGGAAATGTTGCTGAAATCCCAGGGCATCGTGCTGCATACGCTGAAGTATAACGACGAGTCGATCATTGCCAACGTGCTGACCGAAGCGGCGGGCTGCGTTTCGTTCATGGTGCGCATATCGCGGTCGCCCCGCTGTGCCGTCCGCCACACGCTGTTCCACCCTTTGGCGCTGCTGGAACTGGAGTGGAACCACCAGGCGGGGACGACGGGCCTGCGGAGACCGAAGTCGGCACAGACAGCCGTACCCCTGACATCGCTGCCCTACGACCCGCACAAGACGGCCATGGCCCTCTTCCTCGCGGAATTCCTTCACTACGCCGTGCGCGACGAGTACGAGCCGGGGGCGCTGTTCCGCTACGTTTTCCGTTCCATAGAGTGGCTCGATGCCTGCCGCAAGGGATTTGCCAACTTCCATCTGGTGTTTCTGTTGCGCCTTTCGCGCTTTCTCGGCTTCGCACCCAATCTGGAGGAGATGCACACGGGCTACTGCTTTGACCTGCTCTCGGGCGACTTTGTCCCGGATGTCCCGGTCCACGGGCACTATGTGGCGGCGGCCGAGGCGGCGAAACTGCCGCTGCTGATGCGCATGAACTTCGGCACGATGCACGTGTTCCGCTTCTCGGGTGCGGAGCGCAGCCGCCTGCTGGAGCACATCAACGAGTATTACCGGCTTCACCTTCCGAACTTTCCCGAGCTGAAGTCACTCGCCGTGCTGAAATCGTTGTTCAGCAACGTCTGAGAGTCCGGCGGCCGGCAGCAACGCACCGCAACGGGCCGGTGACGCGCGTTTTTCACAGTTTTTTCGACAAAAAACGCACGGTCCCGGAAATCCGGCATTAACATTTTTAACTTTTGCGGCGGGAAAGAAAGGCGTACATGCCTTGTTGTTTCCCCTACATGCAGGGCCGGAAAATCCTACAAGGCATGTAATTTTTCCTACATGGCACTTACGAACAACCATCATAGGGACAGTTTGCCCCGGAACGGACCTGAAAGGTACGAAAAAGGGGCGGTTTCACGCCGTCCCTGCATTTCCATGCCACAAAGATACGACATTTTCCGCCCGAAAGCAAGAAATGTTAAAGCGGCCCTTGTGTACAGAATTGTATAAAAGTGTATAAAAACATTTACCGCCGTTCCGGTTTTCATTCCACGGAGAGACGTTCCGGCGGGCGGGATATTCTTTGCCGGACACGGAGACAACCGTTGTTTTTCCCGAAAAAAGGAATTGCCGCCACGCGGTTGTGCCGCGCGACAGCAATTCCTGTGAATCCAAGGCCCTGCCCCGCCCTGCCGGAACGGCTGAGGGGCGGGAGCAGGCCAAAGTCTTAACGTATTATCTTCTTGCCACCCCGGATGAAGACGCCGTGAGCGTCGGGCGAGAGCACCCTGCGTCCGCTCAGGTCGTAGACGGCATCCTGCTTCGCGCCGGTATGGACGCCGTCGATGCCGACAGGCACGTTTCCGACGTTCAGCAGCGCGTCCACGATGGTACCGCTGTTGGCGAGAATGCCGTTTGCTCCTGTACAGGTGCCGTCTGCGGCAATCTGTCCGCCGGCATCGACACTGTTCCAGTCGGTCTTGAAGCGGATGCGGTAGATGCCCGCCGTGGCAGGTGCGGTGAAGTCGGGACAAACGATGGTGTTGCCCGGGTTACGCGCCTGTCCGCTGAGGGTTTCGCCCAGCGAGTTCACGCCGGAAGCGTCGTCCGTGAAGGAACCGCTGTAGTAGAAGAAACTGACCAGGTCGGTGTTGCTCTGATCGGTATTGCCGTCGTTGAAACTGAACTGGCCGTCGTTCTCCAGGTCGATGTAGACATAGCCGTGCATCCATGTGCCGCCGTGTTTCAGCGTGACGCCGACAGTCTCGCCGGGCTCGCAGCCCAGCATCATCTCTTCATTTTCCGTCAGGTCCAGATAACGCTTCGTGGAAGAGTTTATGGTGAGCGTCTTGGACGCGCTTTCGGCCGGCGAGAAGGCAATCTCGGACAACGCACGGCCGTTGTTGGCTGCGCGGGAGATGTTCTTGTCGAAGTTGATGCTGTAAGGTTCGCGCACCTTCTCGGTAACGGTGACCTTGACGCTGGCAACGACTTCGCCGTTGCTCTGGGAGGTGGCCGTGATGAGGGCTTCGCCCGGCGCAATGCCCCTGACCAGACTGTTGTCCACGGTGGCCACTTCCTCGTTGTCGGAGGTCCACGTCAGCAACTTGTCGGTGGCATTGGCGGGAAGCACGGTGGCATTGACGGCGACGGTCGAACCTTCTTCCACGCTATATTCTTCCTTGTCGAAAGTAATGCCCGTGACGGCCACCACTTCCTTGCTGCTGTCCATGCCGTTGAACACGAACACGCTGCTGCCCGGCAGGGTGAGCGTCAGTTCGGCGTCGATGTCGATGGCCCGACCTTCGGCAAGCCCTTCAAGGGCATCCTGGCTGGCAAATGCCTTGCGCAGCGTGATGCTGCCCGTGATATTGGCGGGTATCTCCAATGCCTCGCGCAACGTCAGCGTGATGGTCTGACTTCCGTTGGCACCATTGCGCAGCGTGAAGCAGGACTTCTCGCCGTTCCAGGCACCCCAGCCGTAAATCTCGGCTTTCGAGCCGGTCCAGGGGTCACCTCCCACCCAGTGGGAGTCCATCAGGACGTCGGCATTGTCCTTCTGCCAACGGATGCACTCGGCCAGGTCGGCCCAGAGCTGGCCTCCGTTGATGCTGTTCATGAGGTCGTAGTCGTTATAAAGCTCTACCATGCCGCTACCGCAGGCAAAGGCGCAACGAAGCTCGTTGAGCACGTTCTTGTATTCGCGGGAGTTGCCGGCGGGAGGCCCGAACTTCGTCAAAATAAAGCCATGCGTCATCAAAGTGTTGATGGGGCAAATCGGGGAATTGGAGACGTAGTTCTGATGTACCAGATTGTCGCGGTAGGTTATCCAGTTCTCGCGGTTTACCGAGTTGTCACCGATTTCTCCATGGTCGTTTTCCTGACGCCATGTGGCATCGCTCACCTGATACCAGAAGGGAGAGGCCCACGTTCCGACGGTCGTGTTAAAGAAGATGTCTTCCTTGAGGTTCTCGCGGACATACTGTTCGAGGCGGATGATGCCTTCGGCGTTCTCATTGCCGGTGTCGCCGTTGTCGGGACCGACTGCGGAGAACTGGGCCGAGATGCCGTCGAACTTGAAGAAGTTGAACTGTCCCTGACCGTCGCGGTTCTGGTTCTTGACAAGGTTGTTGGCGGCCGTGAGGAAGACTTCGTAATAAGCAGGATTGGACAACTGCATACCGCCACGGTTCTCGCTGTTCCAATAACTGCGGCGGTAGTTTCCGCTTTGGCCATAACCGCCCACAGGACCGAGCCATGCGCCGCAACCGGCGTTCATCTGCGCCGCTTCATAGGCGATATCCCTCATTTCGTTGGGGAAGCCGGAATGGAATGTCCACGTACCGTAGTTGTCCCAGCCGTCGTCGATGACGAAGCTGGCAGGGCCTTCGCCGAACTTGTCATACATGTTGGTCTTCCACTGGGCCAGCACGTCGAGTACCTGGTCTGCGACCATGTTGTTCGGCTCGGAGCCGGGCGCGGCATTATTGCGGTTGATGTTCAGCTCGTACCAGCTGATATAACACGGGAAGGCGCGCCAAGGCACTGCGCGCTCGCGCTCGCTGTAAGCCAGGAACGAACGACGCTTCTGCGTCTTGTTGATGGCAGTCTCGGCCTGCTTGCCGTCTTGTGCGACGAGGCCCACCACGGCAGCCACCTTCCAGGTCTCGCCTGCGGCCAACATGGTATTACGGCTCCAACGGCCCTGAATATTCACGACATCGGCATTGATATCCACGCCTTCCTTGGCCTCATATACCTCCAACTTGAACTCGGCCGTGGAGGCGATGTCGCCCTCGCGGTTGTCGCAGAAGGCACGCACGTTAAAGTTGCCGTCATTGGGGGCGATGAAGGAGAAAGTGTTGTTCTCCTTGGCCGTACCCGTATATCCGTGGTGATAGTCACTGGCCACGACGGAAGAGTTCTGGTCCAACAGGTCGGCACCGTCCAGGTCGAAACGTCTGGCCCCGCTCTTGTAGGTAATGGTCAGCACGGCCTTCTGGTTTTTCTTCAGTTCGACGGGCTTGACCACGGTGTAGTAGCCCTTGTCCGCGCCTCCCACCTCGATGACACGGGCGGGCACGTCGGCAGCCGCCATCTGCGTCCAGGCATCGGCGGCAAGGGTCTCGGTGACGGGAGTGGAGAGCAGCGTCCAGCTGTCTTCGCCGGACTTGGCACCGACGGTGTTGTAAGCGGTAGGCGTCTCGAGACCGGCAAATATCTTGTCGCTCATGATAACCTTGCCGCGCGTGTTGCCGACCGTAGCGGGCTTGCTGCCGGCCGCGGCGGCGTCCACATTATAAGTCATGGCGATGACATCATACATGTCTACGTCGTCGATACCCGTCAGCTCCATCTCGGTACGCAGGTAATGGCTGCCGTCACGCAGCACGGCGCGCCACACGATGCGGATGTCCGACTCCTTATAAGTATAGGTATAGGTTGCCTCGAAGGCTTTTCCTGCGAAATGTTCGGCACCGCCGATTGCGTCGGCCTTGGCCGACAGGTCCTTGGCCTCGAAACTTTCGAGCTTCATCTGGCTTGCGGCCACCTTGTCGCCTGCGCCGAATCCGACGATGAAGGGTTCGGTCCCGGCCAACAGGTTAAGGGCGTTGCTACCCATGAAGTAGACGGCCTTGTCCGTCTTGAGGAAACTTGCAGCCAGCACATTGTTGTAGAGCGTATATACATTGTCTGCCTCCTCGCTGGCGGCTGCGCCCACTTCGTCCTGTTGTTTGGGATAGACCCAGGCGTTCGTGTACGTCGCGCTGGTGCGCAACTCGGGCATGTCATAATAGGAAACCGAAATGGTCTTGGCGGAATTGTCCACATCCACCACGGCAAATTTTCCTTGCTTCTGCGCGGCGACCACGTCCGCGGGGGTCAGCTGCCCGGTCACCGTGACAGTCTGTCCGTTGGTATAGGTCTGTCCGTTGATGGTGACGCTTTCGCCGTCGGCCAAGGTGATTGCGTAGGTGTTCATCACCACTTCGCTGAGCGTCCAACGGCTTCCGGCATCCGCAGAAGCGTTGTTCGACCACAGCCCCACGGTGACAGTGGTGTTGTCCAGGGGATTATCGTTGCCGACACCCTTGTACCAGTTCATGTACTTGTCCGCAACGGCTGTCGTATTGTAGGGAGCGAACTGGTAATAATCCACGTCCGACACGGTAACCTTGACGGCGTTCCACGAATTTGCCGAGGCTTTGTCGTCCACAAGCACGGCAAAATTTGTTTTGACCGAGTAACTTGCGGCTTTCTCGTAGGAAACCCACTTCTGCCGGTCAATGCTGTAAATGTAGAAAGCATCTGCCTTGGCCTCGTCGGCGAAGAAGGCAAACTTACCCGTGTTCCCCTCGGTCCGGGTCGGCGAGGTAAAGGACGTCATCCATACATTATTTCCGTTTTTCATCAGGAAAATGTGCTCCGGACTCGCCTCATCCGTCGAAGGGAGAATGGTTTCCGTTTGCCCCCAAGCCGCCAAGGTGTCTAGTCCTGAAAGATCTTGACTAAAGGGTTAAAGATTTTAACGGACAATG
>ERZ827108.1561-NODE-1561-length-29535-cov-11.736974_pt1 | contig 29535 bp, 28 predicted proteins | sample MGYA00519921_ERZ827108 | MGnify/ENA primary metagenome ERZ827108 (study PRJEB31778, sample SAMEA3449258) | human gut metagenome | biome: human gut; feature: human-associated habitat; material: faeces | place: United Kingdom | collected 2010/2012 ...
TTCAAGCTCTTTACTGCAATTGAGATTGCCATTGAGATTGCTTGCGGATTTTAGGTTTACATATGTACACTAAAAATCTGTGCATTATTTTGTACGGTTTGACTGGTCTTCTTTTGAGGGTCGCCAAACGCCATTGACCTTATCACGTCCGAATCTATAGCTGATTCCAAACAGCACATAGGCTGTATGGGCGTTGAATGTCTGCCGTATGGTATAGTCCGCGTACTGTTCCCTGGACCTTGTCCTGTTCCATCCGAAAATATCATTTGCCTTCAATTGCAGATTGAGGCGATTGTTCAGCAATGAATAGCGGAGCGAGAGGTTGAACAACTGGAAAGACCCGTAATTGATCAGGTTCTGCTGCCATGGGAAAAAGTGGGTAAACTGTACAGAGAATACCAGCGTCTTCGGTCTGTCAAGCATTATACTGGTTGACGCCTCAACCTTGCCCGACCAATCCACCATCCGCTTGATCCTGTAATCAGCCACATCGCTGCGAGACAATGTTCGGAACACCTCACCACCTGCCTTCATTTCCCATCTGTCGAAGAACGTGCGCTTGTAATTGGCATATAGACCTGTCTTGTTGGTGGACAGACAATTGTACGGTATTGTGCTTATCGAGCCGTTCTGATCGAATCTACGTATATAGCCAATGGCATCGGAAGCAAATGAGGTATAGAGCACGGCATAAAGTCCACCCGCTCCATAGTAATTAATCTCGGCATTGTTATAGACAGTCGGTTTAAGGGCCGGATTTCCGGCTGCATACTCGTCGGTGGTAGAATAATATCTGAACGGATTCAGTTCCCATAGGTTGGGCCGTCCCATACCCATGGAGTAACTGATGCTGAACGAGCCGATGCCACCTTTGTTCCATGATAGATTGATTGACGGAAACAGGTGCCCGTATTTATCCCGGTTGTTCAGGTGCATTGACTTTTGCTTTCCATTAGTCCATGTATATTCATATCGCAGTCCAACCTTACCCCAGAAACCATAGCCAAGACCGCGCGAAGCCGTAACATATGCGGCTGCTATGCGTTCCGAATAGGTAAAGACATTGGTTTCCCTACCCGGGGTTGAGACATTCATCCTGCTTCGCTGCAGGAAATTGTCAGAGGAATTAAGAATATCCGTATAGGCTATGCCGGTTTCCAACTGAACCAGACTGTATGGCAGTTTGAAATCCGCTTTTCCGCTATGGAAACGGTAAACTGTTTTTCCGTTCTCGTTCACCACATAATTCTCGTCGTTACGGCAATAAGTTGTCGTAATGTCGGACACTGTGGGGCTATGACGGTTGAAGTAGTTGTAGATCAACTGCATGGTTTCTCCTTTCCCCCCGAAATTCCAGTCGTAAAAGCCGGTAAGGGTCAACGCGGCATTAGGTTTTGATTTAGTTATGGTTTGCGACGATGATGTGTATCCTCCGTTATCAGTAAGGTTTGTTCCCTTGGTGGACACCGATTCGTAATCGTAATTTGCAATCACGCCAAGATTCATGCCAGGTGTGAACTTATATCTGAACAGAGCATTGAAACCAGCCTCCAACAAATGAGAGTTAGTCCGCGTCGAGGATATGCGGGATTTAGATCCATCCGAAAATGAATATTCCATATCATTGTCGTTGGTATTGTAATAGTTCGACACACTGGCGTCAAGCGACATATCGCACTTTCGTGTGGTGTGGCTTATGCTCCCGCTGAAATACTCGCGCAACCTATCGCCTTGGTTCAGCGAACCATACACACTTCCTTTGGTACCAAGTGTCTCATTATGTGTGGTGATTGAAATATACATCGCATCAGGCTCCGCAGCATATCGTGAAGGAGGCGTGGTCAGCAACTCTATTTTCTCAATATCCTCGGCGCACAGGGTCCGCAGACGCATCGCCATTGCCGATGCATCCAGTTCCATCAACAATCCGTCGATTATATAGCGGACGTTCCCTTTTCCGGCCACGGATACTGTTCCGTTATTAACGGATACACGAGGAATGCGGTCAAGGATGGATATGCCATCAAGGCCTTTGGCATAAGGATCGTTCTTCACAAGATATACCAGTTTTCCCTCCTGCTGCTTCATGACCGGGCGTTTAGCCACAACTACAACCTCATTGAGTTCAAGTTCTCGTTCCCGGCCTGAGGCTACGGAATCGTCGGTTTCCTGAGCGAGAAGGCACACAGGGAGAGCCGCCACTCCTAAGAGCAGCATACGGATGTTATTCATAATATGTTATTTATTGGTTATTTGAAGGCTTTCAATGACCCGCTGATAAAGAGATAACAGCCATCGTCTGCATCGTAACTGAGACCCACACAGATTTCCTCACCATTGTTGATGACCGTCATGGAGCGGAATCTTGTACCGTTGGAGATTAGGTCCTGCGAGCGAGTGGCCCTCGGCAGATCTTTCTCGAACAGTTTCGATACCTTGTTGAGGATACCTTTATTTTTGGTCACGGTGCAACCCCTGAAATACTTCTCCTGATTTTTTGAGATATTGAGCGAAACACTCGGATTTGTATTAAAGGATCCATTGAACATCTGCTCGACATGCAGGTTAGGGGCTTTGGCAGAAACTGCTAACGAAACCATCAATAGTATAAGGGTCAATATATATTTTTTCATGACGATTTGATTAATCATTTTTAGTTGTGAGAATTATATCTTTGGCTTTCATCATATGGTCGCGTTCTGTCTGGGAAGCATACTTCATAAGGGAATCCGCCTTTGCCATGGCCATATTTGTGGCGGCTACTGCCTCACTTCCATTCAGACGCTCACCATGACTATATGCTGCGATAAATACCGGGACATCCCCATTTGCAAGAGATGAGTCCTGAGCGGTGTGATTGAATAGACCGACGCTTACCGAAAACAATACGGCAACGGATGCAGCGACACTTACAGCCACTTTCCGGTTGAACTTGCCTTGTCTTTTCTTAGAGGATCTGTCTGTTGCCATAGGGATGGAGAGTCCCATCAGCACTCGCGCCTCATCTATGCAAGGTGAGGAATAAGGCAATCTTCCAAGCACATATTGCAGTTCAGTCTCTTCAAGAACAGTCAGTCTGCAGTCCATATACAGTCGGCAGAGTTGCTCGGTCTCCTGTAATGTCAATATGTATTCTTGCTCTTTCATCGGTCCAGTCTTTTGTGATTGTCACGAATCTTTTTCCTTGCCCGGCTCATGTTCATTCTGACAGCCTCCACCGACATGCCGAGGGTTTCCGCAATTGCATCATACTCCATTCCGTCATGCGTGACGAGCGTGTATATGCGTCTCTGAATATCCGTGAGTCCGGATGTAAGCAACGATTCGAGTTTCTCCATATCCTCAAACGAAGCGACATCGGCCACCAGCCTGTCGGAGTCGGTTGCGTCCAACGAAAAAGTCTTGGGCCTGCGTAGTCTGTCGATACAGACGTTCCTCAACACCGCGAACAGTTTGTTGCGGGCCTCGATTTCCGTTGCCGACTCCCCTTCTCCGTTTCTCCAAAGATTGAAGAATGTATCCTGAAGGGCATCCCTGGCATCCTCATCGTTTTTGAGGAATCCCAGAGCGCTTCTGTGCAGCTTGTCACGAAGTGCCAAGAACGAGGATGTCAGATTGTCTTTTTTCATTGATTACACTTTAGATACGGAAAACGACCTTAAACGTAACCGTTGAAGAAAAAAATTTTTGCATCTAACCGGAATCCTGATATGTGGGCATCGGGATATCCCGGTTCATGCCCGATAGGTAACCCTTTCTGATAACGTTTCAGCCACATTCCCGTCGATGTCAGTTTTTCGACTATGTAATATTCCGTGGTATCCCATAGATTGTCACTGTCGGGAGCGTACGAGAGCCTATTACAGTCCCGATAATGGTTACGAGCAGTGGAATGAGAATCTATGGACTCATAACAATTTTATTTCCTTAATGTTACTGAAAAAAGAAACTGACGTCCACGGAGCTGACGCTGGCTCTCGAATGACGAGAGCTGTGAGTAGGTGGTGTAGTGGTAACTCTTGGTGTTGAGTATGTTGGTCAGTGACGCGGCAAACTCCACCCTCTTGTTGAGCTGGAAGGTCAGTTTGGTGTCAAGCATCACTATGTTCTTATAATTATGTTCAGTCAGCTCGTTGCGGTAATGCTCGCCGCTGACGGTCCATTGCCACCTGCTGTGGGGAATGAAAGTCAGACTCAGCTCGTTCTCCATCGTCGAGAGCCACGACTCGCCCAGGCCGTTCATCGTCAGACGGCTGTCGGAATAAGATATCCGGCAGTCGAGGCTGAACCAGCGGCACGGACTGCCGTTGACCTTCCCTCCTACGCTCCAGCCGGCGCTGACCGAATTGACCGATTGCTGCTGCGAGAGCAGATGGGTCTCGCTGCGGCTGAACGAACCGTTGACATTACAGCTTCCCCGCATGAAGTCCAGGGTCTTGCCGATGCTGCCCATCGCCATGAGCGTCTTCCCGTCGTTCCTGGCGTCGGCATAGCTGTAGACCACATAGTCGCCGTAAAGCTGCTGTGCCATCGTATATGGAACGTGACTCCACGAATGCATCACCATGCCGTTGGCGAACAATCCGTGGCGGGTGTGTTTATAGCTGAAGCTTGCAGATACGTTCTGCGACGATGAGTTGTAGAAATCATCCACGCCGTTATTCAGAGTACGGTAGTTAGTCATTATGAGTCCGGGATGGATAAGGTTGAGATTCATCGGCGAGCGTCCGAGACCTCCATGTAATGTGCAGGAGAATCGGTTGTTCGGCTTCCAGTTGAAACCGAGCGACGGTGAGAAATACACCTCGTCATGGTCGGCAATCGCCTTGTCGAAATCATAGTGAGCATAACTTACAGGCAGGTTGAGCGATATGTTCACACGGCGCACCCAGTATTCAAACTTAGGAATGGCATATACGGTGAGATGGTTGGTGTTTACCACGTTTTCAGTCAGCCCCGGAAGTTCCTCCGGCAATTCAGGCAACTGCGAGTCCATAGAGCGGAGATAACCCTTTATGCCTCCTTCGAGGCTCAGGGTCACTCCCTTTATGTTGAAGGCATAGGCCGCGCTCTCATGGGTAAAGAAGGCATGGTCGGAGATATGCTGACGGAACAATTCTCCATTCAGCATTCCACATTCCAGATTCTGAGGCAGCGATTCCCATTCGTTCACGCTCTGGAAGGTTACAAGATGTTTACCCTTGAAGCGTTTTATCATCTTGAACTTGTTGCTGACATAATAATCCGGCAGCTTTGCAGACTGTCCGTTGGGCAAAGACCCGGTTGTGGCGAGGCTGACATCATCCCAGTCCATGTCTGTCTGGAGCGTGTTGTTGATGAACGCCGTCTTCCGGTTAAGCTCATAGATGAACCTGCCGCCAAGGGAGTGGCTGTGTTCCGTACCGCTCCGGTTTTCGGTGATTATGCTGTTCCCGTCGTCAAGAAAGTACGTGGTGATGTTGGAGGCGTCGGCAGTGACGCGGTTGAACGAATAGTCGATGTTGGCCTTGAACTCACCCCGGCCGAATTTCCACAGGCTGTTGGTCGATACGAGGAAGGAGCGGTTGAAAAGTGTCCGTTTATCGCTTAGCGACGGCACACCGGGCAGTCCGATGCCCACATACCGGCTTAATCCCGTGCCGCGCCTGTCGGCAAAGAAATCGGCGCCTGACGATGAAAGGTCCTCGCCGGTATTGTTGGCGCGCAGGGTGGTTATGTTCTGGAACCCGGGCATCACGGCCATGGCGAACAGCTCGCCGTCCCATACCGCGCCTTCGGGCTGCCACGACCAGCCCCCTCCGGCATCACCGTGGAAAGTCCACGTGGCTTTCGCCTTGTTTTTCAGCTTGAGGTTGATGGCCGCCTTGTCGGAAAAGGATATGCCGGACAGTACCTGCATCGGCTGATGGTTCTCCATCACCTCGACCGCGCCCACATCCTCATGGCTTATGCCGTTGGTGGCTATGCCGTATCTGCCTCCGAGAAGGTCTGAGCCTTCGATGTAGAACTTGTTGATGTCCTCGCCCTGATACTGGATCCTGCCGTTGCTGGCGACATCAATGCCGGGCATACGTTTCAATACATCTCCGATGGACCGGTCCTGCTGCTGGGCAAAACTGCCGACATTATAGGTGATTGTGTCGCCTTGTTCTCGTATGCGGTCAGCCTTGACTGTTACCTCCTTGAGCAAGGTGGTTCCCGGCTCCATATAGACGGTCAATGGAAAACTCACACTGTCAAGAGGAATGGACTGCCTGGCGAAGCTCATCATGGCGACTTCCAGACGACAGCCATTCACCGACGGCATAGTGATAGCGAAGCCTCCCTCAGACTTTGACGAGGCGAATTTCTTTATCTTCCCGTCCACCCCCTTGACAATGACCGATGCCCCGGCAAGAGGCTTATTGTTCTCCTTGTTAACTACCGTACCGGTCACATTAACCTGCGCTACGGCAAGCGCCGCAACAAACAGACAAATCATAAATATGTAAATTCGGTTCATAAGTCGTGCGGGTAATTTTCTTTCAACCTCTTACTGTCATAATTTATTTTCCATTTTCTGAGTTACCCAGGCAGTCCACTCGTCCACGTTATCAGTTAAAGATTGAGGATAATCAATCGGGATTATTATCTCAGGTGCAATACCGGTTTTGTCAATGCCTTTATCAGGAAGGCGACATGATCTGGCTGTAGGTATATATATCGAATATTTGCTATTTGGCAATGCGGTTTCCCTGACGGACGAATAATCCAGACATCCACCTGTATTTTCCTTTCCATAAATGGTTGTCCTATCGGAAATCCCCTTAGCCTGAATCAGCAACTCCTCTGTTGCCGAACCATTATTGGCATCAATTATGAAAGCCACTTTTCGAGGTTTCGTTCCACTATAGTCAGGCACTTCAATTTCAATATCCTCCTTATCAGTCAAAAGTACATACTGTGCGTGAGTATCGTTGTATTTATCCAAAATCATTTGAGCCTCAGGGAACTCAGACGCGGCCTGTCTTAAAAATTCTATATTATTTTCAGACATTCTGAATTCCACGCTCTTGGTAGTTCCGGAATGGTCGTACAATAAGGGCAGCAATGGATGCCAAATACGTTCATCACCACCACCATTGTAACGAACATCTATGATAAGATTCTCACAAGAGGATGTATTGAAATCTCCGATAGCGTTTTTGACCCATTCAACAGATACTGTTTCCCCATCGAAATCCGGCAAGCGCATCAGAAATGTCTTGGATGTGACAGGTTTTGCTATAGGTGCAGGAGAGTATGGATTTATCATTTGATATGGATGGAATTTTCTGCGTTCTGACATATATTTATAAGTTTCCCGATAATTTCCCATATCCAGACCGAGATGCCCGTCATCAAACCATGAATATAGGTACAGTACGGCATCATAGCCCGGTCTGTTCTGAGTCTCGATCTGATTTCTCAAGGTTGCAACTATTGAATCATATTGCTGTCGATTCGCCTCAGTAATCTTAGTTTCAAAACCGGCATAGCTCGATTCTAATTCATGAAGGGCAAACTCAAAATCTTCAAGATTTTGTGCTATGGAGCTATTGGACTGTTCAGTCTGCGCTACAATAGAGGTAACAACCATTACGCATAACAATGATATTATGATTCTTTTTCTCATTTGTTCTTGTTTTTATCAAAAGAATACATATTCGTGAATCAAAATCGTAAAATGCTCATTATAAGCCTGATTAAAGCAGGTTGCAACCAATTATCATAAGTCATGAGGATAATCGGTTTCCTCCTTATCGTAATTTACAATTCTCGGTTTGTTTTCATCAGGTGTCTCTTTGATATTCAAATTATAGGCGGCTCTAATTTTCGCAACAAAATTAGAGTGTTTATACCGCCACCAATTATTGAAAAACTTGTCGCGGGTCACATCGAAATAATCATCCGATTTCCTGTCCATGTAGATTCCCACTTCGCCAAGTCCGGTCTGCATTAAGCCAACACACTCAAATACATAATCTCTGCCAGTATCATAAGCTTCGAGAATAAGTCCGGGAAGACCGCCAAGTTTCCATGGACCTTCTTGAATCGGTATTTCGGGAGCGAACCACGCTGTCCATTTTCGCCCCCGGTAATCGGCAATGGCTTTGAAACACTGATATCCGATTATCTCTTTCGACTCATCCGATATTTCCCATTCAGGCAATTCAAGAGTTTCCTTATAGCGCCATGGAGTCATGTCGAAATAATCATTTTCAATAATTTGATTCTCAGAATATAGTTTATAAAGATACGACCTTTTATGTCCTCCGAGCGTAGCGAATACATTGGGGTTGCCTTTGTCCATTTCGTTCTTCATCATGCCCCAATAAGCATCAGGATTGGCTTTTGAAAGGGAATCCTGGTAAAATCTTCTCACATTGCAAAATACCGCTTTGCCTTTTCCTATCCTCAGCATCATCTCATCCTTGAAGAAAAGAGAATCGCGATGAAGCGTATCGTAAACCTCTGTCCGTGTATAATGCACTTCCAGTATCGCCGGTTCCGCATCTTTCACCCATTTGTCGGCGTAGGCTATCATTGAGGCGGATGCCACAAGAATGTATATTAGTAATCTTTTCATAATCATCTATAGTCTGTTTCAAGAAAATCATAGCCGCCGTCAAGTTCTTTTCGGGATTGGTTACGCACCTCTTCAACGGTTGTTTCTCTGCCGTTGACAAAAACCTTTGCGTTCGCAGGCAGATTCCCTCCTGCAATGTCGGCAAATGGATCCTGAAGGTGGCGGTACTTCCCCCGAAGGTATTTTTTGCGGTCTTCCTTATGGTACCAGTCATCCCGAACCATTCCGGGAATTTCCTGCTCGGTGGCCTCGATACCGTTCGCCGTAAACGAATGCATCCCCTGAGACTCCGTGGCCATAAGGATCAATCCCGGCAGTCCGGTAAATTTCCATGGACCGTCCTGAACCGGAATCTCCGGAGAGAACCATGCCGTCCAGTCGCGTCCATGATATGCAGTCCTGGCCATCATACATTCATACCCAAGGATAGTTTTCGTAGAATCGGCAACCACCTCCCATTGCATCTCAGAGAACGGCTCATGGTAAACGGCGAACTGGTCGCTGTAGTCATCATAAACCGTTACATCTTCTTTATCGAAATTCTTGAAGACATACATACTCACAGCCCGGTTAGGCACCTCGTCTCCCCTGCCGGCTTCCTCCAGCTGCGCAGCCATCGCTCCATAGGCCTGACACGCGGCTTCATCCTTTGAATTGATATCCATCCATAAAGCCATGGGATTGAAGAACATGGATTCCTGAGGACCGCTGAGCAGAATGTAATCATCCTTGCGAACCCGCTCGCCTGTTCTTACCTCATAATCATAACCGACCTTGATCTGCGCCTTTTGCGCATAAGAAGGGAAACACGACATTACCAGGATTAAAATAGAACCGTATCTACTCATGTGCATTATATTTGGCACAAAGTTAGGAATCTGTTCTGACATAAATCTCAACAAATGTTGAGAAATTCACAGGAAACACAATGAAGTTGTTTAAACTAATTTTAGTTTAAACAACTTCATTAGTAGAATGACGCAAAGATTGCGATTTTACAGATTATTTTGAATCGGCTATGGCCTTGTCGACACCCTTCTTGATGTTGGTGATGATGGCCGTGGAGGAATAGGTGGCACCCGAGACAGCGTCCGGAGTCATCTTGGCGGCCTGCTGCAGTGTCTTGCCTTCGTAGGATTTCAGCAGACCGGATTGTTCCACGCGCATGAAGAAACGCGGAGTCTCTCCGTTAGGCAACGGACGGATTGAGTCGATCACGCTGCCGGTGATGTAGATGTTCACCGGAACAGGACCGGCGAATCCCGAGACATCCTTGCACAGGTCTGTGGTGTTGACCACCATTTTCTCCCCACCGCGCTGTCTGTCGGAACTGCAGGCAAAACTCTGGCAGAACAGCAGAACAGCAGCACCGCAGGCCAGCATGCCTGTCGATACCGAAACCAAACGTCGCATCCGGGCGCTTACACACGCTTTACTTCTGTCATTTACGCTCATAATATCATGATTTATCGGTTATACTATCGGCCGGCGCCGGCTCGACCTTAGGCTTGGGACGTGCAGGCTTGCCTATGAGCCTCTGCGAATTGATCCTGTAGTAACGGGTGGAATCCAACGGCATCGGTTTCAGGATAATGGAATCCAGGAATACCGGCAGTTCATTGGCATTCTTGACCGAGAAATAACCGAATACCCTGGACACCTGTCGTGCGGTATCCGTCTGAACCGATATCTCAGGTCTTTTCTGGCCGCTGGTGCTACGGTTCACATACGCAATCTCGCCATCCCGGTATTCCACACCCAGGAGCATGGTTGATTCCGCGGTCTGACGCAGTTTCATGGTCCATTCCATCGACGAACCCTTTGCCAGATCGGAAGTCGGCAACGAGAACTCCAGGACACTGCTGCCCGAACCTTCCCATATCACCGCCGTACGCTTGTAAGGCCACATGTCGTCGATTGCTGTCTGCTGCTCCACGACTCCGCCCCCGGCCTTGGCCAGTTCCTTCTGACGTCGGGCCAGCTGACGGTTCACCTCGTCGTCCAGTTTGTAGTACTCGTCGATGTTGCGTCCGTACCAGTTCATGGTGGAATCGAATTCCTCGCGTGTCACACCATGCCGTTTCAGCACACCTGCGGTCATCCCGGCCTTCAGTTCCCTGTTGCCGTATTCACCTCCCGGCTGAGACTGGATGTAGGCCTCCGCCAATTCCATGTCGGCGACAACAGCCGCCATCTTGGAATTGGACAGGACCTTCTTGGGGCGGCGCACACAGCCCCCCGCCACGGCCAAAGCCATGGCAAGCAAAACCACTTCCGAAACTCTACGCCAACCCATCATATGTCAGTCTTTGCTCTTCTTGTCCTTCTCCGTCTTGAAAAGCTCGTTGTAGGCAATCCCGGTATCCTTGCTGTAGAAGAATATCAGCAACGCCACGCCCACACAGATAGCCGCGTCAGCAAGATTGAAGATGTAGGCGAAGAACTCATACTCCTTGCCTCCTACCCACGGCATCCATTCCGGCCAAGTAAACTCAAAGAACGGGAAGTACAGCATATCCACCACGCGCCCTTCGAACCATGTGGAATAACCGCCGTCAGGAGGAAACATCGCGGCCGTAGCGGGCGGATACGGATTGTCGAAGATAACTCCATAGAACATGCAGTCGATTATGTTGCCAGCGGCTCCGGCAGCGATCAGCGCCACGGCCACCAGGAATCCCTTCCGCAGGTCCGGAAGCCTGCACATCCTCACCAGTCCCCATATCAGAAAGGCCACAACCACGATGCGTCCGAAAGTCAGAACCAGTTTGTTCCACAATTCCATTCCGAACGCCATGCCGTTGTTCTCGATGAACTTCAGATGGAACCACGAGGTTATGGGCAAGTCCTCGCCCATGTAGAACGAGGTCTTGACCCATATCTTCAGCGCCTGGTCACAGACAATCACAGCGGCTATGACCGCAGTCACCAGCCACGCTGTCTGACGTGTCCTTGCGTCATCAATCACGTGTGACCCTTGCATTAATCTTGTTTCCGTCAATGTCGAGTTCAACCACATTGTCGCCCTGGAGGTTGTCTACAAGTACAACATCGTTCGCCAGCACCTGGTCGGCCAGATACTGTCCGAAACCTTCCAGTGCATCACGAACCTCAGGGACATCCTGCAGTTCCACGCGCACTCGGTCGGTTATATCGAACTGGCTGTCCTTGCGGATGTTCTGGATACGGTTCACCAGCTCGCGGGCCATACCCTCGTTGCGCAGCTCTGGAGTCACGGTCACGTCCAGGGCCACGGTCAGGTCGCCGTCGCTGGAAACCTGCCATCCTGGCACATCCTCGGCCGAAATCTCCACATCGTCAAGAGTCACAACAGGGGCGCCGGAAAGTTCGGCGAACGTGTACTGACCCTCGCGCTCCAGCTGCGCTATCTGTTTCTGGTCCATAGCCATGATGGCCTTGCCCAGATCCTTCATGATCTTACCGTAACGCGGGCCGAGTTTCTTGAAATCGGCCTTGATGCGTTTTACAAGACCGCTCTCCTCGTTGCTGACCAGTTTCAGTTCCTTGACGTTGACCTCGTTCAGGATTATATCCTTCACTGCCTCCAGGTCCTGACGCTGACGGTCGTCGGCCACGGGAATCAGCAACGTCTGCAGCGGCTGACGCACCTTCAGGCTCACCTTGCGGCGCAATGCCAGCACCGACGATGTGCTTGCCTGCGCCATACCCATCCGCACCTCCAGCGCGGCATCGATCAGAGCCGGATCACTGACGGGGAAATCGGCAAGATGCACGGAAGCATATCCGTCGCCCTCCATCGCAGGCGCTACAAGGTCGCCGTACAGACGGTCGCTGTAGAAAGGCGAGAAGGGAGCCATCAGCAACGCAACAGTCTTCAGACATTCGTACAGAGTCTGGTAGGCCGACAGTTTGTCGTTATCCATCTCCCCGGCCCAGAAACGGCGACGGTTCAGACGGACGAACCAGTTGGACAGATGGTCGTTGACGAACTCATCGATGGCTCGCGCGGCGCGGGTCGGCTCATAGTTGTCCAGGTTCTCCGTAACCTCGGCTATCAGCGAATTCAGGCGAGACAGAATCCAACGGTCAATCTCAGGACGCTCGGCGACAGGCACCTGAGCCTCCGCTCCGGTGAAACCGTCCACGTTTGCATACTGCGCGAAGAACTTGTATGTGTTGTACAGCGTGCCGAATAGTTTGCGGCTCACCTCGGCCACACCGGCCTCGTCATACTTCAGATTGTCCCACGGCGAGGAGTTGCTGATCATATACCAGCGCACGGGATCAACGCCGAATCGCTCGATGTTGTCGAACGGATTGATGGCGTTGCCGAGACGCTTGGACATCTTCTGGCCGTTCTTGTCCAGTACCAGACCGTTCGAGATCACTGCCTTGTAGGCCACGGAGTCGAACACCATTCCGGCGATTGCGTGAAGCGTGAAGAACCATCCGCGTGTCTGGTCCACACCCTCGGCGATGAAGTCGGCAGGATATACCTCGCCGTTGTCCAGCAGTTCCTTGTTCTCGAACGGATAGTGTATCTGCGCATAGGGCATCGCGCCCGAGTCGAACCATACGTCGATCAGATCCAGTTCGCGGTGCATCGGCTTGCCTGTGGGCGATACCAGCACGATGCGGTCCACATAGGGACGGTGCATGTCGATATGCTCATAGTTCTCGTCGCTCATGTCGCCGGGAACGAAACCTCCGGCCGTGACTGGATTCTCGGCCATGACACCTGCTGCGACGGCCTTGTCGATCTCTCGGCTCAGTTCCTCGTAACTGCCGATTATGATCTCCTCGGAGCCGTCCTCAGTGCGCCAGATGGGCAGCGGAGTACCCCAGTAGCGGGAGCGCGACAGGTTCCAGTCCTGGACGTTCTCCAGCCATTTGCCGAAACGGCCGGAGCCGGTCGACGCGGGTTTCCACTGGATGGTCTCGTTCAGTTCGATCAGACGGGCGCGTGCGTCCGGCGTGCGGATGAACCAGCTGTCCAATGGATAGTACAGGATAGGCTTGTCCGTACGCCAGCAGTGAGGGTAGTTGTGGACATGCTTCTCGGTGCGGAATGCCTTTCCTTCCTGCTTCAGTCCCACGCAGAGGTCAACGTTCAGGTCATCGGAAGTCGATGCCGCCTTCTCGTCGTATTTGCCTCCTACATTGAACCTGGGATCGTAAGCGTTCTTGACATATGCGCCGGCATGCCTGGAGTACAGGTCGGTATCTACGCATTTCTCCACAAACGCCTCGGCAAGTTCGTCGATCGGGAAGAAACGGCCCTTCAGATCCACCATCGGACGGGTCTCCCCTTTCCTGGTGATCAGGTACAGCGCAGGAATATTGGCCAGTTTGGCCACCTTGGCGTCATCGGCACCGAACGTGGGCGCGATGTGTACGATTCCGGTACCATCCTCAGTCGATACATAGTCACCGGGGATTACACGGAACGCCTCGTCGGCTATTTCCACGAAGGTGTAACGGTCCACGTTGTAGACTTTCTCGGGATGCATCTCGGCGTACTCGCGGACATAGGCCGGAGAATGGGAATCAACCTTCTCGGTGGGCTTTACCCATGGCATCAGCTGCTTGTAATGCATTCCCACAAGTTCCTGACCTGTCCATCGGCCTGCTATGCGGTAAGGCAGCAGTTTCACGCCCGGCTTCCATGCCTCCATGTCGGCTGTTGCGCCTTCCTTTTTGAAGTAAGCGTTCACCAGGTCCTCGCACATCACGACGGTGATCTTCTCGCCGGTGTAGGGGTTGTAGGTCTGCACGCCCACGTAATTGAACCGGGGACCGACGCAGAGCGCGGTGTTGGAGGGCAGTGTCCACGGAGTCGTGGTCCATGCCAGGAAGCAGGGACGTCCCCACTGAGTCATCTCCGGTTTCGGATCAGTGATGTCGAACATCACCGTGGCCGTCAGGTCCTTCACGTCACGGTAGCAGCCCGGCTGGTTCAGCTCATGGCTGCTCAGTCCGGTTCCGGCTGCGGGACTGTAGGGCTGGATGGTGTATCCCTTGTACAGGTATCCCTTGTCGTAAAGCTGCTTGAGAAGCCACCACAGGGTCTCCATATACTTAGATTCATATGTTATGTAGGGATGGTCCAGGTCCACCCAGTAACCCATCTTGTGGGTCAGGTCGGTCCATTCCTTGGTGTATTTCATCACCTCGCGGCGGCAGGCGGCGTTGTATTCCTCCACGCTGATCTTCTTGCCGATATCCTCCTTGGTGATTCCGAGGGTCTTCTCCACGCCGAGCTCCACGGGGAGTCCGTGGGTGTCCCATCCGGCCTTGCGCTTCACATGGAAGCCCTTCATGGTCTTGTAGCGGCATACTATGTCCTTGATGGTACGGGCCATGACGTGGTGGATGCCGGGCATGCCGTTTGCCGAGGGCGGTCCCTCGTAGAATACGAAGGTGGGCAGACCCTCGCGTTCCTTCATACTGCGCTCAAACAGGTTGTGAGCGTCCCAATCGCCGAGGACTTCCTTGTTGACGTCGCTCAGGTTGAGTTGGTTGCTGTATTCCTTGAATTTCTTCATCTTATAGTGATTTCCCTCGGTAATTTCAATGTTTTGTTCCTTTGGCACCCTTCGCGCCCTTGACGCCTCCACCCAGTGCGAAGATGTTGCTGTCGTAGGTGAAGGTCTTGCGGTCCTGCAGACGCTTGCGCTTCAAGGCCAGCTGCACCAGACGGTCCATCAGCTGCCCGAAAGTTATCCCCGACGCCTCCCACAGGTAGAAGCTCAGCGATCCCGGGATGGTGTTGATCTCGTTGACGTATATGCTGCCGTCCTTCTCGTCGATCATGACGTCCACACGGCTCACGCCATGGCAGCTCAGCACTCGGAAGGTCTCCCCCGCTATGTGGCGGATGCGCTCGCTGACCTCCTGGGGCAGGTCGGCCGGAATACGCTTGTCGCTGCTCTGCATTCCGGCGTCGGTCTTGGTGCCGCCCATGTACTTATCCTCGTAGCTCAGGAAGTCGCCGCTCTTGATCGGCTCCTCGCACACGCTGCTCTGATGCTCGTCGGCATCACCAAGTACGGAACAGTTGATCTCCTTGAGCTGCTCCACCATATGCTCCACGATGATACGCTCGGCGAACTTGCAGGCATTGTCGATTGCGGCGCCAAGTTCCTTGCGGTCGGCGGCCTTGCTGATTCCCACGCTGGAGCCAAGGTTGGCGGGCTTCACGATTACGGGATAGCCCAGTTTTTGCTCCACCTTGTTCATCAGCGACTCGCGGTCTTCCTGCCACTGGTGGTCGGTAAACCATACGTAGTCCACCACGGGAATGTCCTCGGAGCGGAGAATCATCTTCATGGTGATCTTGTCCATGCCGTTGGCCGATGATAGGGTGTCGCATCCTGCGAAAGGAATGCCGATAGTCTCCAGCACACCCTCGAAGATCCCGTCCTCGCCGTGCGTGCCGTGCAGAACGGGAATGGCCACATGCAACTCGGCCACAACAGGATTCTTCTTGCCGAACAGACCGCCGCCTACGTTGGCCTTGTACAGGTTGTAGTCGCCGTATTCCGGACGCATGTAGACCTCCTCGGATTCCGCCGTGAGCCTGTCCATGTCGCGATAGTTGCGTATATCCAGCAGCTTCGGGCCCGTGTACCATCGGCCCTGCTTGGAGATATACACCGGAATGATCTCGTATTTTTCCTTATTGAAGGCATTGATGGCCTGAAGGGCCGAAATCACCGAGATCTCGTGCTCCACCGACCGTCCGCCGAAAAATACCGCTACGTTGGTTTTCATCTTATTTATTTTTCCTAAATCTTTTTCTACAGGTATGGCAATATACATGCCTTTTTCAGGATGCCGGAACTCCGGCAACCCTTTAAATTGCAAAATTACAAAATCTTCCTTATATATCGCGTAATTTACACCTTTTTTTTGACTCTCCTCAGATTTCATGAACCATTTCTGTTTCATTTATGTTAAAAGTTGAAACATCAAGTTACTCAATTAAGGTATTAATAAGGTATAATTATGAGGTCAAACATAATAGAGGTCATCGCTGATGCGTTGAGAAAGGCGGGCCAGAGCTACAAGCCGGCCCTGCAGCCGGTGCCCGTCAGGAACAATCCCACCTTCGGGAAATGATTCCCCGCCGGCGCATGAGATAACCATAATCCGGAGAATTATGAGACATAGTCATCATCACCATGATGACACAGCGCAGCTGACGGACCTGCTGATGGCGCGCAACGCCAGGGAATCCGGACGCATTCGCCGAATAGTCATAACGGGATGTCTGCTTAACGCCTTCCTGATGGTCATGAAGCTGCTGGTCGGTTGGTTCGGCCACAGCGACGCCTTGATTGCCGACGGTTTCCATTCGTTGAACGATGTGGCCGTCGACATCGTCATGTTCATATTCATCGGCATCAGCTACCGAACAGCCAGCAGCAGCTACGCCTATGGCTACGGCAAGTACGAGACCCTGGCGTCGGTGCTGATATCATTGCTGATGATATTCATCGCCACAATGCTGTGCATCGAGGGAACCCGTACCGTCATCGGTTACGCCCATGGCCGGGAACTGGAGCATCCCGACATATGGACGGTGTTCGCAATCGTCATCGCCATCGTCACCAAGGAATGTCTGTACCGCTACTACACCCGTGCCGGACATGAGCTTGAATCCTCGGCATTGGAGGGTGCCGGATGGCATCACCGGCTGGATGCCATGTGCTCCATCGCGACATTGATCGGCGTTTCCTGCGCACATTTCCTCGGAGAGGGATTCCGGGTTCTTGACCCCTGTGTATCAATTCTAATCGGCCTTATGATCTACATTCCGGCGTTCCGCCTGCTGGTTCCGAGTTTCCTGGAGATGATGGAACATATGCTGCCAAAAGCCGAGGTGGAGAAGACCCGCGCCGCCATCATGTCGGTGCCCGGTGTGCTGGAACTTAAGACTCTCCGCGCACGCAAGGCCGGGCATTGCCGCATATTCGACATCACCATCCGCGTGGCGCCGGGCACCACCGTGGAGCAAGGCTCAGTGATTTCCGGCCAGATCGAACAGGCCCTGATCCACGCCTTCTGCGCCCACATCTTCGTGACCGTCGCCACCACCTCCAAATAAAACAGGAGACACAAAAAGTATCAGTTCTTGTTGTCACATGACATATTTATCTATCGGACAATGAGAACATAAGGACATAAGTTTTCATAAGAAGTCTATGAGTTATTATGAAAACTTATGTCCTTATGTTCTAATTTTCTGATTGGAAACGTAGGGTATAAATGCACAAACATTTTTATATTTGTACTACATCTCTTGAAAAAACGTTTATGTGTTATGAAGGAAATTTTGCAGTTTCTCAAGGAATTGAGGGAGAACAACAACCGCGAATGGTTCAATCAGAATAAGGATAGATACAAGGAGGTACGCCGCAAGGTGGAGGACTTGGCAAGCGAACTTATCACCGGACTGTCGGCAATCGAGCCCGAGGCGGCCAAGATGATGCCGTCCGACTGCCTGTACCGCATATACCGCGACACACGGTTCTCAAACGACAAGACACCATACAAGCAGCACATAGGAATCTACATCAATCCGTTCGGTGGCAAGAAAAGCCAGCTGTGCGGATACTACCTGCACATCGAGCCGGGCAACAGTTTCGTCGGCGGAGGCCTATGGTGCCCCCCTACGCAGATACTGAAGGCCGTGCGCCAGAGCATCTACGACAACATCGAGGAATATCTTGAGATAATCGAGAATACGGAGTTCAAGGCATTCTACCCTGTTGTGGGTGAAGATTTCCTGAAGACCGCCCCCAAAGGCTTCGACAAGAACTGGGAACATATCGAGCTTCTTAAGCCGAAATGCTTCACGGTCATGTCCGCCGTCAGCGACAGGACTCTCTGCGGCAAGGACGGCATGAAAAAAGTCGTCGAAGGTTTCCGTGTACAGAAACCGTTCAACGACTTTATCAACTTTATCTTCGAGGAAGATAAATCCCTGCCCCGGTTCTTCTGACCGGAGCGGGACTCTTACTTGCTGAATCGATATACCACGAAGGTCCGGGCCGGAACGGTCGCGGACCATTCTTTTGCCACATCAATGGGATAGGTGTTGGTCACCGGCTTTACGACGTCAGGATTATCAAGAGTGTTCTCGGCATCGTCATCGGCGTGAAGAGTGGTGACAACCACATTCTTTAATGGCTGTTTAGCCTTCAGGCCCTTGAAGTTGATGGTCAGCGGCTGGTCGGTCTCACCGACATTGGCAACCTTCACGATTATGTCCTTCCCTTCCGATACGGCAGATGCGAACAGACCGTTCTGGCCTTCCTGTCCTGCCACAGGCCTGCCGTCCATTGTCAGCGGCAGCACACGGTCGCCCTTGTTCATGCCGTAGAGCTGCTGCACATAGTAGCTGCCGGACTTCATGGAGCGGCTGTTGTCGAACCAGATCAGGTCCGGACGCCACTGCCAGCCCTCAACGTGCGCGAACAGAGGCGCATAGGTAGCCATCTCCACGATATCGGCATTACGCTCCAGACCCGTCATGAATGCAGCCTCCAGCAACGACGGATAGAAGTGGTTGTACTTCTTTCCCTTGCCGTGGCATGCGTACTCCCCGGCAAACACCTTCGGGCTCTTGCGGTCATAGTTGTCGTAACGCATCCCTTCGGCCAGGAACCATGTCTCGGGACGATAGAAATGCTCGTCCACCAGGTCGACCTTCAGACGCTTCATCTCCGGCCAGAGGTAATCGAAATCCTTGCCCTCGGAGTTGGGACCCGACGAGCCCACCACCTTGATCTCGGGATGTTTCTCGCGAAGCACCTTCACGAACGGCTCCAGACGGGTCACATACTGTGGCCCCCACTGCTCGTTGCCCACTCCAAGGTATTTCATGTTGAAAGGCGCGGGGTGACCCATGTCGGCACGGAGCTTGCCCCACTTGGTGTCCGTGCCTCCGTTGGCGAACTCGATCAGGTCAAGCGCGTCGTCGATGTACGGCTGCAGCGAGTCCAACGGAATGGACTCGTCCTGATGCCAGTTCTGATACTGGCATACCAGGCCCACGTTGATGATGGGAAGCGGCTCGGCGCCGAAATCCTCGGCCAGCTGGAAATACTCGTAGAATCCGAGACCGCCGGACTGATAATAGTCCGGGTAGAGACGGTGCGGGAATGTGTAGAGCCAGCGGTTCAGGTTGGTTGGACGGTTCTCCACCGGACCCACGGTGTTCTTCCACTGGTAGCGGTCGGGCACCTCGGTTCCCTCCACGATGCAACCGCCGGGGAAGCGGAACACACCGGGTTTCAGGTCGTAGAGAGCCTGTGCCAGGTCGTTGCGCATGCCGTTCTCGCGACCCTTCCATGTGTTGGCGGGGAACATGGAGATGTGCTCAATGTCGACGATTTTGTCGGGATGCACCAGGAACACGCGCAGCACTCCCCTGTCGCAACCGTCGTTAGGCTTCAGTTCGCATGAATATTTGGTCCATTCATTGGACTTGACGTCGAAGGTGTGGCTGGCATAGACCTGCGATTCCTTCATCGATGCGGGATCGCACAGTTCCACGCGAACCTTTGCTTCACCCTCCGGGGCCCGCAGGTAACATGAGAACTTATAGACGGAATCCTTATGGAAAGTCACGCCGAAGAATCCTTCGTTTTCCAGTCCGGTGTATTTGTCGTTATGACCGGAAGGCAGCAGACGGACGTAATGTGGATTGCGTTCGAACGGGCCGTCATCCTTCACCTCGATGTGTCCGAACGATGTCCATCCAAGCAGGGACTGCGGGAACTCGAAACTGCGGTTCTTCACCATTTCGGCGTAAAGGCCGCCGTCGGCCGCGTAGTTGATGTCCTCGAAGAAGATACCGTACATGGTATCCGGGACCTTGGCGCCGGGCTTGTTGACCTGCACCGTCAGCGTATTGCCGCCATAGGCGCCCGATGCCAATGTACACACGGCCAGGGCCGTCAGAATTGAGAGTCGATTCATGATCAGGTTTCTGATTATCTAATAGGTTAATATTCCTCACAAAATTAACAAAAAACTACTGTATCAGCAAATGAAGTTAATCCTTAATCAAGCACACAGGTGACAGACATCAAGTCTCGTCACCTGCAGTCTATATTATATATGAAATATTATTTCTTTATTTTGAATACAGGAGCTATCCTGTCCTTATGGTTAGCGGGAAGATCTATCTCCAGGCCGTTTCTGGTACGACGGAACGGCACCTTGCCGTGACCCAGCAGTTCGACCTTGCCGATTCTCTTTCCGAACAGTCCAGATTCCTGGGACAACGATTTTATGGTTATTGTCTGCGGCTTGTCGGAGTCCGGCCATTTCAATGCTGTGGCATAGAGATAGCGCGGCGTCTGAGTGAATCGTATCTCTTCCGACGAGGGATTCATGTATGAACCTTCGTTGAATCCCTGGGCGTTGATGGATATGTCGGAATCGGCAATCGGACCTTCTCCGAAAACTTTCCACGGACGCGTCGCATAGATGGCCTCTCCGTTGGTCTGCATCCAGTCTCGCAGTTCCAGCAGGATGGCATACTCCTTCTCGTCGAATGTACCGTCCGCACGCAACGGCACGCTCAACAGCAGATTGCCGTTCTTGCTGACCACATCCACAAGCATTCGTGCCACCTGAGCGGCCGATTTGTACCAGTTGTTCTCATATATGTCACGGTCATAATGCCAGCCGCCGATGCAGGTGCAGGTCTGCCAAGGAAGAGGCACCAGCTCGTTCGGTGCGCCACGCTCCACATCCCATGTAAGCGCCTTCTTCAGGGAATCCGGGAGGATCTTTCCTGTCATCACGGCTCGCTGTTTCCCATTGTTGACAGTAAGGGAATGGTTATACAGCGAGGCGGCGATCTTCAAGCCGGTATCGTCCACATTGTAGAACGGCGCCACCGTAACATCGAAATACAGGACATCCGGATTATACCGGTCGATTACATCGAGCGTGCGGTTCAGGAAATTCGTACGGAATTCCTGCGAAGGCTCGCAGACGCCGTTTTCCCATGCCCATTGGCGATGGATCATGCCGTCGGCCCATGTCCCCTCGCTCAGCGGATGGTTCTGCGCATATAGGTCCTGGGGGTCCAGTCCTTCCCACCATTTTCCTTTGCCATCCTTCTTAGTGAGCCAACCGTCGTACTTCACTCCCATCTTCTCACCGCCACGGTCATACCGGCGCGAGGGCTCATACCAGCTCCAGGCATGGTCGGCATGAAGGCTTACACCCAGCGGAAGTCCTACCTTCTTCGCAGCAGCGGCCCATTCGCCAAGTATATCGCGGTGTGCGCCGATATTCTTTGAATTCCACTTCTGGTATTTGCTGTCCCACAGGTCGAAATTGTCATGATGGTTGCCCAGGGCCATGAAATACTTCGCGCCTACCGACTTGTAGAACCTCAGCAATGAATCGGGATTCCATTTCTCGGCCTTGAAATCGGGAAGCACATCCTTGAAACCGTATTCCGAGGGATGCCCGTAGTTCTTGATATGCTCCTTGTACTGCTTGGAGCCTTCCTGATAGATGGAACGGGCGTTCCAGTCGCCGCTCTCCTCCACGCACTGTGGACCCCAGTGTGCCCAGATCCCGAACTTGGCGTCGCGGAACCATTCGGGACAGTCATACTGCCGAAGGCTTCCCCATGTAGGCTGATAGGGTCCGTCTGGCAGCGGCATGTCCTGGGAACAGATGGCCGTGCCTCCACCTATCACGGCCAATGCCAATAATAATGTCTTCTTATTCATATTTTACAGTTAGGTTAGGCTAAATGCTCGGCTGTCTTATCGACGCTGCAAAATTACTGATAATCATTCAATCCTGCATTCATATAATCGTGAAAATATAGCACAACATCGACATCTGGCGTAAATCATATATTTTAACACCGTTCGTTATCGCTCGCTAATACTTGGATACACCGACACATCCTGCTTCATCCAACCGAACATCGGCTGCTACCGCTGGATTATCCAGCCGTTGATGTTGCGTGTCTCCTTTGATATGTTCACGCCGACTTTCACCACAGGTTTCGGATTTAGGGAGTTCTGAAATGGCAAGGCATACTCCTTCTCGTTGATCTGCGCCAACGCCTCTTCAGATGTTAAGCCATACTTGAACTCCAGGATGTAGATGGCCTTCGGACCATCGATCACCATGTCCATTCGGCCATACGACGTGCGGCGCTCCACGTCTACGTTCGCACCGACCAGACGCGCTATGATCAGGATGTCCTTCTGCCACTGGGACTCCTTGTCGGTGTGGCTCATGTAAGGTATCCCCGCCAGGAACGACTGCAGTTCATGCATGAAGCCATCGATGTCATCGTCATCGATGAAGTCCCTCAGAGAATCCACGAAACTGTCGGTACGGCCCGTATCCCATTTCTTGACGGCTTCCACAAGATTCTTGAAGAATCCCGTCCGCACCTCCGCGTTGGGATAGCCCAGGACAAACGACTGCCGCCTCATGTTGTAGGACTTGATCGTAAGGTAGCCGGTGTAGTAGCATGACAGAGCCAGATTGCTGCCCAACACGTCGCCGCTGCCCAGGGTGTCCATCTTCACGACCGTACCCTCCAGGTCCGGGGTCCCCCAGTCATGCTCCAGGAACTGCCTCACCAGGCGCGTAGGCGTGCCGGACTGGAACCAGTAATCACGTATAGACCTGTCGAACAGGGCATTGACCACACTGAACGGATTGTATACGTCAATCAGGTCCTCCGTGAAATGATAGCCGTCGTACTGAGCCTTAAGTTCCTGCAAAGTCTCTTCAAACGACCACTTGCGCCGCAGACCCAATTCCTCGATGCCCTCATGGAAATTACCTGTCAATTCCTGGGTGGTGATTCCGCATATCGCCGAATAATCCGGATGGAGCGATATGTCTTTCAAGTTGTTCAGGCCGCTGAACACGTTGATCTGTCCGATCTTGCCTACACCGGTCAAGAAAACGAACTTCAGGTAGTTCTCGTTTGCCTTCATCACGCCATAGAAATCATGGAGGATCCTGCGGTGTTCGGCCTCCACATCTTTATTATCGGCCACATCTATTATCGGCTTGTCATACTCATCGATTAGCACCACTACCTGTTGGCCGGTACGTTTGTACGCTTCCCTGATTATCTTGTTGAAACGTCGAACGGGAGACTCGTCAGGGTTCGGTTCCCCATATTCCTCCTCCCAATCAGACAGCACATCATTCAGCACGCCATACAGATCGCCCGGCTCGTTATAGCCTCCCTGCATGAAGTCCAGATGCAGTACGGGGTGCTTTGTCCATTCCTCCGGCTCCAGCCGGTCGATGTCTAAGCCGCGGAACAAATCGCGTTCTCCACGGAAGTAACATTCCATGGTTGAGATCAGCAGGCTCTTTCCGAACCGTCGGGGACGGCTCAGGAAAAAGTAACCACCCGGGTTGGCCAGTTCATGTATGTAGGCTGTCTTGTCAACGTACACATAGCCGTATTCCCGTATCTTACGGAAACTCTGTACATTCACCGGATATAGGATCTTTGCCATATTCAAGGTTTTAACGAATCAAATTACAAATATACGCAAAAATCGCGAGATTTTTACTCCGACAGAATAAATAATCAACGGATTTTACTTGGTTTGATTATCAAAATCTGTGGAATTAACTGGCTTTTGTTTGGCATGATTAACAAAAGCCGCGGAATTGGCTGGATGTCAATGTACTTTTTCTACAAATCCGGCGTTGAGATGTTTAGTAAAATCTATCTTAATAATTGCTAATTAGGGTGTTCAGTTCTATGTTCTCATTTTTTGAGACGAAATTTAAGTGCTACATGTCATAAGTTGCTGATACTCATCAAATGATTTATTGAATACTACGGCATTAAAAACTATGCTTTTTTTGATTCAAAAATCGGCTTACCTTATGATGGTATTGCTCTAATTTACAGAATATTGCAGATGATACCAGAACTAAAAAGTTGGAACATCAAACTGAACACCCTAATTGCTAATTATGTGTTTTTGTTCATGCTCCAGGAAAGACATCCCCGCGTTCAAGGATGCGATATACCGTGGACACCCCGACAAGAATGTCATACACAGGACCCTTGGCACGTTGATTATCCGGGATGCCGACAATTTCACCACAGTCACGCAACCGATGATTATGGATGACCGGCTGGTCTACGGAATCACGCAATACGCCAACGATGAAATCGTGTTTGTCCACGATGATGACGATCTGCCGCTTTTTGAGGATGAGGAAATGGACATGAGTGTACTTCCTCTCGGATTGCGGAAGGCCGCCGCTCTTGAAAGGGCAATTCATCTTGAAAATGTGCAACGATACGGACTTGAGGATGTCGCGTCCACCACAAACCGGTATTTCCCCAAGAATCCGCGAACCGCATATGACAGAGCCCGGCGCAAACAGAAGCTTTCGCAGACACGTTCCGGCCGCCTGTTGCTCAGCATCCTCGAATTCTTCGGTTGGTAAGACAATAGTAAATGGTTTCATGAACAGGTATATTCTATCAGTCGTGGTGACGAGTCTGATGGGCTGTATTTATGGCCGTGCCTATGATGGAGTGTCGAACTGGATGAGCCGTCTCAATGACGCAGCATATATTCATAAAGTCTCGATTCCGGGACCCACGACGCAGGAATCCCGTCCCGGCCTCTATATAGTGAAGGCCACATCCTCTGTCCGCAGCATAGTCTTCAAAAACATGTTATAAAACATTGTTAAACTTTAGCGAAATATTTGTTGTTTTCTCTAAAATTCTCTAAAAGTTAGTAACTTTGCATCACGATTAAGCTCATGGCGAAGCGTGTCCGATAGCTGCCGTTACAATAGTCGCTAATTCTCGATAATGGACACGCCTACCCTTCATTTTTTATAGAAATTATGAGCAATGAATTACTTCCTCCAATAAGAATTGCTGTTCTAATCGATGGCGGTTTCTTTGTTAAACGTTTCAATACTTTATTCAATAAGTATAGAAAACTTAATGGAGAACAAGTTGCTGAACGCCTGTATGCAATGGCTCATCAACATATAGGAAAACGGAACATCCTTTATAGAATATTTTATTATGACTGTTTGCCATTAGGCAAAAAAGCACACAATCCCATTACCAAGCGAACTGTGGATTTCAGTAAAACTCCAGAATATAAGTTTCGCATGGAACTTATGAATGCCCTTAAACAAAAGAGAAAAGTGGCTCTGAGAGTGGGCACATTAAAAGATAATGGCAATTGGTAGATACGACCTGCCGTGACACAAGACCTTCTAAGAGGCAAAATGACATTAGCAGATCTTAAAGAGGAAGATGTATTCCTATCTGTTCGCCAGAAAGGAGTTGATATGAAAATCGGGATAGATATCGCATCATTAGCTCTAAAAAAATTTGTCGATCAGATTGTGTTATTCTCAGGGGATTCCGATTTCGTTCCCGCTGCAAAACTTGCCAGACGTGAAGGGATAGATTTTATCCTTGATCCTATGCAAGCACCTGTAGAACCTCAATTATCTGAACATCTAGATGGATTGAAATCCGTATTGCCATTTAGAAATAAGTCTCCTAAGAAAAGACAAATATAAATAATTAGGTAGGGTGTTCAGTTCTATGTTCTCATTTTTGAGACGAAATTTAAGTGCTACATGTCATAAGTTGCTGATACTCATCAAATGATTTATTGAATACTACGGCATTAAAAACTATGCTTTTTTTGATTCAAAAATCGGCTTACCTTATGATGGTATTGCTCTAATTTACAGAATATTGCAGATGATACCAGAGCTAAAAAGTTGGAACATCAAACTGAACACCCTAATAATTAGGTATCCCTTGAAATCTATTTCAAGGGACATTTTTTCGGAGCATAGCCGGTTGCTGGCTTTACCTCATCCAACATTTTGCGGACTGCAGGAACCAGGTCATTGCGGACATTATCGGCTGTCATGGTATGCGGGCCGTCGTAGTCGATGGCGGTAGAGTAATATTTCAGAAAAATATCCCGGAAATGGGCCAGGGTGTCCTTCGATCCGAACATACCCCATACCCGATCACGGTTGAATTCGTCATAGCAGTCGAACTGTTCTTGTTCCATGGCGGCGAACTCGCCGACAAGTTCCGGAGTGATCTCAAATCGCTGCTGCCCGTCCTGACGCGGCGATTTATATTCATGCTTGCCGATTCGTGGCTTCAGAAACTCTGTCATCTTAAAAAACGGACTGACAAGAATGGCCGGCACACGCGTGAACTGCACCAGTTGCTGTCCATAGAATGATCCGCAACTCGACCCGACAATCAAGTCGAATTGCTCACCATCGCACAAGTCCCGAAGCATAGCCATCGCATCATAAGGATGCAAGGAAATATCCGGAGCAACCACCTCGGCAGTCCCCTCCATTTCAATACGGAGTGTCCTCGCTATCTCGCACGCCCCGCTGGATGTGAACCCGTGCAGAAACAGTATCTTTTTCATAATCGATTCAGAGTCCATCTTTCCCTATGTATAGAACTACTGGCATCATCCTTTGACGGGTGGAAATATAACATTTTTGGAACTCTCCAACATCATTGAGAGCACCTTACGCTGAGAATCAGATAGCCTTGGCGTGGGCAATTTGCCATTACGTTCAGCTTCCTCAGTGAAGATTCGTGCATCCTCGCCCCAGAGTTCAGGGGATGTCTTAATTGTCATTGCCATATCAATATTTGGCTTAAATTACAAAGATATTACATTATAACTAATAATCCAAAGAAATAGATGTTAATGCCCTGTAAGTTTTTTCAATTCAGAGTTTTGTATATCATTCATACATAAATGTACATTTTCATCTATCTTCAACGTTGGAAGATAAAAGGTTTGATTATGTCAGAGGAGGAAATGAACAGTTATCAACTTACGTCGATGGAAGAGCCGGGCGATGAACGTATGGCTCAGATTATGCGTGAAGTCGCCGAAGATGCACGCCAAAGTACCCGTCGCGCTGTCGAACGAATGTCGGCCGAACTCATGGCAGCCACACTCTCTTCCCGTAGAAAAGTTGAAGAGATTGCTTCAAGACTCCATTTTGACGGCAGTGACCGGAATGGTAATCGTCCTGTTCTGATTGTAATTGCCGGACCTAACGGTTCGGGCAAGACAACCATGACTTCAAAAATCCTTCAACATGAATGGCGGGAGGGTATGGAGTATATAAATCCGGATAATGTAGCCCGTAACGTTTTTGGAGACTGGAATAACCAGGATGCCGTCCTGAAAGCCGCCAATTACTGCAATGAATGGCGTGAAAGATGCCTCACCCAGCACAAGAGCCTTATCTTCGAGACTGTCATGTCTGCACCTGATAAGGTTGACTATATCCTCCGGGCAAAGCAAGCAGGATTCCTGATCCATCTGTTCTTCATTTCCACTGAATCCCCCACTATCAATGCCGGGCGCGTGGCGAACCGAGTCCTAAATGGCGGCCACGATGTGCCGATTCAGAAAATCATATCCCGCTACCCCAAATCCATTGCCAACTGCGTGGCATTGGCACCATACATTGACCGACTATACATCTATGACAACTCCATCGAGAACGCCGAAGCCCGACTCTTATTCCGACTCAGCAACGGAGAACTCGCCAAACGTTATGTCAATGACCTTCCGGAATGGACTGCAATGATTAATCGAATGCAGTAATCCATTAAATACAAATACCAAAAAGATTGTAAAATTGAACTGTTTAAAAAAATAATTTATTCTTCCTAATAGTAAGGCCAACGACTGTCATAGAAACCTATTCCACGCTTATACTCCAATGGTTGATCTTTATAAAAATTTCTAATCCCAAATAATTCCTTCCATCTCAATATATATTCAAACTCCTGCCGTTTATTATAGTTTTCAGAAGAAAAATAACTCCAGATAAAAAAAATTGCTTCATACACTCTATTTTCTTTTACTATAAAACGGTATATACTTTTAGATGTGTCTAAAGTATACATTATTAATGTAGCATTATTAGTCGACACAATTGTTTCTTCACAATTAGTACAAGGAACCCCGTGCATTTGTATTGCTAAGTAGGGTGTTCAGTTCTATGTTCTCATTTTTGAGACGAAATTTAAGTGCTACATGTCATAAGTTGCTGATACTCATCAAATGATTTATTGAATACTACGGCATTAAAAACTATGCTTTTTTTGATTCAAAAATCGGCTTACCTTATGATGGTATTGCTCTAATTTACAGAATATTGCAGATGATACCAGAGCTAAAAAGTTGGAACATCAAACTGAACACCCTAATTGCTAAGTATACCTTAATAGGAGTCTTGGTTAAATCATTTTCGGTGCTATAAGTTAAATTCCTATCATAGAATGTATATGCTTCCATGAATATGCCCTTATTTATTTGTGATTTAAGCCAGCCCCATTCAGAATGGTTGTTGACGCTAAAATAAGATAATGAAAACAACCCCAATCTATAATCATGGCGATATCCTGAACGATCTGGCCTTAGAAAATACACATAATCATCGTTGATTGAATGTATGTACTTTTTATATTGTTGATCATATATAGACTGTACAGCAGAGTCATAATCATGATACATAGTGCGAAAGGCTGAATAAAATGTTATAATGAAACGATCATCTATATTCCGCATTATTTCAATCAGCGACATTTTTACAACATCCGGGAAAACGACTTTATATCCATTATTTTGCTGAATATTCCATTTCACAGCACTCTTTCTTGGAATATATCCGATAAATTTTCCATTACAGAGATTATATTCAATACTAATATCAACAGAATCATCCAGATGTATCTTATCGGTAATTGTTTTTCGTAGTTCAATTGATATTTCGGCACTACGAAAGTTAGGGAATATTTCGGAACACTGCCAAACTTCCGTGGATGAATTTTTCAGATTCAGCCGAAAATGCGT
>ERZ827108.1565-NODE-1565-length-29470-cov-29.460887_pt1 | contig 29470 bp, 26 predicted proteins | sample MGYA00519921_ERZ827108 | MGnify/ENA primary metagenome ERZ827108 (study PRJEB31778, sample SAMEA3449258) | human gut metagenome | biome: human gut; feature: human-associated habitat; material: faeces | place: United Kingdom | collected 2010/2012 ...
CTCAAAAATGATGAAGCTATGCAAGTCAAAATTGCGTTTCGACTTTGACTTTAGGAAAAAAAAGTGGCTGACGATGGATGAAATAAATAGGAAGAGTCCGGTTAGATACTGGACTCTTCCTATTTATATATATGTGTGCTGTGCTCTTTCGCGTTTCTTTCGCCCGTCAAAGAAAGGTATGGGAAACCGGGATAGGACTTATTCTTCGTCCTCTCCTTGTTGTCTGTCGGTTGTTCCTTCTTGAGAAGGAAGGGTCTCGCCTAAGTAAACGCAATGGTAGCTTTGTCCTTTGGCGGACGGGAACTGGCTACGCAAATCGACATCCTGCCGGTTTTTCAGGTGGTCTATGATGCGGTCATAGCATTCCTGTGCGCTGCGAGCCTTTACTTGTGCCGAGAAAGTGGTGTCCTGATACTGGAATTTCGTAGTTCCGGGTATCTGTATGACGCGTTTGAAGACAATCGTTCCTTGATACCAACCTTCGCGTTCTTCAAGCAGCTGCGCCACTCTTGTGTCTTTCTTATTAATGACTTCCCCGTCCCCCGGTGCGTTGTTTACGTTCTTCCGGTTTGCCTTGAAGGCTTCCATACTGTCGGCGGAAGTCTTAATCAGTATGAAGTATACACGCGGACGCACCTTGTAGCGTTTAGGGTAAGGCATGTCACTTTCCACATAGTTGCGGATGTCAGCCACTAATTCTTCGGTAACATGAATGTCGGGAATGGAAGAAAGAAAATCAACCAGTTCTTCAATGCTGTATACTAAAATGTCGCGGTCAAAATACCGAGCATAAATATTCATAGTTCAAAGCAATAATTAAAAATATACCTGACTCCATTTAATCATCCAGGCTTATTAAAAATAAAATTCCACTCTAAACCGATGAATGTATTCTTGGTTTATCGCAGAAAGTATTGAGCGGAAAACGAGACTCGAACTCGCGACCCCAACCTTGGCAAGGTTGTGCTCTACCAACTGAGCTATTTCCGCAGAACAAGTGAAGAGGAGGAGACTCGAACTCCCACGTCGCAATTGACACTACCCCCTCAAAGTAGCGCGTCTACCAATTCCGCCACCTCTCCATTGTCTTACTGTGAACAAAGCGTTCCCTGTGCCCAGAACAGGACTCGAACCTGCACGTCGTTAAACACTCGCACCTGAAACGAGCGCGTCTACCATTTCGCCACCTGGGCAGTACCTTCGTTCTTCTTCATTAAGTGAGCGGAAAACGAGACTCGAACTCGCGACCCCAACCTTGGCAAGGTTGTGCTCTACCAACTGAGCTATTTCCGCTTGTAATGGCGTTTTCTCTCAAACGCGGTGCAAAGATACGACTATTTTCTAAAAGTCCAAATATTTCCACTCAAAAAAATCATCATTCTTGATAATTTTCGGTTTATTCTGTGTGTGTCTGCCCATAGACAATGCGTTTTATAGTCCTTTTGTGATGTTGCGGATATGCTTCTCGGGTGCGGATAGAAGTTTGTACGGTTCTGTCGGAAAGGAGTATATTTTTATCGGTAGCTGTTTCCGATATTTGAATAAGTATGGTATAACGGCGTGCTTGGCCCGAAAAGAAAGGCTGCGCAGCCATTGGCGGGAGCGCAGCCTTATGAGATGTATGTTTCCGGTGTGTTTAGCGGATGATGTCCAGTTCGTGGAAAACCTTGCTCAATGCCTTGACGGCACGGTCTACCTGTTCCTTGGTGTGGGTGGCCATGAGGGCTACGCGGACCAGTGTGTCCTGCGGCGCACAGGCTGGCGGGATGACGGGATTGATGAAAACGCCCTCTTCGAAGGCGCGTGCCGTTGCGATGAAGGTCTTTTCGGTGTCGCGGACGTACAGCGGGATGATGGGGGACTCGGTATCGCCAATTTCAAAACCGGCTTCGCGGAAGCGGTCAAGGGCATAGTTGGTTACATCCCACAGTGCCTGTATGCGTTCCGGCTCTTTCTGTATGATGTCCAGGGCTTCCATTGCGGCGGCCGTGGCTGCCGGCGTGTTGGATGCGCTGAAAATGTAGGTTCTGGAATTGTGGCGCAGCCAGTTGATGATGGAACTGTCGGCGGCGATGAATCCGCCGATAGATGCCAGCGACTTGCTGAATGTTCCCATTATCAAATCAACCTCGTCCGTCAGTCCGAAGTGGTCGCATACGCCTCGTCCGTTGCGTCCGAATACGCCTATGCCGTGGGCTTCGTCCACCATGACGGTCGCATTGTACTTGTGTTTCAGACGTATGATTTCGGGAAGATTGGCCAAGTCGCCTTCCATGGAGAATACCCCGTCCACTACAATGAGTTTCACGGCTTCGGGCGCACATTTCTGCAGTTGGCGTTCAAGGTCGGCCATGTTATTGTGCTTGTACTTCAAGTTTGTGGAATAGGACAAGCGTCGTCCGTCTACGATTGAGGCGTGGTCGCGGTCGTCGCAGATGATGTAGTCCTGTCTTCCGGTAAGGCAGGCTATGACACCCGAATTGACCGTGAAGCCGGTTGAGAAACAAAGTGCTTCTTCCTTGCCGACAAATTCCGCCAGTTTCTTTTCGAGCTGGACGTGCAGGTCGAGGGTTCCGTTCAGAAAGCGGGAACCGGCACATCCTGCGCCGTATTTCCGCAGTGCGCGTATTCCGGCCTCGATGACACGCTCGTCACCCGGAAGTCCCGTGTAGGCATTCGAACCAAACATGAGGACTTTGTGTCCGCCCATTTCAACTTCTGTCCCTTGCTTGCCGTCTATTTCGCGGAAGTAGGGATAAACGCCCTGAGCCATGTATTGCTGGGGCAGTGTGTACTTTGCTAATCTGTCTTGTAAGATTCCCATGATAGTCATTCGTAGGATGTTCGGCGTGCGGAAAACCGTTTCGCTTTGCGTCCGATTCTTGAAAACTCGGCAAAGATACGAATTTTATTATAATGAAACTTTTGTTTGCTGATAAAATTCACATTCCGGGGATAATATGTGCAATGTATGCCTGTTTTCTGAATATATTTTCTACCTTTGTCTTGAGTCTGCGTCATGTGTGCCGGGTTTGGCCGCATCTGTCGCAGTATATACATATAATATATATATGAAGAAACGTGTACTGTTCATAGTCAATCCGATTTCGGGTACGCGGAGCAAGAACGCCATCGAAGGGGAAATTGCTTCGGTACTCGACCTGTCGCGCTTTGAATACGAGATTGTGCGCACCACCCATGCGGGACACGCCACGGACCTTGCGAGGGATGCGGCCGCAAACGGTGTTCATATCGTCGTGGCAGTAGGCGGTGACGGTACGGTGAACGAAGTGGCGAGAGCCATCATACATACGGATACGGCGCTGGGCATCATACCGTGCGGTTCGGGGAACGGACTGGCACGTCACCTTCAGATACCGCAGAATGTGCGGCGGGCGCTGGAGATTATCAACCGGGACACCGTGCATTGCCTGGACTACGGAAGGATTAACGGGCATCCGTTTTTCTGTACCTGTGGGATGGGGTTCGACGCTTTCGTCAGTCAGAAATTTGCGGAAAGCGGAAAGCGCGGCTTGCTTTCGTATGTGCGGAACACGGTGAGTGTGGGGTTGAAGTATAAGCCCGAGACATATATAATAGAGGACGAGAACGGAGTCGAGAAGCATGAGGCATTCCTCATTGCCTGTGCAAATGCCTCGCAGTATGGCAATAATGCTTACATCGCTCCCGAGGCGTCGATGAAGGACGGACTGATGGACATCATTGTCATGCGGCCTTTCAATACGCTGGAGGGAGGCATAGTGGCTCTGCAAATGTTTACGAAAACGCTGCTCAGCAACAATCATGTCCGTATGTTCAAGGCCAAGAAACTGCACATATCGCGTCCGTCGGAGGGCGCGGTGCATTGTGACGGCGACCCTCTCGTAATGGGAAAGGATATCGAGGTGGAGCTTATCCGCAGAAGTTTCAATGTGGTGGTGAACCCTGCTGCGCACGACAAGAAGCGGAACGTGGCGAAAGAGGTGGCCGAGCGGATTATTGAGTTGTTGAGGTCGATGGTCTGAACCGTCCGCGGTGGCCTCTGAAGATGCTTTGTGTGTGTATACCATTGCCGGGTTGCGCCGGTGAAAAGGCTTTCCGCCGCCTGCGGGAGGCTTTTGTTATTTTCGTCTCTTATTCTTCAGTCAGTTTCCCCTCTTTCAGGAGGGCATGCCACAGGTTGTGCCGGAATTCCCCGTTCAGTTCTTCCATCCGGCCGAACACTTCCTTGATGCTCGTGCGGTTGGAGGCGGTATCATACGGGCAAACCTTCTCTTGTTTCCGGTAGTTGCGGAGCTTTGCCCATAGGCGCAGGTCCTCCTCGCTGACGCGACAGAGCGGGCGTATGATGGTCATCGGGAATTTACGCATCTTCAACCGTACCGGCATGGTGGAGAAACTTCCGTTGAAGGTAAGGTTCATCAAGGCGGTCTGCAGGATGTCGTCCTGATGGTGCCCGAGTGCTATTTTGTTGCATCCCGTCTCGCGTGCCGTTTCAAAAAGGATTTTGCGCCGGTTCCACGAACAGAGGAAACAAGGTGTGCGTCGTTCGTCGCGGTCTTCTTCGAAACACCCCGTCCTGACCAGCAGCGGAACGCCGGCACGGCGGGCTACCTCTTCCAGATAGGATGTGTCGGAACGGTAGTCTATGTTTGACATCCTTACGTGCACGGCTGTGAGCCTGAATCCGTTGTTGGAATGGCGCAGGCGCTCACCCAACAGTTCGAGCAGGGCCAGTGAGTCCTTGCCGCCCGACACTCCTATGAGAATATGGTCGTCCGGCTCAATCAGCGAAAAGGCCTTGATGCCCTCGCTCAGCCGTCTGCGCACCCGTTGTTCCAGCCGATATTCTTCGGTCTGCTTACGTCCGCCTTCCGTCATTTCATGAAGACGAAATAAACGGCCGCCACCAGACAGGCAAAAGCCGCGACATGGTTCCAGTGGAAGGTCTCGTTCCTGAACATGAGGGTCACCAGTACGGTGAACACGATGAGCGAGACGACTTCCTGTATCACTTTCAGCTGTATGAGCGAGAAAGGTCCGCCGTTGTCGATGATGCCCAGCCGGTTGGCGGGGACCTGGCACATATATTCAAAGAGAGCGATGCCCCAGGAGAGCAGTATCACCGCGATAAGCGGCCAGTTCCGGCTTACTCCCGTCTGCTGAAGTTTGAGATGCCCGTACCAGGCGAATGTCATGAACACGTTGGAACAGACCAACAATAAGACCGCGTATAATCCTTGCATGATATATATTTGAAAAACGGCGCAAAGATACGCCTTTCCGCTTGAAATTCAAACTTCGGATGTGATAAAGGTGAAAAGAAGTGCGTGTGGCCCTTTCCCGATAAAGGGAAACATCGCCTTCGTGTACGCTTGTCGGGTGTTTCTTGCCCGAGTCAAAGAAGACACGGCATATAAGTTTGATTCGACATTAACATTTTTAACTTTCATTCACTTTTGGCGCGGCGTACATGGCTTGTAGTTTTTCCTACATGCAGGGCCGGGAAAAACTATAAGCCATGTATGAACGACTAAAAGGCATGTGCTTTTGCCTGTCACAGGGCTGTTTTTTCCGGAAAACAGGCTTGCGGGTACGAAAAAAGGACGGTTTCAACCGTCCTCCGTACTATCGCAGTACAAAGATAATACATTTTCGCGCCAAAAGCAAATTGTGTTAAAATCACGGGGAGAACCGGAAAACGGTTGCCGGACGATGGTGCGCGGCCGGCTTTGTGTGTGTCCGTGGACAGGTCTTACACCATATTATATATAGGGTGTTGCGTGTAAGATAGAAAAAAGATGCTGCTGCTTTGGCTCTTTTGCCAAAAAGTCGTAACTTTGCGCCGTCGTTACGAGATAGCGGCATAGTTCAAACCTATTAAACCAATTATTAAATGGCAACTAAAATCAGATTGCAGCGTCACGGCCGTAAAGGCTATGCTTTTTACAGCATCGTTGCGGCAGACGCGAGAGCACCACGTGATGGTAAGTTTATCGAGAAAGTGGGTACGTACAACCCTAACACTAATCCTGCCACGGTAGATTTGAATTTCGAACGTGCCCTGTACTGGGTAGAAGTCGGTGCACAGCCGACAGACACTGTTCGCAATATCCTTTCGGCCGAGGGCGTCATGCTTATGAAGCACCTTAACGGTGGTGTTCGTAAGGGGGCGTTCGACGAAGTTGCTGCTAAGGCTAAGTTCGAAGCCTGGAAGCAGGGTAAGGACGAGAAGAAGACGGCTGTCATCAACAAGACTGCTGCCGAGAAGAAGGCTGCCGCCGAGGCACGTCTCGAAAATGAGAAGCTGGTGAACGCCAAGATTGCAGAGAAAGTGGCTGAGAAGAAGGCTGCCGAAGCTGCCGCCAAGGCTGAGGCCGAAGCTGCTGCCGCCGCAGAGAATGAGGCTGCCGCAACCGAAAGCGAGGCTCCTGCCGCTGAGGCTGAGGAAGCTCCCGCAGAAGCATAAACAGCTGTCTCTTATCTCTTGAAGAATATACCGGAGCCGCATCTGAATGGATGCGGCTCCGGTTTTCTTTGTTTGTTGTGCGGAAGTCCCGGACGGTGTCTCGTTTGGGACATTAATCTTTGGGTTGCTGGAAAAGCAGACAGCGAACATCGTGGGATGTTCGCTGCCGGATGTGGGAATGATGTGAAAAAATCGGGATATTCCGGATAAAACCGGCGGAAGTGGAATGCGTCTGCCGATGCAGTACGGTCGTAAATGGGCCGCAGTTCTGCCGGAGACTTAGAATCTCCTTCCGGTCAGTATTTCAAGATTTGTTTGGGGCGTATCTTCGATTTCTTGCTGAGGTTGTTGGCGGAACAAAGCTTGTCCACGCTGATACCTAACTTTTTGGAAATGCTGTAAATGTTATCGCCTTTTTTGACTTGGTAGAAGTGACTTGCACCCGAAGAGGGGCGGGTGTCGTGATGACGGTCTTCCGTTCTGTTCGATGCCAGTGATTTGTAGCCGGAAGAGCTGTTCCCGCTTTTCCTGAACACGAAATAGTCGGCCGTGACATCCTGATTGGCGAAATCGAAAAGCAGGGCCGGGTCGATGGCTTCACCCAAAATACGTGTTTCAAAGTGCAGGTGTGAGCCGAAAGAGCGTCCCGTGTTTCCTCCCAGTCCGATAGGCTCTCCCGCCTTGACGGTCTGATCTGTCCGGACCAGTTGTTTGGACAAGTGTCCGTAGATGGTCTCGAGCCCGTTGTTGTGTCGCAAAACAATATAATTGCCATAGCCGCCGGCTTCATACTTTACGATGCGCACTTTTCCGCTGAACGCGGCATAAATGGTATCGCCGGTGTAGACTTTCACGTCCAGCCCCTTGTGCATACGGCGGAAAGCCGGCCGATAGCCGAACCTGCTGGTGATGTTCCTGCTGGTTGTGGGCATGGCAAAGCCTCTGAGGTCGATTTTGAAGCTGTCGGGGACAGCGGCAGACGAATAACAATGTGTCGTATTGTTGTTCCAGGAACTATACAAGTTTAATCCCGCGTTTGCTTCCTCGGCTTTGATGAGCCGTTGAAGTGCAACTGAATCCACGGCTTTGAGCTTGCGGTCCACAGGTGCCTGACTTGCAATGAGGTCTTGCCCGAAGGCAGTGAGGCTTACGCTCATGCAAAGAACACCTGTTGCAAGGTGCTTGATGCAGTTTCTTAAATTCATTGGTGTCAAAATGTGTTTTTGCGCTACAAAAATACGAAAAAGAATTATCCCTCACAAAGTTATCCTTGTCTTTAACGCTTAAAAAAACATAAATAAGGTGTGGTTGCGGTGTCCGGAAGTAGGGTGGGAGGCTTGAGAATGTGGCAAAACAGAAAGTACGGATGGTAAGTGAGACCGTTCGTCGGGATGCGGGTGGCGTGGTGGCTTATGTAATGGCCTTCTTCAGTCGGAATGAATTTACAATATGCTGTAAATCATTGATTATATACATCCCTGTTATCGGAAATATCCAGGTAAAAATCTTTGGTCAGTTGTGTGAATTCCCGAGACCGTGAACCGTCCGCGTGGCATAGGGTCAGGTTGTCGTGCCGGATGGGGAACTCTGTTTGACCTGCGGCCAGACAGAGCAAGGTGCGCTTCGGGGCTTTTCCCGCCCGGGTGGCGACATCGGTCCTGCGTGTTGGATACATGTCTTGCTGTGAAGCCGCTTCGCAAAAGCGTCCGGCGGCATCGTAAGGTATGATAATTTGGAAACAGCCTTCGGGGGACATCAGCCTTCGGGTTTCCTGCAATAATTCGGCAAAGCTCAGTCCGTCTGTATGCCGGGCGGTGGCGCGTCTGGGGTCGGGTGGCAATAATGTTTGTTCGAAGTAAGGAGGGTTGCTCAGCAGGCAGTCGAATTTTTCATCCGGCCTGAACTTGCGTATGTCTGCGCTAATGACGCTTATACGGTCGGCAAACGGTGACGCGGCGCAGTTCTCTTGTGCCTGGGTGGCCGATAGCGGGTCTATTTCAATACCTGTGACTTGCGCGTTGCAGCGTTGCGCCGCTATAAGGGCGATGAGCCCCGAACCGCATCCGATGTCAAGAACCTTTTTGGCGCCTTGCAGGTTGGCCCATGCTCCCAGCAGGATGCCGTCTGTGCCCACCTTCATGGCGCAACGGTCGTGGTATATGCGAAATTGCTTGAAATCGAAATGGCTCATCTGTGTGTGGGCTGAGGTATGTCTGCGGTTGTTTTTCTTTATATATATAATATGGTGTGTTTTCCGCGTGTGGCGGTTGCTTTCCGACATGTAAAGTTACGTAAAAGTCATCGAATTGCTGCCATCATCGCATTTATTCGATAAAAAAAACTAACTTTGCAAGGCTTTTCACGATTTTGGAAGCTTTGGAAATGGGACCGCTGCGTTTGGTATGCTTTTTGCAGATGGATAATGTGGCGGTAGTTCAGTGCAGAACGTACCCATGAATCCTCCAATAACCGAAGTGAATAAATATGAGTAGAGACGAGAATCAGCAGAATCCTTTTTCATTGATTGCAGACTTTGATGGTGACATCGCAAGTCTGTTCGATAAAGAAATAAATGATATACTTCCCATCTTGCCTTTGCGTAACATGTCCCTGTTTCCCGGGGTAGTGGCGCCTGTGGCCGTGGGACGTGCTTCTTCGCGTGCTTTGATTGCCAATGCCGTCAAGACAGGCGGATATATCGGCGTTTTCTGTCAAAGAGACGCGGATGTGGAGGAGCCGGGGAAGGACGACCTGTATCCTGTCGGCGTGGTAGCCAAGGTGATGCGGGTGATAGAAATGCCCGGCAACACTTCTACTGTGATTTTGCAGAGTTATTCGCGTATCCGGCTTGTGGCTACTACGCGCTTGCGCCCTTATATACGGGCACGGGTGGAGAAACTGGAGGAACTTCTTCCCGCGGAGGACGACAAGGAATACACCGCATTGGTCGATGCCTGCAAGGATGCGACAATCAGACTGCTGAAGATTGGCGAGAGTGTTCGCGAAGAGGCTGTCTTTGCCATCCGTAATATCAGCCATCCCGTATTTCTCATTAATTTCATCTGTACCAATCTGCCTTTCCCGTTGGAGGAGAAAGTCGAACTGCTGAGTGAGGGTTGTCAGAAAGACAGGGCCTATCATCTGATGTCCATACTTAACAGGGAGTGTCAGTATGCCCTGTTGAAGCATAACATACAAGAGCAGACCCGCGAGGAGCTTGACCAACAGCAGAAGGAGTATTTCCTGCAACAACAGATAAAGAACATTCAACAGGAACTGGGGGAAACGGCAAACAGCGACGTTCGGGATTTGATGGAAAAGGCTGAAAAGCTGGAAATGCCTCATAAAATCCAAACGCTCTTTAAGAAAGAACTGGACAAGCTGGGGCATGTGAATCCGCAAAGCCCGGATTATAACGTGCAGTTGAATTATCTGCAGACTCTGGTGGCTCTTCCGTGGGGGAAAGAGACGGAAGACAATCTCAACATCCGTCATGCGGAACGCACGCTCGACCGTGATCATTACGGAATGGAGAAAGTGAAGGAAAGAATTCTGGAACATTTGGCCGTTCTGCGCTTACGCAAAAACATGAAAGCCCCCATCATCTGTCTGTATGGCCCTCCGGGAGTAGGAAAAACCTCTTTGGGTCGCAGCATTGCCGAAGCGTTGGGGCGGAAATACGTGCGCATTTCATTGGGAGGCGTTCACGATGAAGCGGAAATACGCGGACATCGCCGTACGTACGTCGGAGCGATGCCCGGAAGAATCATCAAGAGTCTTATCAAGGCGGAAAGCAATAATCCCGTCTTTATTCTTGACGAGATAGACAAGGTTTCCCAAAACAATTATAATGGTGATCCGCAGTCGGCCCTGCTTGAGGTGCTTGACCCCGAACAGAACAATGCGTTCCACGATAATTTCCTTGACATTGACTATGATTTGTCGAAGGTGCTCTTTATCGCGACGGCCAACAACCTGAATACGATTCCCGGTCCTTTGCTTGACCGTATGGAACTCATAGAAGTGGAAGGCTATCTGACGGAGGAGAAGAAGGAGATAGCACGCCGTCATCTGATACCGAAAGAACAGCGCGAGTTGGACTTTGGAAATGGCGGGCAACTGAAGTTCTCGCCTGCGGGAATAGAACATATCATTGAGAAGTACACCCGTGAGAGCGGAGTGCGTCAGTTGGAGAAACAAATTAACAAGATATTCCGTAAGGTTGCTTACTTGACGGCCGTCGAAGGAGATATGCCTTTTGCCGGAACGTCCGTCAAGCCGCAAAATGTAGAGAGACTGCTCGGCAAACCTCCTTATAACCGTGACAAATACCAGGGTAATGAATACGCAGGTGTCGTGACGGGACTGGCCTGGACGGCGGTAGGCGGGGAAATCCTGTTTATCGAGACCAGTCTGAGCCGAAGTAAGAGTCCCAAACTGACGCTTACGGGAAATTTGGGTGATGTAATGAAAGAGTCCGCCGTGTTGGCATTGGAGTACATCAAAGCCCATGCCGCCGCATTGGGACTCGGATATGACGTGTTCGAACATTGGAGCATCCATGTGCATGTCCCGGAAGGTGCGACCCCGAAGGACGGTCCTTCGGCAGGCATCACCATCGCGACATCACTGGCATCAGCCCTGACACAACGCAAGGTCCGCGAGAATACGGCCATGACCGGCGAGATTACACTGCGCGGAAAAGTGCTGCCCGTAGGGGGAATCAAGGAGAAGATACTGGCAGCCAAGCGTGCCGGTATCAGAAACATCATCATGAGCAAGGAAAACAGGAAGGACATAGACGAAATCAAGAAGGACTTCGTGGAAGGACTCTCTTTCCACTTTGTGGATAATGTGGAAGAGGTGTTGGAATTTGCACTCCTTGACGAGAAAGTAGCGAACCCCATAGACCTTGAAGTAGCGGAAGAGAAGGAAAAGTCCGTTTCCCCGATTCAATAATATTATATATGACTTTTGAGCTGCAACATACCGACACGGGTTCCGCCGCAAGGGCGGGATGTATCACAACAGACCACGGACAGATAGAGACACCCATATTCATGCCCGTCGGAACGTTGGGAAGCGTGAAAGGGGTTCACTTGCGCGAAATCAAGGATGACATCCGGGCACAAATTATCCTGGGGAATACCTATCATCTCTACTTGAGGCCGGGCCTTGATATCATAGAGAAGGCCGGAGGCTTGCATAAATTCAACGGCTTTGACCGTCCCATGCTGACCGACAGCGGCGGTTTTCAGGTTTTCTCACTGACCGGTATCCGCAAGTTGAGCGAAGAAGGTTGCGAGTTCCGGTCCCACATAGACGGAAGCAAGCATTTCTTCACTCCCGAGGGGGTGATGGACATTGAGCGCACCATCGGTGCCGATATCATGATGGCTTTTGACGAGTGTCCGCCGGGTACGGCCGATTACGCCTATGCCCGTAAAAGCCTGGACCTGACCCATAACTGGTTGCGCCGTTGCTGGAAGCGCTTTCACGAGACGAAACCCAAATACGGTTACTCCCAGGCCCTTTTTCCCATAGTCCAGGGGTGTGTATATAAGGACCTGAGGCAAGAGAGCGCCAGGTTCATGACCGATTTCGATGCCGAAGGATATGCCATCGGCGGCTTGGCGGTGGGTGAGCCGGCTGAAGTCATGTACGAGATGATAGAAGTGGTGAACGACATCCTGCCCAAACACCGCCCGCGCTATCTGATGGGAGTGGGAACGCCGGTAAATATTCTGGAAGCCATAGAACGCGGGGTCGATATGTTCGACTGTGTCATGCCTACCCGCAACGGCAGAAACGCCATGCTCTTCACGTCCGAAGGTATCATGAACATGCGTAATGCCAAATGGGCGGACGATTTTTCTCCCGTCGATGCCAACGGCAGTTCTTTCGTGGATACGCAATACACACGTGCCTATCTGCACCATTTGTTCAAGGCCAAGGAACTTCTTGCCATGCAGATTGCCAGCATCCACAACCTGGCTTTCTATCTGTGGCTGGTGGGGGAGGCCCGTCGGCATATCCTGTCGAACGATTTTGCGGCATGGAAAGCTGTCATGGTCGAGAAACTGTCACGTCGTCTATAAGGGTATTAGATTGTAGGATATCATGAACAGAGCGAAAGTGACTATTAACCGTTTATCTCGGGCCATCTGCCGGAAAGCAGGTGCGCTGTTCCGTCTGCTGACAAACCTTGTTCGCTCATTCGAGGTGAAGCGTATCGACCGCTACATCATCACAAAGTTCCTGAGTACATACATTTTCCTCATCGCTATTGTCATTCTGATTGCGATTATCTTCGATTATAATGAGAAGATAGACAAGTTCACGCAAAGCCATGTGTCCGCCCAGAAGATCGTATTGGACTATTATCTCAGTTTCATTCCCTACTTTATCAACCTTTTCAGTCCGCTGTTTGTCTTTATCTCGGTCATATTGTTCACGACCAACCTTGCCGGAAATTCCGAGATTATAGCCATGAAATCAGCAGGCATGAGTTTCCGCCGTCTGTTGCGGCCCTACATGATGTCGGCCGCCCTTATCGCCGTCATGACATTCGTGTTGGGTGCCTACGTCATTCCTCGCGGGAATGTCTCGCGCGTGAACTTTGAGAACGCATATATCAAGAAACGCAACATCACCTCGGCAGAGAATATACAGATGCAGGTGGATACGGGAGTGGTGGCCTACATCACGCGCTTCGACAATACGACGAAGAGCGGATACGGCTTCTCTCTCGACAAATTTGCCGACAAGAAACTCATATCTCACCTTACAGCTCAGACGATTGAATACGACACCTTGTCCGACCGGCGATACAGCTGGACCCTACGGATGTACACCATCCGTACGCTGAAGGGTATGCGCGAGAAAATTGTAAGCGGTGAAAGGCTTGACACGATGATTATGATGGAGCCTTCCGACTTTTTTTATGTGAAGAACCAGCAGGAAACGCTCACGTTGCCCGAGCTGGATGAATTCATACAGAAGCAGAAGTTGCGCGGGGCTGCGGGTGTCAGCACGTTCGAGGTGGAGTATCATAAACGGTTTGCCGTTCCGTTTGCTGCTTTCATACTGACCATCATCGGTGCGTCGCTTTCTTCCCAAAAGAGAAAGGGAGGGATGGGTATTTCCCTCGGCATCGGGCTGGCCCTGAGTTTTACGTATATCATGTTCCAGACCGTGTCGGCCACGTTTGCCACGAATGCGGGATTTCCCGCCATGCTTGCCGTCTGGATTCCCAATATTATTTTCGCATTCATCGCGTTTGTCCTTTACAAGCGGACGCCGGAGTAGCATCATAATCCTATCAATTACATGTTTTTTACTGATTTAGACTTGAGTGATGACGTTCTTGATGCGCTTTACGATATGCGCTTCGACGAATGTACGCCTATCCAACAACAATGTATACCGCATCTGCTCGAAGGCCGCGACCTTATCGGCATTGCCCAGACGGGTACCGGAAAAACCGCGGCCTATCTTTTGCCGATGCTGACCCTGCTCAGGCGCGACCCGCATCCTGCCGACGCGGTGAACTGTCTCGTGATGGCTCCCACGCGCGAGCTGGCACGACAGATAGACCAGGCGCTCGAAGGGTTCGGGTACTATATGGATATTAACGGAGTGGCCGTTTACGGCGGAAATGACGGCGTACGTTACGAGCAGGAGCGCAAGAGCCTGATGTCGGGTGCCGACATTGTCATCGCTACACCGGGACGACTGATTACCCACCTTAATCTCGGGACGCTCGACCTCAGCAGGACGACGCACCTTATCCTCGACGAGGCGGACCGTATGCTTGACATGGGCTTCAGCGAGGACATCATGAAGATTGTGGAAAACCTGCCCGAAAAACGTCAGACGATACTTTTTTCGGCCACGATGCCGGACAAGATTGCCGAACTGGCGCGTGACATCATGCACGACCCCGTCGAGATACGCGTGGCCGTATCCAAACCCGCTGCCAAGATTGCGCAAAGTGTTTATGTCTGTCGTGACAAGGACAAGACGGCCATCATCAAGCACCTTTTCTCGGAGCGGAAGCCTGAGCGTGTCATATTGTTCGCCTCTTCCAAACTGAAGGTGAAAGAGTTGAACATAGAACTGAAGCGGATGGGGTATAATGTGGCGGCCATGCACTCCGACCTTGAGCAGAAGCAGCGCGACGAGGTGATGCTCGACTTCAAGGCCCGTCGTGTCGATGTGCTGGTGGCCACCGACATCGTGGCGCGAGGCATAGACATAGACGATATTACGCTTGTCATCAACTATGATGCGCCGCGTGATGCCGAGGACTATGTCCACCGTATCGGACGTACGGCGCGTGCCGGCCGCGACGGAAGGGCTGTTACCCTTGTGGGGGAGCGTGACCGTATGGCACTGGCTGCCATCGAAAAGCTGCTTGAGGAAAAAATTCCCCGTGCCGAGTTGCCGGCCGGCCTTGAACCTCCTGCGCGCGCCGAGCGTCCGAAGGGCCGTGGCCGCAAGACGGGAGCGAAAAAGAACGATGCTCACCGCAAGCCGCGTGGCGAAGCCAAACAGCACCAGCGGAAGGAAGGCGGAAAACCGTCCGGCGCACACCGGAACAGACATCGGAAGAGGGGAGGCGGAAACAAGAATGCTCCCGCCGCGGAATAAATGCCACAGCATGTGGCAGGCAAGCCTCTATCGTCCGTCAAGGCCGGCAGAGGCTTATATATAATAAGGTATGGCTGTTGTTTTTCCGCTGTTTTTCAGTTTGTCGGTGAACCGTCCATAACCTTTGGACCGATAAGTCCGGAACCGGTTGTTCACGGATACGGGCTATTTTAACACTTCTTGCTTTTCGGCGGAAAATGTATTATCTTTGCAACAGGAAAATGCGGGGAGGCTTCGGCTTCCCCTTTTTTATGGCTGTAGTCCCGTATTTCGCCCCGGTTTTCCGTGGAGAAATGCAAAACTAAGCCTATTCCGGTTTTTCCTATATGTGCATGTAGTGAAAAGCAAGTGCCTTTCGGGTAAAAATACCTTCGGATTATTGTGTCGTTAATCCTGTTTGTTTACATTTATTTACGTAACAGAGGTTAAATATGTTAATGTCGGTCGGGCATATCTGCCACGGTGAAGGTCCATAATGCCGGTGTCGTGTCCTCTTGATTTGTGGCACAATGGCCGGAAATGTTCGCCGTAAGGCGCATAGGCCGTGCTATATGGACCGGAGAGCGTTTTTCGGTTGTCCGGCTGCGGCTTCAATGCATTGGCCGCGATGAACGCAATGATGAAAAAGCCCCGTACTTTTAAGATTTAGTTAAAAAATATATGGTCATATAAATGAAATTGTTTAATTTCGTCCCTAAATTAAGATAACAACTCTTGTAATGCGTAAAAAAGAACTTTTTTCAGGCCGTGTTGGATTATTTTCAGGACACGATGGAGGCCACTGAAACTGAGCTTCATTACACGAATCCTTACGAACTGCTGGTTGCGGTTGTATTGTCGGCGCAATGTACCGACAAGCGTATAAACAGTGTTACGCCTGCGCTTTTTCATGATTTTCCCACCCCTGAAGCGTTGGCTGCAACTACTCCCGAGGTCGTTTATGAATATATCAAAAGTGTGAGTTATCCGAATAACAAGGCGCGACACTTGGTCGGGCTGGGCAAGATGCTGACGGAGAAGTTCGGAGGTGTGGTGCCCTCTACACTTGAGGAATTGACGCAATTGCCGGGAGTGGGGCGCAAGACCGCAAATGTCATTCAGGCCGTCGCTTTCGGCAAGGCTGCGCTGGCGGTCGATACGCATGTGTTCCGGGTCAGCCACAGGCTGTCGCTGGTGCCGTCGTCATGCACTACGCCTTACAGTGTCGAGGTCGCGCTTAAGAAGTTCATCCCCGAGCACCTCGTTGCTTCGTCCCACTACTGGCTGCTGTTGCACGGCCGCTACACTTGTACCGCGCGGAAGCCCCATTGCGCGAAATGCGGTCTGTCGTATTTGTGTAAGAGTAAGGATAAGAATGTATTGGATTAAATAATTATAGTTTTTATGGAAAAGATACTTGGTTTGATCGATGCGCCTTTTACGCCGTTCCATGAGGACGGTAGTGTGAACTACGAGCCCATTCAGGTTTATGCGGACATGCTGTCGCGCAATGGCTTGAAGGGGGTATTTATCAATGGCTCTTCGGGCGAGGGATATATGCTTACGCAAGACGAGCGTATGAAGTTGGCCGAAACCTGGGTGAAGGCCGTACCCGCCGGTTTCAAGGTCATTGTGCACGTCGGAAGCACTTGTGTGAAAAGCAGCCGGGAGTTGGCCGCTCATGCTGCGTCAATCGGTGCATGGGGTATCGGCGCAATGGCGACACCTTTCCCGCGCATAGGCCGCATTGAAGAACTGGTAAAGTATTGCGAGGAGATAGCTTGCGGCGCGCCGCAGCTGCCTTTCTATTATTACCACATACCCGCTTTTAACAATGCATACCTCTCCATGCTCGATTTCCTGAAGGCGGTGGACGGACGTATCCCCAACTTTGCAGGAATCAAGTACACGTTTGAAAGTCTGTACGAATATAATCGTTGCCGTCGTTATGCCGGTGGAAAGTTCGACATGCTTCACGGTCAGGACGAGACCATTCTGCCATGTCTGGCCATGGGAGGCGCGCAAGGAGGCATAGGTGGCACGACCAATTATAACGGCCGTGTGCTCGTAGGCATATTGGAAGCATGGAAAGCCGGCGATTTGGAGAAAGCGCGTGAACTGCAAAATTTTGCACAGGATGTCATAGATGTGATTTGCAACTACCGGGGAAATATTGTCGGTGGCAAGCGCATCATGAAGCTCATAGGTCTTGACCTCGGTCCCAACCGTACTCCTTTCCGGAATATGACTGACGAGGAAGAGGCGGCCATGAAGGGCGAACTCGAAGCTATCAACTTCTTTGAACGCTGCAATCGCTGATTTATCCTTGGTTGATAATCATTGGTTTATCTGTTGTTGTTGAAATAAAAATATAACTGAAAGACGATGAGATATTTATATGTAGCCCTTGCCCTCGTCTGCTCGGCTTTCTCCCTGCACTTGCAAGCCGAGAACCAGCCGCCGCCCAATGACAATGTATTTAATAAAGTGGAGTATAAGCGGCTTGCCGCGCTCGGAACGGACGGTGGACAAGGTGTCTCGGCGGCATACGCCGGAGTTTCGGATGGCAAAGTCCTCGTAGCCGGCGGATGTAATTTCCCGGATGCTCCGGCCGCTTCCGGAGGCGCGAAACGGTTCTATGATTATGTATATCAGTACGATGATAATAAGGACCGTTGGAAATGTATCGGGCGTCTGCCGCAGCCTATGGGCTATGGCGTGAGCGTCACCACTCCCGACGGTGTGGTGTGCATGGGAGGTACGGACGGCCGCAAGAGTCTGAAGGGTGTCTTCCTGCTTTCTTCCCGTAACGGGCTGGCGGTGACGCAGGCTTTGCCCGACCTGCCTGTGGCATTGGATAATATGGCCGGTGCTTATGGCGACGGTTACATTTATGTGGCCGGAGGACAAACTGACGGTGTCCCCAATTATGCCGCCTACCGTCTGGCTTATCCCGGCGGTAGACACTGGGAACGTCTGCCGGATTGCCCGGGAGGTGCCCGCTTGCAGGCCGTGGCCGTGGTGCAGAGTAACGGAACGGAGACCTGTTTCTACCTGATAGGCGGTTTTTCGCCTGTGATGGACGTAGCTAATGGGTATGTACATTATAATGGAGTGATATATAGCCCGAAACTCAACCAATGGACAAATACTTCGGACATACTCCCGCAGGGCCGGGCCTACAAGATGGCCGTTGTCGAAGCGCAGGGCGTTGCTTCGGGTGGCGGTCACATCGTCATCATGGGCGGTGTGGACGGCGACATCTTTACTGATGCCATCAATAGGCCGCGCAGACTGGAACAGACCGAGGGGGACAGCAGCATTGTGATAGAAATGCTTCGTTCGCAGCTGCAGCGTGAGATTGATACCTACCTGGAGCATCCGGCGGAATGGTATCGTTTCAATAAGGAACTGTTGATATACCACACGGTGACGGATACATGGGTGGTCGAATCGAGTTCTCCGCTGCTGGCGCGTGCCGGTGCGGCATTGGTCCCTTATGGGAAGAAGTGGATTTATATTGACGGAGAGTTGAAGCCGGGCGTACGTTCTTCCGACGTTACTGCCGTCAAGATGACCACCCGTCCCAACTTCGGCTGGGCTAACTGGACGGTGCTTGGACTTTACCTGGTCGGTATGTTGCTGCTCGGCGTGTATTTCATGCGTCGTGAGGGAGATGCCGATGACTTCTTCAAGGGTGGGGGACGCATTCCCTGGTGGGCCGCCGGCATAAGCATATATGCCACCATGCTGAGCGCCATTACCTACATGGCATATCCGGCAAAAGCCTATGCGACCGACTGGACTTACTATCCGATGCTGGTGACGATATTGCTGGTGTCGTTCCCGGTGGTGAAATATTATCTGCCGTTTTTCCGTCGCCTGAAGGTTGCAAGCGCATACGAGTATCTGGAGCATCGTTTCAATGCGGCCACCCGCCTTATGGCCAGTGCCGTGTTTATTACCTTTATGGTGGCACGTATGGCATTGGTACTTTATCTGCCTTCGCTGGCACTGACGGCCGTGACAGGTATAGATATTTATGTGTGCATCGTCTTGATGGGGATCGTAACCATAGCCTATTGCACCATGGGAGGCGTTGAAGCTGTCGTTTGGGGCGATGTCATCCAGGGTTTCATCCTTGTGGGTGGCGCTTTGCTGGCTGTAGGCTATCTGGTGTTCAATACGGAAGGCGGTTTGGACGGTTTTATTTCCATCGGAACGGCTGATGACAAATTCCGTATGCTCGACTGAAGCCTTGACTTCCGTCAGGCAACTGTCTGGGTGGTCATTCTCGGCGGAATTGCCAATAATCTGATTTCTTATACTTCGGACCAGACTGTCATTCAGCGCTATCTCACGACGAAGGATGAGGCAGGTGCGCGGCGCAGCATCCTCATGAACGGTGTCATGAGTGTTGTCATTTCCATTGTTTTCTTTGCGATAGGTGCGGGTCTTTATACATATTTCAAGACCCATCCCGCCGATTTGGACTTTACGATGGCCAAGACGGACACGATATTTCCCTTCTTCATCATGGGATGTCTGCCGACAGGTGTGGCCGGCTTGCTGATTGCAGCCATTTTCGCCGCGACCATGAGTACCATATCTTCAAATATAAACTCTGTGGCCACGGCTTTCAGCGTGGACTTCTACAAACGCTGGCGTCCGGATGTTTCGGAGCGTTCCATGCTTCGCGTTGCCCGGACGGCTTGCATCGTCAGCGGTATCGCCGGAACGGGCATAGCCTTGTTGATGGTAACGTGGAATATTCTTTCGCTGCTTGATTTCTTCCAGGAAATCCTCGGTTTGCTGTCGAGCGGGCTGGGAGGTCTGTTCATGATGGGCATCTTCTTCCCCCGTATTGGCGGAAAGGCTGCCTTATGCGGTTTCTGTATCGGACTGATTGCCGTGTTCCTGACGAAGAACCTTACGGATGCCAGTTTCTTGCTCTATGGATTCGTAGGTTTGCTGGCGAGTGTCCTGTCCGGATGGCTGTTGTCGTTTGTTTTCCGCAACCCGAAAAATCTTGACGGCCTGACATGGTCCACGTTGTAGCGGTATAACGGGGCTTTACAGCCTTTTGCCGATAATGGAAATGCCGATGGAAATGCCGAGAAAGGTTTCCGTCGGCATTTTCTTTGAGTCAAGCGGGATATATCGTATTTAAGTGTATGCTTTCCTCGGGCTTGTCTGTCAGGGATACGGCATTGATTGTTCCTTCGATGACTTTTCTTGTGTTTTGTTCGCCATTTCAATACTTTTTTGTTATTTTTGCAAAGAAATATACAGTGGCCTTTCCTGTCGAAAAAAGGACTCGTGTTGTATGCAAGCCATTAAGGGCATATCGGAACGGAAATGTGTTGAACCACACATATATTCAGTTGATAATATTTAGTTAAAATGAAACGATTGTATAAGATTAAGAAAGGGCTGGACCTGAATCTTGAGGGCGCGGCTGCGGATGTCTTGTATGCACCTGCGGCAACGGCTGATTATGCTGTCCTGCCTGAGGATTTTACCGGTGTTGTGCCTCGGCCCGTCGTAAAGGAAGGTGACCGGGTGTTGGCCGGAAGTCCTTTGTTCGTGGATAAAGCTACGGGCAAAATTAACTTCGTGTCTCCCGTCAGCGGGAAAGTGAAAGCGCTCAACAGGGGAGACCGCAGAAAGTTGCTGAGCATCTGTGTCGAGGCCGATGATGCGCAGGAGTATAAGGACTTTGGGAAAATCAATCTGTCGGGAGCGGGAAAAGAAGAAGTGCTCAACCTGCTGCTTGAGTCGGGCCTGTTTGCCTTTTTCCGCCAACGTCCTTACGACGTGATAGCTTCTCCGGACGATGAACCGAAAGCTATCTTTATCTCGACCTTCTCCAAGATGCCTCTTGCTGCCGATTTCAGTTTTGCCGTCCAAGGCCGCGAAGAATATTTCAAGCAGGGAGTCAGATTGTTGGCTAAGCTTGCTCCGACTCACATAGGTATCTCGCCGAACCAGATCAATACCCCGATACTTCCGATTGACGAGGCGGAGGTACATGTCTTTGACGGACCTAATCCTGCCGGTAACGTAGGCGTGCATATCAATCACATAGCACCGGTGAACAAGGGCGAAATCGTCTGGACCGTAGGAGCAGAAGCCGTTATATTTATAGGTGAACTGTTGAGTACGGGCAAACTGAACCTGACAAGACGCATCGCGGTGGCCGGTTCACGAATCAACGAGCCGCAATATTGCGAGGTGAAGATAGGCACTGCCTTGAAAGCCATTCTCAGCGGTAAGTTGGTGCAGACGGACAGCCATACGCGTATCATCAACGGTAATCCTTTTGTCGGTCGCAAGAGTTCTGAGTCAGATTTTTTGGGAGCTTTTTCGACGGAAATCTGTGCTATTCCCGAGGGAGATGACGTTCACGAATTGTTTGGATGGATAGCTCCGCGTCTGAAAGACTTCTCGACCAGCCGGAGTTACTTCTCGTGGCTGCTGGGCAAGTCCCACAAATACGATTTGGACTGTCGCATAAAAGGAGGTGAGCGTCACATGATAATGAGCAGTGAATACGAGCGTGTATTCCCTATGGATATTTATCCGAGCTATCTTGTAAAAGCCATCATAACCGGCGATATCGACCGGCAGGAGGCACTTGGCATTTACGAAGTGGCGCCTGAAGACTTTGCCGTGGCTGAGTTTATCGACTCTTCCAAGCTTGAGTTGCAGCGTATAGTCCGTGAGGGACTTGATGTGCTGAGGAAAGAAAACGCATGATGAATATTAATCGCTATTAATAATATGGTAAAGAAATTTCTTGATAGAATAAGGCCCAATTTCGAGGAGGGCGGCAAACTGAAAGCTTTCCGTTCTGTCTTCGATGGTATGGAAACATTCCTGATGGTGCCTAATACGACTTCGAAAGTAGGTGTCAGCGTACACGATGCCATCGACTCGAAGCGCATCATGTCGTTTGTAGTCATCGCTTTGATGCCGGCTCTGATTTTCGGTATGTACAACATCGGTTATCAGAACTACCGATTGGCAGGAGTAGATGCCAGTTTGTGGGAAATGTTCATATATGGATTCCTGGTTACACTGCCCAAGATTGTCGTTTCCTATGGAGTAGGTCTGGGTATCGAGTTTGTAGTGGCACAATGGAAAAAGGAAGAAATACAGGAAGGCTATCTGGTTTCCGGTTTGTTGATTCCGATGATAGTTCCCGTGGGCTGTCCGTTGTGGATGCTGGCCTTGGCAGTCGCTTTCTCCGTGATTTTTGCAAAGGAAATCTATGGCGGAACCGGTATGAATATCTTTAATCCCGCCCTCGTGGCGCGTGCATTCCTGTTCTTCGCCTATCCCACGAGCATGAGTGGCGATAAGGTATGGGTAGCACAAGAGTCCATTCTCGGATTTGGCCGGACACTGCCCGACGGCACTACCATGGCCACGCCTCTCGGCGAAGTGGCAGCCGGTATGCAGCCGACAGCTGATTTCGGCGATATGCTGGTGGGACTTATCCCCGGTTCAATCGGTGAAACCAGTGTTATCGCCATTGCCATCGGTGCATTTATATTATTGTATACCCGTATCGCTTCCTGGAAAACCATGTTGAGCGTATTCGTAGGTGGTGCACTTGTCGGTCTTCTGTTCAACATGGTCGGAAGTGAAAGCAATGAAGTGGCCCAGATGCCTTGGTATGAGCATTTGGCCGCCGGTGGCTTCTGTTTCGGTGCCGTGTTTATGGCAACCGACCCCGTAACCAGCGCCCGCACGGAAAAGGGCAAGTACATTTATGGCTTTATCATCGGTGCCCTGGCCATTACCATCCGTGTGCTCAACCCCGGTTATCCCGAGGGCATGATGCTGGCCATCCTCTTCATGAATATGTTCGCACCTCTTATCGACTACTGTTTCGTGCAGCAGAACATTTCCCGCAGACTCAAGCGCGTGAAAAACTGAAGAACCATTAAATAAGCAATACAATGAATACTAATAGTAACTCTTATACTATCATCTATGCTTCGGTAATGGTTGTTATCGTCGCATTTCTCCTTGCTTTTGTCTCGTCGGCGCTCAAGCCTACGCAAGACAGGAATATTGAGATGGACAAGAAAAAGCAGATATTGGCGGCACTGAATGTACGTGACAAATCGATGAATGTCGAGGAAATGTACGACAAGTACGTGATGGCCGATATGATTGTCCGTGCCGACGGCAGTGTCGTCAATGAAGGCAAGGACAAAGACCGTGCCGGTTTTAAGGTAGAGAACAAGAACATTGACGACAACACCTTGCCGGTTTATATCTGTAAGGTGAATGATGCCGTTAAATACGTTATTCCGATGACCGGCCGCGGCCTGTGGGGCGGTTTGTGGGGATACATGGCCGTCAATGACGATTTCGCAACAGTTTATGGAGCCTATTTCTCCCACGAAAGCGAGACTGCCGGACTTGGTGCTCTGATTGCGGAGGAGAAATTCCAGGATCTGTTCAAGGGAAAAAGCATCTTCTCCGATGCGTCTGCCGAAGAAGTCGCTTTGACCGTGGTGAAACATGGCCAGGTCGAGCCTGACAAGCAAAACTGTCAGGTGGACGGTCTGACCGGAGCTACGCTGACTTCCGTCGGTGTGGCCGACATGGTGAATAAAGGCTTGGGGAAATATACCGGTTTCTTTAAGGCAAACAAGAAATAAACGCGAAGAACAATGAGCAAGTTATTTTCAAAAGAGAATAGGGCGGTTTTTTCCAATCCTTTGAACTTGGATAATCCCGTTACCGTCCAGGTATTAGGTATCTGTTCGGCGTTGGCCGTGACGGCACAACTCGAACCGGCAATTGTTATGGGACTTTCGGTTACCGTGATTACTGCATTTGCGAATGTAATCATATCGCTGCTCCGGAAGACAATCCCCAATCGTATCCGTATCATTGTGCAGCTGGTTGTTGTCGCCACCTTGGTGACTTTGGTCAGCCAGGTACTCAAGGCGTTTGCCTATGATGTCAGTGTTCAGCTGTCCGTATATGTGGGCCTGATTATAACCAACTGTATCCTGATGGGTCGTCTGGAGGCTTTTGCCATGCAGAACGGTCCGTGGGAGTCCTTCCTCGATGGTATCGGAAGCGGCTTGGGTTATGCCTGGATACTGGTAGTTGTCGGTTTTGTCCGCGAACTTTTTGGTGCCGGCACGCTTGTCGGACACCGCGTCATACCTGAGAGCATGTATGTCGAGAACGGCGGTTTCTATGTGAATAACGGTATGATGACCATGCCCGCCATGGCGTTGATACTCGTCGGTTGCATCATCTGGGCCCATCGTGCATATAACGACCGCAAGGAAAAGAAATAACACATCTCTTAATTCTAAAAAAGAATCTCAATGGAACATTCATTAAGCTTATTTGTCCGGTCCATATTTGTGGACAATATGATATTCGCATTCTTTTTGGGTATGTGTTCTTATCTTGCCGTATCCAAAAACGTGAAGACGGCGCTTGGTCTCGGTATTGCAGTCATTTTTGTGCTGCTCATCACCGTGCCTGTGGACTATCTTCTGCAAACCAAGATATTGGGTCCCGATTGTCTGGTTGAAGGCGTAGACCTGTCATTCCTCTCGTTCATACTGTTCATCGCCGTTATCGCCGGCATCGTGCAGTTGGTCGAGATGGTTGTGGAGCGTTTCTCTCCCTCCCTCTATGCCGCCTTGGGTATATTCCTTCCGCTGATAGCCGTGAATTGCGCCATCATGGGAGCGAGTCTCTTCATGCAGCAGCGCATCGGCATGGACCCCGCCAGCAGCCAGTACATAGGTGGTGTGGGCGATGCCGTCATTTACGCGTTAGGCTCGGGCATCGGCTGGCTTCTGGCCATTGTGGCCTTGGCCGCCATAAGGGAGAAAATGGCATATACAGACGTTCCCAAACCGCTGCAGGGGCTTGGAATCACCTTTATCACGGTAGGACTGATGGCTATGGCCTTTATGTGTTTCTCCGGTCTTAACATCTAAAAGGAAAGGAAACAAATGAATACGAATTTAATCTTGTCAAGCATAGGAGTCTTTCTTGTTATAATTCTCCTTTTGGTAATAATACTTCTGATAGCCAAGCGTTACCTTTCTCCGAGCGGGAAGGTGAACATCACCATCAATGGCAAGGATGTCATTTCGGTGGAGCAAGGCGGAACGCTGCTGAGCACATTGGCCGCCAATGACATCTATCTGCCTTCGGCATGTGGCGGAAAAGGAAGCTGTGGCCAGTGCAAGTGTCAGGTACCCGAGGGGGGAGGAGAGATTCTCGACTCGGAGCGTGGTCAGTTTACTCGCAAACAGGTGAAGGAACATTGGCGTCTGGGATGCCAGTGCAAGGTGAAAGGCGATGTTTCCATCAGTCTCCCCGAGTCTGTGATGGGTGTGAAGGAATACGAATGTACGGTGATTTCGAACACCAACGTCGCCACCTTCATCAAGGAGTTCAAGGTGCAGTTGCCGGAAGGCGCGCACATGGACTTTATCCCCGGTTCATACGCACAAATCAGGATTCCCGAGTTCTCGATAGACTATGATAAGGACATCGACAAGTCGCTTATCGGTGACGAATACCTTCCTGCGTGGGAGAAGTTCGGCTTGTTCGGTCTGAAGTGTGTGAATACGGAACCGACCATACGTGCATATTCCATGGCGAACTATCCGGCCGAGGGGAATGTGTTCATGCTTACCGTCCGCATCGCCACACCTCCCTTCAAGGCAGACCGTAGCGGGTTCATGGATGTCAATCCCGGTATCGCGTCATCCTACATATTTACGCTCAAGCCCGGCGACAAGGTCATCATGAGCGGTCCTTACGGAGATTTCCATCCGCATTTCGATTCCAAGAAAGAGATGATTTGGGTCGGCGGAGGTGCCGGTATGGCGCCCTTGCGTGCGCAGATTATGCACATGACCAAGACGTTGCACACGACAGACCGGGAGATGCACTATTTCTATGGTGCACGTGCGTTGAATGAAGTGTTCTATCTGGAAGACTTCCTGGGACTGGAAAAAGAATTCCCCAACTTCCATTTCCATCTTGCCCTCGACCGTCCCGACCCCGCCGCCGATGCCGCCGGAGTTGCCTATACGGCCGGTTTCGTGCATCAGGTCATGTATGAGACCTATCTCAAGAACCACGAAGCGCCCGAGGACATCGAGTACTACATGTGCGGCCCCGGACCGATGTCCAATGCGGTTGTTGGAATGCTTGACGGCCTGGGCGTAGAACCCGAGTCCATCATGTACGACAACTTCGGAGGATAAAGAAGGGACAAAACCATCCCGTTTGATTGGACAATCATTATACCCGGGCGGACAAGTATTCCACTTTCCGCCCGGGTATATTAATGCCGTCCGCCGTCCGATACCGTTTGGGCAGAAAGTAGGACAATCGCATTCTGATGGCGGACAGAGTGTCACGGAAACGGCGGAATCCGGATGCTGACATTAACATTTTTAACTTTCCTTCACAAAAAAGCGCACTGTTCCCCTACAATTTTCTCTTACATGTAGGGCCGGAAAAAACTACATGGCATGTAGTTTTTCTTACATGCCATCTGGAAATAACCGTCATAAGGATAGTTTTTCGTGAAAGCAGGCCTTATTCCACGAAAAAAGGACGGTTTCAGCCGTCCCCCGCATATCTGTACCACAAAGATAATACATTTTTCGTCCGAAAGCAAATAGTGTTAAAATAGGAAAGCCATGTGGTTTCCTATGAGTGGGGTAATACATTTTTTTTGCATTTGTGGTTAGGTCCATTCAGGATTTATCTCTATATTTGTGTGCAGTAAATCTCTTTAGAAGGATTATCATGGATTTGAAAGCAAGATTTGACCATTACAACCTCAATGTCGCCGATTTGGAGCGCAGCATCTCTTTTTACGGAGAGGCGTTGGGGCTTACGCCATGCCGCTGGATGGACGGTCCGGACGGGGCGTTCAGGATAGTCTTCCTGACGGACGGGCAGACGGACTTCAAACTGGAACTGACCTGGCTGCGCGACCATCCTCAGGCATATAATCTTGGAGAGAATGAAATCCACTTGTGCGTGCGCGTTCCCGGAGATTACGATGAGACACGCGCCCGCCACCGTGAAATGGGCTGCATCTGCTACGAGAACCATGACATGGGGCTGTACTTCATCAGTGACCCCGACGGGTATTGGATTGAAGTGCTGCCGGCTAAATGAAGAGAAACCGACATAAACGGATTAGAACTAAATAAAAAGATAAAAGAATGGAAAATCAAGAGTTAATCAAGCAGTGCGAGAAAGTGGCCGCCGAATGGATGACGTCGCCGCTTTATGACAAGGATACGCAGACCGCCGTCAAGGCGATGGTCGAGAATGCGGACAAGACCGATTTGATAGACTCCTTCTATCGTACGCTGGAGTTCGGTACGGGCGGACTGCGCGGAATCATGGGACCGGGCACCAACCGTATGAATATTTATACGGTAGGTGCCGCCACACAGGGCCTTTCCAACTATCTGAACAAATGCTTCAAGGACAAAGGGCAGATTTCGGTCGTCGTAGGTCACGACTGCCGCAACAATTCGCGCCTCTTTGCCGAGACTTCTGCCAACATCTTCTCGGCAAACGGAATCAAGGTCTACCTGTTTGATGACATGCGTCCCACGCCCGAGATGTCATTTGCCATCCGTCATCTCGGTTGCCAGAGCGGAATCATTCTGACGGCCAGTCATAATCCGAAGGAATACAACGGTTATAAGGCCTATTGGGATGATGGCGCACAGGTGCTGGCTCCCCATGACAAGGGCATCATAGACGAAGTGAACAAGGTGACGGTGGCCGACATCAGGTTCGAGGGCAATCCCGAGCTGATTGAAGTGATAGGCGAGGAAATCGACCGCATATATCTTGACAAGGTGCACAGTCTCTCCATCGACCCGGCTTGTATCGCACGCCAGAAGGACCTGAAAATCGTTTATACCCCGCTCCATGGAACGGGAATGATGCTGATACCCCGCTCTCTGAAGATGTGGGGCTTCGAGAACGTGCATACCGTGCCCGAACAGATGGTCAAAAGCGGTGATTTTCCCACGGTGGTCAGTCCCAACCCCGAGAACGGCGAGGCGCTCACCATGGCGCTTGACCTTGCCCGGCAGATTGACGCCGACATCGTTATGGCCAGCGACCCTGACGCCGACCGCGTGGGCATGGCCTGCAAGGACGACAAGGGCGAATGGGTGCTGATTGACGGTAACCAGACGTGCATGATTTTCTTGTACTACATCATCATGAACCGCAAGGCGAAAGGACAGATGCAAGGCAATGAATTTATCGTGAAGACCATTGTGACGACCGAATTAATCAAGGAAATCGCAGCCAAGAACAACATCAAGATGCTCGATGTCTATACCGGCTTCAAGTGGATAGCCCGTGAGGTGCGTCTGGCCGAAGGCAAGGAACAGTACATCGGCGGCGGAGAGGAAAGTTATGGCTTCATGGCCGGCGACTTCGTACGCGACAAGGATGCGGTATCCGCATGTTCGCTGCTGGCCGAGATATGTGCCTGGGCCAAGGACAACGGAAAGACCCTCTATGACGTCCTGATGGACATCTATGTGGAGTACGGCCTTTCCTTGAACAAGACCATCAATGTCGTCAAGCCCGGAAAGAGCGGCGCCGACGAGATTAAGGCCATGATGGAGCATTTCCGTACCGACCGCCCCAAGGTTATCGCCGGCTCTCCCGTCGTTTGCACGAAGGACTACTCCGTTCTGAAGCAATATGACAAGGACGGAAACGCTGCACCCCTCGATATGCCCGAGAGCAGTAATGTTCTGCAGTGGTACACCGAGGACGGTACGAAGGTAAGTGTACGCCCGTCGGGTACGGAACCCAAGATAAAGTTCTATGTCGAGGTGAAAGGCGAGATGGAGTGCCCGAAATGTTATGTCGGTGCGCGTGAGAAAGCGATGCGCAAGGTGGACGACGTGAAGGCATCCCTTGGACTGGAATAAAATAAGAACCTATATTTAGTGAAGGTCACGCCGTCCCGCTTTTTCGGAAGCAAGGGCGGCGTGACTCAAACATTGAAGGTTGCCGGCAGGTGTTTGTGAAAGACCCCGACCGGTCGGCCTCTTGCCATCGGAAGGCGGAACAGGAATATGGAATCGGAACGTAAATACTGGTTTGTCTTTTGCAGGAGCAATCTGTTGCTGACAAAGGACATGGATATACCCGTGGGAGAGGATGCTCCCGTGGCATTGGAAGCATGGCATACGGTCATGCGGCTTCCCGCACTGCGGGGTATGCCTGCGGTGGCAGTTTCTGTCGATCTCCACTATGTACTTCCGAACTAAATCGGAAAATTCGAGACAAACCTCGGACTAT
>ERZ827108.1574-NODE-1574-length-29349-cov-8.936984_pt1 | contig 29349 bp, 28 predicted proteins | sample MGYA00519921_ERZ827108 | MGnify/ENA primary metagenome ERZ827108 (study PRJEB31778, sample SAMEA3449258) | human gut metagenome | biome: human gut; feature: human-associated habitat; material: faeces | place: United Kingdom | collected 2010/2012 ...
AAAATAATGGAGCATAATAAATCTCCATTATTTTTACTCTATTTTAAATATGTTGTATAGTAGCCCCAAATGGCATTAAAGAAAGTTTTGCTAATTTAAACATCTGTTTTCCAAATGGAATGCCAATAATCGTTATAGACAATAAAATACCTAAAAGTAAATATCCGATAGCCATTGGAATTCCACTTAATATCAGCCAGAATATATTTGCAATCAACGACACTGATCCTCCGCCATAGACAACTTCTTTTCCAAACGGAAAAAATGCTATAGAAGCAAATTTAAAACACTGTATACCTATCGGAATACCTATTATAGTAATACACCATAGACACCCAGACAAAATCCAACTTAACCCGCTTATAATTCCGCCCAAAATAAACCATAATAAATTTCCTATTATACTCATATGTTCGCTCTCCTTAGATAAAATTAATAGTTACCATTAAAACATAATAGTATCATATAAACTATATTTTAACATAATTCGTCTCATTTCTCAAGCCACTAAAAAAATTTAGTATATCTGTTGATGATTACAATGCCGTAAATTTACCTATATAAGAGAGCCTGCTCCGCAAATTACAGAACAGAAATACACAGCGTTTTGTATATACATACCCCTCAAAATATGACCGCTGCATTGAAAAAAGCAATATAGCAACACGAATTTAAGCCAAGCTAAACGCTTGGCTTTTTAATTGGACTGATGTTAATATCTTAAATGGTTTAAGAACCTAATAACCCATATATTTCATCTTCACATATAATAATTTCATTTAACAATTTGACATATTGATTTCCCAAAATTAAATTTCCCTTAAGATAATCTCTGTATATAACTCTGTACAATAACAACCAATGAGTAATAGAATTGTCCAGAACACTTATCATTTTTATACCTTTTTCTCCAATATTACTCTTATTTTCATTTAAATAATGCCGTAACAATTTTCTGCGTCCTTTTATATTCCAGATTTTCCAATTTAAATATACAATCATACTTCTGTCTTTTGAAGGGGCTACAGACTCTAGATCAATACACTCCATTTCAAATAATTCTTTTAGCTTTAACAACGCCTGCTTTCCAAAAAAATGCAATAAATTATCTTCCGTTTCACTTTCCTTCAAATAATTATTTCTTGAATTTGCAAAAGCGAATAACGGATTGTTAATATATTTATCAATCGTATCCATATTAAAATTAAAAACAAAAATACTACTAACATCCTTTGTAGCATTATACAAAATATTTTTAGGCAAAACGCCCACTTCTTTATTACCGGAAAATGCTTCAAATCTGCCATACGATATTACGCTGGGATTATCTATAAAGAAAAAATTATCTGTATCTTCGCCAACAATTAAAAATACATGATGCGTTCTGATCTGATTCAGCTTATAAGCTTCATTATAAAATGATGAATAGGGCAGTCTTTCGACAATGGTTTTAATAACCGGTATTTCACCTGAATTTAAAATTTCACTGACTTTATTAACGGTATTTTCATTTTCTTCATATTCTTTCATTGAAAACAACATTTTATTAAAATTATTTTCAATCGTTGCAAAACAAGCGATGCTGTTATCATTATATAAACTTAATCTAACAGTAGTTTCATTTAAAAATGCCTTATAATAATCATTTCGCATATTATATTTATTTTTCAATATTACATATGCGCTTTGAACAAGACAATCCCCAAGAGAATCCACAATCTCATCTGCCGTACCATCATCATTATAATAATAATGCATACTCAAATAATCTTTCAAAGCAATCCTCCCTTTCTACCAATTTTCCATAACCGCATTCATTTTGACAGGCTCATCATACTGATTATCCCAGTACCAATAATAAGTATCGCATTCAGGCAATCCTTTATCCAAAGCCCTGACAGACAATACAAAACGATTTCCCTTTGCGTCTAAAGCATAAATCGTAACTCCGCCTCTGAAATCGGTTTTTATAGCTCTCAAATCATTTAATGCCTCATAACAAGCTTCTTTTAACGTCATATTCATTTTTAGATAAAGAATAACAGACCTTGCAGTATTAGACCTTAAAGTCAATTCCCCCATTCCGGTACAAGCAGCTGCTCCGTATCTATTGTCAGCATATATACCGGAACCAATAACAGGCGAATCTCCAAGTCTGCCGGGATATTTGAAGCTCCAACCGCTTGAACTTGAACCGGCACTAAAATTTCCGTCATTATCCTGCGCAAGAAAAATTGTAGTACCTTTTGCTGTTTTATTATTCGCAGTCAACATTGACAATCTGATCAGGCTTACGTCCGGCCAATTATTTGATTCACTTAAATTACGGTTATTATTCAGCCAGTCATTCCAGTCCTTACAAGTACGCACAGTAAGATTATCTCCGGATTCTGCATTGCAATCTTCAGCAAATTTAGTAGCGCCGTTTCCGGCAAGAAAAACATGAGGCAATTTTTCCATTACATTTCTGGCAACAGAAATAGGGTGCAAATATCCGGACAACGCTCCAACTGCTCCTGCATTAAGAGTTAAACCGTCCATGATACCTGCATCCAATTCTACTGTCCCAAGCAGATTGGGATGGCCTCCATATCCAACCCACCCCGCTTCAGGATCGGATTCCACTAATCTGATTCCGGATTCAATAGCGTCCAATGAAGAGACATTCTGATTTAGCATCTGAACAGTCTTATTAATTCCATTTGTTGCCACTGAATTAGTCAATAATACCGCCATAAAACATACTTTCCTTTTCCTTTAATAATTTTTCAGTCAATTCATTGTCAATATCCCTTGCTCTGTAAATATAATCTTCTGAGATTTCCTTTTCGCCGTCTATTGCCATTGATTCTGATTTTTTTAAACAGAATCTCACCTTTATCTCTTTTATTTGTTTATCTGTAAAACTTCCGTTTTTATAAGCTATATCAGCAGCAGCCTGAATACTTCTCATATCAATAATACTCTTGATCATATTAAACGTATGCGTTCCTCCCGAGGAACTTCTTGATCTGGAACCGTTGACAATTTGCGGTATTCTATACCCGCTGGGAATCAAAGGAGTGTAAACAAATTGATAACCTGACGCAGAATAAGTCAGCCATGTATAATAGTCCTCAGAAACTCTTTCTATAGGAAACGGACACCTTAATGCCGCATCAGTACGCACGCTTGTAGACGACGTTAGATTAACATATCCGGTTTCGGTTGCAATTCTTATCCATACATTTTTCCCCTGAGGAGGATTTTTCACATGACTGTCAAGTATTTCCTGAATGGACGGTATAATTTTATTTTTTGGTACAATATCACTATTATCATCAATTACCTGAAATGTACTGTAAACGACTCCGGCTTCCTGTTGACGGTTAAATATTTTTCTTGTAACCTCAAGTCTTTCAGGATGGGAAATATCATCTTGATCAAGGTATAGAACAAATGGGCAGCCCAATTCAAAAGCTCTCTTAATACCGATATTACGAGCATTGCCGGGACCCAGATTTTCTGATAAAAAAATAACCTCCATCTTTTCAGAAAAGTACTTTTTCATTTGTTTCAGAAAGCTTATCGCTTTTTCAGATGTTGAAGCGTCGTCAATTACAATTATCTTCCAGTCATTATCAGTTTGTAATTTTATACTATTTAAAGCTTCTCCAAACCACTTAAGTTCTATCTCGTTTCCGTCGTTATAATGCGGTACTATAAACGCACCAGTTTCATTCCGTGACATACATCATTTCCTTTTTAAACGGCATAAGCAAGCCTTTACAAGTCAGAGTATTCAACAGTTCAAAAGTATTTTCACGATTATATGTACTTATCAGCTCATCAATAGTATGACCCTTGTCAACTGATTCAAGAAATTTCAATTCAGCGTCGCTTAAACTCCAATCAACTAATTCAAACGACTGATTCCATCGTGGATCGTATGATTTAAATTTGCCATTTATTACTGACCAGTCAAATCCTTTTGAAACAATATCCTCCTTATTCCATTGGATATCATCTGCTTTACCTGTTGCACATTTTGAAACGATCAAATCATAATGGTCAAAATCTATTTCGGGATGAAGATACTCCCAGCTTACACACCGTGAAGTTCCATAATTATTTTTTATATCATGAGACATTTTTTTCATGATCGGATTCAGTTTTATTTCCGACTCATTCATGCTTCCGGATATAAATTCATTATATGTTTCAGATATCAGATTTTGAATTCTGTCGGCAAATAATGTATAAGAATAATTATTTATAACGTTTTCCCTTGCATTAACTCCCATTTGTTTTAATAGTTCAGGATTATTAATTAATAATTCTATCCTATTTTTAATTTGCTCTAAATTGATTCTCACACCGTTTTTCGATAAAACGGTTTGAATACTGAATCCGGTTACATTATCTACAATAGTATCCTTTAGTCCGCCCCAATCAGTACCTATCACAGGCAAACCGCATGCTTGCATTTCAACAGGAGTATAACCAAAATTTTCACTTATTAAAGTAGTCAGATTAATACCTATATCGGCCAAACAAATCATTTCCGCATAAGTTTGGGAAATATTCTGAGTATCAAACATTATAATTCTGGAATTCAGATTAAACTCTTCAACCATTTTATAAAATTCATTTTTAGTATCTGGCGACGGTTTATCAGAAAATTCCGGTATATAAAAATTATCAAAAGAACCCATAAACATTAAATATAAATTTTTATATTTATCTGCCATATCTCTAAGTATACTGAGAAGCAGCATGGGATTTTTCTGTAAATTGATCCTACCGCAGTACAGCATAATAAAAGCGTTTTCCGGAACATTATACTTTTTTCGCAGTTCCGACTTATTTGGTCTAGGATAAAAGATCGACGTATCCACACCAAAAGGTATAAAACATGACTTCAAACTATTATCCATAACTAATTCTTCAAATATACTCTGACAAGCAGTAGAATTTAATATAATCGAATCATAGCTTTTAAAACTGTCTTTGTTGTCATAAAGCCAATGACCGCCTTTCTGCATTGATCCTAAACCGTAAGCAACAACCGGAAACTTTTTCACAGTTCTGTCTATAGTATAATAGGGAGATAAGACCATTAATAAATCAATTTTTTGAACAAATTCTCTGTATCTGCTATCGTTTTCTACTTTATAAGAATCAATTTCTAAAACTTCTATTGAATATTTTTCCTGTAGTATGTTAATAGACTGTTTCCAAAGTTTCCCTACGCTTATGTATGGCGGATCGCCCCTTGTATCCAAAAGAATTCCTACAACCGGTTTATTTTTCATTCCTTTCATCCTTTACTAAAGTTTTTTGCACCGAATCATTAAAGCCTTCCGCATATGTACGGAAAAATTTAATATACATAAAAAACGTTTTTATAAACATTATAACTGTACTAATTCCCAAAACAAATAAAATCACATAAAAACTCAGTATTAACTCCTGATAATAATTCCATCTATCCTCTGTTCTTATTCCCTGAACGAAATTCAACATATAGTCATAATAATAAGAAATATCGCATATACGGTCATGTTCAGGTATAAAACCTTCGGGTATGTATATTTTAAACGTACACAAAACTATTATAGGAATTATAAAAGCAATACATAATATGGTACCGAGTATGCATAATTTTACATTTACTGACGGAACTGCATTGTCAAAACCCTTGACAGCTATAATATAATTTACTATTTTTTTTATATTTTTAAAAATTACAGAAAAAAGTTTTACAACCACAATCAGTCCTATAACGAATATTATGATATTAAAAAGCTGCATCAATAACTTTTTTGAAGAATTTAAATCATTTTGTTTATATAATTCAAGCTTATTATTCAGGAGTGCATCTAATTCTTGGATTTCCTTATTGCCGATTGAGCCGTTATTTCCTTTGACATAAAAGCTTTCAATTCTAGTCGAATCATTAATATCAGTTTGATAATATACCGGTACAAACACTGTTTCAAGTCCATTAGAAGATAAATCACTTACAAAGCTTTCGTTATTCTCATAGACTCCGGAAATAGTCTTGGTTTCACCATTCAATATCATTTGACATCCAATAATATCTATACTTTTAAAAAGCAAATTTGCCAGACTGTCGCTTATTACTATTGCATCAGATTCTGAAATAACTGCTGAAAAAAAATTGCCCTTTATCATATTTATATTATGTATTTCAGGATAATTTTCATCAGTAAGAATAATATTGACATTATCAGATAAAAGAGAAGTATGGTATGCCTCAGCTGTTCCGTTTTTACGGTTCTGTACATTTACTGTCATAATATCATCTGAATTATTAACGGCTTGTTTAATCTCAGAAAGCGTTATATAGTCCGTATTATTTTTTGATACATATTCTACAGCCTCAGGCAGCGCTGATATTACTTGCTGCCGTACTGAAATACTCATAAACATAAAAAGTGCAAAAATTATTGTGTATAAAAATAATTTAAGCTTTGAATACTTAGTTATAATCACCGTACTACCCTCACAGTCTCCCCAGAGGTAAGCGCTCTTGACGATGATACTACGACTTCAATATAAGCACTTATATCATCGCCGTTAATAGCCGACTTCACATTATTTTTTTCCAACTGATCTACTTTAACTTTTTTTACATAGTATTCTTCACCAAACAAACCGTCTCTAGACTGTAAAACATAAACTACAGTATCTCTATTTTCATCTTTAGAAATTGCATTTAAAGGAACAACATTTTCATATAAATCCGAGGAAATAATATAATTGACTTTTATTTTCTGTCCCTCATAAAATTTTTTATTACTGTTATCTATCTCGGCATAAAAGAAATACTGCTTTTTTTCAGTATCATATTCTCTTTTAATAACCGTAGTATTAACAGTTTTTTCTTCAGTTGACGGCTTACCTTCATACCACGCAGTTTCCATATAAGTCAACTGTACCTCATCTCCGACTCTGCACAGTACGTCATCTGTTTGACCAAATGAAAATTTTACAGACATACTTTGAGCTTCATCTGTAATTTCCGCCAAGGTATCGCCTTCCTTAGTCAAATCTCCGGCGTTTACCTTTATTTCAGATATAATACCATTATTTTCAGCATAAACATTTCCATCATAAGGAACCTGCTCTTTATACAGTTCAAGCTCTCCTTCGGCAATTTCCAATTCATCTTCAAGTTTAGCACGATCCTTATATGATAACCATTGGTCAAGCTGATCTTCAATTTTTTGAACCTCAAGTTCTTTCTTTTGTATATTTATAGAGAATTCTTTGCTGTCTACTTCAAAGAGGACGTCTCCGGCTTTAACTTCATCATTTTCCTTTACATAAACTTCCGTTATTTTTAATGGAACATTGTAACATATTTTCTGACTATCAACCATTACCTCACCGGTTGCACTTGAAGACACCGAAAGCTTTTCCGCAGCAGGATTTATTACCTCTACATATGGAAGAGACATATTATAAATTGATTTTGAAAGAAAAGTACACAAGAGCAATATAATCAATACAATAACAGATATTTGAATCAAAAACTTTTTATTATTTTTTTGTTCCATTAACATTCACCTCTACAGTATAATTCAATTATTTCATATTAGAATATTCAACACCTTTTATTAAAGCGTCTTTAAAAAATAAAAACAATATGAAAACAGGAATAATTGCCAATACTCCGCACACAAAAGCTATATCTAATTTAGTATCATTTATACGTGAAAGGAATATTGAAAGCGGATATTTCAAGTAATTTTTCAAAAAGGCCAACGGCTGTTCAATCATATTCCATGAATCTATAAAACATAATATAATTAAAGACGCTATTCCGGTTTTGGAACATGGTATAATTATCCTAATTAATATCTGAAAATGATTTGCTCCATCAATTTTCGCTGCCTCAATCATATCATTAGGAATAGCAGAAAACACCTGCGTCAGAAGAAATACGCCAAAGGTACTGAAAATGCCGGGAAGTATCAAAGAAAGATAAGATCCTATCAGTCCTATCTTATCAAACAATATGTAATTTGGAACTAACGTTACCTGAACAGGCAGCATCATCAAAATAACTACAAGATAAAATATTACATTTTTAAACGGAAAATTAAACTTGGCTAAACCGTACGCACTGAAACACGATATTATAACCTGACCGACTACGATTGTAACAGATATAAAAATTGAGATCCAGAATTTCATCAAATAAGATGGGTCAAGTAAAAAAACATCTGCATACCCCATTAAAGTTATTTGATTCGGAATAATATGAAAGTTGCTGTCCGTATTATCATTAGTGATCAAATTTCCGAAACTATTTAATATTTCCGACTTCCCCATTAAAGAACCGCAAATCATAAAAACGACCGGCATCAGTACTACAACCGATAACAAGCTCAAAATTATATAAGAAATAATTTTGCCATATGAAAACCTGAATCTTTTAACCATATTCAATATCTCCCAATCTTTTTTTGAACTTAAACAATAATAATATAATAATAAATATAATTATAAAAACAAGAATAGATCCTACAGATAATCGGGTATAATTCAGATTTTGAAAATTATTATTCATAAAATGCTGGATCATATAGATACTTTTATGAGGATAATCACCGCACAAAATATATGCCTCTTTAAAAGATTTAAAAGTATTTATAATTGATATTACCAAAATAAAAAACAAGTGCGGAGAAATCATTGGTAACGTTATGTTTATAAGCTTTTTGAGTCTGCTGGTAGAATCCAAATCTGCAACCTCATAATACGCTTTAGGTATAGAATTTAAGGCCGCCAGAAAAAGAATAATATTATATCCGCAGTTTTTCCAGACATATAAGATTACAAGGACTATAAAAGAAGCTGAAGAATTAAGCCAATCCTTAACAGGTAATCCCATTAAAGAAAGAACATCGTTAGCTAATCCCTTTTCAGCAAAGATCATCTGAAAAAATAATATGACTGAAGAAACCGGAAGTACCAACGGAAATACAAATACTGATCTGAAAAATTCAAATCCTTTTAATTTCTGATACAGCAGTGATGCGATTAAAAATGAAAAAACCATGATCAAAGGTACGGATACCAAAATAAATTTCAACGTATTCCACGCAGCTAATCTAAAGGTCTGGCTGGATATTATATCAACATAATTATCTATACCCACAAAATTCATACTGTTTATATTATCAGTCAATGATAATACTATACATATTATAAACGGTATTAAAAAGAATACAAGCATTCCGGAAACAGACGGTAAAGAAAATATAAATCCGGTAACTGCATCTTTTTTTGCTAATTTAGTTTTTTTATTACGAGCTGACATTAATTTATTCATTCATATACAACTCCAATCTTTCAAAGTCTGGAATACTTTATATAAAATACAAATAAATATACTGTTTTTTCAGCTGTAATTTTATTCATTTATATAAAGCTCTAATTTATTATATAAATTTTTCTGACATTCATCGTATGATCTTTCGCCTTTAAAATAAGGTTCCATTGCTTCCCATACGAAATTTATCAAATTATTGTTATACAATTCACATGCGTCTACATTACTGTAAATATAAATAAACTTATCCTTATCAGCATCAGAAAGGGCTGTTAATGTTACTCCGTGTTCAGTATCTTTGTACCCTCCGAATTTTTTATTCCAACTGTCAATACCGTTTTCCAAAGCTGATTTCAGTACGGGAATCTCTAAACATGCTTCGCTCAAAACAGCATTTTTATTCTGATAATCTTCAGATAAAAGAATCTTTAGGAATGAATAAGCATTTGCCTGATTAGGACTGCCGCTTCTGATAGCAGCCATATACTTAGGCGTAGCCACATTTTTATCGTTTATTGACGGAAAACGGCTAAGCACCGGCGTTTTATCAGTCAACAAGGCTGAATAAACTTCTAAAGCCTTTGACACCCCACCTAATATACCGGATTCAAATAAGCAGCTGCCGCTGTTGATCATAACAGCACCGTCACCTGTGTAAGTTGAAAGTACTGATTCCTGCTCCCTGTTATCCATATTATAATATTTTTTATATAACTCCATGGTTTTCTTGAAGTCATCATTATCGATCAAAACTTTCTTTTTTTCATAATCTAAAAGATTCATGCCATTCCATGGAAAAAATGTTTCCAACTTCATACCTTCCAAAGTAAAAAAAGTTTTATCCATATTGCTTTCATATTTATCTACATAATTTGTCATAATCTCAGAGAACTCATCAAAACTTAAATCATTATTAACAGAAACATTTTCTGCCTCCAGCGCTTCCTGTGAGGTTAACAGAACACGCATACTATATGATATAGGAATAAAGTAGCGTTTGCCTTCAAAAACTCCGGAATCAAAAACTGTTTCATTGTATAGTCCTTTATCAAAAGACTCATCATTTTCCAGCAAAGGATTTAAATCCTGAAAACTTTCACTTTTCATCATACGATAAATATCATCATATTCTGAACTGTGCATGAGAATCAAATCAGGTCCCTTACCGGAAGATAATTCATTTTTTATTGTTTCCAAATAATTTGATTCAGCTTCCGGATCAGCAAAAGTACCGAATTCTTTGTATTCTACTTCCACATTTGGATATAAATTCTTAAAACTGCTTAATGCCGCTTTTAAAGCCTTATCAACTTCAGGTCCTGAATAAATCACCAATTTATCTGTCGGTTCCTGAATAGTGACCTTATCTTTACCGGAACAGCCTGTTCCGGCTGCTGTTAACATAACGGCTGCTGACGTCAAAGCTGCAAATCGTCTGAACATAGTATTAAACTTATTTTTCATATAAGCTGACTCCTTTCATTTGTCAGATAATATTCAGATAAATTAAGTATTTAACCTTGGAAAATCCTACCAAAAGCATTATAATACATATATCTATCTCTTTATATTTTCACTTACTATATATATAACGATTCCAAATCGATAATTATTGCATTATTTTTGTAAATAAAATAAGAACTTTTTGTTAATTATTTATTAATTGATTATAAGAAGCAATCTTTTTACAGATTGCTTCTTATACTTTAATAGACGTCTAAATAATTACTTATATTTTGGATATACTGCTGTATGATTACTATATGTACTCCTATTTACAGCCTGTGTTACCTTACTACTACCTGTACAAATGCATGAACAACTGCAACGGCAAGCATAAGCTTCTACGCTGTCTTTTCTGCTGTTATTAGCCTTAATCAGCTTTCTCATAGCATTTTCCTCCTAATAACATTTTTGAATAAAATAATTACTTAGTGCTTGGTGCTACAGTACTGCTCGTACTTTTGCTGGATGACTGTGTTATCTTAGGATTGCCTGTGCAAACACAAGAACAATAGCATCCGCAAACAGCATAAGCTTCTACACTGTCTTTTCTGCTGGTATTAGCCTTAATCAGCTTTCTCATAGCATTTTCCTCCTAATAACATTTTTGAACAAAATAATTACTTAGTGCTTGGTGCTACAGTACTGCTCGTGCTTTTGCTGGATGACTGTGTTACCTTAGTGTTACCTGAGCAAGTACAAGAACAATAGCATCCGCAAACAGCGTAAGCTTCTACACTGTCTTTTCTGCTGTTATTAGCCTTAATTAACTTTTTCATAATATATTCCCTCCATTCTAAAATATTATTTTTTGGGCCCATATATGCAAAAATGAGAATATGTACTCATTTGAGCAGCAATTTAATTTAAGTGTTCTGAAACTATCTCAGATAAACCGTTAATTGTATACATAGACACATTATCTATGTCATCTTCACTAAAAACAATATCATATTTCTTTTCAAGTAAATAAATCAAATACACCAAATCTCTTGCTTTAAACTTTATCATTTTACCAAAAAAATTCTGATCCTTAATGTTTTTATTATTTTTATCAAGTTTCAAATCAAAATTATTTTCCAAAATTTCAAAGATCGACTGGTTGATCTGTTCTGTTTTCAACAAATTTTTTTCCTGTACCGGCATTTTTTCACCTCATATCATAATTTTTACATCATTTGAAAGCTTATCAAGTATCATATTATATAACTTATCCGCAGAATCCTTTTGATGTATATTAATAACAGACAATCTGCTTTCACTGTATTTTTCTTCTATAGTTCTTTCAACCATTTCAAGAGGCAATTTATTGGTAGATACCAAACCTTTTTCTAATGTTTCGTCCATATCAAAGAATAAATTGGACATATGATACACATCAACCTCACATGACAATCTGTATTTACACAAATTAAATACTTCCTCAAGAAATTCCGGAGAAGAACTTTCATAGAAAGTACACATTACCAGAAAATCTACCAATACTGACTGAAATACCAAATACGGCAAAATCCCGAAATGATTCGTATGCTTTTCATTGAAAGATTGTATTGAGCCGGGAACTCCGATAATTATAACATCAGGCTTTTCATTTTCAGCTAAATTTTTAATGTACCGATTAAACAACAGCGGTTTTTTATTTTCCGAAATTTCAGGATTCAGCATAAAATCCGGAAATGAATGAAATCCAAATAATTCACAATATTTTCTTGAACCTATCTGTGTAACCTTATAACCTTCCTTTAAAAACTTATCTCTTAAAACCATTGATGTTGTAAATTTATCGGTATTTTCCCACATTCCCGCTACTGCTATTATAGGTATATCGATCTGTTCAAGATATACCTCATCATTTTTTAAATATGGTTTATTATCATCAATTTTATTATTTTCATAAGCGTAATACAACACACATTTACCCGATTCGTTACATTCTGATTTCAATCTATGTAAATTATTATCGGTAAGCTTTGCAAAACACATTATTTTACTTATTTTAGGAATATGATTTACTATTTCATTTACAATAATATTTTCAACTTGTTCAGAAACGTCAAATTCAGGTACAAACAGTGAATCCACAGTTTGCTCAAATTCCTGCAATGACGATTTGATTTGATAATCTTTAGAATACAATTGTACTTTTTTATCGGTTAATCCCCAACCGGTTAATGAAGCTAATTCACAAATTCTATAATCAGAAGATATTAAATCACTATATTGTAAAAATACATTACAGTCATTATTAAACGGATATATACCAATTTTTTCGCATTTCATTTTATACTTTCCTCACACACTTTTAATTCTTTTAATATCAAATAATTTTTAAATGTCTCCTCTGCATTGAAACGAACGTTTTTACAATTTGACAACTTCAGTTCCGCAGACAATTCACCGTTATTATCGCAATATTTTGCACATGTGGTGCAATGACGTATTGCAAAGCAATTACAGCACTGCTTTTCTGTTAAATCTGCAACATTAAGAATTTTTCTTGCATTTTCAAAGTCAAATCCATTTTTTAAATCGCCTATTTTCATCGCATCGGAAGTTTCGCTTACTCTTTCGCAGGGGAAAAAATTACCGTTTACATCGATAAACAATCTTCTTTGCCCCGGAATACAAGGTCCGCTATGGGACATAGTATCCAATAGAGTTTTCTGAGGCTGCATTGACATATTAAGTCTTGCTATATTTTGATGCAGATTATTGTAAGCTATCTTAGAAACCTTTTCCTTAGGGTATTTGCCTAATTCGGATAAATATGCTTTGAATTCATGTATATTTTGCTCAATATCGTAAACCTCATCAGAAATAACTTTTTCATATGAAAAGAAATCCTCAATTAAGGTTGAACGAATATTGGAATCTGAAAACAGTTCACTGTTATTAAACATTTCATGCAGATCGTTACATGAATACCTCGGATCAATAACAATATTAAATGAAATTTTATTAAAAAATTCCGGAAAATCTTCCTTTATCATTTGTATATTTTTAGCTATTACTGAAAATGTACCCATACCAGTTGCAGCAAATTTTCTTGATCTGTCATGTACTTCCGGAGGACCGTCCAGACTAATCATTACATTGAAATTATGCTCGTTAAAAAACTTCACATTTTCAGGTGTAAAAAGAGAACCATTTGTAGTCACAGTAAATGTCAGATTTTTTCCCTTGAATATTTTCTCTGAATATTCAACCATTGCTTTTATCAAATCATACTCTAAAAGAGGTTCTCCGCCGTAAAACCCAACACAAACGTCGTTCTGATTAGCAGAATGCTCCGCAAAGAAATCTACGGCGGCTTTTGCTGTCTCATAAGACATTGTATTAGAATTATGTTTTCTTTGAACATCAAATTCAGCAGTAGTATAAGGACAGTAAGAACACCTGAAATTACATTGCTGAGTTACCTGAAGCGTGACTTGTGCAACATTTTCATTCAACTGATATTCAAGCAAATCGCTCTGATAATGTTTCATTTTTTTGGGGTGTTTACTAGAAAGATATCCGTGAGACGTTAAAAAGTCCAGCTGCTTTTTAGCTGCACTGCTTATCGAAGCGTCGCTTGATTTTTTTAAATAATCATATAACTCTTCATTCACCTGGATAAGTTGATTTGTATTTACATCAAAAGCATATTTTGCAAGCGGTGTTTTCAACATATGAACAAACGGTTTATTTTCCATAATTCTACTTCTCCCTTTTTAATCATTCTAAAATTGATATTAGCTTTTTATACATATCATCTTTACAACCAATATATACAGTATCATTATTTATTAAAGATAATTCTTTCTTGTATTTATCCTGACATATAATAACGTCAAAGTCGTTAAATTTTTCAATCAGGTTCAAATTACTAAAACCTATTATAATTATATTACAGTTAAAAAAATTACTGCTTTTACATAAAAATTGCTTAATATTCAAATTGGGAATAACATTAAAACCAAGTAATTCTGCCTGAGACATTTCCAAAAATGATTCACAATAGTACCCGTCTGATTTAAAATTATAATTCAGTTTATAAATTATGTTAACCAGTTTCTGAATTGATTCACAATGAATGCCTACAACAGGTATATTTATCTTATTTTCTTTATTATCCGCCTTTAAAGATTCAAACATTTTATTTTTATATAACCATAAACGCTCCGCTTCACTTCTATTTTTTGAACTGTATTCAAAAAACGAATCATTATGATAAACTGCTATTTTTCCATTATAATTATTCAAAAAATAAGAAATAATCTCCGATTTCTGATATTGTAATGACAAGAAACTTAAAATTATTTGATCATATCTGCTTAAATCAATTTCGTTCAGTTCACTTTTATAAGTTTCCGAATGCAGTATATACTGAGGATAATTTATTTGTGAAAAGGGCAAAAAATCCTCTTCATCTTTATCAGAAACAATATTTAGTAAAACTCTGTCTGCGCAGGATAAAGGATCAAAATATACAGTATTTACCTTGCAATTTTTATTAACCGAATTCTTCATTAATAAATTGTAAACTTTTTCAAATGATGCCGATTCATTATTATTCAATATCGTAATTACTTTTGCAGTAATTATCGGAGCTGCATAACTGTTAGACCTCATGGTCACATTCAGTTCCTTACCGCTGCGTAAAATATGTGCGGATGCGGCGCTGAAATCTATATGATCCATTGGGTTTTCATTAAATATGTATTTATCGTCCTTTAACAAATAATTGTTTTTTACGCCTATTACATTATTCATATATGCAGGATATGTCACTGTTCCTTTGTTGCTGGATGCTGCAACTATTATAACACCCATGTCACATAAACGATTTACATATTTTTCAACATACTCAAAATCATCATATATAGAAGTACCTATACTTAAGTGTATTATCTTTACACCTAATTCTGCACATAACTCAAGAGCCTTTAAAAACTGATTTATATTTGCAAGTTTACTGTCATCGTCTAATATTTTTATACTGTACCAATCTACATTACTGATATCTGTAAATTTCTGTATGATTTTCATACAAGTTGTTGCATGATTATATTGTTTTGCAGCAGTAAAATCCTTTTTAATACTTAAATCTTTTTTTACTGTAAAAGATTGTATATTACTGAACTGAGAAACGTCGACGCCATCGTCGATAATAGCAGCTTTTATTCGGCTCATTCTCTTCATCCCACTTAATTCATTTTTTATACAGTTATCTCGCTGTACTTTTTTGCCTGCAAATTATACATTCGTGCATATTTTCCATTTAATTTCATTAATTCCTTATGATTCCCCTGTTCAATTATTTTTCCATCACCTATAACAAGAATATTATCTGCCGTTTTAACATTAGACAGTCTATGAGAAATCAATATCGCACCGCAATCCTTATAAAGCTCTTCAAACTTACGGAATAATTCATCTTCCGATTCAGCATCCAGCGCTGACGAAGGCTCATCAAGAATATACATTTCCGCATTTTGAAAAAACATTCTGGAAAGCGCTATTTTTTGCCACTGTCCGCCAGACAATTCTTCCCCTTCTTCATACTGACGAGATAAATAAGTATTCAACTTATCAGGAAATTTTTCAACAAATTCATATGCTCCGCTTTTATATAATGCATACTGAACTTTTTCCTCATTATGCGATTCATTATAATTTGATATTGAAACATCTTCACTTACAGTAAAAGCATAATTACAGTAATCCTGAAACATCGGACTAAAACATTTTCTTACGCTTTCAATGGTATATTCCCGAATATCTTTATCGTTAATTAAAATTACTCCTTCTTCAGGATCATAAAATCTAAGAAGTAATTTTATTATTGAAGATTTTCCGCTTCCGTTAACACCAACCAAAGCAATTTTCTGATCGCTTCTTATTTTAAAGCTTAAATTTTTCAGTACATATTTTGCTTTATTATTATATCTAAAACCAACATTTTTAAATTCTATAGTAAATAATGATTTTTCAAGTACTAATTTACCTTCATCTTTAACATTATTTTTAAAGTTCATAAACTTTACATAATTATTTATACGTATTTTGCCATCATATATTTGAGTGTAATTATATATAACCATAAATATACCTGCTGTAACTTGTCCGATAATTCCCTGATAATAATTAAAATCTCCTATTGTACAATTACCTCTTATAACGGATACGCCAAGCAAAAATATACATACCACCATTATTATTTCGGGCAGCATATCAAAAACAATTAAAATTTTAGTATACCTTTTAGTTATTCGCTTTTTTGACTTAAACAAATGATTCCATGCATTCAAAACCTTTGAACTTAAAAACGGAAACAATCCATATATTCTGATATCCTTAGCATATTCCTTACTCAATGCCATATTAAAAGAGTAAAATATTTTTCGCTCGTCTTTCATATGCTCTCTTTGAAAGCTGTATACAGATTCCAATTGTTTATTTTTAAATATAACGCTTGGAATAACAGACAGTGTTAATAATATTGGAAGAATACCGTTCCACATTAATAGATTTACAAAAGCTATACAAAACTGAAAAAAATAACGAATAAAGGACAGAACCTGAAAAGCTGTTTGAATTATATAAGCGCTGTTATTACTTGCATCATTCATTTCATCATAAAACTCAGGTGAATCAAAGCAGTACAGATCGATTTCAGCTGCCTTTTTCATGATCTGGTGTCTGGTTTTTATACTTATAATTTCATTATATAAGCCTTCCAAATAAAGCTTTACCGATTCAATGGTTTTATTTAATATATTTAGTGCAAGCATTAATAAACTTATAATTATCAAAGAGCGTATTACACCGTTAAAGTCATTGCTTCCCGCATACTCAACCAATAAATTGATCAAAATACTGGTAACATAAATAACCGCAAAAGGTACGACCACAATTAAAACATCAAGCAATACATATAAAATAAAAAATTTCGGCGAAGCTTCAACAGTTAATTTCAGACAAAAAAAGATTATTGACCAAAAGTCCTTTACCTTGCTCCATATTTTTAACATTTTATACCTATCCTTAAATCCTTTATATCAATTCATTAATAAAATACTTAAATTTACCTGTATTTTTATCCGGACAAATTTCATCAGAAAAAATAAAATTCCATTTCGCATTTTTAAGTTCTTCCTCTTGTATATTATCAAGAAAACATTCACTGATCGCATTTTTCCAGCCTGAATATGATGACTTAACTACCAAATTAACATTAAATTTATTAATATCAGTCTGTGTTATCTGAAACTGCTTGATCGCTGAGGACATATTTTCATTAGTATACTCAACAATATTAGCCAACACATAGCTATTCATTTTTTCACCGTTTTCCAAAAGCAAAAAATCACTGGATCTACCGGAATTAACCTTCAATATCGGTGCTTTATTTTTACATGAACAGTTATGATCAGTTATCAATATACCTCTGTCTCCCGTCTGATAACGAATAAAAGGCATAGCAAAATTCTTTAAAGAAGTAACATATATATCGCCCTCTTCATTTATCACAGGTTTTCCGTCTTTGAGTACTTCAACAATAACATTATTTTCAATAACATGCATATTGCGGCATTTGAATTCATATGCTATTTCATTCGCCTCGTTGCAACCATACTGATTAGCCGTATAAACATCAAAGGTTTCTTCAATTTGCTTTTTATAATTATCGAATAAATATTCCCCGCTCATTTCTATGTACTTTAAATTTGATGGTACAGGTAAATTATGTTCTTTGACAATTTGCGACATTAAATAAGCAATACTGGGTTGAAGGAGCAGCCAGTCCGGATTAAATTCCAGTATATCACGGTAGTTATCCTCAATTTTTTTATATGTTAAACCGATTTTTGAAAATCCCATATATCTGCCGTTAAGAGCAACTTCCTTGGGAAGAAGAGGCTTTATTTTATTTCCCTCATATCTGGTAGAATAAAAGCTGCACCACTTCATTTTCGGATCAATACCATATAATCTGCTTCTCAGAGTCCATAAAGGCATTAAAGACTTAATATCATCCTTATAATCCCAGTATATTTTCAGATATTTTCCGGTAGACCCTGATGTTCTTTTTATTACTACATTTTCATTTTTCGGGAACTTCTGATATTCATCTGAAATAAAATCAGTCATTTGTTCTTGTATCGTATCTTTTTTTAAAATAGGAATCTTAATCAGATCTTCTGAGCTTTGTATTAAAGAAGCGTCTATACCTATTTTATTAAATAATTCATGATAATATTTTACATGCCTATAAGCATATTCTATTAAAGTCGACAAATTCTGATTTTTCATAAACTTTACACTTCCTTATTAATTTTACTGCTGACACATTTCTTAAGATTCCCATAATTTGCGATTACCTCAGATACCAATTCATTTATTTCAAATTCTATTTTAAAATACTTTTCAATATCTGCTATCAAATTTACAATAGACAGTGAATCAAATCCCAAGTCTACAATTAAATCCGTATTGTCTTTAAAATTTTCATCATCAAGTGAAATATAAGTATTTTCTTTGATTATCTTTTTTAAATCTACTTCAAAATCATTTTTTTCAATCATACAAACTCCTCTTTTCTGAACCCTCTGTCAATTTTTCCATTACTTGTCTTTTCAATTTTATCCGCAACTATAAATTTTACAGGAATTTTTGAACTCGACAATTTATTGTAACAATAATTAATCAACTCTTGTTTTTTAAACTCAAAGCCATCGTTAATTACTATTATTGCTGCCGGAACTTCACCTAAAAGCTCATGAGGTTCTCCATAAACAAAAGATTCCTTTATTTGCGGACAACTATTAAGAACTCCTTCTATTTCCTCAGGATATATGTTCTCAGCATTGCGTATTATAATATTTTTTCTTCTTCCGACAATATATAAATTATTCTCCTCATCTATCCTGCCCAAGTCACCAGTATGCAGCCAACCATTAATCATAACCTTTTCAGTTTCATCAGTCCGCATATAGTAACCTTTCATAACATTAGGACCTTTTACTGTAATTTCCCCTATTTCTCCAATCCTGCAATCATTTTCATTTTTATCGACTATTCTAACTTTAACATTCGGAATACACTTTCCAACGCAAGTATCATTTATAACATCAGGCTGTTCAACATAATGTGAAATTCTTGTCGAAGCTTCAGTCAAACCGTACGTTCTGATAAATTTTACATTCGATAAATATTTAACTAATTCATTGACTTTATTACCGGCTGCAAACGCACCGCCAAAACATACATATTTTAATGAAGATAAATCATATTTTTCTATTTTGCTTAAATTATTTAATACTTCTGAAAGCATTGATGGTATACATGAAAAATTAGTTATTTTATAATTTGCAATATTATAAAACAGATTTTCCGACGTAAAAATTGTATCCATAAATGTTACTGTTCCGCCTGCATACAAATGAGTCAGAAACTGTGATATGGTTGCAGATGCATAATACATTGGCAAAATTATTAATGTATTATTCTTTTGTGTTATATTCAAATCTTCCGATATCGAATGGATACAGCTTAACAAATTTTCATGTGTCAGCATCACACTTTTAGGAGAATCAAGCGATCCAGAGGTATGTAGTATCAATGCTACATCTTTTAATTCATTATTATATTCAATATGCCTCATATCAGTAACGTCATTAACAAATTTCACATCGCCGTCAGCATTTAGACATATTACTGTAATATCATTATCAATTAACTTAATAAGTCTATCATAAAACAAATCATTAGTAATAATAATCCTTATATCCAAGTATTTAATTATTCGTACGAATTCAGCTTTCTTTAAGTTTACATTTAATGGCATAATTACTTTATCTGCATGCGCTATTGAAAAGAATGAAACAGAAAAATCCAATGAACCTGAAATAAATACTCCTACAGGCTCAGGTATATTTTCCGTATGCTTATTAATTACATCAGATAATTTTTTGGATTTTTCCAGTAATTCTTTATATGTAGTTTTTTTACCACGATATAATAATGCTGTATCAAAATTATTGTGTTCTTCAATTATTTTAAATACATTCAATCTGCTCACCACCTGATAACAATTATATATTATTTACTAATATAAAAATAATATATTTTATTATACAATAAACAATATTAAATGTCAATAATTTCCATAAAATGTTCATAAAATATTAATAAATTATTAGCTTTTTGTATATATTTTGATAAATTTATTTATAAATGTTATTAAATATTGTACAAACATTAAATCATTGCAGACATTGCAAACTTAAATAAGTTAATACCGAATTTCAAAAAGAATCAACCCCTCGTTATAGCCATGCGAAAATAGTTTTCGCATGGCTTCAACACCTTGTCAAGACTTTAAGGATGGAGATTTTCGTCAGAAAATACTATCCGTGTCTTGACAAGATGTTATATCGTACAAACCCTTATGAATACATTATAGCAAGGTGGTGTTGATGATTGAAGTATCGTGAGTTTGTCTATGTCGGAGAGCCTGCTCCGCAAATTACCGAACATGAACACACAGCGTTTTATCTGCATTTTCAAAAGTCAATACTTGCTTCTCTGAAAAAAAGAGAGCTTTTGACACATTCGCAGTATAACCGCTGCATCGAGGAAATTGAAAAACAATTCAGTAAAAACAACCACAGCCAAGCCTAAACGCTTGGCTCTTTACATATGCCTATTGAAGCACTGATGCTCAATAAAGCATAATAAAGTACAATTTCAAAATTCGCAAATTGAGACTTACTTACAATAGGCAAAGCTTAATCGGGAAAGGAGATTTTCTTATGTCAACAAACAAATACGAAACTCTCAATCAAGAGAGAAAAATACAGAAAATGAAAAAGAAAGTTGCTGCCTACTGTCGTGTTTCCACGGACAATGAAGACCAAGCCAATTCTTTTGAAAGCCAACAGCGATATTTCCGTCAGTATATCGAGCGTAATCCCGATTGGGAACTGTACGAGATTTTTGCCGATGAAGGCATATCTGGCACAAATACGAAAAAGCGAAAAGAATTTAACCGTATGATTGAGTGTGCAAAAAACGGTGATTTTGATTTGATTATTACAAAGGAAATTTCCCGTTTTGCGAGAAATACCCTTGACAGTATATTCTATACCCGTGACCTCAAAAAGCACGGTGTCGGCGTTATCTTTCTAAACGACAACATCAACACCTTGGACGGCGATGCGGAGCTTCGCCTTGCTATCATGTCCTCTATCGCACAGGAGGAAAGCCGCAAGACTTCCGAGCGTGTAAAATGGGGACAAAAACGCCAGATGGAGCAAGGCGTTGTGTTTGGACGCAGTATGCTCGGCTACGATGTAAAAGACGGGAAAATGACTATCAACGAGGAGGGAGCAAAAATCGTCCGCCTTATCTTCCACAAGTTTGTGGACGAGGGAAAAGGTACTCATGTTATTGCCCGTGAGCTTCGGGAGGAAGGCATTGAGCCTATGCGTGTTAAGGAATGGCAAAACACCGTCATTCTCCGTATTATCCGAAATGAAAAATACTGCGGCGATTTAGTACAGAAGAAAACCTTTACGCCAGACTTCCTATCCCATGAAAAAAAGTACAACCGAGGGCAGGAGGAATTTGTCATTATCAAAGACCACCACGAGCCGATTATCTCCCGTGAGCTTTTCGATAAAGCAAACCGCATTTTAGATGCAAAATCACTTTCACAGGAGGGCAAGGCAAAACACAGCAACCGCTATCCGTTCTCTGGAAAAATCAAGTGCGGCTGCTGCGGTTCAAGCTATGTGGCAAGATATAAGACACGCAAAGACGGAAGCCGCTATAAGGCGTGGCGTTGTGGGGAAGCTGCCAAGTACGGCAGACCGCATATTGACAAGGCAGGAAACCAAGTGGGCTGTACGGGGCTTAGTATCCGTAATGAAGATGCGACTCATATCATGTATCTCGTCTGCAAACAGCTCACCATTGACCGCCAGAAAATAGCGGATAACTTGATTAAGATGATTCACAAGGTGATTTCAATGGATATGACAGGTGCAGATACAAATACTCTGGAAGATAAAATTGAAGCAGCACAGAAAAAACGTACTGATTTGATTGACCTTTATACAAGCGGTGATATTGACCGTAATGAATTTACGGCTCTTAGGGCAAAATACGATGCTGAAATCGACAGCTTGAAATCTATGGTGGAAAGCATAGAAAAGCAGCAGATTGTAATTGCAAAGCAAAAGGAATTGATGGAAGATATAAAGAACGCTATTGACGAGCTGATTAACGGTATCCAGTACGAGGACGAATACTACACCCAGATACTCGACAAAATGGTAATTAACGATAAAAACCATATAGATGTTTATTTGAAAATGCTGCCTCATAAGTGGAGCTTTACGGTGGCAAAAGGCGTTACAGGGGCTTTAGAAACGCTAAAAAAAGCTGAAGCCTCAGCAAACACCATTTCTGAGGCTTCTCTACCAATATCAGTCAGCAACCCTCTTACTTCTCCATAAGGAGCAGCATATCGTTGATTTAAATATCTAAGCGAAGCTGACATTTCGCCGTCTGGACCGCCCAGCTGGCTAACGATAAATTCAGCAAGCTTTGGATTAGGATTCTTTATATTCACCGGATATTGGAGTTTCTTTTCATATTGCCACATTAATTAGCGCTCCTTTCCCATGGCCACGGTTCCTGAACCCATGTCCATTTATTGCGGCTCTGCACTTGTTCTGTAGTAAGAGGGCCGTAAAGCTTATTATATTCTTCTACAGCGGCTTTTCTTAATTCATTATATTTATGATAGTATGCCAGACCATCCTGACAGTCAGGATGAGTATCAAGATAAATACGAATTTCATCAAGTGCAAATCCATACATCTGGATCACTCTGAATAGTTTTTCTTTAGAATTCATAAACATCCCTCCTCAGGAGCCAATGGAAGATCCAGTTCAGGGAAAATAGTACCTCTTTCAAACGCCTTTTCTTCATCGTAAGTCTGACCCCACTGCTGAAGCGGAACATAAGCCATTGCAAGCGGCGTATGCTCCGGAAATCTGGGTCTTGACATCATATTCGGCATATCATTTGGTTCATGCTTACGCATCTCAGGTTCAAAACGAATATTATCAAACATACTGAAATCCAAATTTAATTCCTCCTTATGCATATTTTGTATAGCTATGCCATACACTATTATATTATGAAATTTTTTAATTTTTGTGAACTTGACATTCAGAATATAATTATGATAATATTATAAAAAAAGAGCAAAGGATGTTGAATATGTTTATTGCAAATGAAAAAAGATACGATAAAATGCCCTACAGACACGTAGGAAAATGGGGATTAAAACTGCCTCCTATATCTCTTGGAATGTGGCAGAATTTCAGCCATACCGACAATCTGGAAAATATGGAAAATATGTGCCGTACCGCTTTTGACAACGGTATTATTCACTTTGACCTTGCCAATAATTACGGTAATCCATATAACGGTTCCGCAGAAGAAAACTTCGGAAAGATTCTTAAAAGAGGTCTTTGGCATTACCGTGATGAAATTTGTATTTCAACCAAGGCAGGATACGATATGTGGCCGGGCCCTTACGGAGCTAAACACGGTTCACGGAAATACCTTACCGCATCTCTTGACCAGTCTCTTAAGAGAATGGGACTGGATTATGTTGATATTTTTTATCATCATGTTTTTGATCCGGAAACACCGCTCGAGGAAGTTGCACTTGCACTGGATAATGCGGTAAAACAAGGAAAAGCCCTATATGTAGGAATTTCAAATTATAATACAGAACAAACCTCTAAAATAAAGAAAATATTTGATGAGCTGAAAACTCCGTTTATTATTAATCAACCCTCGTATTCTATGCTCAACAGATGGATAGAAGAGGACGGACTCAAAGATTACGCTTACGAAAACGGCTTGGGACTTGCCGTATTTTCCCCTCTTGCACAAGGTCTTCTTACAGATAAATATCTGAAAACAAATACCGGTTCTTCCAACCGTCCGTGGATGAAAAGCCAACCCGATGAAAATACCTTGAAAAAACTGAAAAAACTTAATGAAATTGCTGCAAACAGAGGTCAGAAATTGTCACAAATGGCGCTTTCCTGGGTTTTACGTGATGATAAGATCACAACTGTTCTTATCGGTGCAAGCCGTCCGGAACAAATTACTGAAAATCTTCAGGCAGTATTTAAAACTGACTTTTCTCAAGAAGAATTAATGGCAATTGAAGATACTTTATAGATTTATCAATATGTGAAAACTAAAATAATACTGCCTCGGTTTATGCGTTCAGCACAAATCGGGACAGTACAATCTAACAAGTATTTTTAATACTAAACCGGACAGATAAACTGTCCGGTTTTCTTTACTTATTCAATGCAGAACTTAAACAACTGCTTCATGCTTACGAAAAATCAATTCGTTTTTAAGTTCCTTTATCTTCACAGTATAGGTAATAAGCAAAACAACATCTGCAAAAATCCATGCAACCGGACTTGCTAAACATACTGCTGTATATCCTATTGAAGATACAAACAAGATCGCTACAAGAGATCTCGCTGCAAGCTCGCTGACTCCCGCCAGCATCGGCAGCATACTGTATCCCATACCCTGAAGTGAATTTCTGATAATAAACAGTACTCCAAGAAACGGATAGAACAAACCGTTTATTCTTAAATAATACACTGAAAGATCAATTATTTTTTGTATATTTTCAGAATCAGCTGTATTTTTGTCAATAAACAAAGTTGTCAGCGCTCCACCTAAGAATGAAACTGCTGCGCATGCCGCTACACTATAAACCATTGTCATTGCAATACTCTGACCAATTCCGGCAGTAATTCTCGAATACTTTCTGGCTCCTCTGTTTTGTCCGCAATAGGTTGCCATAGTTATACCCATGCTTTCCATAGGTCCCATAGCTACGGTCTGAATCTTTATTGCAGCTGTCATTGAAGCTACTGCTGTTTTACCAAGCGTATTTACAGCAGACTGTAAAATAATAGAGCCAATAGCTGTAATAGAAAATTGCAGCGCCATAGGTACTCCTATTACAACAAGTTTTTTCATTTTTTCCAAATCCGGTTTTAACTCAAATGAATCAAATCTTAAAATATCATAATTTTTTATAGTATAGAAAAGGCACAGCAAAGCAGAAATTCCCTGAGATATAACAGTCGCAAAACTAGCACCAAATACTCCCCATTTAAATACTATAATAAAGGTGAGGTCTAAAATTATATTGAGTACAGAGGATATTCCCAGAAACACCAACGGCGTTTTACTGTCTCCCAGTGCACGAAGAATTCCGGAAAGCATGTTATAAAATATTGTAGCGGAAATACCCGCAAAAATTACTATTATATAACGGTAAGCATCATCATAAATTTCCTCAGGAGTGTTTGTTATACGTAGAATCGGTCCGGTCAGAAGCATAGTTGAAACAGTCAGTATAATAGACGCAATAATACTTAAATAAATAGAGTTTGCCACATATTTTCGCATTTGTGAGTGATTCCCTGCACCAAAGCTTTGAGCCACCGGAATGGAAAATCCGCTGCAAATTCCAAGTGCAAAACCGATTACAAGAAAGTTTATAGCGCCTGTAGAACCTACAGCGGCAAGTGCGTCAACCCCTACATATTTTCCAACAATAATAGTATCAACCATATTGTAAAGCTGCTGAAAAACATTACCGAAAATCATCGGCAGAGCAAAGCTTAAAATCAGTTTATAAGGTTTGCCGGTCGTCATTTCTTTAGTCATAGACATATTGCATTATCCTTTCTTGAATATTGTAATTTTTTATTTTTTATGATAAAATAAAATCATTCTGAATTTCTATTATGGAGGTCAACCATGGAAGATTACAGCCATGAACAAATTCATTACCAGACAGATACGGGTATGCTTCTTGAAATTGTTGAAGTTTCCGGACATTCCGTTTCTAAGCACTGGCACAACGGATTTGAAGTTATTTTTATTTTAAGCGGTTCAATGACAGTTAATATAAACAATAGAGATTATAAGCTTCAAAACGGAGGGTTTGCAGTAGTAAATTCCAAAACTATTCACTCAACAGTCTGCCGCGGAACATGCAAATATCTTCTCATTCAGATACCCTATGAAACAATAAAAAAAAATATTCCCGATATTGATATAATCATGATAAGATGTATATGTACTTCAGAAGAAAATACAAAAGGTAACTTCATAAAGATCCGTAATATACTTACAAAACTGAAAATGCATTATGAATCCCCAAGAGACTGCGGATATCTGCTTATGCTTAACAGTCTTATATACAACCTGCTTTATCATCTTGTTATAAATTTCAAAACCAGCATAGATCCTGTCATGAAAGAGAAAGCTGACAGAAACATTCAAAGACTTGGAGTCGTTCTTCAGTATGTCCGTCAGCATTATGCCGAAAATATTTCGCTGAATGACGCTGCACACATCGTTGCTCTTAACAGGGAGTATTTTTCAAGGTTTTTTAAAAGATACATGGGCATGACTTTTATGGATTACGTTTATGCCATTCGTCTTGAACATGCTTATTACGACGTCATCAATACAGATTTTCCTATCGGCAGTATTGCAGATCATCACGGCTTTGAAAAAAATTACAAGCTTTTTGTCCGCAAATTCAAAGAACAATACGGCTGCTCTCCCGGAGAGAAAAGGAAGCAGCTTAAAGGCTCCTGATATCCTCGGCATAACATGTATAGTATAACAGTATCCAACTGTTTTTGCAATAGCAAATCATGACGACTATATTGTACAATATTGACTTCTCTTACGCTTTTTGAAAAAAGCTTAGCAAAAACTTTTATTTCGTCTTTAATTTAATGTTACATTTTTTATAAGGCTCGACAAGTAAATAAACATAAAAATTTAAGGTCAAAAAATCTTAACAAAAACTTTTATGCCGAATTTAATTATCTGGAAGCGCTTTCTAAAAACTCGCAAAATTACTTTTTAAGATACTTTATAAAATTAAAGCCGTCGATATTAATCGGCGGCTTTATATTATATAGAGATCATTACATTACTTAATAACTCTAACCTTAATGATTCCGTCAACAGAACTCATCTTATCAGCAACAGCGTCTGTAACATCACCGGCAATGTCAAGCATTGTATAAGCATAATCCTTCTTACTTGCATTAACCATATTGTCAATGTTCAGACCGGCTTCACCAACTGCAGAAGTAATCTGAGCGATAATTGTCGGAACATTCTTATGAAGGATACAAACCTTTGTACCGGTTGCATTCATAATCGCATTAGGGAAGTTTACACTGTTTTTGATATTTCCGTTTTCAATATAATCAATAAGTTCATTAGCTGCCATAACTGCACAATTATCTTCACTTTCAGGAGTTGAAGCTCCAAGGTGTGGAAGAACAATAACGTTATCAACGCCGAGTACAACATCATCAGCAAAGTCTGTAACATACTTTGCAACTTTACCGTCTGCAATAGCCTTAACTACTGCTTCACTGTTTATCAATTCACCTCTTGCAAGATTGATAAGACGTACTCCGTCTTTCATCATAGCGATCTGTTCAGCATCAATAGTATTCTTTGTGTCAGGAGTATAAGGAACATGAATAGTAATATAATCACTTGCTGTATATATTTCATTGATATCAGTTACAACCTTTACTGACGGATCAAGATGAAGAGCGCCGTTAACTGACAGATATGGATCATATCCAACCACTTTCATTCCAAGATCAACAGCAGCGTTTGCGATTTTTCCGCCAATTGCTCCCAGACCAATAACACCCAAAGTCTTGCCAAGGATTTCAGGACCTGCAAATTTAGACTTACCGCCTTCAACTGTCTTTGGAGCGTCAGGAGTACCCTTAAGAGATGCAGCCCACGCAGCAGCTTCGGTAATTTTTCTTGATGACAAAAGCAGCGCACATATAGCAAGTTCCTTAACTGCGTTAGCATTAGCTCCCGGACTATTAAAAACAACTATACCGGATTCAGCGCACTTATCTACAGGAATATTGTTTACCCCTGCACCTGCTCTTGCAATTGCAAGAAGATTTGAACCAAATTCCATATCGTGCATCTTAGCAGAACGAACCATTATTGCATCAGGATTTGAAACTTCTTCCCCTACTGTGTACTTGCTGCTGTCAAACTTATCAGTACCGACAGCGGCAATTTTATTTAAAGTTAAAATGCTGTACATAAAAAACATCTCCCTTATTATTTTTATAATAATTTACCTGTTGAACCATAAATTTTCTGCAAAAGTAATTTTGCAAGACTTCAGAAACTGTCTTAAATCAAGTTTGCCCAGTATAAAAGTTTTTACCCAGTTTTTTTCAATTTTTTCTTTAATTCTCTGCAAAAGTAACTTTGCGAGTCTTTAAAAAGCATTTCAAGATAATTACATTCGGCATAAAAGTTTTTGCCCAGCTTTTTTCAATTTTTTCTTTAATTCTCTGCAAAAGTAACTTTG
>ERZ827108.1580-NODE-1580-length-29158-cov-9.830533_pt1 | contig 29158 bp, 32 predicted proteins | sample MGYA00519921_ERZ827108 | MGnify/ENA primary metagenome ERZ827108 (study PRJEB31778, sample SAMEA3449258) | human gut metagenome | biome: human gut; feature: human-associated habitat; material: faeces | place: United Kingdom | collected 2010/2012 ...
ACCGTCAGCTAACAGTTGATAAGTAAATTAGTTCCTTATCACTGTTAAGCCAAGGCTTTGTTACTATTACCGTGGATGAAAATGACAAGCGAAAGCAGCGTATTGAAATTACAGACTATTGTAGGGAGTTCTGTGAAAAAAACGATGAAATGAGTATGGCACTTATGAAGAAAATGTTTGCAGGTGTGTCTGAGGAGCAGTTACAAGTGACAATACAGACAGTATCAGTCAGATTGCAGGAGAACTTGGTATGACAAAGGGGCTTTGTATAGACATTATCAGAACAAGCAGGGATATTTTTTTGCATATAGTCAAACGAATGGAGCAAGGCGACACCCGGTAGAAATAAAATTAATACTTGAAAAATCAGAAAATAAGTATTATCATAAAGCTAACGAACGGTAGCCGAAGTGCCGCAGAAGGGTGAAAACATATAATGAGTACAAATCGAAAAGAAGAAATAATCATGGCAACATTAGAGCTTGCAGCGAAGAATGGGCTTGCGAGTGTTTCTATGAGTATGATAGCTGATAAAATAGGAATCAAGAAGCCGTCACTATATAAGCATTTTACCTCGAAAGAGGAAATTGTAGAGGCAATGTATCAATTTCTCAGGGAACAGGCAAAGAAAAGGGCAAACATAAAGCCGATTGATTACAGTACACTTTTTGTAGGTAAAACGGCATATGAAGTATTGAAGATAGCAGTTCAGGGATATATTCAAATGAATCATCAGGAAGAAATGATGAATTTCTATAAGGTTATTTATTCAGAAAGAAGTATTCAGCCAATGGCAGCAAGAATCCTTGCAGAAGAAACAAGTAAGATGATAATAGCAACGAAACAGCTGTTTTATGCCATGGAAGTACATAAGATGCTTCATTTTAAAAATGCAGATATGAGTGCCGTAAGCTTTGCGATGACAATTCATGGACTTATGGATTATGAACTGGACCGAAGCTGTGGGGGCTGTAAAGAGGAAAATCCGGATAAGAAGCTTCTGGATGATTATTTGAAATGGTTTTGTGAGGAGAATGATTTCGATGAAAGCAATGGAAAAAGACTGGTATAAGAAAATTTGGACACTTGATATTCAGAATCAGTCGTGGGTTGAAGATACGAAACGACAGGTTGATTTTCTGGTTGAAAAACTGGAATTAAGGGGAGGTGAGCGGATACTGGACCTTGCCTGTGGATTTGGACGGCATTCTTTGGAGCTTGCAAGACGCGGTTATGATGTGACGGGAGTTGATATTACGGCACAATATATAGAGTATGCCACAAAACAGGCACAAAAAGAGAAGCTGAATGCAAAATTTATCTGCTCGGATGTCCGTGAGGTGCCATTCAACAATGAATTTGACGTGGTTATAAATATGGCAGATGGTGCAATTGGGTATCTTGAAAACGATGAAGAAAATAAAAAGATTTTTGCGGCGGTTTCCAAGGCTTTGAAAAGTGGCGGAAAACATTTTATGGACATAATGAATGGCAGTTATGCCGAGAGACATTTCCCATGCAAGTTATGGGATGCAGGAGAAAAGGGATTAACGCTATCTGAATTTGAATGGAACAGCAAAACTAAAACATTATTGTACGGACAAGCCGACTATCCTTATGGCGAAGTGCTTTCCAAGCCTGAAATGCCAGAGGAAAATCCTATAAGATTGTATTCGCTTGATGAAATAAAGGAAATCTTTTCTGATATTGGAATGGTCGTAAGTGGCAGCTATGCGGATTTTAACGGGAAACCATCTTCTGAAAATGCTATCCAGTTATTGGTATATTCCAAGCGGATTTGATTAAAAAGTCATAGATAAAGGGAAGCAGGAGGGTTTTGTAGTGAAAAAGAGTTTGTTGAATTATTGTGGATTGTTTGGGATTGTAGCATTTCTTTCTTACACGGCAGCAGTTGTATTTTCGCCGCTGGCATATCCGGGATATAACTGGATGGCACAAGCGGTTAGTGATTTAAGTGCAGCAAATGCACCATCCCTTTCGTTATGGAATCAGTTAAGCTGTCTGTATGGCGTATGCACATTGATATGTGCCATGATGGTGTGTGTAGGGATTCAAGGAAGGAAAACGAAAGCCTTAAGAGTAGGAATCTATATTTTTACAGCTATGGATTGGGTATCAGCAGTTGGATACAGCCTGTTTCCGTTGAGTGACAGTGGATATGCCGGCACATTTCAGGATAAGATGCACATTCTTGCAACAATATTGGTGGTGCTTTTGTCTATTGTATCATTAATTATTATCATTGTTGCGGGTGCCAGAGATAAACAGTGCAGGTCTTATGGTATTTGTGCAGGAATCGCGTTGGGAATGATGTTAGTAGGAGCAATTGGAATGAATATTGTTCCGGAAGCGTATTTTGGAATCGTGGAACGCTTTAGCGTTTTTTCTGCAACCGGTTTTAATGCAGCACTGGGAATACATTTGTATATTATGAAATAAGGCTGCATAAGCGGGTGGACTATGGTGTGGCAGTCAGATAAGTAGAAGGTATAAGAAAAACGGTTGACAAGTTACCGACTGGTTACTATAATAGAAAGTAACCAGTCGGTAACTTTTTGGTAATAGGGAGGAAAGAAATTAATGGATTCCAGAGAGAAAAGTACAAAAGAACGAATTTTAGAAGAGGCATTAAAGCTTTTTTCACAAAGCGGCTATATGGGAACTTCCATGAATGATATTGCAGCAAAATTAGGTGTTACCAAAGCGGCACTTTATAAGCATTACACAAGTAAACGGGAAATATTGGACAGCATTGTTGAAAAAATGAATCAGATGGATGCGGAAAGAATAAAGAAGTATGATATGCCGGAAGGAAAGATGGAAGAAGTCATTGCAGAGTATAAAGATACGGCATTTGATAAAATTAAGCAATTTACAAAAGTACAGTTTCTTCATTGGACACAGGAAGAATTTCCATGCTGCTTCCGGAAGATGCTGACACTGGAACAGTACCGGGATGCGGAGATGGCTAAGCTGTATCAAAATTATCTTGCTGAAGGGCCGCTGTCTTATATTGAAACTATTTTTGAAGGCATTACGAATCATGGTGAGGATGCAAGACAATTGGCATTGGATTTCTATGGTCCGATTTTTCTTCTCTACAGCATATATGATGGAACAGAAGAGAAGGAGAGTGTAGTAAAATTAGTGGACCGTCATGTAGACCGTTTTGCAAATATGCTTCAGGAAACAACCGCAAAAGGAGCGGATGTTTAATGGATGGAGGAAAAAGAAATGAAAGCAATTATTTATACATCGAATACAGGAAGTACGGCCCGGTATGCAAAACTATTGGGACATGAATTGGATATACCTGTTTATCGTGCGGAGGAAGCAAAGAAAATGGTTCCTGCCGATGCAGAGGTCATTTATCTTGGATGGATAATGGCAAGCACTATTAAGGGATATGCGGGTATCACGAAGAAATATAAGATACTTGCGGTGTGTGCAGTCGGTATGGGACAGACCGGAACACAGGTAAAGGAAGTTCGCACTAAGAACAGGATTCCGGATGATATACCATTATTTACATTACAGGGGAATTTTGACATAAAGAAGCTTCATGGCATATATAAGCTTATGATGAACGTTATGGTAAAAACAGCCGGTAAGGCATTAGCAGATAAGGATGACCGTACACCGGAAGAGGATGATATGCTGGATATGATGCTAAACAGTGGAGAACGGGTTCGGATTGAAAATTTGAAGGCAATTCTTGACTGGTATCGTAAGAAGGGATAGTGGAGAAGAAATGATGAAACTTTATTTTGGAAATGCTGTAAATACGGCAACTCCCATTGCAAAAACACAGCATATGCGGGAAATCTGGTTCTTTATTATGTCAGGTGGTGTTTTATTGAAGATTGTGGTTATGGAAATATTGCGGCGAAATATCAGAATGTAAGGTTGTATGTTTGGGTTTAAATAGTTGGAAGCTTAGGGAGTGACAGATAGTAATAAGGTTACACAATTACCGGATGAAATACATTGCGAAGGAGGAGCCTATATGCAATAATGGTATAAATAAGGACAAAGGGGAGGATTTTATATGGTAGGAGTATCTACAATATTGGCGGTATGCGTGACCTTTTTAATCAGTATGGTATTGCCGATTGTCGTCTATATAATTTACGGAGTAAAGAATAAGGGAAAGGGTGTCTGGACCGCGTGGTTATTAGGTGCAGCAGGCTTTGTCATTTTTCAGGTGATTATAAGGATTCCTATTTTGAACGGACTGGCGGGCTTGGAAGGCTTTCAGACCTTTGCCACGCAGAATTACGCTTTGTATTGTCTGATTCTGGCATTTACGGCAGGACTTTTTGAAGTAGCAGGACGGTATATCGTTGCAAAGATTATGCAGAAGAATCTGACCTTTGAACGCGGATTTGCGGCAGGTTTGGGACATGGCGGAATCGAGTCTATCGTTTTGATTGGAACCATGTACTTAAATAATCTTATTTATATAATTATGATTAATACCGGAAGCTTTGATACGGTGATACAGCAGACAGCGGCAGCCGGTGTAGATACAGCAGCATTGGTTTCTGTTCAGGATGCACTGGTAAATTCCGGATGCGGTGTATATCTGTTGGCAGGCTATGAGCGGATACTGACCATGATTTTCCATACAGCACTGAGTCTGATGGTATGTTATTTTGTAACACGGAAAAAGGATGCACTGGGAATTATTCTTTGTCTGATATGTCATACAATCATAGATTTTGTCAGCCCGCTTATAAATGGTATGGCAAACGGCTATCTGGGAAATGGGCTTTCGACAACGACAGCATACATAATTATTTATAGCTTCCTGACCGTAGTTGCGGTGGTTGCTGTAATCGGAATAGTTGTGTTAAAGAAGCGTTTTTCGGTGGAAGATAAAAATTGCGAATCGAGTAATAGAAAAATGTAGAAAATAAATTCGTATATATGTTAAAATAAAGCAAAAGCACTTGCTCGCATGAGTGATTTTGTGAAAGGGGCTATTCAACATATGAAAAAGCTGGAAACAAATGATTGGATTATGTTAAATTCAATTATTTATAAAATATATACGATGGAAAATTTTGAACAGATGCGGACAGAATTGTTAGAGGATTTGGCACGTTTACTGGATTTTGACAGTGCAGACTTTTATCTGGCTGCACATGACCAGACACGATTGTTAGATGCTCCGGTTATGTATCATTGTAAAGAAGATATGTCGCAGGTATACGAGACATTGGATTATAGTCTGGGAATTATGCTGAGCGGAAAATCACTCGTCTATCGGGAAACCGATATTATGAGTGAAGAAGCAAGAGTCGAAACCGATTATTATAAAAAGGTATACCAGCCGAATCATTGGCATTATTCATTACAATTAATTATAGCGAAGGACAATTGCTTTCTTGGAGTTATTACACTCTACCGTATATTAGGCAAGGAAGATTTTCAGTATAACGATATATTTGTACTGGATATGCTGAAGGATCATCTTGCATATCGCCTGCAGCAACATGCACAGAAGGAAAGTGGACAGGAAAAGGTTACAATTTCCGAAGCGGTGGTAAAATATGACCTGACCCGGCGGGAAAATACAATCCTGCATATGCTGATGTCCGGCAAAGAAAATGCTTATATCTGCGAAGAACTTGCAATTAGTGCCAATACCTTAAAAAAGCATATTTTGAATATCTATCGCAAATTGGGAATTAAGAATCGGGTACAACTATTTAAAATGGTAAAGGAGCGGGAGTAAGACAGAAGATTCTTACTTGCTTTCTACTCCTTTTGGGTAATAAAAATGGTAAAAATATATTATTGAATTTTATAACTGATTAGTCTATTATCATTAACAAATAAAAGATGTTTAGGAAGGCGAAGGAGCTGTCAATTGACAGTTCCTTTTCTTTTTGCCTTTTGCTTGTGACATGGAAGGAGGTTTTTATATGAAAGAATTAGTCATGATCATAAGACCGGAAAAGTTAGAGGATATTAAACAAATTTTGGATGACATTCATTGCGGTGGTATGACCTTATCAACCGTTATGGGGTGTGGTACACAAAAAGGCTTGGACACAGATGCAAATGCAATTAATGAAATCCGGGGCTTTAAGACTACCATTAATCTGTTACCGAAGATTCGGGTAGAAGTTGTTGTGGATGATAAATATGTTGAAAAAATCATATCTGCAGTCCGGGAAAAATGTGCATCCGACCATGTCGGTGACGGAAAGATTTTTGTACGCAATATTGAAGACGCAATCCGAATCCGTACCGGTGAGAGAGGATTAAAGGCATTGTAATTGATAGTAGAACCACAGATAGAAGCGAGTGAGGTGAAGCTCCATGGGAAATATTGTTGAAATAGAAGGTGTTAACAAAATATACGGAAAAAATCATGTGGTAAAGGACTTAACACTTGCGGTTGAAGAAGGCGAGTTCCTGACTCTTCTTGGTTCCTCCGGATGTGGAAAGACCACGACTCTTCGTATGATTGCAGGCTTTGAGGAGCCGACAAGCGGAAGCATTAAGGTAGAAGGAGAACCGATTGAAGAGAAGGAACCCTTTGAGCGAAATGTAAATACAGTCTTTCAGAGCTATGCATTATTTCCGCATATGACGATATTTGATAACATTGCATATGGCTTGAAAATGAAGAAGGTTCCCAAAAATGAAATTCGGGAGCGGGTACTGGAAATGATGGAGCTTGTGCAGTTAGGCGGCTTTGAAAAACGCTATCCAAGCCAGTTGTCCGGCGGACAAAAGCAGCGGGTGGCAATTGCCAGAGCTTTGATTAACCGGCCAAGAGTATTGTTGTTAGATGAGCCGTTAGGAGCCTTGGACTTAAAGCTTCGTAAGCAGATGCAGTTGGAATTAAAGCGTCTGCAAAAGAAACTGAATATTACATTTATCTATGTAACGCATGACCAGGAAGAAGCGTTGACGATGAGTGACCGGATTGCGGTTATGCATGACGGTATTATCGACCAGCTGGATACGCCAAAGGAGATATATGAGCATCCTAAGACAAAATTCGTGGCAACATTTATCGGAGAAACGAATACCTTTGATGGCTGTATATCCGATATGCAGGGAAATCATATAACGGTGTCCTTGGAAAATGGTATTGTGCAGGGCATAGGAACCGATTTCAAATCACAGGAATATCTTACGGTATCTGTCAGACCGGAAAAAATGAAATATGCAGATAGTCCGGTGGATGGATTTACATTAACCGCAACCGTAAAGGATTATGTATATGTCGGCTCGGTAATTAAATGTATAGCACTTCTTCCGAATGGAAATGAAGTAAAGATTGAACGGCTGGCAGGAGAAGAGCTTCCGAAAATCGGAAGTCCGATATTTATATATTGGAATCCGGAAGATGCGGTTCTGATTCACAGTCATGATTATCTGGTATTTCAGACAATGGAGCAGGTGCCGTTGGTATAGGAGGTGCAGAATGTATGAAAAAATCAAAGCATGAAATCAAAGCAAATACAATTCCTGCATTCATAATGGTAGGACCTGTAACCCTCTGTATGGTATTGTTAGTGGCAATTCCGTTAATCTATGTGGCGGTTATGAGCTTCTGCTCCATAGATGATTATTATAATGTAGTATTCAAGTTTACGTTTGCAAACTATGAGCGGTTGGTGAGTCTTGATTACTTAAAAATATATGCACGTTCTCTGGTGATTGCATTAATGACTACGGTTATGTGTATTATAATCGGTTATCCATTTGCTTATATCATAGCCAGAACAAAGAGCCGCAGGAAGAAGTTGCTGTATATGCTGGTAATTATTCCGTTTTGGACCAATTCCCTGATTCGGATTTACGGCTGGAGAACCTTCTTAGGCACGAACGGCTGGTTAAATAATTTGTTGCAGTCGCTGCATATTGTAAATGAGCCGGTTGATTTCTTGTTTCATCAGGGAACAACAGTTTTAGGTATGGTGTATTGTCTGATTCCGTTTATGATACTTCCGTTATATACGGCAATTGAAAAATTGGATGGCAACTTACTGGAAGCATCTTCGGACTTAGGAGCAAAGCCGGCAGCTACATTTTTTAAGATTATTCTTCCGTTGACCTCAAGCGGTATTTTTTCCGGAAGTATCATGGTATTTATACCATGTCTGGGATATTTCTTTGTATCCGATATTCTGGGTGGCGGTAATACGGACATGATAGGTAATTTGATTGAACGGCAATTCCAGAGCGGAAATAACTGGCCGCTGGGTGCTGCACTATCCATTATTCTGATAGTAGTAACGTTGTTGCTGGTGAAGCTTTATCAGAAGCTTGGCGGCGATATGGAAAGCCTTGGGGTATAAGGAGGTGGTTATATGAAACGGCAAAGAAAAGCAAAGGTAAAAAGTGGATTGAGTATTGTATTTTGTACGTTGGTATACCTGTTTTTGTTTCTTCCTATATCCGTAATTGTGGTGAATTCATTTAATGCAACCACATCGAAGCCATATCTGAGCTGGAAGGGCTTTACCTTTGACTGGTATGGGGAACTGTTTCAGAACGGAGATTTATTATCTGCGTTTGGAAATACCATGATTATTGCGGTTATCAGTACCATTCTGGCAACGGTAATAGGAACACTCGGAGCTGTCGGAATGTACAAATACAAATTCAAGGGAAAAGGAATTATTGACGGACTCCTGTATATTCCGGTTGTAATTCCGGAGATTGTACTGGGAATCTCATTATTGACAATATTCTCAAAGGTAAATATTCCAAGAGGTATGTTAACCCTGATACTGGCACACGTAACATTCTGTATACCGTTTGTGATATTTAATGTCCGGGCAAGATTAACCGGATATGATAATTCAATAGAAGAAGCCAGTATGGATTTAGGTGCGAACCGGCTTGTTACGTTTTTCCGGATTACGTTACCGACACTGGCACCCGGAATTGCAGGCGGAGCATTATTGGCATTTACGCTGTCGATAGATGATGTAATTATCAGCTATTTTGTATATGGACAGACCAAGACCTATCCATTAAAGGTCATGGAAAGTATAAAGAGTGGTGTGGCACCGGATGTAAATGCATTGTCAACACTCATATTAATTGCAACCATTGTTCTTGTGGTCTTAACACAATCTGATTTGCTTAAAAAACACAAGAAAGATTAATCGATGAAACTCGATAGGAATAAGAATGGAGGAATGGAGTATGAAACGAAAATTATTAGCATTGGCATTAAGTGTATCCATGGTGGCAGGAATGTTAGCAGGCTGCGGAAGCTCCGGAGGAGCGGCATCCGGCGGAAAGACGTTAAATGTATTCGTGTGGACCGAATATGTACCGGATTCTGTATTTGATAAGTTTGAGGAAGAAACCGGAATCAAAGTAAATGTATCTACATATTCCTCTAATGAGGATATGCTCGCAAAGGTAAAGTCCGAAGCGACAGGTACCTATGATGTAGTATTACCAAGTGATTATGCAATAGAGCAGATGATAGCACAGGGAATGCTGATGGAGTTAGACCAGGATAAGTTGACGAATCTGTCAAACATCGGAGACGCATATCTGAATCCAAGCTATGACCCGGGCAATGTATATTCCGTTCCTTATCAGGGCGGTGTTGCTGCCATTGCGGTAAATACGGCAAAGGTTGATAAAGAAATTACCTCCTATGATGATTTATTTGACCCGGCACTTGCAAACAGTATGGTGGCATTAGACGATTATCGTGCGGTTATCGGTATGACGGCAAGAAGCATGGGATACAGCATGAATGAAACAGACCCGGATAAGCTTGCAGAGATAGAAGCAAAATTGCTGACATTAAAGAATAACATTAAGCTGTATGATTCGGATAGTCCGAAGTCAGCCTTGATTTCAGGAGATTGTACGGTCGGTTATATCTGGAGTGCAGAAATCGCACTTGCGATGGAAGAAAATCCAGACATCAAGATTGTATTTCCGGAAGAAGGACCATATGTATTTATGGATAACTGGGCAATATTGGAAGGCAGTACACATTATGATGAAGCAATGGAATTTATTAATTATATGCTGAAACCGGAATCTGCACAGTTATGTATGGAAGAATTTCCATATCTGAATCCGAATACCGTAGCAGTTGAAGCAATGGGAGCAGATTATTCAGGAAATGAAGCAAAGAATCCACCGACAGAAGTGATAAGTTCCGGTGAATATGTAGAAAATCTGGATTCCGATACCTTGGCAACTTATGATGAAATGTGGACAAAGTTAAAGGAATAACCGGATTCTTTAATGAAGCAGCGTCATAGTAACAGAAGGAAGAATAGAGGCACGATATGAAGATAGATTTCCTATACTTAAATGAAGAAGATATGATAAAAGCAGGGGTTCTCGATGCATCTCGGTGCATTGAGACCATGCAGGAAACAATGGCATTGTTTGGTAAAAAGGATTTCCTTTTGGGCGGGCCGAATGCCGATGAGCATGGTCTTCAGATGAATTTCCCGGCAGCATCCGATATTAAGGATTTTCCGCTTGATGATGGACCGGACCGGAGATTTATGGCGATGCCTGCCTATATTGGAGGTAAATACCACATTGCCGGACAGAAATACTACGGTTCGAACAGTCATAATGCAGCATTGGGACTTCCGCGGTCTATATTAATGGTAACACTGTCGGATGTGGATACAGGAGCCCCGATTGCATATATGTCAGCGAACCTCTTAAGTGCAATGCGGACAGGAGCAATGCCGGCAATGGCAGCAAAATATCTGGCAAATCCGGATGCAAGAGTATTATCCCTGATTGGACCGGGTGTAATTAATAAATGTGCATTGATGTGTTATATGAAGGTACTGCCAAAGATAGATACTATTAAGCTAAAGGGCAGTACCGTGACTTCTAAAACCGCACTTCATATGAAGCAGTTTATTGAAGAGAACTACCCGCAGGTAAAGAATATTATTATATGCTCGACACTTGAGGAAGCTTGTCGGGATACAGATGTAGTCAGCGAAGCAATGTCTGTAACGAAGCAGGATATGGAAGAGTTTAAGATGGAATGGTTCCGGAAGGGAACAACGGTCTTTTCTATGGGTACTTATTTCTCAAAGGAATATGAACAGTTCCTGAATACCAAAATGGTAGTGGATAATTATGGTATGTATGAAAAATATATGCGGAACTTCATTGCCAGAGGCCCGGTGGATGAATTAGGAAGAAAACGGGAATGGTGCATTATGGGTATGCATTTCGTACATCTGGTAAACACCAAACAGACTGCCAGAGAAACCGTAATTAACTTAAGTGATATTGTAAACGGCAGTTCCAAAGGAAGAACAAGTCCGGAAGAAATAGTGATGTGCAGCATTGGCGGTATGCCGTTAGAGGATTTATCATGGGGATACGAATGCTACCAGAAGGCAAAGACGCTTGGTATCGGTACAGAGCTTAATTTATGGAACGAACCGTATATGAAATAGCGGGAGCTTGCAAAAAATAATCCCAAAGGAGTAGAAAATACCCAAAAGTAGTATAAGATTGGTAAAGTTAAGTGATTGAATATCCTGTTAAAATGTCGTAAAGTAGTAGCAGAAAAGCGATGAGGCTGTTGGAAAACGGTCTTGTCGCTTTTTTTGTGAAAGGAGGTTTTATTATGAGTAATCAGACAATTGACTTCTTATTTCTAAGTGAAGAGGATATGATTCAAGCCGGTGTGAAGGATATGCCGGCATGCATAGAAGCCATGGAAGAGGTGGTAAAGTGCTTAAATACCGGAGATTATGTAATGGGTGGTGAAAACCATAATTCACATGGCAGTCAGGTGTCATTTCCAAAGGTCTCTCCATTTCCCAATATGCCGAAGGATGAGGGCGATGACAGAAGATTCATGGCGATGCCTGCATACATAGGAGGACCATTTGATTTAATGGGAATGAAATGGTATGGCTCTAATATGGCAAACAAGGAAAAAGGGCTTCCAAGGTCGATTCTGACGGTGATGTTAAATGATAAAGATACGGGTGCTCCGCTCTGTCTTATGAGTGCAAACCTGTTAAGTGCATATCGGACAGGAGCGATTCCGGGAGTCGGAATCAAATATCTGGCAAATCCGGATGCCGCCGTTTGTGGCATTTGCGGACCGGGTGTTATGGGAAAGACTTCACTGGCAGCAATTCTTGCAACTTGTCCGAACATTACAACCGTAAAAGTAAAGGGAAGGGGAAAAGCTTCTCTGGATGCGTTTGTTACATATGTAAAGGAAACGTATCCGCAACTGACAGAGGTTCGGGCAGTAGATACGGTAGAGGAACTGGTTCGGGATTGTGACATAGTTTCATTTGCAAACTCCGGAGGAACGGACCCGTCTACTTATCCGTTTGTGAAAAGTGAGTGGATTAAACCGGGAGCTGTATTAGTAGGATTAAGCTGCTTTGATATGGATAGTATAGATATGCGGAATCACTGCACATTAGTGGTAGATAACCTACAGCTTTATGAAGCATGGGAAGAAGAATTTCCGTATCCGTCTTTTGGAGCAAATAATATTATCGGTTCTAAGTTTACGGATATGGCACATGACGGAATCATTAAAAAATCAGATATATATGACTTAGGCGACATTATATATGGCAAGAAGCCGGGAAGGGTCAGTAAGGAACAGATTTTTGTATACTCTGTAGGCGGTATGCCGGTGGAGGATGTAGCATGGGGAAAAATATGTTATGAAAATGCAAAACGTCTGGGACTGGGTACGAAGCTAAGGCTTTGGAATCATCCGGATATGTGCTGAGAGCAGCGGTAAGACAGGAAATATAAATCAGAAAAGAGGGATACATATGGAAACAAGAATAGAAACCCATCCAATACTTGGAGAAATTGAAAAAGGCAGAAAAGTTACGTTCCTATATAACGGAAAGGAATTACAGGGATATGAAGGAGAACCCATAGCCGCCGCATTAAAGGCAGAAGGTGTTATGGTACATCGATATACCAAAAAGCAGCATAAGCCAAGAGGAATCTTCTGTGCGATAGGACGGTGTACCGACTGTGTTATGGTGGTAGATGGAAAGCCAAATGTCAGAACCTGTGTGACTCCGTTAAAGGAAGGCATGAGAATAGAAACACAGTATGGAGTCAGCAATCAGCCGTTTGAGGAGCAGTAGACAGGAAAGGTAGGGATGAGCTATGAAGCGTTATGATTTAATTATAGTAGGAGCAGGACCTTCCGGTCTGTCAGCAGCAATTGAAGCGGCAAAAAGAGGAATGAAGGTTCTGGTATTTGATGAAAATGAAAAGCCGGGCGGACAGTTATTTAAGCAGATTCATAAGTTCTTTGGCTCTAAGGAGCATAAAGCAAAAATCCGTGGCTTTGTCATAGGACAGCAATTACTGGAGGAAGCCGATAAGGCTGGTGTTGAAGTAGTTCTGAATGCAACGGTAATCGGACTTTATCAGGATAAGGAAATAGTTGTCCGGCTGGGAGAAGCCATTGAACATATAAAGGGCGATGCAATTATTATAGCAACCGGTGCATCCGAAAATATGGTAACATTTCCGGGCTGGAATCTGCCGGGAGTGATTGGTGCAGGAGCAGCACAGACTATGATGAATCTGCATGGCGTAAAGCCCGGACAGAAGATATTAATGCTGGGTTCCGGAAATGTAGGTCTGGTTGTCAGCTTTCAGTTGATTCAGTGTGGTTGTGAGGTGGTTGCACTGGTAGATGCAGCACCGAGAATCGGTGGCTATGGTGTCCATGCTGCCAAGGTAGCAAGAACCGGAGTACCGTTCTACTTATCACATACCATTGTAAAGGCAGAAGGAGAAGAATGTGTAACCGGAGTTACCATTGCAGAAGTAGACAGTCATTTTCAGTTTATAGAAGGTACAGAAAAGCATTTTGATGTAGATACCATTTGTCTGGCGGTTGGACTGTCTCCAATGTCACAGCTTCTGAAAATGGCAGGTTGTCAGATGGAGGATAATCCAAAGCGGGGCGGACAGGTGCCGATTTGTGATGAATATGGAAGAACCTCGATTCCGGGTATTTTTGTGGCAGGTGATGTATCCGGCATAGAGGAAGCAAGCTCAGCAATGATTGAAGGTCGTATGGCAGGTCTTGCGGCAGCCGAATATCTGGGCTATATGGAAGAAACCGAGTTGGATACAAAGCTTCAGGAATTGGATGCTGCCTTAGATGGTCTGCGTCAGGGAATGTTTGCACCGAAGAACCGCGGGAAAGAGATTCGGGAGACAGAAGAAGGAATTGCGGTATCACAGAATCTGTTAACCCATGGTTACATAGCAGATGACGAGATAGAACGATTTCCGGGATTCACACATAGAAAAGGGATTCATCCGGTCATTGAATGTACGCAGAATATTCCTTGTAATCCATGTCAGGATGCCTGCCCGAAGGGATGCATCAGCATTGGTGCAAATATTACATCCCTTCCGATTGCGGTGGCAGACGCGGATTGCATAAACTGTGGAATGTGCGTAGCGTCTTGTTCCGGACAAGCAATCTTTTTGGTGGATGAGGATTGTGGAGACGGAACTGCAACCATTACATTGCCGTATGAATTTGTACCTTTGCCGGAAGCAGGAACCAAGGGCATTGCGTTGGGAAGAAACGGACAGAAGGTATGTGAAGCTGAGGTTGTTGCGGTAAAAAGCCTGAAAGCGTATGACAAAACCAACCTATTAACCATGCGGGTGCCGAAGGAATATGCTTCTACTGCAAGATTCTTTCGGGCAGAAGCCTAAGCAATGAGGAAGAATACCCTTGAATAGAGACCAAGGCGAAAGGAATGAGGACTATGAATCAGATAAATGACAGATCAAGAGATATAGGAGAATATGTACCGGCACCGGATGATGATATGATTATTTGCAGATGTGAGGAAATAACCAAGGGCGAAATCAGACGGGCAGTGCATGACGGAATGTTTACATTAACAGAAATCAGACGTTATCTGCGAACCGGTATGGGGCTTTGTCAGGGGCAGACCTGTTCAAAGCTGGTAAAGGGAATTGTGGCAAGAGAATTGAAGGTTTCTCCGGCAGATTTGGAGCCGGCAACATCAAGGGCTCCAATGCGTCCGATTGAAATGCGGATTTTTGCAAATGAGCGGAAGGAGGATGAGGGTCATGAGTAATTGTGCAGATATTATAATTATCGGTGGTGGTGTCATCGGCTGTGCAACGGCATATTATCTGGCGAAGCAGGGCAGTCACGTAATTGTACTGGAAGGCAGCGACCATATAGGAAACGGTGGTTCTTCCAGAAACGGCGGCGGTGTACGGCAGTCAGGCAGAGACCCAAGAGAATTGCCGTTAGCAATGTACGGAATCCGGAACCTCTGGCCAACATTGTCGGAAGAGCTGGAGGTAGATTGTGAATATCATCAGGATGGCAATCTCCGATTGGGAAAAAATGAAAAGCACGCCGAAATTCTGACAAATCTTGCAGAAAAGGCAAGAGCCTGCGGGCTGGATGTCCGTATGATAGACGGAGAAGAGGTTCGACGGATTAATCCGTATTTATCGGAAGAGGTGACCGTTGCAAGCTGGTGTCCGACAGATGGACATGCCAATCCGCTGACAACAACCTTGGGATTTTATAAAATGGCAAGACGGCTTGGTGCCCGTTTTATATCCGGAGAGCGGGTCATCCGTTTACAAATGATAAAGGGAAAGATTCGTCAGGTAATCACAGAGCAGACCGTATATGAAGGAGAAAAGGTGTTGGTAGCCGCAGGCTTTCATAGCCGGGAAATTCTGGGAACCATCGGAATTGATGTGCCAATGTCACAGTCATTACTGGAATGTCTGGTTACAGAAGCAGAACCGCATATGTTTGACCAGATGCTTGGAACCGCAGAAGCGGATTTCTACGGACACCAGACCAAGCATGGCTCCTTTGTATTTGGCGGTTCATCCGGATATGAAGCATTTAATAAGGATAATGGTACACCGGTGACAAGCAGCCTGACAGCACCTTGTATCTGTCGGGGAATTATGAAGTATTTTCCGGATTTGGCAGACGCTAAAATCGTCCGTACCTGGGCAGGCTGGAGTGATAAGAGTGCAGACGGTGTTCCGGTACTCGGCAGCATAGATGAAGTACCGGGCTTATATGCAGCCTGTGCATTTACAGGTCATGGCTTTGGTATATCTCCGGCAGTCGGGGAACAGTTGGCAAAATTAATGTTGACCGGAACCACCGATGTAGATATTTCACCACTCCACTATAACCGGTTTAAAGCAAAGATATAAGGAGGACGGGGCAATGAATAATTTTAGCTATCATGTACCCACAGATATACGATTTGGAAAAGACCAGATTGCGTGTCTGCCGGAGGAATTGAAAAAATACGGGCATAGAGTCTTGCTTGTCTACGGTGGCGGCAGTATTAAAAGGACAGGCTTATATGATAAGGTATGTCAGTTATTACATGAATTTGAAATCTACGAGCTGCCCGGCATAGAGCCGAATCCGAAATTAAAGTCAGTTCGAACCGGAGCGAAGTTATGTAAGGAACACAAAATAGATGTGATTCTTGCGGTTGGCGGAGGCAGCTGTATAGATGCGGCAAAGCATATTGCGTGCGGTGCTTATTATGACGGAGACCCATGGGATTTGATGCTGGACCGCAGCAAAATAACATCGGCACTACCGATTGCAGTCGTTCTTACTATCTGTGCAACCGGTTCAGAGATGAACAGTGGGGCGGTTATCAGCAATGAAGAAACCAATGAGAAGCTGGAAATCAACAGCCCGGTATTATATCCGACCCTGTCCATTTGTGACCCGACCTATCTGTATACCCTGCCGAAAAAGCAGACGGCCGCCGGAACGGTGGATATTATGTCACATGTATTCGAGCAATATTTTCAACCGAATATGGAAGCGTATGTAACAGATTGTCTTTCAGAGGGTGTGTTAAAGACCTGTATAAAATATGGTCCGATTGCGTTGGAGGAACCGGATAATTATGAGGCGCGTTCTAATTTGATGTGGGCAAGCACCATAGCGTTAAATCATCTGTTGACCGTTGGAAAAGGCGGGGCATGGTCGGTACACCCGATGGAACATGAATTAAGTGCATTTTATGACATTACGCATGGAGTAGGACTGGCAATCTTAACACCGGCATGGATGAAGTATGTATTATGTGATAAAACAGTAGACAGATTTGCCATGTTTGCCCGAAATGTGTGGGGCATAGAAGCTGAGGATGCGTATGAGGCAGCCCGGCTGGGAATTGAAAAGACAGAAGAATTTTTTAAAAACCTCGGAATGCCGCAACGATTATCGGAAGTAGGAATCGGAACAGAAAAGCTACAATTTATGGCAGAAGAAACGGTCAGAACCAGCCGCATATCCAGTCATTCCTACTATCCGCTTCAGGCAGAAGATATTTTGAAGATATTTGAATCGGTTTGTTAACAGAAGAAATTTCAAAACAAAATAGTTGAAATAGCCTTATAAAAATACAGCAGTAAGTAGAAAATACGAAAATAAGTTATAAAATAATCGGAAAAGCTATATTTTCCCATTTTTCGCATATGTTATCTAATGGAGATAACTATATTAGAATTATGTCCTTAATTAGAACAAAGTGGAAAAAGAGAGGGAAATATGAAGCATTTCAAAGGAGTTATAAGAATCTGGCTGGCGGTTCTCTGTCTGACAGCATTGGTGATGTTCCTGCATACAGATGAATTGCAGGCAGAGACAAAGGTTTCAGCAGAGGACCGCTATAGCGGTGGGTATTCGATTCACAATATTCTTGGCAGCTATGTCTATTTTGTAGAAGGAAATCTGACCGGTACGAGTACATCGCATACCTCCGGACCGATTGTTGTAGGAGGAACTCTGGATTATACCATTTCCGGCTTCGGGAATATATTAACCAGTCCATGTTATGTAAATCATATTCTCGGCTTGAATTACATTAATTGTATGTTTCCGGGAACAGAATGCCATCAGCCGAATAGAGTGGTTTATTACGGAACGGTTGACAGCGGAGTGCCGGCATACTTATTCTACAATTCCAATGGCGGTAATTCTGAAACGAGTATCTTGTTTCAGAATGAGAATTTTATAAATGTCGGAGCGGTAATGGCTGCCTTGCGTCAGGAGTCGGTATCACTTGCCGGAGCAGGAAATACCCATGCATATAAAATAGAACAACAGGTATTAACCATTGACTTTAAACAGGCAAAGGATATTACCGTTGCGGAGGATGTATCTGATATTCAGAGAATTGAATTACAAAATGTAACCATAGAAGAATTAATGAAGCAGCGGCATGTTATTTCCTTTACAAATACAGCAGACATAGTTTTTTCTGCACAGAATATTTATGTACAGGGAAGTACCATAGACCAGAAATTCAAAGATTATGCAAATCAGAATGACAACAACTGTGCATCCACCGGTGGTCAATATTATTTGGAGGGAATGAATTTAATCTGGAATTTTCCGAATGCAACACAGGTGACAATGGTTAATTTGAACGGGCATCTGGTAGCACCGAATGCAGAAGTACAATTACTTGGCGGCAGACATGAAGGTGGTGTAATTGCAAAATCCGTATATACAGATTCGGAAGCACATTTCTATCCGATGAGAAATGGAGGAAATTCAAACAATAATTTTGGCAGCAGTGCAGATACCGGAAATACAGGCAACACTGGGAACACCGGAAATAGTGGGAATACCGGGAACACTGGAAATACCGGAAGTAGTGGGACTACTGTGAACAGTGGAAATACCGAGAATAGTGGAAGTACCGAAAACACCGGAAGCACTGGCAACACCGGTAGCAGCGAAACAACGGGTAATATATCCTTTGGCGGAGAACGTATTGACAGCACAAAAACGACTGCAAGCCCTGAGCCTGTGATAAATAATGCATCAAGGATAGGAAGTACCTCTGGCAGAAGAGAAACCGGTACACAAGTTGATTCCGAAGCGGTTCTAAATGAGATTACCACAAGCAAGCCGGTAAAGACAGGAGATGAAGCTCCGGTACTATGGATAGTGGGAATTATGCTTCTTGCTGTCGGCGGAGGAATGCTAATAAAATTCGGTAGAGCTTAAAAGGAAAGTGAAGAGAAGAAATCTGTAAGGGGTTCATGTATCCCTATATCCAAACAAACCAACATTATAGCAGATTCTGATTAATATACTGCTTTATTGCTTCAAAGCTTTCTTTGCTGATGACATGCTCAATCCGGCAGGCATCCTCAAGAGCAATTTCCTCCGGTACTCCTAATTTTTTTAAGGCTGCAGAAATTAAGATATGTCGCTCATAAATCATTTCTGCAATTTCTTTTCCTTCGTCTGTAAGATAAATATAACCTTCATTTGTGACGGTTATCTGATTCTTTGCCCGCAGATTTTTCATGGCAATGCTAATACTGGATTTCTTGAATCCTAATTCATTTGCAATGTCAACGGAACGAACGACCGGTAACCGTTCACTTAAGACAAGAATTGTTTCCAAATAATTTTCTGCTGATTCGTTTGTTGCCATAACAGTTCACCTCATATTACATATCATTTATCTAAATTATAGTATATATACCCCTTTTTAACTTTCTCAAAAAGCATTTCACTATAAATAGCAATATGTTTGTTTTTGAAAGTTACATTCATGCTTATGCGTTCATTATAGCATAGAAATTAAAGACAGGCAATTATTGGATTATTTTAATGGTGATTTTTACTAAAAACACTAGGCGTTTTTTTATCAAAAAAATAGGAAAAGGTTCTTGACAACTAATACATGTTAGAATATACTAACCAATGAAGAAATGAAAATATTTATCAATGCTTAAGAAAGAGGATGATATGATGCCGTTATCAATGGTAGACAAAGGAACACCAATTAAAATTATGAAGATTGGCGGGAAGGAAGAAACAAGAAGATTTCTGGAGAACCTCGGCTTTGTTGCCGGAAGTACGGTAACAGTGGTATCAGAAATCAACGGAAACATGATTGTGAACGTAAAGGAATCACGAATTGCCATCGGAAAAGATATGGCAAGTAAAATCATGGTTGCTTAAGTGTTAGGATAATAGAAAGAAGGAGAGAAAAGATGACGCTGAAAGAAGTGAAATGTGGCGAAACCGTTACAGTGAAGAAATTAACTGGTGACGGTCCGGTAAAACGTCGGATTATGGACATGGGCATTACCAAAGGAGTAGCGGTATATGTAAGAAAGGTAGCACCTTTAGGAGACCCTGTTGAAGTAACTGTACGGGGATATGAATTGTCTCTTCGTAAGGCAGATGCAGAAATGATAGAGGTTGAGTAATTTTTTTAATCTGACGGTTAGTTAATACTAATAAAAGTTACTACGTAATAACATATAGTAGAACTAACAAACATATGTGATTTCAGAAAAAGTCATAGAAAAGGAGTGCAAAAATGTCAATTAAAATTGCGTTAGCAGGTAATCCAAACTGCGGTAAAACTACATTATTCAACGCACTGACAGGCTCAAACCAGTTTGTAGGTAACTGGCCGGGTGTTACGGTTGAAAAGAAGGAAGGTAAGTTAAAAAACCATAAGGATGTAACCATTATGGACTTACCGGGTATTTATTCCTTATCTCCATATACGTTGGAGGAGGTAGTTGCAAGAAACTACTTAATTAATGAAAAGCCGGATGCAATTATTAATATTGTAGATGGTACAAATATTGAACGTAACTTATATCTGTCAACTCAGGTTATGGAGCTTGGAATCCCGGTTATTATGGCTGTCAATATGATGGACTTAGTAGAAAAGAGCGGTGACAAGATTCATATTGACAAATTAAGCAAGAAATTAGGCTGCGAGGTTGTTGAAATATCAGCCTTGAAGGGAACCGGTATTCAAAAGGCAGCAGAAAAGGCAGTTGCTTTAGCACAGGCTAAGAAGAATGCAACTCCTGTCCATGAATTTGCAGAGAATGTTGAGAGTGTAATCAGTGCCGTTGAGGAGAAGTTAGGCTCCGGTGTGGATGAAGCACAAAAGAGATTCTTTGCAATCAAGTTATTGGAAAAGGATGATAAGATTGCAGACCTGATTCAGCAGGTACCGGATGTATCCGCAGAAATCGCACAGTTAGAGAAAGAATTTGATGACGATACAGAAAGTATTATTACAAATGAAAGATATGTATACATATCATCCATTATCGGAGAATGCCTGACAAAGAAGAAGGGCGAGAAGTTAACGATTTCGGATAAGATTGATAAGGTTGTTACCAATCGTTGGGCAGCACTTCCAATTTTCTTGGTTGTAATGTTCATTGTATATTATGTATCCGTAACAACCGTTGGTGGCTGGGTAACTGACTGGACCAATGATGGCTTGTTCGGTGATGGTTTTCATTTGTTTGGCATCGGAAGTGCCGCATATGAAGAGGCAGCCGGTGATTACAGTCGTGCAGACCAGATTGTAGCTGCATATGAAGATGGTGCAACAACAGTTGATATTTTAGGTGAAGAAGATGAAGTGCTGGAAACTGTAAATATTTCTGACAGCGTAGCAGCAGATGCACAGGCAGTTGTAGATGCCGGTGAGCCGGATACAACAACGTATGGTGTATGGGTTCCGGGTATACCGGTACTGATAGGAAACCTCTTAGATGCCATGAACTGTGTAGATTGGTTGGAAAGTCTGATTCTGGATGGTATCGTAGCCGGTGTTGGTGCAGTTCTTGGTTTCGTTCCTCAGATGCTGGTACTCTTTATCTTCCTTGCATTTTTGGAATCCTGCGGTTATATGGCGAGAGTTGCTTTCATCATGGACCGTATCTTCCGGAAGTTCGGTTTGTCCGGTAAATCATTTATCCCAATGCTGATTGGTAGTGGATGTGGTGTTCCGGGTGTCATGGCTTCCCGTACCATTGAAAATGACAGAGACCGTAAAATGACAATTATGACAACTACCTTTGTACCATGTGGAGCAAAGCTTCCGATTATTGCATTGATTGCAGGTGCATTCTTTGACAATGCAGGCTGGGTTTCATGGAGTGCATATATTATAGGCATTGTAGCAATTATTTGTTCCGGTATTATCTTAAAGAAGACAAAGATGTTCGCAGGAGACCCGGCACCATTCGTTATGGAGCTTCCGGCTTACCATTGGCCTACCGTTGGCAATGTGCTTCGGAGTATGTGGGAGCGTGGCTGGTCCTTCATTAAAAAGGCAGGCACCATCATCCTGTTATCTACCATCGTATTGTGGTTCTTAATGAGCTTCGGATGGGACAACGGCGTATTCGGTATGCTTGACTTCGAAGGCTTAGAGGGGGCAGCTCTTGAAGATGCACAGGCAGGATGTATTCTTGCTAAGATTGGTGGAGTAATTGCTCCGATTTTTGCACCGCTTGGTTGGACACAGGCAGGTTCCGGCTGGAAGATGGCGGTTGCAGCGATTACCGGTTTGATTGCTAAGGAAAATGTAGTTGCAACATTCGGTATGCTGTTTGGTTTTGCAGAGGTCGCAGAAAATGGTGCAGAAGTATGGGGAAATCTGGCAAGCGTTATGACTCCGATTGCTGCATACGGATTCTTGGTATTTAACCTGTTATGTGCTCCATGCTTCGCCGCTATGGGTGCAATTAAGCGGGAAATGAACAATGCAAAGTGGTTCTGGTTTGCAATCGGTTATCAGTGTGGTCTGGCATATGTAGTAGCAATGTGCATTTACCAGATTGGTACCTTAATTACAACCGGTACCTTTGGAGTAGGAACAGTAATCTCATTCTTACTGGTAATCGGACTTATTTACCTGTTGGTTCGTCCATATAAGGAAAGCAAGTCCCTGAATGTAAATATTAAAAAGACAGCCGGAGCACGTTAGTGCTTCCGGTTATTGGGTAAGGAATATAGAAAGAGGGTACTGTTATGAATGTTGGTTCAATCATTGTATTAATAGTAATAGTTGGAATCGTTGCGTTAATAGTTCGCAGCATGATTTCGGATAAGAAAAAGGGAAAATCACTCCAGTGTGGTGGTGATTGTAAACATTGCGGAGGACATTGCGGTCAGTGAGTAAAGAAGAAATCATTATCCAAGAATTGAAAAAAAGTGGATATCGAATCACAAAGCAAAGAAGGATACTTCTGAATGTCATTCTGAGCGAGCCTTGCGGAAGCTGTAAGGAGATCTATTATAAGGCGAGCAGTCTGGATCCGAGTATAGGGACGGCAACGGTATACCGGATGATTAATACATTAGAGGAAATCGGAGCAATTAATCGGGAAAATATGTATAAGATTAATTGCGGTAAGACAGCAGACAGTCAGACTGCGTACGTGATTGAATTTGATGATGACACCAGCTTGCGGATTTCTTCTCAGAAATGGAAGCAGATTCTTCAGTCAGGACTGGAGGCTTGCGGCTATTCCGGCAAGAAGGAGATTCGTAAGGTAGTGGCAGGTATGTGACAACCATGAATAACAGCGGTTTGGATTTAACGACCCGGACAAAATAGAAGTAACAGAAGAATACGAAGGGCGGCAGAAGGTTCTTAGGATAAGATACCTCTGCTGCTTTTTGATAATATTTATCAAAAGCGGGATATGCAGTAGAAATATGAAAGGAAGAACCGTATAATACGGTTAATCATAAAAAATATAAGCATAAAGGATAGGAGGACAAGAATATGTCAAAGATTAGCAAAGGAGCAATTGGTATTTTTGCAGCAGGACTTGCAGTAGGAACAATAGGTTTAAAGCTGTTAACCAGTAAGGATGCGAAAAAGGCATATACACACGGAACTGCCGCTGTTCTTCGGGCAAAGGACTATGTTATGAAGACTGCAACTACACTTCAGGAAAATTGTTCTGACATTTATGCGGAAGCAAAGCAAATAAATGAAGAACGTGCAAAGAAGGAAGCAGTTGTTGAGGACGAACCGGAAACAGAAGAAACAGAGACACAGGTAGCGGCTATACCGGCTCCGATTACGCAGTCTCCGGAGGCACCATTGGCATGAGATTTGTTATAAAACACGAAATCAGAGGTCGTATTCGCATTCATGTTATGCAGAATACGATGTCGTATCGCGAAGCGGATATACTGCAATATTATCTGGAATCACAGGAGCAGGTAACTGCTGTCCGGGTGAGAGAACGCATACAGGATGTTGTTATCTGTTACGAGGGTAGTCGGGATACGTTGATGGATGTTTTAAGACGATTTCATTACCGGACCGTAACAGTGCCGGAAACCTATTTACAGAACTCCGGCAGAGAATTAAACGAACAATATTATGAACAGTTAGTAAATAAAATTGTATTGCATTACGGAAGCCGTTTCTTGCTTCCGCAGCCGATACGAATGGTAATTACATGGGCAAAGGCAATAAAGTATATCTGGCTGGGGATTCGTTGCCTGTTCTCCGGGAAAATAGAAGTTCCGGTTCTGGATGCAACCGCTATTTTAGTATCCCTGCTTCGGAATGATTCCAATACAGCCGGGTCTGTGATGTTCCTGTTAGGCATCGGTGAAATTCTGGAGGAATGGACGCATAAGAAATCCGTAGACGATTTGGCTAGAAGTATGTCCCTGAATATAGGAAAGGTCTGGGTGCGGACAGAGGAACAGGAGATTTTAGTTCCGGCATCCCAGATACAGTTAGGAGAACGAATTGTCGTACATGTCGGCAATGTAGTGCCTTTTGACGGTCTGGTAGTAGAAGGAGATGCAATGGTGAATCAGGCAGCTCTGACAGGAGAATCCATGCCGGTTCATAAGACAGAGGGCAGCTATGCCTATGCCGGTACGGTACTGGAGGAAGGGGAATTGGTGATTCTGGTAAAAGAAGTAACCGGTTCCAGCAAGTTTGAAAGTATTGTAAAAATGATAGAGGAATCAGAAAAACTGAAATCTTCACTGGAAGGAAAAGCAGAGCATCTGGCAGACCGATTGGTTCCGTATACATTGGCAGGAGCCGGCTTGACGTACTTATTCAGCCGGAATCTGACAAAGGCGGTTGCGGTACTCATGGTAGATTTTTCCTGTGCATTGAAGCTGGCAATGCCGATTACGGTATTATCCGCAATTCGGGAAGCAAGCACCTACAGCATGACGGTGAAGGGTGGAAGATTTCTGGAAGCCATAGCAGAGGCAGATACCATCGTATTTGATAAGACCGGTACTTTGACAAAGGCACAGCCGGTAGTGGCGGATGTGATTTCGTTTAACGGAGAGGATCCGGATGAATTACTGCGGCTGGCTGCTTGTATGGAGGAGCATTTCCCTCATTCTATGGCAAAGGCAGTTGTAAAAGAAGCAGAGAAGCGGAATCTGGTTCACGAAGAGATGCACTCGAAGGTAGAATATGTTGTAGCACACGGAATATCTACAACGATTGAGGGAAAACGGGCAATTATCGGAAGCTATCATTTTGTATTTGAGGATGAAAGGTGCAAGATTCCGGAAGGAATGGAAGCACGGTTTCAGACACTGCCGGAGGAGTATTCCCATTTATATCTGGCTATTGAACATCAATTGGTAGCGGTTATCTGTATTGAAGACCCATTAAGAGAAGAAGCAGCGGAAGTAATACAGAAGCTAAAGCAGCAGGGCATTAAAAAAGTAGTTATGATGACCGGTGACAGTGAACGTACAGCGTCTGCCATTGCCAGACGTGTAGGAATTGACGAGTATTATTCAGAGGTATTGCCGGAGGATAAAGCAAGATTTGTGAAAACCGAAAAGGCAGCCGGTAAAAAGGTGATTATGATTGGTGACGGAATCAATGATTCACCGGCGTTATCGGCGGCAGATGTGGGAATTGCAATCAGTGACGGAGCGGAGATAGCCAGAGAAATTGCAGATATTACGGTAGGAGCCGATGATTTACAGCAATTAGTTGTGTTAAAGGACATCAGCAATGCTCTGGTAAAGAGAATCCACAGGAACTATCGGATGATAGTGGGATTTAATACCGGGCTGATTGTATTAGGAATCTGCGGTGTATTACCGCCTACCATGTCAGCCTTATTACATAACACATCTACCATTGCCATTAGTTTAAACAGTATGCGGAATCTGTTGCCGGATAAGGAATAATTCTTTTTAATTTGTATCAATATCGGAAAAAATGTGTAACATAGTGTAAGAAGGCATAAATAATAGAAAGGCATCGGTTATGTATGGAGAAGTAATAAAGGGATTGTTAATTCCGTTTCTGGGAACCGCTCTGGGTGCTGCCTGTGTACTCTTTATGAAACAGGAACTGCGGGATGGGGTCCGTAAGGCATTAACAGGCTTTGCAGCGGGCGTTATGGTAGCGGCATCTATATGGAGTCTGATAATACCTGCGATAGAACAGGCAGATGCAATGGGCAAATTTTCATTTGTGCCGGCAGCCGTTGGATTTTGGTTAGGAATCCTCTTTCTTCTGTTGTTAGACACCGTTACGCCGCATATGCATATGGACAGTGATATGCCGGAGGGTCCGCGGAGTAATCTAAAAAAAACTACTAAGCTTGTACTGGCAGTTACCTTGCATAACATACCGGAGGGTATGGCGGTAGGTGTCGTGTATGCGGGCGTTTTATCCGGAAGCACAGAAATGACGATGCTGGGAGCCTTGGCACTCTCCATCGGAATTGCAATTCAGAATTTTCCGGAGGGTGCTATCATTTCCATGCCGCTGCATAGTCAGGGAATGGGAAGAGGAAAGGCCTGTGTGTACGGAATATTGTCCGGAGCTGTGGAACCGATTGCAGCCGTAGTTACGATTCTGTTGTCAGGGCTGTTGATACCGGTGTTGCCATACTTTTTGAGCTTTGCAGCCGGTGCCATGATTTACGTGGTGGTAGAAGAATTAATTCCGGAAATGTCAGAGGGAAAACATTCCAATATCGGAACCCTTATGTTTGCGGCAGGATTTTCCATTATGATGATTCTGGATGTGGCATTGGGGTAATAAAATACAGGAAGAACCAGTGGAAAAAATCCACTGGTTCTGTTATACTATAGGGGTAGTAATGAATTGGCAGATTCTCCAAAGTGGGAATCTGCCATAGAAATATAAGGAGGATGAAGGTATGGGATTTTTAACAGGTAAAACAGCAATTATCACAGGCGGCGGACGAGCAGTATTAAGTGATGGGAGATGTGGCTCTATCGGCTATGGTATAGCAACCGCTTATGCAAAAGAGGGAGCAAATCTGGTGATTACCGGACGAAATGAGAAGAAGCTGGCAGATGCCAAGGAAGAATTAGAACGGTTATACGGAATTAAGGTGCTGGCATTACAGGCAGATGTATCTGCACAGGCAGATAACGAGGCGGTAGTAAATAATGTGGTAAAGCAGACCGTAGAGGAATTTGGCAGAATTGATGTATTAATCAATAATGCACAGGCTTCCGCATCCGGTGTACCGTTGGCAGAGCATACAACCGAGCAGTTTAATCTGGCAATGTATTCCGGACTGTATGCAGCATTTTACTATATGAAGGCTTGCTATCCGTATCTGAAGGAAAGCAAGGGTGCTGTAATTAATTTTGCATCCGGTGCTGGTCTGTTTGGTAACTTCGGTCAGTGTGCGTATGCAGCCGCAAAGGAAGGAATCCGTGGTTTGACAAGAGTAGCAGCGACAGAATGGGCAAAGGATGGTATTAATGTAAATATTATCTGTCCGTTGGCATGGACGGCACAGTTAGAGCAGTTCCAGATGGCATATCCGGATGCTTTTGAAAAGAATGTGCATACACCGCCGATGGGACATTTCGGAGATTCCGAGCTGGAAATCGGAAGAGTCTGCGTACAATTGGCATCCCCGGACTTTAAGTATATGTCAGGAGAGACGATTACATTGGAAGGCGGCATGGGACAAAGACCATAGAGGTAGTACAGATGAGAGTATTAATTATCGGTGCAGGGGCAATCGGAATTGCCCTTGGCACCTTTTTAAAGAGTCAGAATATAGAGGTTGATTTTATTGCCAGAGGAGCTACTTATGATGCTATTAAGCAGGATGGAATCGCACGAACCGGATTGTTTGGCGAATATTCCTGCAAGGCAGGTGAGGTAGGTGTTTATCAGGCTTATGAGGAATTACAGCCGGACAGATATGAATATGTAATTATTACAACAAAGACCATGGCAAATGCGTCTGTGAGTGAAGCTCTGTGGAATGCCAGAGCTTGTATTAAGCCGGATGGTAAGCTGATTATTATGCAGAACGGTTGGGGCAATGATGTGCCGTATCTAAAGTATTTTTCCAAGGAGCAGGTGTATAACGCAAGAGTAATCACCGGATTTCAGAGAAACAAGCCGAATATCAGTGAGATTACCGTTCATACAGCACCTATTTTATTAGGTTCCCTTCAGGGCTGCGAAAGCTCCTGTATGGAGCCGCTTGCACAGGCGTTGAATCAGGCGGGAATGCCGACGCAGGTGACAGAGGAATTAGAGAAGTATTTATGGGCAAAGATGTTATATAATACAACGCTGAATCCGCTGGGGGCAATTCTGCGGGTAAATTACGGAGCCTTAATGGAATCGGAAGCATCCAGAGCCATTATGAATCAATTAATAGAGGAAACCTATGCCGTTATGGGGGCAGCAGGTTATACAACGAACTGGGAGGATGCAGAGGCATATAAGAAGGTATTTTATGAAAAACTGATACCGGATACCTATCATCACAGAGCCTCTACCTTACAGGATATAGAAAAGAAGCAAAAGACAGAGATAGATACCTTAAACGGCTGTATCGTAGAGCTGGCAGAAAAATATGGAGTTTCCGTTCCGGGACACCAGATGATTGTCCGTCTGATTCACAGCATAGAGGATGATTTTGCCTGCTTCTTATAATGCGATAATGTACTGGTTACATCCTGATAGCCCGGAAATGGTGTAAATTCATTTGACATAGAAACGATAGTAACAGAGAGTAGAGGAAATCGTTCTATGACACCATGACAATTCGGGGCAGTGATGTAACCATTTTCTTTATCCGTCAGCACCAATTTCAAACTGCACAAGCGAAAGAATACGGACGAAGATGATGAGATTGTATGGAATGATATTGTGTATTCAAGAAGTCATTAAGTGGTATAAATCCTTTCGTTAAAAGTGAAAATTTGAATTTTACGCACTATTAACTTTTGGATATAAAGTGCCGATATTACAGATATAGA
>ERZ827108.1592-NODE-1592-length-28922-cov-6.673918_pt1 | contig 28922 bp, 19 predicted proteins | sample MGYA00519921_ERZ827108 | MGnify/ENA primary metagenome ERZ827108 (study PRJEB31778, sample SAMEA3449258) | human gut metagenome | biome: human gut; feature: human-associated habitat; material: faeces | place: United Kingdom | collected 2010/2012 ...
GGCCTGCGCCAGGCCGTCCGGCGAGGGCTGCTCGGCGTAGGAGAGGTTCACGCCGAAGCGGGAACCGTCCCCGAGTAGGCGCTCGAAGTTAGGCAGGTCGGTCGGCGTGGAGATGACCAGGATGTCCTTGATGCCCGCCAGCATGAGCGTGGACAGCGGGTAGTAGATCATCGGCTTGTCGTAGACCGGCAGCAGCTGCTTGCTGGTGACGAGCGTGAGCGGGTACAGGCGCGTGCCCGAGCCGCCCGCGAGGATGATGCCCTTCATAGATTGGACCTCCAAAGTTGGGCGTACACAGTTGGTACTAGTATACGCGAGAGGGCACGCGGGCTGCGAAGCTGCACAAAAGTAGGACGAGGTGCAATGTCGAGCACGCCCGTCCGTCGATCTACTTCCCGACTCTACGCAACCCCGCCCTTTATGCAGCGATCCACCCATGCCTTAAGCCTTCGAGGAAACGTCTCCCTAGCCCCGCTATCAGTATCATCGATATCGGAAACGGGCTCATCGCAGACGAGGTTCGTGATAGGCGCTTCCGCGATTCGCACCTCTCCCCCCAAGATTGGAACAGCAGCTTCGGCCTTCCCCACAGACACATCAGGAGACAGCGGGACAACAGCGCTACCGGCAAACACGGGCTCACCCTTGCTTGCGTTGATGTAGAAATGAAAGTTGTAGGTTCGACATCCGACGTCCCAGCCATCTTCCCGGTCAACAAGCACCTGGAAATCCGCATCAGACCCATCCATCTGAAACCACTGAAGATCCGACTGATCCCCCATGGACCAAACAGCTAAACGCGCATCGCCAGCGGGCTCAAATGATGTAAAGCTAACGCAAATGCCAGAGTCAGGCCAAATAACAGGTACACACGCTTCCGCACGCGAGCGGTGCGACTCTTCGACAAGGCGACGCTCGACAGCAAGAGCCTCGTCAGATGCCTCAACGGGTGCGCAAGTATAAGTCTGACGGATTGAGGCGCCATCAAAACCACCCGCGCCCAGATCAGAACAGACCAAGTTCGCAAAGCAATCAGACTCTAAAGCAACCGTTCGCTCGGCAACAAGATCAAGACCTCCCTTGCGCAGACTATCCTGTTTCTCCCTATCTGCAGCCAGCGACACGATCGCCGTTGCCAAGGAAGCTGCATCCGAACGCGCAAGCAGAAGACTACCGTCCCTAAAATCAAATAGGTTGTTCTCCCGGTACAGGTCGATGACGGGAAGCCCGCACGCCATCATTTCGAAAGGAATGCGTGAGGGATTTGAGATACTGAGCGATACTCCGCATTTGCAACGCCAGTAGAGCTCGCGGCATTCATCGGTAGAAATCAAGCCAAGCGACACCACGCGATGATCGGAAATGGGCACCGGGGCATCAGAGCCATACAGATAAAACGTAAGCGATGGATCGAGCTCCAGTGCAACGCGAATTGCCTCCACGAGCAGAGGAGCAACGCGTCGTCCCTTTTCAGGCTGATAAATAGCGCATACGGCGTGCTCTGAAGCCGGCTTCGAGTTTTCACGGCAGCCGAGGTTCTCTGAATAGTAAGACGGACCAACGCCAAAGTCCGTATATCCAAGCACACTGCCATATTCTCTGTCTATTTTTCCCGCGAGCCACTTGCCAATGGTGACAACTCGAAGCCCGTGGCGATACGTGTTTTCCGCAGCAAGAAAGTTGCTATCCAAGGAGAAGAACCAAGGCTCATAATCCTGAACGAAATAAAAGCCAGGAGCGCCATGTGAACTCGAAGCCAGATACTCGACAGTGTCCCAGGACGTCGCAATGGAAAGAGTTCGATCTTCCTCATTAGCACCTGCAAGGAGCCAACGATCAGGAGCCATGCCAAACCACGCTAAACATGACTCCTCGACGAGCAAAAGATCAAGAACTTTATTTACTGGAGGAATCACATAAAAGTCATTGCGATATCCACGGCATGAGAGCGCGGAGGCATTTTGAAGAATGGTTCGAAATCCGCCGCCGCCCATAGTCGGGGTGGGAACGTACCATGCGGCAACTAGTCCATCTTGTTTGTTCATCATGAGCCCCCCTGACGCTCTCCGGGACATGGCTACAGGCCAAGTGATTCAACCATATCAGCCAGAAATGGGAACAAGTCCTCATCGGAAAGATAGTGAGCGTTCACGCAGCCACACGACACTTCGGCGGAGTATCCTTCGCAAATTCGGGCAAGCTCACAGCCGATTCCATGCGGCGTAACATTGCTTACAGAAACGACGGAGTCACCGAAACTCGCGAGATCCTTCCCGACAAACGTATTCGTAATGACCTTAACGCCAAACGAAGCCATTTCCAACGGGGGATAGCTCGGATGGGGCGAGGCCATCAGAGAAATGCCCGCATAGGACTCGGCCAGCAAGCTCGCGTATCCTTCGAGAGACTGCTTGCCCACAGAAACAAGATACCTGCCGTTGGCCAACGGCACAGGGGGATGCTGTTCACCAGCAGATAGGAACTCCCACAAAGAGCTTTCTGGACAGGCCTCAACGAACTCCCTCAAGGACTCAACAACGAGCTCGAAGGCATTGCGCGGTGTCCCAGGACGACCATATACGAGAATCTGACGACGCTTCGCGGTCCTGCCATCAAGCTGGACAAGCTTTTCCTTAAGCTTATCGTTCAGCATCGGATCAAAAGAAAACTCGGACTCGAAGCGGAAACCACGCTCAAAGAAGTACTGCCTGAGCTCAGAGGAATTGAACACGGCAACAACGGGAGTCGAGCTCGTGTATGTAGAGCGCGCGAGAAGGTAATTCGAAGACCAAGCATAGAATCCAGGCTCATAATCTTGGATCAAGTATATAAGCGGATTCATCTCAAGGTCGCCGCGCGAGAAATGGGCACCGTATTCAGTCTGATAGCAGTAAGCCGACCACCAGGACGTAGCAATGAACCAATCGCCTCGCGCAACGGGAATATCAGCGGCATTACGAGAAGAAGCGTTCACGATGCTGAAGTGCGCATCGCCCTCGGAACCAAGTTCATATAGCTCATAGCCGTCGAAGCGCTCGGATACAGAACCAGCACGCGTTACGGCATCGAGCACAATAATCCTGCCATCCATGCCAGTTTCAGCAAGCAACCGTTCGTAGAACTTAAGAGCGGTGGCGATGCCGCCGAAGATATCCTCAGGATTAACGGACGGAACGAGAAGATTGAGACGCCTACGTTCCGACTCAGCTTTAACGAAATGAAGCGGTTGAATCTCGGGGACCGACACTTCCAGGCGTGTACCAGCACTTCTCTGCAGACGTTCCTTGTTCGAAAGCACCCTTGGCATACAGGACATGTAGTCCAAATTGGAGTTGTAATACGGATCTCCAGCAGCAACGTAAGGCCGATACATAGCCTCCGAAAGCTTAAAGTCGATGGCAGGGATATCCTTGGCATCACGCGTCTTCGACTCGTAATGGGTGAGCCTCACGCCCGGAAGATACACATTGCGCTTACCATACTTCATTGCACGGAGGCACAGCTCAACGTCGCTACCACACACAATGAAATCTTCATCAAACAGCCCAATCTCTTCCAAGCAGGAACGGGAGATGGCCATGCAGGCACCCGTAACAGCAGAAACATTCCTTGTCACCATGGGAGAAATGAACGGATTTCCGTTGTGCACCGCAGGCATTGCCTTATAGACATGATCGGCCCAGCCGCCCATTCCGACCACAACGCCAGCATGCTGAATAGTGTCATCGGGATAGGTAAGCAAGGCTCCGGCGACTCCAATTTCAGGTCGCAGTGCGTTTTCAACAAGTCGGGTAAGCCAGGAACCCTCGAGTACCTCAACATCATTGTTCAAGAAAATGAGGACATCGCCCTTCGCCTCAGAAATCCCCTGGTTGTTTAGCTTGGACCAGTTGAAAGGGTAGGCAGAGGTTACAACCCTGACGTTCTCATGCTCGGAAACAACTGTATCAAAATACGCAAAGGTCTCAGCATCGGACGAATTATTATCCAACACGATAATCTCAAAGTTAGGATACTCGGTCTTTGCGAAGATGCTGTCGATAGCAACCTTCAGATCGTCCGCATGGTCTTTTGTGGGGATCACAATCGAGGCCAGCGTGCCCGCAGCGACCGGATACCTCACGTCATAGACGAACAGGTTGTCAGTCTCATCTACTCGACACTCGTCTTTACCGTACAAGCTGTCGAGATAGCTTTGGATTGCTTTCTGCCCCGCGAACTGAGAATACGGCTTGGCATCAGGGTTCGATGCCGTAGAGGAAGCGATGGCACGCCAAGAATACAACGACTTCGCAACGTGGGAGATGCGCTTAGCAGCAGCCGACATGCGAAGGAACAGGTCGTAATCCTGACTGCCGTCGAACTCAGAACGAAAGCCACCCACCGACTCGAACAGAGAACGGCTGAAGGCAACCAAATGCCCCACGTACATCTGAGAAAGCATGAGGTCAGGCGACCAGTCGGGCTTATGAAGTACGGCGAGTCGATTGCCATCTTCGTCCACCACATCATTGTCGGTGTAGATAAGATCAGCATGCTCCACGGTGGCCGCAACGAACAAGTCGGCCAATGCAGCCGGATGAATGACGTCATCGTTATCCATCAGGGCAATGAAATCGCCCTTGGCAAGCTCTGCGGCGGCATTTGTTGCGCCCGAAATCCCTTGGTTGTCTTCCAGGTAAACAACCTTGATCTTTTCGGATTCCTTCTTTTGCAAGTAATCGCGCACGCGCTGGTCGGTCGATGCATCGTCAGCGATACAAATCTCCCAGTTATCGTACGTTTGAGCCTCTACCGATTGAATGGCCAAATCGAGCCATTTGATATCCACGTTATAGACGGGCATCACGATGGAGAAGCAAACGCTCCCCGTAGAGCTCCCCGGCTCAAAACCCTCAGATGGAAGCGCAACGTCATCCATCACAATCTCATCGTGAAAACGATCGCGCAGACCAACAAGACCATACTTAACGGCGTACTTTGCTGCTCGCGCATAGCTACCAGGATTCTTTTTTGCCAACCCAAGCAGAGTCTTTGCTGTATCTATCTTCGACATATTTACCTGCCCAATAATAAACAGTTCCAAAACATAGACTTTATCCCAAATGAACCTGAGGTCCAGAGAGCGTCATACTATTGTAAGCAAGACGGGCGGCATACTCGTGGCCAAATACTCACATCCGTCATCCATACATAGCGCCACCTCGCCCAGCAAATACACAGACTCGTGTCTAAAGCTGGAATACCACAAACATACAGACGGCAAAACCCGTCGCGCCGGTGAGCATCATACCGCCCCTTGCCAGCAATAGACGCACGCGCGTATCGGAAACACGGCTCGATCCGACACCCAACATGAGAGGCGCAAGCAGAGGCAAGATATATCTCGGCGAGCAACCATTTACTGTCCAGAAACCAACAGGAGTAAACGACACGTACAGCGCAGTAGCCACAAGCACAACAGAGGCGAGAAATATAAAAACTAGATAGCACCTTGCAAACACACTGAATGAGGGTCCGCTCTCGGAATCGGGGTCAAACAACGCGGTAGCCACAATACACGATAGGGGCACGAGGGAAAGAAAAGGGACGATCGTTTCAATAAAACCGAGATACGCCGTATACACCGCATATCCGCCTGCTTCCAAAGGCGAAAGATAGCCAATAACAAAAAAGCCGATCGTCGCCAAAAAGCCGAGAGGGTCAGTGAAAAAGTACTTAATCTGTCCAATCGAGCTGACGTCTGAACCGCCCCTTACATCGCCTGCGTTACCGCTGGACGTAAACAGCAGAGGCAACACAAACGACAATATCATCGCCAAGGTAAACACAAGCAGGGCAGCATAGTACCGGCGTTTTTGACCTGCATTTCCAAGCCGCCCTTTCGGCACCAGAAGTAATATGCCAGCGAGTAGAAAATAAATGGCCTTCGATGCAAGGCCCAGAGCCAAGACGACCAGACAGGGAAGCAAGCGACTGAATGAAATCCGAACATTAGAAGAAATCAACCGGGAAGCAAGTGATGTGAACAGTATGAGACATGAGATGACCCATGGATCATAGGAAAAGCTTGCCGCCAAGAATAGGTTGGTGGGCAAAAGGCCAATACTAGAAAAGCACCATTTCTTCGAGGGGACGATGGCAATCGCGGTTCCCATAATAGCAATATACGTAAGCAGGTTAAACAATCTACCCGCCAACACAAGGCCGCTCAAAGAAAGATGAAGCAGCCGACCCATCCAGATGCCAAGCGCATTCGGAATGTTACCGACCATTGAGATTGAAATGAGGTCCGCATGGAAAACAGGGGAAATCCACCCGTGCACCTCTTCGATCTGACCAAGATCGGCAGCGTCAGAATATTGCTCATCAAGTCTAGGAAGAGACTCATAGAGGAGGGAGTAGTTCATTTCACCGGTCGTATTGTTCCACGGCATGACCGCCATTTCCACTTCAGCAGGAGACAATTCCGCACTGCCAAAGTAAGAAATACCCAAGCTTCGATCAAAATGAATGCCGTCATCCCAAGAAAAGCCCGTGGATGGGGGAATGCAAAAAACAAAAAAAGAGCCGATAGCAAATGAAATAAGAAGGAATCCAGCAAGAGGCGTAAAGGAGCGCCATTGAAGTAACATCACCACGAACACAACAACAACGACAACGCACGCCGAAAGATAGATTAGGGAAGACGCGTGCCCCACAACAATGTAGAGAATTCCCAGTCCAAGCAACATCAAGAAGCTTGCAGCCAGGAGAATCACAACGCGTACCCGATCGCGACGATTGTCTGATTTAGACAGCTGATTTCTTAGGACCGGAACGAGACGAACAAAAGCCAAGCGCACAACTATCGCAACAACAATCCCGAACACAAAAAAAATCGCCACACGCCTTCGACTCCAGCCCTCAATAACAAGTGGATTGGAAGAACGCATGCCCCACAAGGTCAGAGCCTCCATTGCGATAGCGAACAGCGTTGAGAAAAAGAGAAGCGGCTTCGCTTTATGCCAAACCGAATAAATATGTTTTTGATGCTGGGATCGGTCTGGAATTGAACCAAAGTAAGAATAGAGCAATGACACAAATATGAATAGAAAAAGTAAACCGGCAATAACGCGAGGGATAGACACTGTTGTGACCTCTACTCTCAATTACTTCCTACGGAACAGACCATCACATCAACCTCGAAGCGCCTGTTCCTCAACAAGCTGATTAATCCTCCGACGCAGCTTCGAGATGCTCACCGTATTGCTGAACTCACGATACAGGAGCAAAACGATCACGTAGAGGAACACGAAGTTCGCCGGACTCTCAAATCCCAGAAGAGAAGATAGCCAAAAGGCTACCTGGGGAAAAGCGGCCAGCACAACAAAGCTAAAGACAAAGAAAAGCCAGAACACGGAGTCCAGTACCTCGATCTGCGCCTTCCTCAGTTTCTTGATGACAAAATACAAAACCAAAAGCGCCCCGAGCAGGAGGACGGCCCTAAGCACAATAGACATTGTTCAATCACCTAAACCACTGAACGAAGAGGATGGAAATGCAAGCACGCGCCATATAGGCAATCGATTTGGGAATATTCAAGTAGCTCTCCCCCGCCTGCCTCTCGCGCATTTCAACCTGGACCTCACGAACCTTCGCGCCCTTCTTCATAAGGTAAGAAATAGACTCAGGTTCCGGATTCAAGGAGTCATCGTTTGCAAAACGCTCAATCATCTTCCTATTAAACATGCGCATGCCAGAAGTCGGATCTGCGACTCGCTTGCCGGTAGTGAGCTTAATCGCAACCGTAATGATGCGCGAGCCGAGCATGCGTGCAGAAACCTCTTTGCACTTGTTTACAAAGCGTGAGCCAATAACGATGTCGACGTCTTCAGCAACCGCGAGATCAAGCATCTTGGAAATATACTCAGGCCTGTGCTGGCCGTCCGCATCAAACTGAAGGGCGTAATCATAGCCGTTACGAAGTGCGTACTTCATGCCAGTTTGGAAACCGACTGTGAGGCCGGAATTAACCGGCAACGACACGTAGTTATAACCATGCTCGAGGCAGATACGCTCTGTACCGTCCTTTGAACCATCGTTTACTACAACGTAATCGACACCAGGCAGCGTCGAAGTCAGTTCGTCAACGGTTGAAGAAATGGATTCTTCCTCATTGTAGGCTGGAATAATCACCAAAAGGCGCTTATTGGACATGAGACAAATGCCTTTCAGACAGTGGCGAGAAATTGCGTACTACCACTTGATGTCGATCCTCAGTTTGGTAATCGCAAAGCGATAGGCAGACAAAAACGGCCTCATGAGGTGCGCTTTATAGAACAGGCGTGCAATCCAAAGCTTGATGAACGGGCCTTTTTGCTTAAGGGCATACGAAAGAGACATGCAGTTCGAATTGCGCCACGTCGAGAACTTGTCATCCAAGAATGAAGTGCACCTCGAAATGTAGGCAGAAACATCGCAGGTCGGATCGTTGAACAACCTAAACAACAGAGAGACACCCAGATGAAGGAACGCCATACCGTCTAAGGCCTTAAGCATGTCCTCTGAAACGCCGCGTTCAAGGTACAAGGAACGTATGAAGTCGAAAGTGCGATAAATCGAATCTACCTGTTCTTTGCGAACAGTGTTAATAATCGAATCTGCGCGCACCATATAGTTGATCAGCGGCACATCGGAGAAAACGACCTTGCCGCGAGCCTCAAGATATACGAGCAAGTGGAAAGCCAAGTCATCTAATACAGTCGGCGGCTCCTCAAGGTCGTTCATGGACTTGAGAATGCTTGACCGGAACGCCTTATTCCAAGGAGCTCCGTTAAGCTCAATGAGTCGACCCGGTTCCTCGCTAATAACGAAGTCCTCGCGGGGACTGCACATCTCAACCGACAGAACCTTATTGGTGTCGAGATCAATCCGCTTAAAGCCACACACTGAAATATCGGCATCGTTCTCCTTCGCTGAACGATAAAGAATCTCAGCGAAATTAGGAGCAACCGTGTCGTCACTGTCTACGAATCCGATGTACTCACCCCTGGCAATTCGAATACCATCAAAACGACCGCGCCACACGCCCTCGTTCTTCTTATCAATAACGACAACTTTTCCAGGATTTGCAGCCTCATAGGAACGGAGGATATCGATGCAGCCGTCCGGCGAACCGTCGTTGATACAGATGATTTCAATATCATCTAGCGTCTGGTTAATAAGGGAGTCGAGACATGCCGGGAGGTACTTCTCCACCTTGTAACAAGGAACAATCACACTCAGCTTAATTGACGAATCGGCTGTTATCAAAGCAACATCCTTCTAATCGCATCTTCAAAGGGCCTCAGGTTGAACTAGCCTAGTTTACCGCAGGGTGGCCATCCCCATTAAACATCAACCACAAGAGCACCTCAGACCGAGCAGGACATCATGCGCTTAACATGAACAAAGCCCTCCTTGGCAAGACAAACGGTATCATTATCGAATTAAAAAGCAGTTCGTCCAAACGTAAGGTGCAATGGAGGTCTCATGGCGCAGCCCAAGATTCTAAACGTCTTGTATCAATCCGACAACAACTACGCGATGGTTACGGGCGTCTCAATAGAATCACTCTGCATGAATAACGCCCACCTTGATCAGATAAACGTCTACCTCCTTGATGACGGCATCTCTAAAGAGAACCTTGCAAGAATTAAGGGCATTGCGGAGAAGTATGGACGCAATCTTATTCCCGTTGACCCTACGAGCATTAGGAATATGCTCATCCAACTGAAAGTCGAACCTTGGCGTGGAACCTACACCACGTACTACAAGCTATTCGCAGCCTCCACGCTCGATCTTCCCACCGACCGAATCCTCCAAATTGATGGCGACACCATCATCAACGGCCCTCTTGACGAACTAATCGAGATGGACCTTGGCGATTCTATCTGCGCCGCCACATGGGACTGCGTTCTCACCGAATACAAACGCTGTATTGATATCCCTCGTGAGGATTACTACTTCAACTGCGGAGTCATGCTCATCAGCCAACCAAACTGGAACGCCTATGGCTGCACCGAAAAGATTATCGACCACCTGACCCATGTGAGAAACAGATACTTTGTCGTAGACCAGGACATCGTAAACGTCCTCTTCCGCGATAAGATCGAGTACATCAGTCCAACGTACAACTTCAATAGCTGCTTCTACATCTACGGAGTCGACTATGTTTACAAGATCTATCATCTTGACGACAAGCTATATTTCCCCAAAGAAACCGTTACCTCCATTCTTGATAACGGGGGCCCGCTCATCAATCACTGCATGAGCGCTCAGACCGGTCGCCCGTGGGAACACAACAGCATCCATCCCCAAAACGCGCTTTTTGATAAGTATCTGGCCCTCACCCCTTGGACAGACGCCGACAAGCTGACCGTCCGCCGAACCTTCGTTTTCCGGGCCCAGCGCTTTGCCTACGAGCACCTTCCCATGTCCATCTACTGGGTTATCCATCGCGTCGTCCTCACGATGTGGATGAACGAACAGGACAGGAAGTGCAAAAAGGGTGAATAGAGCCAAAGAACTTAGCATCGGCGAAAACATTGCATGGAACTCAATCGGCAACTTTGTCTACCTCATCGCACAATGGGCCCTTAGCTACATCGTTGTTCGAGTCCTTGGCTATGGACCGGCAGGAACCTTTTCACTTGCAATGTCCATTGGCAACTCCCTAAACGCGATTGCCACCTATACGATGCGCAATTATCAGGTCTCCGACCTGAAGGGAGACTACTCTGATAACCAGTACATTCTTTCGAGAGCCATCACGTCGGGAATCTCGCTTTTAGCATGCATTGTGTTTACCGGAATTAACCCTTACGACGGTTACACATCCCTGTGCATCATCGCCTACATGGTGTTCAAGATTTCCGAGGCCGTCTCTGACGTTTATCAGGGGATACTTCAACGTGCGAACAGAATGGACTACATCGGGAAAGCTTACATTCTTAAATCCCTTGTGGACCTCGCGCTATACTGCGGAATCCTCTTGGCAACCAATGACCTCCTGTTTGCAATTTGCGGACTCAGCATTGGCTCTACCGCTATTGTCTGCATCTACGAGCGAGCCACCGCACGACCGTTCTCAAACCAGAAGAAAACGAGCAGTGATGTAAAAGAGGATCTGGGAAGGGTGCTAGGTCTGCTTATTGCCTGTCTTCCCATCGCGGCCTATGGCCTCTTCTTTAACACCATGGGGCAAGTACCCAGATACGCACTTGAATCCATGCTTGGAAGCGAGAAGCTCGGCATATACACGTCCGTAGCTATGCCCGTAACTCTTGTGCAGGTATCTGCAAACTATCTATTTGTTCCCCTTACTGCCCCACTCGCCCAATGCTATCTTGATAAGAACTCCAAACGCTTCTACGACATTATCAAGAAGGTAAGCATAGCGATTGCCGTAATCGCCATCTGTGCGTTTGCCGGATTTGGTCTTCTTGGAAAACCGGTTATGCGCCTGCTATTTGGAGACTCAATCCTCCCGCATCTCTATTTGCTCAACCCACTCATCGTATGCAGCATCCTCGTTGCGCTTTCATGGTTTCTCTCGGCTGCGCTCACCGTTGTAAGGCAACTCAAGGGCCAGCTATTAATCAGCCTTGGCAGCTTCGCCATATCCTGCATACTAAGCCCCCTATTCATCTCGATATTCGACATGAACGGAGCGACGTTCTCCTATATCGCCGCTCTTCTTGCCTTTTCGACCGGCAGCTTAGCGCTGCTTTTCAAAAGCTTCAAACCCAGCACTGCTTAATATAGCGCCCCGGGATCGATTGCGATCCCGGGGCGTTCCTACATCCTACCCAAAAGAACCAGTAACCTAAAAGCCAGCTCATCACCAACGGTTTCACGATAACGAACAGGCCAGAAAGCCTTCCTCAACTGAGTGAGAACGGTAATGGGCCGACTGTAGAGGTCAATTAACTCACGGTTGTGAGCACTGAATTCCCCAGAACACGCGGTGGCAACCCTCTTGATCATCACACGCACTTTTCCGAGCGTTTCCCCAAACAAGAACGTCCTAATCCTGAAACTGAGCCTCTGAAATGCTCCCATATTCCCAGCCGATACATTCTCTGAGTGTCTCCGATATTTAAGGGACACCCTCGGATCCGAAATAGTCTTCCCATACCCATTTGAGATGAGAGCACATAACCAATCATGTCCCGCAATACCATCGGGGTCGACAGACAGCAATCGCTCCCTCATGGCGCGATTGAAAACCATTACCATCCCGGGTATAGCGGCTTCAGCAACAGCATTTTCCAAGCTGGAGGACAGCCTGCGATTTGGAGTGTCTTCGACCTCATTTAGATTCTGATCGCAGAACACGAAGTCACTGTGATACATCACAGGCACGGAATCTATGAAAGCCCCTACCTCGTCGAGCTCTTCAACCGCACGCGAAAGCTTTTCAGGGAGCCAGAAGTCGTCCTGGTCGCTAAACGCATAATAATCGGTATCTGGACATGCTCGAAGTGCAGCGAGAAAACCAGCTGCAAAACCAAGATTCACGCCATCGATCACAACGACATTGTCGCGGTCTGCATATTCGGCGCAAAGCGCCACCGTTTCAAGGTTCGGAGATCCATCATTCCTCATGACGAGAACGGGCTCGCTCGTCTGCTCAAGAATACTGTCTACTTGCTCACGAAAATACTCAGCTCTCGGGTTATATACCGACATCGCGACGGATACACGGTGCGTCTTTTGAGTGGTCACGCCATCTCCAATTCAAAATGCCTGAACAACGTCATATGGACCCTATAAATATACAGAAGCTGGGGCGCCGTTCTAAGTCATCCAATAGAACACCGCATCGATATCCTTCATTTCCGCACGTCGGTCCAACCTACTGGAACGGCATCACAACCACCAAGATGGGCCTCGACGTCTATACGCTTTCAACTCGAACACCCACACGCGGGAAATACGCCTCAACAACACGATCCCCCCATCAGGTCGGTGATCTCGTTCGCGTTTATCATCTCCACCGCCGTTAACCTCCCATCCTTTAGTAGCACATTTACGCACTGTTGATATAAACTAAAATGTATTAGCAGGTTCGCGCCATTCCGGCGTTTTATCGGACATCCGAAGCGGGGATTCGATGGAGATGAGAAACCCGCTCCTCCCGAGGGGGCGCGAGGGATATCGCCTCGCCGAGAAGCTGAGGCAGCTGAGGTCGCTGCGGGGACTCACCCAAAGAGAGGTCGCGCAGGCAGCGGGCATCGACGAGTCCACCGTACGCAGCTACGAGCTCGCAAGGCGCATGCCGAAGCCCGAGCACGTCCGGAGCCTGGCGGCGGCGCTGGAGGTCATGCCGGAGGCCCTGATCCCGTTCGGCCCCGCTGCCGACCACAACGAACTCTTCCTCATGACCGTGGAGCTGGCCGACATCTACGGCTTCGAGTTCGGCTACAACGACGATTTCGCCTATATCGCCCCTACGAGGGACTTCTTCATCCAAGGCATAGGAAGATGGGCGAAGGCGAACGAGGCGATGTGTAAAAACGAGGGGGCGTTCCGGGGCGACTACGAGCTGTGGAAGGACGAGTTCCACGACCATTTCAGCAAGCGGGACTACCCCGCCGCCTACCCCGACTACGATTCTAATAAGCCCGAATCGGGGCAGCGTTGGATGAGCGAAAGCTTCGCCGCCGCCCTCAAGGACATGCGCCGTATCCGCCGCCTCAACCAGGAGGAGATCGCCGAGAAGGCGGGGCTGAGCCTGTTCACCCTGCGAAGCTACGAGCAAGGAAAGCGCATACCACGCGCAAAGCAGATGGAAGCCCTCTGCGAGGCGCTGGGCGTCACCCTAACAGCCTTGACGCGGCATTATTTCGGAAGCCCCAACCAGGCGATGCACTACCTGTTCGCCATTGCGGGAGCGGCCAACCTGACGCCCGAGAAGGATGAAGAAACAGGTCCCAGGCTGCGCACCCAGGGAAACATGGTGGAGTGGGCTTTCGTCCGCCTGACTGACAAGCTGGAGGAGCTGAAGGACAAGCCGACGACGGAAAGGCGCGATGAGCTGACCCATTGGCTTGCGACGTTCGACTGCACCGATGATGACACCATGAGCGATGCACGATCAGCAGGCCGTCTCGAAAGCAACAATGAAAAACTTATTCCAAAAGCGTAAGAGCAAGTTTCTGCAAATGATGAAGGAGCAAAAATGAGCAAAAGCCTCAACATCACGCAATCTTCTATTATAGATTTCATCGAAAGTGAGCGGCATCGCATAGACGATGGAATGAGTCCCAGTGAAGCTTTCGAACACGTCGCTGCTCAACAAATTTTGACCCAGTACCTGCTTGATGATGACGATATCGCCAGAGGGTTGACTGACGGCGGAGGCGATGGCGGCTATGACGGCATCTTTGTATTCGTAAATGATATCCTGGTCAATGGAGAGGATTCCGATTCGCTCGAGTTGGACAATAAAAGCAGGGTGGACATTCATTTTATTCAGGCGAAAAATCAAACCAGCTTTTCAGAAGTGATTATCCAAAACTGGAAAGATTCGTTTGCAAACCTGACAGAATCAGAAGACCCTGATCGGGAAAGATATCGCGAAGACGTTATCGATCTCTTTATTTTAATTCGAGCAATCCTTAAACAAACGATAAAAAAACGCCTGCAGGTCTATATTCATTTTTGGGCAGTTTCATTGGCCACTCAAATTCACAACAACCTAGAAAAACAAGCTAGAGAACTTAAGGAACTTGTCGAACGCATAATTCCATCTAAAAACACAGTGGTAGACGTTGATTTTATTACTGCTCCTGAATTTTTCGAACTCATTGAGGAAGTGCCCGATGAGACCATGACCCTGAAAGGGACAAAAGAGCCGCTTTGCCCCGATAGCTCAAGCGCAATCCTCACAGTATCGCTTAAGGAGTACTGTGATTTCATTACCGATGATAGCGGTCACCTGAAAAAGATATTGTTTGAGGCGAACATACGTGATTACCAAGGCAACGTACATGTGAATCAAGCGATTCGAGAGACGCTCGACAATAAATCAGCTATTGATTTTTGGTGGCTCAATAACGGAATCACTATCATAGCCGACTCGATGGCTCGAGATATGGATCATTCCGTCTCATTAACTAACCCAAGAATCGTTAACGGGCTCCAAACCTCAAACGAAATTGCTCGGCATTGCCAATCATTGGGGGAAATGACGACGATAGGAAAGTGCTAATAAAGTGCATCGCTACTAGCAATTACGAAGCTAAAGCGAAAATTATTCAGGCAACAAACTATCAGACGTCTATACCTCCTGCTTTTCTCCATTCGCTCGAAACCACTCATCTTCAGATAGAGAGGTATTTCAAAAACCACGGTCTCCACTACGACAGAAGAAAAAGTTCGGGAAAGAACAACGGCATTTCGTCAAAGGACATTGTCTCGATTTCATTTTTGGGACAATGTTTGATTGCAACATTGCTTAAACAGCCTGATTATGCTCGGGCTAGACCCGCCAAAATCTTGGGAGACGAGAACAAATACAGTAAGATTTTTAATGAGAATATCTCCCTCAAGGCATATTACCAATTAGCGAAAACCGGCAATCAGATTAAACAGCTCATAAAGAAGTTTGAGTTAACACGAGGAGAGCAGAATGACCTCCTCTTCCACGTGATCTATCTTTATTGTGCAAAACAGTCTGACTCATTGGACCTAACCAAATCCGAGCTCGAATTACTGGAACCGCCTTCATCTGAAGACCTCCGACCTGTCATCGAATTAGCAAGGTCGGCATATCTCGACTTTGGAGGAAACGCCCAAACTGCAAAAAGCGCGTCGTTCGTATCCAAGATTCAGAAGAGAGCATCCGAACAATGGGGGCTATAATTTCAATGGGTATTAAATGAGCATCAGCTTGACGCATACTGTGTAAAGTGAAGCAAAACAGAGGTCATTACGGTAGCTTCAGCTCATTACATCATCGAACGTTCAATGCGAGTGGAGATAACGGGGATTGGCTTCTGAACTCGCTTTGTGCCTGCTGTCTTGGCGAAGGCTGGGCGACGTTATCCCTTATTGAGTATTGCGCGCTCTGAGTAGCATCTGTTTCGCGCTTTCCGTATCGCTTCCCATCCAGACGTTTCGCTCCTTCCGTATCGCCCGTTCCGCCATTTCCGTATCGCCCCTCCTCCGCCCGTAGAATCGGCTTGCCATGCAACCGATTAACGGAAGGAGAAACCACATGGCAAGGAAGATAAGGGCGAAGCTCATAATGGAGCTCCGCGACCAGGGCATGTCGAGGAGGTCGATCGCCAGGACCAGGCACATGTCCATGGGCAGCATCTACGAGGTGTTCGACATCGCAGACGATCGCGGCATCACCTGGGACCAGGTGAAGGGCATGGGGGACGAGCTGGTCTACGAGCTGTTCTACCCCGACCGCAACGTGCACGAGAGCGCCTTCGAGGAGCCCGACTGGTCCTACGTGCACGCCGAGATGGCGAAGGTCTGCGTCAACCTGCGCCTGCTGCACGACGAGTACAAGTCGAAGTGCTCGCGCGAGCACATGGTCGCCATGGGCTACACCAGGTTCTGCGAGCGCTACGGGGACTACACCGCGGCGAACAGCCTGACCAAGCGCATCGAGCACAAGGGGGGCGTGTCGTGCGAGGTCGACTGGTCCGGCCCGACGGTCGGCAGGGGGCTGGTTAACCCGGTCACCGGGGAGGCCTCGAAGATCTACCTGTTCGTCGGCGTGCTCCCGTTCAGCCAGAAGGCCTACTTCGAGCCGACGCTGGACATGAGGCAGCGCACCTGGCTGCGCTGCCACGCGGCGCCCGGGAAGACCTCCTGGATCGCGCGCCTGAGGCCCTCGTGGGCGTCGCTGGTGACGCAGATGACGCCGTCGACCCCGCGTGCGCGCAGCGACAGCAGGAACGACCTCCAGCTGTCGTAGGACTCGGTGTCGATGGCGTCGAGGCCGAGAAGGCGCCTGTAGCCTCCCGAGCCCGCGCCGATGGCGGTCACGAGCGCGGTGGACTGCACGCGGCCGGCGTCCCTGCACTTGATGTAGGTGGCGTCGAGCCAGATGTAGGGGTAGCTGACGTCCGACAGGTCGCGCTCCTGCAGGTCGGCGACCGATTCGTCCAGCGACGAGCAGATCCTGGACACCTGGCTGGCGCTCATGCGGTCGATGCCCATGGACTGCGCCACGCGCTTCACCTTCCTGGTGGACACTCCGTTGGCGACCATCTCGGAGACCGCGGCGACGACCGCGCGGTCCGCGCGCGAGTAGCGCTCGATCAGGTCCTCCGGGAAGTAGCTCCCGGCGCGCAGCTTCGGGATCCTGAGGTTGATGGTGCCCACGCTGGTAACCAGCCTGCGCTCGCGGTAGCCGTTGCGCCGGTTGCCGGCCTCGCAGGCCTCGTCGGCCTGGGCGTCCATGATCTCGTTGACCAGCGACTCGGCCATCGCCCTGATGAGCTCGGACATGTTGACCATGCCGTCATCGAATCTCGGCATGAGGGCGCCGTCGCCGGCAATCTCGTGTATCTTGTCCATATGCGGTTATCGCCTTTCTCTGAATCTGAACCTAAGCAATTCAAATTCTAGGCGATAGCCGCTTCCTGCTTTCTACGGCCAGGGAAGCGGCCCCTTACACCAACATTCGGCACGCGATCCGCATGCGCGCATGCGCTGCCCCGCCTGACGTCGCCCAGGTACAGGCACCTCAAGGCGATACTCGACTCGAACCTCGACCGGCGGGAACCCGTCGCCGGCCAGGGGAGGAAACCGGAAGGCGGCGACGCGCCCAAGGGGCACGTGCGCGGCGCGGACTACTACAGGGATTAGGCGGTGTGGAGATGATAGACGAAGAGACCCGGCGCAAGCTGCGCGAGATGTCGATGGGCGAGATGGCGGACGCGCTCGACCTGCAGGACTCCGACAGGACGTGCATGGCGATGCCGTTCGAGGAGAGGGTCCGCATGATGGTGGACCACGCGTACGAGGAGAAGCGCGCCAGCAGCGTGAAAATGCCAGTTCATGGCGGAATCGCGCAACGTCGTGATCGAGGGCTGCACCGGCACGGGCAAGAGCTACCTCGCCTGCTGCATCGCCAAACGGGCCTGCAACATGCGCCGCAGCGCCCGCTACGTCAGGCTGCCCGACCTTCTCATGGAGCGCGACGAGCTGGCGGCCACCGAGCGCTCGGACGCGAAGATCCTGAGGAAGTACGCCCGCTACGAGCTGCTGGTCATTGACGAGTGGCTGACCGAGGACGTCGACGACGTGGCCATCCGCTTCCTGTTCGAGCTGATAGAGCGCAGGTACATGTCGCACTCCACGGTGCTCTGCACGCAGTACGCGCCGGCGGAGTGGCACGGCCGCCTCGGCGGCGGCGTCCAGGCGGATGCGATGGTCGACAGGCTGATCCACGGGGCGGTCAGGATAGACCTGGGCGACGTGAACGTCCGCAAGCTGGTCTCATCCAGGAAGTAGCCAAAAGGCAATAGGCGATACGCTCAGCGCGAAACGCGCGATACGCAAACGGCGTGGGCACCGATACGCAAACCCCTAAACGGGTGGTGCTCACGCCGCGTAATAATCACTTATCAAGAATGATGGGAGCGGCGGTGTCGTTCGCCTTCGCTACTTGCTCATATGAGACTTGGAACTCGAGAACTGTTACCTATGCTGTTGACGAATAATTTAATGCAGCACACCAAAACGAACTGCTTTAGGTTTATGTTGAAAACTCGGCAACGACGATAATCGGGCATCAATGAGTCTCGATAATCGACTCGAATCCAGCTGCAGAGCCTTTTTCTCGAGTTAAAAAAACGAGCAGTCTACTCATCCCGCTTTTTGTTAAGCAAGCGCGCGCGAGAACGCACGTAAATCCATTTGTTTCCTTCACATCTTCAAAGTAAAAATAGTATTCTCCGTGATCTCCTGCAACGGTGAACCTCCCGTGAGCAAAGCTATTTCGAATCCTATGAAGAAGGTCCATGTATCGGTTAGACTCGCCTGCAGCAGCTATGACAGCATATGGATGCCTCATTGAAAGATAATCAGTATGTAAGCCCAGCTTCTCCCACTCTTTTTTAAAGAACGGCGAGAGCGCGGGCACCACGGGCTTTGGCAGGCGCGTAGAGGCTATCGAGGTCAAGCTTGTTGAGAAGGATGATGCCGGGCCAGGAAGCACTGCGCGCGCATCCATCATCGGCCTGCCCAACGTAACCGCGCATGTCTCTAGCATTGGCTGGCAGGCAGCCGTTCACGGCACTACATATGCTGGCACCACGGGGATGACCCTGGGCGTTGAAGCGTTGAAGCTTTCCGTTTCCGGAGCCCCCTTCAACGGGGACATTACCTACCGCTCCCACGTAGCCAACCAGGGATGGGAGAACACATGGACCTCGAACGGGCGCGCCACGGGCACAACGGGCAAATCACGCCATATGGAAGCGCTGGAAGTGAAGCTCACCGGCGATCCTGCAAAGCACTACGACATTTTATATCGCGTGCACGTTTCCAACATTGGCTGGATGCCCTGGGTTAAAAACGGCGTCGATGCTGGCACAACCGGTCGCGGTCTTCCCATTGAAGCTGTTGAGATGAGACTCGAGAGCAAGTAGCGATTCATCGTCCAAGCAATGACAAAGCGGGCCGTCGGCGCTTTTGCCGACGGCCCGTATCTTTCCATCAATCCCCGATCGACCCTAGCGATACGTAACAACCTTAGTACCATACGGGACGTTATCGTAAATCCACTTGGCATTTTGAATCGCAAGCCTTACACAGCCTTGAGAAAGGTTCTGCCCCAAGCGCCCATCCTGGATATTGAACGTTCCTTGATCGTAGGGCACGGAATGGAACAGGTAGTCACCGTAGAACTGCGTGTAGTAGTAGCAAGTGTAGCCATGGCCAAAGCTGTAACCCTTGCCGTACACGGTGAACTCGCCAATAACGGTAGGGGTATAAGCAGCGCCCGGAGAGCACTGCCAGTAGGACACCTGGTTCCAGTTGTAGGAACTTCCGTTGTACACGCCCACACGGCAGCGGGTCGTATCCACAAGCAGCAACCAGTTGGTCGAACTAGCATAGCGATTCGCACGCTGCCACATGGCAAACTGATCCGCGGGCATCACGGGAACGTTCGTGAAGGGGCGATAGGTAGAGCCCGGTGCGGCAGAGCCCTTGGGAAGGACCTGGATTTGAATGCCCTCGAGGCGGTAGCCGATGTTGCTAGTTCCCGCTTGAGCGCCATTTGCGGCCCAGCCGAGCCAGCCGTAATCCTGCACGTAAGCGCGATACCATACGTCGAAATACTTGGACAGGTCACCGGTGAGCTGGATCTTAATGGCCTCCAAGCGTTTGTTCTGCCCCGTGGTGCCGCAGCTCGCACCGTTCGATGCCCAACTACACCAACCGTAATCCTGCACATGAGCGGAATACTGAATGTCACCCGAGACGTTTGAACTCACCGAGAGCTTGAGGTCCTCGACCTTGAGGGCGCGACCCTGCGTGCCGGCGTATCCGTTGTTGGAGACGGATGCCATCCAGCCGATATTCGATACGTGAGCAGAATAGCTTAGCATCGGCTTGGTGATGCACGCATCCGAACCAGTCGCAGGAGCCGCCTCGCCCTTTTTCACGAGCATGATTTGAACGGCCTCTGCCGAGACGCCCAGACCCGTAGTGCCAGCGTCTGCACCGTTGCATGCCCAAGAGAGCCAGCCATAGCCAGAAGCGTGAACGCGGTAGTAAACATCGTACTGGTTGGCAAGCTCGCCGGTAAGGTTAATTCTTACTGCCTGGATAGAACGGCTCTTCCCCGTTGTACCAGCAATCGTCGGAGCCTCGGCGGTGTTCTGCCAACCTTCTTCCTCAACATGAGCTGCAACGGAAACAGAGCCGGCAATTGGACCAGCGGCACCAACACGAAGAGCTTGGAGAGATAGAGCGCGGCCTGTGGTACCCACGGTAACATCGGTGCCCAACGAAGCGGTCTGCCAACCAATCTCGGCCACATGACCTTGGGCAGAAAGAACCTCATTGGTGTAGTCCGCCTCTACATAGGCACCATCGGTGGAACCAGGCGCAGCGGCATCCTTCTCAAGGAGACACACACGCACAGCGCAGATGGCAGCATTGTTGGAAGCGCTGCCGACAGGCGATCCATTGGAAGCCCAGCCAGTCCACTTGCCCGTGCTGCCATCGAACACCTGATACCAGACGTTGTAGCTTGTTGCGAGATCACCCGAGAAGCTGATCCTCACGCAGCGCATGGCCAAACCATCCGAAAGCGTGGTTGTCCAACCACCGTCCGCGACATCGACGCCCTCGGGCATAGAACCGTATTGGCTGCCAGACTGGTACAGAATCGAGCCGTCGCATATCTGGTTGTTCACGTTAAGCGCAAAGCTCTTGAGCGGCTTAGAGGCATCTTCCGAGCCAATAACGATGGTCGAGCCCGTGCCAGTCCCAACCGTCGAGCCGTCCAAGCCGAGCGCCGCTCCCTGCAAGACAGCATGCTCGGAGCCCTTAAAGGCGCCCTCCGTAGAGCCGGGAGCTTCTTCACCCTTCTCAACAAGTACGATCTGAACGGCCTGAACGCCCGAGCTCATACCCACGGTTCCGGCCGCCGCGCCGTTAGACGCCCAGCCAAGCCATGCGTTGTCACGAGCGGAATAGACTCGATACCAAAGGTCGTACACGTTCGCAGCGTCGCCCGTAAGGCGCATTTGAAGCGCCTCGATGCGGCGAGACAAACCCGTTGTACCCGTACGTCCAAAAGACCAGGAGCCCCATCCTTGATCTTGAACGTGCGAGCGAACTTGGATGCCAGCGCTTCCACCAAACCAGGTAATCCCAGCCTCAAGCGACTCAACGTGCTCCGCACTGGGAACACCCGCGGTGGCGCCATCGCTCACGGCGGACATCCAACCAACGTTGGAGACGTGGGTCGAATACGTCACGACCGCGGGTTCATCTGCCTTGTTCTTGAAGGGGACGTCCGTACCACCCGGGGCAGCAACATCATTGGCCAATATAACGATTTCGACAGCCTCAACGGAATAGCCATAACCCTCGGTGCCCGCATTGGCACCGTCGCACGTCCAATCCAGCCAACCAAAGTTGGACGAGTGGACTCGGTACCAAACACTGTAGTTTTGAGAAAGCTCGGTGGAGAGCTGGATTGCGATGGCCTCAAGCTGCCGAGACTGTCCCACAGTACCGACAATGGCATCGTTGCCCACCGGGTCCATCCAGCCGATGTTTGACACGTGGGCTTTGATGGAAAGCGCATCGGAAATCTCGTTGCCCTCGGCATCTTTAACGGAAAGCTTCAGCGCTTCCATACGCTTCGACTTGCCGGTAGTGCCCGCAAGCTCACCCGCGGAGACCGACGTCATCCACCCGTAATCTTGCACATGTGCCTGATAGGTAAGAACGGGCGCAGATTCAGATTTATCGTCGGACATATCCACCTGACCGTCGGTCGCATCAACATCCAAAACAGAAGCGGAATTGGCTTTGATTTCAGACTCCGACGGAGACCCATTCTCGGTCGCATTGTCCGAGGCATCGAAAGCAGTACCATCAAGCACGCCGATATCATTGCTCTCGCCCGCCTGATCGGCATCGGTTCCAGCTGTCCCAGCAAGTGCATCACCTGTCGGGGAAGCTTGAACGGTAGATTCCTGAGCTAACGAAACGGACGAGTCCTGAACAGATTCGGCGTAAACGGCAATCGGCTGAAGTGCCGGCATCGCGCACATGAGCCAGGCCATACCAATAACGACCGCAGTCCTTCTATGCTTCATTTTGACTCCCCATCGATTAGCCAACCTTGGATTAATTATTAACTGATTCATCAGTTACTCAAATACGTATAACGCGAATGGTGCATAAAAAGAAACGAACGGAGCGCAACAAAAGCGAACCGTTCGTTCTAAATCAAAGAATCAGGCCAAACTCAACCTAGAATATCTTACGCCCTCGCTATGCAAGCGGGATGTTGTCATACCAGCCCCATTTTGGCTTATACGTAGTGGAATAGTAATCCAGCCAATAACCCATATCCAGAGTCCTTATGTGACCAACATTATCCATAACTTGGTTGTTGCCAATATAGATACAAACGTGACCGTATATACGGCCCATATACGTGTGTATATGCGAGGGAACAGCAATGACCATTCCAACCTTCAGCTGCGAATAATCAGTATATTTGCAGAAATCCCAATAGTAGTCACAAGCATCCGTATGAACATTCCTGAATCCAGCCCGCTCATAGACCTGAGCAATCCATTCTGAGCACAACCCGGGACCAGGAGAGGGAACCTGCCTCGACAGATCTACAATCTTCTTCTGCATTGGATTAGCGAGAGCAAGGGGTTCGCCAAGAAGCATCGGGGAGATAGTGCTCCCCGGAGCAGCAGCGCCCTTTCTCGTAATTCTTACCTGGACGGCCTGGACATGCGTCCCATAGCCGGTGCTGCCGGCGACGGCGCCATTTTTTGTCCAACCGAGCCAGCCGACGTTATCGACATGGACCCTATACCAAACATCGAAATAAGTTGCCAAGTCACCCGATAGGGAGACTTTTATTGCTTCAACCGAATTGGATTCAGTAGCAGACGACAGTTGATCACCGTTTGACTTGACAGAAGTCCAGCCTACATTTGATAGATGCAGCTGATAATTAATTCCGCCGGCAACGAATGAAGTGGTCTTAGCCGAGAACCCGGTAATAGGAATTCCCTTGCCAGTTGTACCGGATACCTCTCCGGCGGAAACACTATTCTGCCAAGTGCCGTTCGACCGGGAGGAATACGTCACCGTTGGTATTTCAAGATGAGAATAGCCCGTCGTATCAGGATGGGAAGCACCTTTCTTTACAAGCTTAATCTGAACCGCCTCAAGGGAACAAGACATTCCGGTGGTGCCGGCCTCCTCGCCGTCCTTGGCCCAGGCCATCCAGCCGATGTTGGAGGCGTGGACTCGGTAGTAGACGTCGTAGTCCTGCGCGAGGGAGCCCGTGAGCCTCAGGCGCACGGCCTCGACGGCGCGGCCCTGACCGGTGGTGCCGCCCTCGGACGCCGAGGGGGTGTCCCAGCCCTGCCAGCCGATGCCGGAGACATGGGCGTCGACCTGAACGGCCGACCCGTCCGAGTAGTCGGAGCTGTCGAGCGAGACCTTGAGGTCCTCGAGCGCGAGGCCACGGCCGGTGGTGCCGGCGGTCGCCCCATCCGCCACGGCGCCCTGCCAGCCAACGTTGGAGACGTGGGCGCGGTAGGTCAGGGACATGGGCTTCTTCTTGAAGGCGTAGTCAACGTTGGCCCCGTCGGGCGAGGGGGCGGCGGCGCCCTTCTTGACGAGCATGACCTGGACGGCCTCGACGCTCCTGCCGAAGCCCGTGGTGCCTGCCTCCCCGCCGTCCTTGGCCCAGGCCATCCAGCCGATGTTGGAGGCGTGGACGCGGTAGTAGACGTCGTAGTCCTTCGCGAGGGAGCCCGTGAGCCTCAGGCGCACGGCCTCGACGGCGCGGCCCTGGCCGGTGGTTCCGCCCTCGGAGGCCGAAGGGGTGTCCCAGCCCTGCCAGCCGATACCCGAGACGTGGGCGTCGATCTGGACGGAAGAGCCGTCTGAGTAGTCGGAACTGTCGAGCGAGAGCTTGAGGTCCTCGAGGGCGAGGCCGCGGCCGGTGGTGCCGGCGGTCGCCCCGTCGGACACGGCGCCCTGCCAGCCAACGTTGGAGACGTGGGCGCGGTAGGTCAGGGACATGGGCTTCTTCTTGAAGGCGTAGTCGACGTTGGCCCCGTCGGACGAGGGGGCGGCGTCGCCCTTCTTGACGAGCCTGATCTGGACGGCCTCGACGCTCCTGCCGAAGCCGGTGGTGCCGGCCTCCTCGCCGTCCTTGGCCCAGGCCATCCAGCCGATGTTGGAGGCGTGCACGCGGTAGTAGACGTCGTAGTCCTTGGCGAGGGAGCCCGTGAGCCTCAGGCGCACGGCCTCGACGGCGCGGCCCTGGCCGGTGGTGCCGCCCTCGGAGGCCGAGGGGGTGTCCCAGCCCTGCCAGCCGACGCCACTTACATTGGCGTTAATTTGCACAGAGCCATCTTCAACGGGATTCAAGATGCTGACCTTAAGATCCTCCACTGATTTAGACTGCCCCGTTGTGCCAGCCGTAGATCCGTCGCGCTTGCTGCTCATCCAGCCAATATTCGAGACATGCGCCTCATACTGAATATGCATCTTGCTGTCATCTACGTTGAGAAGAGAACCGTTGAAGCAGTAGTTCATGTCACAGCGTCCGTTGACGCCCGGGACATTGCCACTGCTTGAATACTGCCAGAAACTGTAGCTGCCAGCATAATCGCAACGCCAATTATATTGAGCGACCCAATGGTCATAACCGCTCAACGACGGAGAATTCAGGTAGTTGTTAAGCCAGTTAAGGTTCGCATAGATACCCGACTTAAAGCCAACGGCCTCCATACGGTTGCAAAAAGCCTGCGCAATCTGGGTAAGCTTATCCTTGCTGAAATCCGGATCTTGCAAGATATAGCTATCCTCAAGATCATAATAAACGGGAAGCGACGGATGATGGCCGCCGAGCCAAGCAAGTGTCCTGTCGGCCTCTTTATTGGCATCCTCTACAGAACGGGCGTAGGAGTAGTAATACACGCCATAAGGAATGCCGAGGCGTTCACATTCAGCAGCGTTCTTTTCAAAAGAATCGTCAGGTTTTCCGTAAACCGGACCGACCTTGAGAATGGCAAAATCAATCCCCGCGGCCTTAACCTTATTCCAATCAACAGTTCCTTGATGATTGCTGACATCGATGCCGCGCGCAACAGCGCCATTGGGCAAAGGATCGTCAGTTAAAGACTGCGCATCGATGTCGCCATTGTCAGAATCGATAAGCACGCCGTTTTCGAAACGCCAAGAGTTCGGTTCCAAAGAGTCGGCTTCGCAGGAATTAATTTCAGTGGAATCATCGGTTGGGGCTTCACCGTTTGACTCGTCAACACGAGACTCTTCGATGCCAATTCCAGGCTGTTCGCCTGAATCAGAGTCTACACCCCCATCAGGACGAGCAGCATTTGCATCGTCACCATACCATTCGGTTACACCCTGAGAACCCGAGGCATCGTCCTGCGCTCCCTGAGAGCTTGCACCTTGAGATTCGTACTCGTTCGATGTTTGCGAGACCGACTGCGAAGCAGCGGCGGCCTGGACCGACAGCGCATACGCGCTGTAAGGCTGAATGATTTGCGACCAGCCCATCAATAGCGTACAAACCAAAGCAGCAGACGCTTTAAGACGTTTCATGCATATCCCCCGAGACAGTAACCACAGATAAAGAAACGAATACTAGCTATATTACCGCACTTCCATACAGGCATTTAAAGCTTAGGAAAGCACCAGTTAGCACACAGTCAAAAAGAGGCGCTCCTGCAACGGAGCGCCTCAACAGACTCTATGCGAAAGGCCTAGCGGCACCGATTACACGACCTGGAGCATTGACCGAGCGCTCGGTCACACCGATCCCAGGCCACGAATCAATGATTCGACCGTTTCCGATATAGATTCCAATATGGCCCTGGTAGTAGACCACATCTCCCCTCTGCATAGCAGAAGTGCTAACCGGCATAAACGTGTTGTTGCGATACCAATTCATGGAGTTGTAGGTTTGCTCGGGCAACCAACGATGGTTATACGGGTTATACCAACCCATATCCATGCCAGTCGCATACAGACATTGCAGCACTAAGCCCGAACAATCAACCGCATCCCCCGGCCAAGAAGACCAAGGCTCGATATAACGCGTCCCGATATATTCACGAGCACGCTGGACGAATGCGTTGATGCAATCCTGTCGCGAAGCGTTGTAAGGAATTCGAGAAGGCGTGACATACGTAAAGTAACCGGTGCAATACGAAGGAAGCTGCACGCTATTGCAACTAACCTTTGGATAAGATCCCGGGGTCTGATACCCCATATAACGATAGGTCTCAAAATACGAATCAGACATAGAGCCTGGTGCGGAAGCGCCCTTGGGAACAATCTTTACCTGTAATGCCTGAACAGGAATGCCAAGCTTCGTGGTGCCCGCCGGTGATCCATTTTTGGTCCAGCCAAGCCATCCGTAATTTGACACGTGGACGCGATACCAGACATCAAAGTAATTCGAAACGTCACCAGTCAAATTAATCTTCACAGCTTGGATTTGTTGTCCCTGTCCAATGGTTCCCGCTGTGGCTCCATCTGAGACAGCAGATTGCCAGCCGATATTGGATACGTGGGCGGAATACGAAATGCCACCGTTCATGGAACTATCGGAAAGGGACAGTTGCATTGCCTCCATGGCACGGTTCTGCCCAACCGTTCCGGCAACACCGCCATTGCCAACAGACGCTTGCCAGCCAAGACCGGAGCAATTTGCCTTAGCGGATAGCCCAGGAAGCTGGATCAACGCAGCATGATCTTGAACGGGAGCGTCGGACGAACCCTTGGCAACCAACTTAATTTGAATTGCCTCGGCCTGCTTAGACAGCCCAACGGTGCCAGCTGCGGCGTCATTTTTAGCCCAACCAAGCCAACCATAATCCGCCGCATGAATACGGTAGTAAATATTGTATTTTGACGAGTCGTTGCCAGTGAGCCTTAATTTAACCGCCTGAATTGCGAGGCCCTTGCCAACAGTGCCAGCATAGGAAGCACCCGAAACGTATGGCTGCCAACCGATATTCGCAACGTGTGCTGACACTTCAACGGAGGCATCGATGCCCTGCGTCGAAATATACAACGCCTGCAGAGAACGAGACATGCCCGTCTGGCCGGCAGTTTCGCCATTGCCAACGGGAGCCAACCAGCCCGCAGAAGCAACGTGCGCCTGGGATACAAGACCGATTCCCGACGTTTCGGTAAATGCATTACCGGTAGAACCAGGGGCAGGTTGACCCTTACGAACAAGTGCAACATCTATGCCGCACAAACCGGAAGAACCACCAGAAACGCCACATGCCTGACCATTTGACGTCCAGCCCGTCCAGCCATTACCGGAATCGTATACTCGATACCAAATGTCATAATTGGCAGCAAACTGGCCGCTCAGCGACATTTTTATCGCTTTAATGGGTGCGCCGGATACCGCCTTGGCGGCGCCGCCATCCGAGTCGGAAGCACCCCAGCCTGAATATGCATCCATAACGGCATAGGAAATTGACCCGTCATCAGTTTGGCCTGCAACGCTTAAGGCAATGGAGTTCAGCAGTTTGGCGCCCTTGCCTCCAATCGTAGCCTTTTGACCAGAAGATAAGCCAAGACTCTCCCCAGAAACGGCGGATCCGGAAACCGCAACAGCATCTAGATCGCCGATAAAGACCTTGCTCGAAGAGCCAGGCGCTGCTCCGCCTTTCTCCACAAGGATTACCTTTACCGCTTCGATAGCCTTGCCTTTACCGGCAGAACCAGCGGCAGCTCCATTACAAGCCCAATCGAGCCAGCCTATACCCGAGACATGAGCACAGTACCAAATGTCATATTTTTCAGCTGCCTCACCGGTTAGACGAATCTGAACGGCTTCGAGACGCTGAGACTTACCAGTCGTTCCACAGTGCCCCTCAGACCACTGTTGCCAGCCGACATTAGAAACATGGCCACGAAGCTCAATGGAGCCCGAGTGACCATACCAGCCAAGCTGAGCCTCAAGCGCCTCCATGGGGAGGCCCCTACCAGTTGTCCCGGCAACAGATCCGCCGCCTACGGGCGACATCCAACCAATATTCGACGTATGTGAGCGAACAGTGATTGAGGCAGGTTCATCGCTACGGCTCTTAAAAGGACAGGCGGTGTCGCCCGGGGCGGGGTCGCCCTTGGGCAGGACCGCGACCTGGACGGCC